>NICF_comb_assmDRAFT_10001283_pt1 | contig 20037 bp, 23 predicted proteins | sample NewIslPassag4_SG_FD_11279 | JGI IMG/M metagenome (IMG submission 11279) | reverse complement strand
TCGTTTCAACGTGTGAAAAAAGGCAGCGGCGTTCGGGAACGACCCCTTGCGCCGCTGCCCTTTTTTTGCCCGGAATCGCCGGCCCGGCGGCTCGCGCCAAACGTGTCAACTCACATAAAAATGTTACCGAAGAGACATGGTTCACTCATGTAATTTTGTTACCCAGCGAGGCCGTTAAATAGCCTCGACTGGTGGTATTGAGGAGCTCGAAGTAACAGGACAAGAAAGCATCTTTTCCAACTGGTCATGCAATGCAAGAGGATCTTGGGAAGACTGAAACGCCAGTAATCGTTGGGTCTGTTCGGGTGTGAGTACACCCGATTCAATCAAGCGAGTAACAGGTGGTTTAGCTGTATCAAAGGTTTTCTTAACATGCGCACCGCGGCGCTCCTTGCCGATCAGCTTGCGGGTAGGCAAGCAACTATTGAAATAGCGATCATGCAGCGCATAGATGGCGTTAAGCCACTCCACTTGTTCGGGACGGTCATAGCGTTCGTAGCCGACCAACTGGCGGACAAGAAAGCCATTTTTCTGTTCGACGTGAGCATTGTCATTTTTCCGATAAGGACGGCTGCGCGTGAACCGGAGATGGTTTGAGGCGCAGAATGTTCGCAAATGGTTGTTTAAGAATTCTTGACCGTTGTCACAGTGGATTCCCCACGGCTGCATGGGCCACTCGTTCAGGATGTGCTTCAATTCCCGCAGTACGGCCAGTTGGGATCTGCCGAGGAGAGCGCGCCGACGGGTATAGCCGGTGACCACATCGGTTACGGTCAACGTATAGGCAAAGTGACCAAGGGACGAACCGCCGTTGTGTTCAACCAAATCGACTTCCAAGGCGCCAGGACGGGTTTCATTCCAATCGTAGGCGATCATGGGCACTTGAGCCCGAAGCTCAGCTAAGGGCTTGCGCTTGCTGACGGTTGGTTTGGCCTTTGGCGAGCGAAGAGAAGATAGCCTGCGAGCCAAAGTGGCACGGCTGATCTGCTGCAATTGAGCAATCACCGAATCGGTCAGACGCAGGTGCCCATGCCGGGCAAGGGTCTGAGCCGTGTGAAGCAGAACGGGATGCAAGCTTTCCGCACAAGGATAATCCAGTGCTTCCCAAACGCGCTGAATGACGGGCATGGCTTCCTGGTAAGCCAAGGGCCGACGACGTTTGGATTTGGCTGGTGTGGGCGCAGGAGGGTGAGTGAGAACGCGTATGGCATGTTTTCGATGGCAATCCAGTACCTTCACAGCCTGATCCAGGATTGCAGATTTCTCACTGCGCGATTTCGCTCGTTGGTATTGCTCAGCCAAGGATCGGATCACTTCACGACGTGTTTTCATAGTCAATTTCAAAACACATCCCTTCGGTAACATTTCGTTGTGAGTGAACCGATACCTCTTTAGTAACATTTTAGCTGAGTGATCGCGGGGCGTTGATGCCGTCGGAGAGATTTGATACAATTAGGGAGCCGACAAATTGACACCACTTGGATTTGGAGGCGGACGGATTGTGAACGATTCATCCGAAATCAAGACCGTGTTGGTAACCGCTTACGCGAAGGCTCCACAAGGAAGTTCCATGTATGAATTGTACAAGCATGCGGGCATCGTGTTGGAAATCGACCTCCAGACCGACCGCATTGTCGATGCGGAATTTACTTTTGTGACCGATCTGGCGAAGCAATTTTTTCGCCGCCTCGTCGTCGGTTATTCGTTGGCCAACGGAGTCGATGAATTGATCCGGCGAATCGAGACCCATTATTTCGCTCCGTCTGTCGATTCCGTCATTACCGCTCTGAAGTCGGCAAGCAAACGGTATTTTGAAAGAAAACAATCCCTTATGGGCTGACCTCCGTCCGGCGGAGTTCGGCATTCGAACGATCTCTTCCGACGATCTCTTCTACTAAAGGCGATCTCTTCTAAATTAGGAAGTGACCGGGCGGAAGTGACCGGCGATCCTTTCGGTGGACGTGATTGCACAAAAAAATTTTGATCACGACCTTTTCGACATTTATTGACTTAGCTCAACATGATGGTTATAATGTAAGCAGTTACAAAAAATGAATATGCAGGTATCCAGGAAAGTGTCTTCTTAATGGTGAAATCACCAATTTCACGCAAGTTAAGAATACCTAACTTTCCCTAAAGAATTAAGGTTTTTCTTAATTTCTTAGGCGAAAGTTAGGTTTTTTGTTTTTCCGGGGGTGGTGACGGGCTTCAATACATTGCGTTCATCGATTCCAGACTGATTCGCAGAAAGGGGCTAGGCCATGAACAAAATCATGAACCCATCGGAAGCGGTGAAAAGAGTGAAATCGGGCGACACGATTATGGTCGGTGGGTTCGGTCTCGTCGGAGCTCCGTTAACCTTGATAGAAGAACTCCTGAATCACGAGGCGTATGATTTGACGATCATCAGCAACAATTTGGGCGAGCCGGGGGTGGGGCTTGGGAAACTGCTGAGACAGGGCAAAATCAAAAAAGCGATCGGCTCCTACTTTACTAGCAATCGCGATGTGGGCGATTATTACTTACAGGGCAAGCTCCAAATTGACGTATTGCCGCAAGGCACGCTGGCCGAATGCATTCGGGCGGGCGGAGCGGGAATCGGTGGTTTTTATACGAAGACGGGTGTCGGCACGGAACTGGCGAAGGGAAAAGAAACAAGGGAAATCAACGGCGAATTGTTCGTGCTGGAANCCCCGCTTCGAGCCGATGTGGCGTTAATCAAAGCCCATAAAGCGGATCGGCTCGGCAACTTGGTTTATTACAAAACCGCTCGCAATTTTAACCCGATCATGGCCACGTCGGCCGATTACTGCATAGCGGAAGTGGATGAAATCGTGGAAACGGGTGAACTGCATCCGGAGGAAATTGTCACTCCGCACCTGTATGTCGATGCCATCGTTCTCAGCAGTTATATGTTGACCAAAGACGGGGTGGTACCGAGATGAGCGGCGAAGATGCGGTCAAACACCGAATTGCAAAGCGGGGAGCCGCGGAATTGAAACCGTATTCCATCGTCAATCTCGGTATCGGGATTCCGACATTGGTGGCCAAATACGTCACCGATCCGACCATTTACTTTCATTCGGAGAACGGTCTGTTGGGCGTGACGGAATTGGAAGGCGAGCACGATTACGATCCGCAGAGGGTCAATGCGGGGAAACTGCCGGTCGGGGAAGCGCCGGGCGCCTGTTATTTCAACAGCAGCGATTCGTTCGCCATGATCCGCGGAGGCCATGTCGACGTAGCGATGTTGGGCGTTCTTCAGGTGGATGAGCAAGGATACATCGCTAACTGGGCGATACCGGGCCAAAATATCATCGGCGTCGGGGGAGCGATGGATCTGTTGAGCGGCGCGAAGAAAATCATCGCGCTTACGAATCATACGGACCGGAAAGGAAATCCGAAACTCGTCAAAAAGTGCTCTTTTCCAATCACATCGCTCAGAAAAGTCGATGTCATCATCACCGAATTGGCCGTATTCGAATATCGGGATGGCGGACTCGTATTGACGGAATTGATGCCGGACAGTTCTTTGGAAAAAGTGAAAGCGCATACCGAAGCCGCTTTCAAGGTGGATGAAAAGTTGATGCAACAAATCAACGGGTCGTTACAGGAGTGAACATCGTGCTGATAGGTGATCTGCCGAGACGAAACCGCAAACTATATCCGAATCGAGTCGCCGTCATCGACGGCCAAGTGCAGCTGACGTTTACCGAATTCGACGGGAGAATCAATCGTTTGGCCAATGCCATCCTGTCGTTCGGGCTCAAGCAAGGTGATCGCGTGGCTGTGTTGTATGCGAACGGGTACCGCTACCTGGAATTGTATTTCGCCACGGCGAAGGCGGGAATGGTCATCATTCCCTTGAATTACCGTCTTGTTTTTTCCGAGTTGTCCGTGATCCTCGAGGAATCGCAGCCGGAATTGCTTTTTTTCGGCAAAGACTACTGGGACACCGTTCAAGCGTTGCGGCGGCGGTTTCCTGAGCTGCAACTGGTTTGTATCGATGAAGAGATGCCGGGTGTAACAGATTATGAGTCGCTGATTGCCGGCTTTGCGGACGAGGATCCGATGATTGCGATCCGTGAAGATGATTTGGCCGTTCTGGGCTATACGGGCGGAACGACAGGCCGGCCCAAAGGAGTCATGACGACCCACCGCAATGTCGTTATCAACTGTTTTCAGACCGCATTGGCGTTGGGATTCACTGCGGACGACCGGTTTTTAAGCGTGGCCCCCTTGTTTCACGCGGGCGGCGTAACCGGCTCTCTCCGGTTCAGTCTGGTCGGCGGTTCCAATGTCATCCTGAACTCCAGCGATCCGGATGTCATTCTTCGGCACATTCAGGATTTCGGTGTAACGCATTTATTGCTCGTGCCTTCGCTGTTGCATCGCATTTTGGAAAAGGCGGATTTGTCCCGTTACGACTTGAGCAGTTTGAAATGCATCATATACGGCACGGCGCCCATGCATTTGGAAACGTTGAAAAAAGCGATGGATACGTTCCAATGCGGATTTGCGCAAACATACGGATCAACGGAGACGTTTACGACCATATCGGTTCTGACGCCGAAAGATCACGCGATGTTCAAGGAAAGCCAAACGGAAAAGCTGCTGTCGGCGGGACAACCGGTGTGCGGCTTGGAAGTCAAAATCGTCGACAACAACGGACGGGAAGTGCCTCGGGGAGAGATCGGGGAAATCGTCGTCAGAGGGCCTAATGTCATGAAAGGGTATTGGCGGCAGCCGGAGATCACCGCCGAAGCGCTGCGCGACGGATGGTATTTCACCGGCGATATTGGGCGTCTCGACGACCAGTCGTACCTGTACGTCGTCGACCGGAAGAAGGACATGATTATTTCGGGAGGTGAGAACATTTATTCCAAAGAGGTGGAAGACGCCTTGCTCAAACATCCGGCCGTCTCGGAATGCGCCGTCATCGGCGTGCCCGACGAAGTGTGGGGGGAATCCGTCAAAGCGTTCGTAATCTTGAAACCCGGCATGTCCGTGCCGGAACACGAGCTGATCGAGCACTGCAAGCGACATTTGGCCAGTTACAAAAAACCGCGATTCATTGAATTTGTCGAGGATCTGCCGCGGTCCGGTTCAGGGAAAGTGTTGAAAAACAAACTGCGGGAAGCCGTTCGGCAGAACCAAACCCAACACGTGTAAATGCCATTTTCATCATAAGGAGGTTTTTCATATGTCAAAGGAAGCTTTTCTGGAAAACTACGATACGAACTTTTTCAACTACGAAAGGGCTCAACGCAGTTGGGACGAGCTGGTCGTCGGCGAAACGTACGAATTCAAACCGTTTGTCGTGACGGAAGAACGGATTCGTCTGTATGTGGAGGGCACCGAAGACTACAATCCCGCTTATGTTGACGAAGAATTCGCCAAACAGTCGCAATTCGGCGGACTGATCGCTCCTCCGACCATCGTGGTGCCGATCAAATTCGCATCGACTCCCCCCGACCATTGGATCAAGCTGCCCGGCGCCATCAATCCCGGGAAAAAATTGATTTTTGGCGTTCCGGTCCGCGCGGGAGACACCATTTATTGCGAAGGCAAGTTGATTGACAAATTCATCAAACGCGGCAAGAAATACACCGTTGAAGAAGTTCGGATCACGAACCAACGCGGGGAACTCGTCTGTTTGTGGATAGGCGGCTTGGTGCTGCAATATCAGGGCAATCCGGAGACGATCAACAAATAAATTTCTCGAGGAGGATGCGCGATGTACAAAAAAATTGCCTTTAAAGAGATCAACTTGGGATATGATCTTCCCTCGATTTCCAAACACATTACGCAAGAAAAAATTACGAAAAATGCGGAGGCGTCCCTGGACTATAACCCGATCCACATTGACCCGGAATGGTGCAAAAAAATCAATTTGCTCGGCAAGGGCACGACGATCGCTCACGGCATGATGACCTTGGCTTTTATGGGGAAGGTCGTTACGGATTGGCTGTATCCGGGCGGAGGGTTTTTGCAGCTGCTGGAAGGAAAGTTTACCCACCCGGTCAGACCCGGCGACACGATTACCGCTTCAGCGGTCGTCACGGAGCTGCATCCCCGGAAAAATCCGGAAGAAAACTTTGTCACGTTGGAACTCCGATGCGTGAATCAGGACGGCGTTCTCGTCGGAATCGGCAAGGCGGAAGCGCGCATTCCCAACTGACAAGAAGAATCGAGACGGGGACGGTGAACGCGGTTGGCTGAGCAGGTTTGGATCGTGGAGTACGTGCGCACGGCGATCGGCAGGCAGGGCGGGTGTTTGAAAAGAGTACGGGCCGACGACATGGCGGCCCATGTGATTCGGGAAGTCGTGAACCGTACGGGGATTTCGCCGGAACAAGTGGACGAAGTCTTCATGGGCTGCGCCAATCAGGCGGGAGAAGACAACCGCAATGTGGCGCGGATGGCCGTATTGCTGGCCGGCTTTCCCGAGCATGTGCCGGCGATCACGGTGAACCGCCTGTGCGCCTCGGGGCTGGATGCCGTCAACCAGGCGGCGCGGGCGATCGCGATGGGAGAAATCGAGATTGCCGTCGCCGGCGGCGTCGAAAGCATGACGAGGGCTCCGCTGGTCATGACGAAACCGGAAATGGAATATGTGCGCGGAAACCAAACGTTGTGGGATACGACCCTGGGATGGCGCATGCCGAACCCCCGATTTCCGTACCCGTTGGAAAGTATGGGGGAGACGGCGGAAAATGTGGCGCAACAATACGGCATTACGCGCGAGGAACAAGATGAGTTCGCGCTGATGAGCCAGCAAAAAACGGCGAAAGCCCGCGAGGCCGGTATTTTTGCCGAGGAAATCGTGCCGATCACGGTGAAGGACGGCAAAACGGAAATCGTCGTCAGCGAGGATGAGCATCCGCGGCCCGGGACGACCTTGGAAGGGTTGGCCAAGCTGCGTCCCGCATTTCGCCCCGACGGCAGCGTCACCGCAGGGAACTCGTCGGGCATTAACGACGGAGCGGCCGCATTGCTGCTCGTCTCCGCGGCGAAGGGCAGGGAATTGGGCTTGAAGCCGCTGGCCCGTTACGTCGTTTCCGCCACTGCCGGTTTGAGTCCCCGGCTGATGGGCATGGGGCCCGTTTACGCTACCCGGAAAGCGCTGAAGCTGGCCCAATTGTCCGTCGATCAGCTGGATTGGATCGAATTGAACGAAGCGTTCGCTTCCCAATCCGTAGCCTGTATCCGCGAACTCGGTTTGAATCCCGAACGGGTGAATCCGAACGGCGGCGCCATTGCCTTGGGACATCCCTTGGGATGCACGGGAGCGAGAATCATCGGCACACTGGCCCGCCATCTGAAACGCACGGGGGGGCGCTACGGATTGGCCACGTTGTGCGTAGGCGTAGGCCAGGGCGTGGCGACCGTCATCGAGAGTGTGGAAGGCTGATCGCGTCGTCTTCCGGCCTGTGTGTGGTGGAAGGAGGAAAACCAACTGGATACGCTGGACGCCTTGCGACGGGGGTTCGAGGAGTCGGGGATATGGCGGTTATTGGGCATTCGTGTGCAGTCGTTGAGTCCCGGTGAATTAATCATCCGTTTGGATCTGAATGACAGCCATTTGAACTACAGTCAGGGGGTACACGGCGGCGTCATGGCCACCTTGCACGATTGCGCCATGGGATTGACGCTGCGCAGCATAGACGATTCGCCATATGTCACCCAATCGCTGACGACATATTTTTTGGCCGCACCGCGCGCGAATGACACCTTAATCGCTTTTGCCAAGCTGTTGCGTAAAGGAAGGAGAATCGTCACCATGCAAGGCAGTATCACCGACAGCGAAGAACGGCTGATCTCCCATGCCTTGGCCACCTTTGTGAAATTGTGAAAGCCCAGCGCTTCCGAAGGCGCTTGGTGATCAATGAAGGGAGATGGATGAGCATGAGAAAATTCGCAAGAACCGCATGGATCGTTCTTATCGTGTTCAGTGTTTTGCTGGCCGCATGCGGCCAAAACAATAAAGGCACGGCGTCTTCGGGGAATTCGGAAAACAACACCGGATCTTCAAGTAACGCGCAAAATGCCGCTGCGGAGCAAAACGCCCAGAACAGCCAGCAGCAACCAGCGAGCGACTATCCGAATCGACCGATTGAAGTGATCGTGCCGTTCGCGCCCGGAGGAAGCACCGATGTGATCGCCCGGATTTTGGCGGAAAACGTCAGCAAGCACCTTCCCAACAACCAACCCGTGGTTGTCGTCAACAAACCGGGCGGCGCCGCCACGATCGGGATGGCGGAACTCGCCGCGGCCAAACCGGACGGGTACAAGCTGGGCGTCACTTCCATCGATGCGATATCGATTCAACCGCACTACGGCAAAGTTTCTTACACGCCCGACAGTTTTGAACCGATCATGCAGGCCGCTTTCGTGCCTTTGATGTTGCTTGTCAAAAAAGATTCGCCTTGGCCGGATTTTGAGTCGTGGCTGGAATATGTGAAAAACAACCCGAATCAATTTGCCTACGGCAGCGCTACCGGCACCGGCGGGGTAGGGCATCTGGCGATGGAAGCGCTCAACCTCGCGGCGGGAATTCAAACGAAGCATATACCGTTTGAAGGACGCGGTCCGGCGGTCACCGCATTGTTGGGAGGCCACACGCAAGGCGCGATTGCTTTGCTCAATCCGGGCGAGGAAGATTCGATGCGTGCGCTGTTCAACTTTGCCGGACACAAAAGCGAAGCTTATCAGGACATCCCGCTTTTGAAGGAGAAAGGGTTTGACGTGACCGGAGGCGTGGATACCGGGATCGTGGCCCCCAAAGGCATTCCCGAAGACGTTTTGAACATTCTTCATGAAGCGTTCAAAAAGACGATCGAAGATCCCGCCGTGGCGGAACAAATCAAAAAGCTGAACGTTGACGTTGTTTACAGAGGTCCTGAAGAGTTCAAACAGTATATCCAGGAAAATTATGACAAGAACGGTAAGCTGATCAAAGAGATCGGCCTAGCCAACTAACTCGGGGTTGGCCGCTCCATGGTGCGGAATTTACCCGAACGGCTCGGACGAGCATCAGCCGGGAGGACCACCCGATCGATTCGCATCCGGACGGATCGCCGTCGAATCCGTCCGGATGCCGAAAACGAACGGAGGATGACGGAAACCTCATGGTATTCGTTGCGGGATCGGCGTTCATATCCGTGGATTTTGGGGAGGTGCGGCGATGCACAAAAACGCGGCGCTATGGGGCGCTCTTTTCGTTTTGGGAATCGGTTTGTTTTTTTTGATTTACTCGTTGGAATATCCCCTCAGGAGCAATATCGGTCCCGGACCGGGAATGATTCCTTTTGCGGTCAGTTTCATCGTGATCGTCTTGTCTTTGATTTTGCTTTACCAAGCGATTCGGCGTCCGCTTTATATTCGCGATGTGCTGCCCAAAAGCGAAGGCGCGAAGAAAATCGCCATGGTGCTGGTTTCGGCCGTCGTTTACCTGGTGGTGGTTCCTTATACCGGTTTTGTGATTGCCAGCGCGATTCTGCTGTTCATTTTGTATGTACGGCACTATCGTTGGTATGTCAGCGTCGGTCTGGCAGTCGGCGTTTCGTTGTTGTCGTTTTGGGTTTTCGACATTCTGCTCAAGATCCCTCTACCGGTCAATGGTTTGGGATGGTAAGGGGTAGAAGGTATGGACACGATACAACTTTTGTTACAAGGAATTGAAAACGCCACCACTTGGAGCAATTTGCTGTATTGCCTCATCGGCGTGACCGTCGGCATGTTGGTCGGCGTGATGCCGGGTATCGGTCCCGTCACCGGTACGGCCGTTCTGATTCCTTTGACGTTCGGCATGGATCCCGTGTCGGCGATCATCATGTTGGCGGGGATTTATTACGGCGCCATGTACGGCGGCACGATCACATCGGTGCTCATCAATATTCCCGGAGAATCCGCTTCGGTCATCACGTGCATCGACGGTTACCAGATGACCTTGCAGGGTAGGGGGGGCACCGCGCTCGGGGTTTCCGCCATCGGGTCGTTTATCGGCGGCGTCGTGGCCATTGCCGGATTGGCCACCTTGGCGCCCGCGTTGGCGAAATTCGCCCTGCGTTTCGGTCCCGCGGAGTATTTCTCCATCATGGCGATGGGCTTGATGATGTTGATGGGGTTGATGGGAAAGTCCATTGTGCGCGGTCTAATTGCGGCGCTCATCGGTTTGCTTCTTTCCTTTATCGGCATGGATTTCGTATCGGGAGAGTCCCGTTTTACGCTCGGTTCGCTGGAACTGCAAAGAGGGATTGACTTTGTACCAATGGCTTTGGGGTTGTTCGGCATTTCCGAGATTTTGCTCAGCTTGGAGGAAAAAATCAACGCCGCCAAACCCTCACAAGTGAAACGCCTGCTTCCGGAACGTCACGAGTGGAAACCGACAATGAAAGCGATCGGGCGGGGAACGGGGATCGGTTTTCTGATGGGGCTCATACCGGGCGCCAATGCCGTCATCGCTTCGCTCATTTCCTATTCCGTGGAGAAAAAAGTCGCCAAAGATCCCTCCCGGTTCGGCAAAGGCGCCATTGAAGGCGTCGCCGCACCCGAAACGGCGAACAACGCCTGCAGCGGATCGGCGATGATTCCCCTGTTCACGCTGGGCATACCGAGTTCGCCGACGATGGCGGTGTTGTTCGGCGCGTTCATCATGCACGGTTTGACGCCGGGACCGACGCTGTTTCAACGCAATCCGGATTTTGTTTGGGCCATCGTCGCCAGCATGCTGATCGGCAACATCCTGTTGTTGATTATGAATTTGCCGATGGCCAAATTATGGGCGAAAATCGCGATGATTCCGTATCACCTACTGTATCCGCTCATTTTGATGATTTCGATCGTCGGGGCCTACAGTCTGAACAACAGCTTATGGGATGTCGGCGTCATGTTTGTGTTCGGCATCGTCGGTTATGCGATGAAAAAACTGGATTTTCCGTTGGCGGCCATGATCTTGACCTTCGTTCTCGGTCGGCAAATCGAATCTTCCCTGCTGCAGTCGCTGACCTTGTCGGACGGAAGTTTGGCCATTTTCTTCAGCAGTCCGTTATCCGCCCTCTTTATGACGATTGCAATTCTGATTTTGGTTTTCAGCGTGGTGAACGGGTTCCGCAACAAGAGAAAATTGGCCGTTTCGGAATCGGAGATTTGAAGGCCGACGAGGGAAAGATGGCGCATATGCGCAACCGATGCCGGCATCATCCGGGCCGTACATCGGTAACCGTATGAATCCCGCAGTACCGGAGCCGGAGATTAAAAATAGCAGGTGGTACAATTGCGCGTAAACGGAAGCCATGTCGTAAAAAGGATCGGCCGCATGGCGAAACATCCGTTTCAATCGGTCGGCACGAAATTGTTTGCCGTTTTTTTTGTCAGTAATGTTGTTTTGGTCACCGCCATCGGCGTTTGGTCGTATTCCGTATCCAAAAACGTGATCGAGGTCAAAGTGGCCGACGCTACGCAACAAACGATCGTACAGACGAGCAGGAAACTCGATTTGTTGTACGAATCGTTTCAGAATGTCTCGAATCAGGCGATCGCCGACAGCGATTTGAAACTTCTGCTGTTCCAATATTACTCCGCGCCGCCGCAATCCTTTGAACGCAGCGACCTGCAAAAACAGCTCGTCGTCAAACTGAACGCGCTGACGGTCGGCGATGCGATGTATGCGGTAAGCCTCATCGACGGCAACGGGAATTTGGTGGCCACCACCGGCAGTTCTCCCGAACATACGGTCGCCGAGGAAGCGTGGTACCAACAATTGTCGGCGGCGGCGGACGGGCGGGTCGTCTGGCTCGAAACGCGCAAAAACGGTTATTTCGGCGCTCAGGGGCTGCCGTCTTTCGCGTTGGGGCGTCAAGTGCTCGACGGAAACGGGACAGTATTGCTTTTGGAGATGAAATACAGCGTGCTCGAACAAGAAATGAGCGACGTGAAAATGGGCGAGAGCGGTTATACGCAAATCGTCAGCACGGACAAAACCGTTTTGTATGACCGCGACGTTTCCCGTCTTGAAACAACGGAGCCGTTGAGCATTTCGATGGACGGAGAACAATTTTCGGAAATCGTGGACAGCGGGAACGGCAACCGTCATCTGATCGTTTACCAAAAGTCGGCGGTGACGGGATGGTACGTCGTCGGCGCGCTCCCGACGAAGGAACTGCTGGCGGAAACCCGCAGCATTGCCAACCTTACCGTCTTGATGACGATCATTGCGGTATTGTCGGCCTGCGGGATCGGATATGTGGTCGTGCTGATGATTGCCAGGCCGCTCCGGCAGCTGAGAAACTTGATGAAAGAAGGGGAAAACGGGAATTTGTCCGTGCATGCGTCGATGAAAAGCCGGGACGAAATCGGGCAGCTGGCGCAAAGTTTCAATCAGATGATGCGGCAAATTTCCGTGCTCGTCCAACACATCCGCCGTTCCGCTCAAGAGGTGCTGGCGACGTCCGACGAGCTTTCCGACGCATCGAGGAAGACCGCGCAGGCGGCCAAGGAGATTGCCGTCGCCACGGAAGAAATCGCTTCCGGCGCATCCAATTTGGCGTTGGATGCGGAACGGGTGAACCAATTGACCAATACGATCGACGATCAGGTGAAACAAGTCGTGTCGTCCAACGCGGAAATGGAACAATCCGCGATGCAAGTGCGGCGATCGAGCGAGCTGGGCATCACGTACATGACCGAATTGACCGCAAAATCGAGCAGCGCCGAGCAAATGACCCGTTCCATGATGGAAAAAGTGTCCAAACTGCAGGAAAGCACCCGGGATATCCGAAAAATACTGGATATGTTGAACGATATCACGAGCCAAACCAATATTTTGTCGTTGAACGCGACGATCGAAGCGGCCCGGGCGGGTGCGGCCGGGAGAGGGTTTCTCGTCGTCGCCGACGAAATCCGAAAACTGGCGGAACAGTCGAAACGGTCGATTGATGTGGTCGGCGAAATTACGAAGTCGATCCAGCGTGAAATCAATGAGACGGTCACGGCGTTATCCGCCGCCTATCCGATTTTTCAGGAGCAGATTACCTCGGTCAAAAAAACGGACGCCATCTTTAAAGAAGTCAATGATCATATGGCTGCATTTATCCGGAAGCTGGCGGAAACGTCGCAATTGATCTTGCAGCTGGGCGACTCACAAAGGGTCATGAGCGAAGCGATGAGCAACGTCAGCGCCGTCGCCGAGCAATCGTCGGCCACTTCCGAAGAGGTGGCTTCGCTAAGCAATGAGCAGCTCTATTTGAGCGAGGGCCTTGTTCGTTTGTCCGAAAACCTGGAAAAATTGTCGCGTACGCTGCAGGATTCTTTATTGCGCTTTTACTTGGATTCGGATGTGAAAGAAGAGGCCGCATCATGATGCGGTCATCTCCCGGCCCGCCGGCCGTACGATGCTATGCCGTCTGCCGGCGACCCGTGGCGAGGCGAGGAGCGTCAAAAGAGGCGGGCCGCCCAAGCTGGGCGCCCGCCTTCATTCTGTGCGCAGCCGATGGTCGTCTCGACCGGTCGGCGCGCTTTTTTTGCGGGGCACCGGGTCGTTCGGGCGAAACATGCGCCCGGCCACCGCAGAACGCGTCGTTCGAGCGAAACGAGCGCGGCGTTCGCGCGATCGTACGCGCCGCACAACGGTTGGAGCGTAACGCGCGCCGTGATCGTCGGCAAAAAAGCGGCGTCGCGCTCGGTGTGGCGGCGGTCCGGCGAACGAGTTTTCGGCCGAGCGGCCCGTCGGACCTCGTGCCGTATTATTGTCGGGACCGGGCTTCGTCCCGGATCTCGTCGCGAAACCCCGCGATGCTTTGTTTGCGCCGCTCGTTTTTTTCGCGGATGTTTTCCGCTTCCTGCGGCGCGATTTCCTCCGCATGTTCCTCCAAGTATTCCTCCGCTTCATGAAGGTTTTCGATCGTATTCCGCACTTTTCGTTGCAGCTTTTCCACATTGTCCGAACGGTCGTCGGATTTGGCCATGTGGAGTTTCACGCTCCTTCCGTCGAAATTGGACTTGTCACGAGTTCGGTCCATGAAAAGAATGCCGCAATTGGAAACTTTTTTGCGCGGCACACGGCGTCTCCGCGGCCGCATCGGGTCTGTCCTCCTGGTGAGGGTGGATGTAGACGGGGTTAGGCCCCTTAAATCTGGAGTCCCAACCCTAAAATCTGCGGTTTTCATAGTCATTCGCCAATTTACAGAGCTATGTATAAGCTTGAACGATCCGGCAGTTGCATCGCCCACTCCGAAAATCGGACCGGCGGCATCCGTCGCAGACTTCCATGCATACGACGGTTATTGTAAAAGTCCATGTATCGGTCAACGGCTTCATATGCCTCCGCAAAGGTGGCAAACTCCGTGATGGCCAACAATTCGCGTTCCAGCAGGCTATGGAACGATTCAATGTAGGCGTTCATGTTGGGGGTGTGAGGCGGGATCCGCTCGTGCTCCATCCCGAGGCGCTCGCACAGGTCTCCAAATCATTCGCTCACAAACTGCGGCCCGTTATCCGTGCGTATCGCCGGCATGGCTTCGCCTGGCCCAACCCGTTTCCCAATGGCCCGAAGCAGCGTCTCACAGGCGTCCCGGGCGTCACAGACGGCCCCGCGGTGATAACCCACGATCACCCGGTCAAACACATCGATGATGCTCAGAATGAAGAAGAATCGATCTTTCCCGGCCACGTACCCATACTTGACGTCCATTTGCCACAACTGGTTGGGGCCGGTCACCAGCCGGTTCCTGGGCAGCCGGCGAGGGTGCTTGCGGCGCTTTTTCCACTGGGTTTTCAGCAGGCCCAGTTCTTTGCAGAGGCGATATCCCTTTTTCTTGTTCAGTATCAGGCCCTTTTCTCTGCGGAGACATTCGGTCAGCAGTTTGTAGCCATAGACGTACTCTTCGCCTTCCGCAAGCTCCACCAGCCATTCCTTGATCTGTTCGTCGCACACCTTCCGTCCATCCACGGTCAGGGAATATCCCGGGCATGGGCGGCCCCTGCGATGGCCTGAGGTGCGCCGATCCGATTGGTTTTCCCGTCGCTTGCGGTCATAGTAGGTGGAGGAGGCCAGGCCCGTCCAACGCAACACCAGGGCGGCTTTTTCTCCCTGCTTTAGGAATTGCTCGGTGACTTCCCATCTTTCGCGTAATCCGGGTTCGTTTTTTTAACAGTTCGCGCAGCCCTGGATCTCCAGTTCTTTTTCGCCGAGCAGTTTCATGGCCTTGTGGTACTTTTCTTCGATGTCCTGCAGACGTTTGAGCTCCAGAATCTGTTCGTCCGTGGAGGGAATGTTGTCCGGTCCCACTTCGTCGCGATACCTTCGGACCCAGTTGCGGATGGTTTCCGGATGGATTCCGTACTTGCGGGCCAAGACGCCGATTTTGATGCCGGCCAACGCCTCGCCGACGATTTTGAGCCGGGTTTCATGGAACGCTTTACTGCTTCGCATTTCGTCCGCCTCCCCTTATCAAAAGTGTAATAAAATTGGAGGGGAGGACTCCAGTTTTATTAGGGGGCCTAGCACAAAATACGGTAGATTTCGGGCTCAAACGCCAAAGTCGAAGCAATGGACGGGAAAAATACATTTGATTCCCATTTTTTGTCTGTGGGAGAAAAATGGACGGTATTTTTGCGGTTGATCGCCCGGCCAAGCCGGGCATCACTCGCTGGTGCAGATCAAACTGGGGATTCTGGCGCAGATCCAACCGGGGATTGTCCGGGACAGGGTCGCTGCCGCCTCTCCTTCAAGGGGGGCGGAGGTAAGCGTCTCATGGGGGGCAAAGGTAAGGCGTTTCATGGGAGCGGGGGCAAGGCGGCACGATGATGCCGGCAGATATTCGACTGTCCGTTCACGGGAGACGGGGTCAAAAAGGTTCTCCAGCCCCATAGTGACATGATCTCGTAACAGTTACACCGTGGCATGGTCACGGACGAACAACAAGTTGAAAAAAAGTGTTGCGCTGAAAACGTTTTTATATTATGATGGACCTAACATCGATTCCACATGGTTGGGCATGGTATTTTCATAGATTCTGATTTTTTTATCATATTTTTTTTCAGAAATCTGCAATCGGTGTCACAAAATCATTAAAGAAAGGAATGTGCATGTGGTGGTCCAACAGTTCGTTCAGACGCTCAGCCAAATGAAGTCCGGGAGAAGCAGGAGGGTTTCCAGTTACGACCGCACGGGAGGCAACAAGGATTACTTTTCCGTGCAGCCCGGGGAACGGGTGACGCTCTGCCGCCTGACGGGGGCGGGGTACATCCGGCATATCTGGATGACGATGCAGACGGACGGCCCGGTACAGGAACCGTACTTGCCGCGCAAAATCGTGCTGCGCATGTATTGGGACGGCGAGTCGCACCCGAGCGTGGAAGCGCCGATTGGAGATTTTTTCGGCATGGGGCACGGCATGACCCGCAATTTCACCTCCGCCTGCCTGATGATGAGCCCGGAAGACGGAAAGGCATGGAACTGTTTTTTTCCGATGCCGTATGCAATCGATGCCACAATCGAGATTGAAAGCGAAGCGGAGCTGCCGATCAAATTTTACTATTACATCGATTACGTGCAGGTGGACGCCCTTCCCGACAACGAGCTGCGCTTTCACGCACGGTGGAACCGGGAATGCCCGACGGACGGCATTCCGGACGAGGGCGTCGACAACGCGTTTTACGAATTCGGAGGCCACAACACGACCGGCGAGGGAAATTACGTCATTCTTGAAGCCGAAGGCAAAGGGCATTACGTCGGCTGCAATTTCAACGTGCACAATCTGCGCATGACCCGGGAGTGGAACTGGTACGGGGAGGGCGACGACATGATTTTTATCGACGGCGAACCGTGGCCGCCGTCCCTGCACGGAACCGGGACCGAAGATTACTTCAACACCGCCTGGTGTCCGCAGCAGGAAGTGTGCACCCCCTATCACGGCATCATTCTCGGCGGCGGACCGAACTGGAGCGGAAAAATTACCACGTACCGGTACCATATTCTCGATCCGATCATGTTTGAAAAAAGCATCCGGGTGACGATCGAACACGGCCACAACAATCACCGCAGCGACGACGTGTCGTCCACCGCGTACTGGTACCAGACGGAACCGCACATGTACTATCCGCCGCTGCCCAAGGTGGCGCATCGGCTGCCGCTGCCGGACATCAATCCTTTCAACGCGCAATCGCTCGCGCGGCAGTTCAGCCACGACAACAAGGAATGAGCGTCGTCATGGCGCGGCATGGGCCGCTCATCTTTCGCGTCGGTTTCGGTCGCGGGATCCTCTCGGTGAGGCTTTACCGGTACCCGATCGACCGCAACGTTGCCGCGAGGCGCGCGTCGGCCGCACGGCCTGCAGCCTGATTGCCCGCGGCACACGCATCTTTACTGCCGAAGTTGATGACCAGGAGAGGGTTGGAAGCGCATGAGCACCATTTATCACATCGCCGAACGTCTCGGCATCTCCCCTTCGACCGTTTCGAGAGCGTTGTCAGGGAAAGGATACTGCAGCGAAAAAACGCGCCTCAAAGTGCTGCAGGCGGCAAAAGAGCTCAACTACGCCCCGGATCAGGCGGCGAAGATGCTCAAAACGAAAAAAACCGGCAAGATCCTGTTTGCCGTCCCCGACATCTGCAACCCTTTCTACTTCGACATGATCAACGGGATCAACAGCGTCATCGAACAGTACGGGTATTTGCTCATCCTGTTTTACACCAAACACAGCCTCAGGGAAGAACTGCGGGCGATTCAAAACCTGCGCGAGCGGATCGCGGACGGCATGATCATGGTATCGTTCCACTTTTGCGAGCAAAATATCGGCATGATCAACAAACTGAACGCGCCGGTCGTGCTGACCAACAAATACGAATCCCCGTCCGGCGGAGACCGTTTCGACTACGTGTACGTCGACACCTACCTGGCGGTCAAGCAGGCGACGGAGCATTTCATCAAGCAGGGCATGGAACGCATCGCGTTTGTCGGCGGGGACATGAAGGAGCAGACCGGTTACGAGCGTTATTGCGGCTATCGCGACGCGCTGCTGGATGCCGGTTTGCGGCCGGACGACGAGCTCGTCTGCGAATCGAACTACACGGAAAGCGGCGGTTACGTCAGCGGCCTTACCCTGCTGAGAAAAGAGAAGAGGCCGCAAGCGATCGTGGCGGCGAACGACCTGATGGCGATCGGCATCATGAAGGCGTGCGAAGAAGTGGGACTGCGCATTCCGGACGATCTTGCCCTGTCCGGTCTCGACAATCTGGACATCTCCTCGCGCGTGTATCCCAAGCTGACTTCGGTGGCGATGATGCAGGAAGAGATCGGCCGAAACGCCGCGCAGATCCTGATGGACCGACTGCACGGCGACACGAGCGAACAAAAGAAAATTCGCCTTCTGCCGCGGCTCGTGGTCAGGGAATCGAGCGTGCTGCGGGAAGTGGGCACGGGAGCGGATAAGATCACTTCTTCTCCCGTAAAGAAGTGATTCTTATAAATCCATTCAATCACAAGGGAGGTTTCAAGGTGAAAATGAAAACGCTGCACAGAAGGAAAAGCTGGACATTGCTCCTCGCCCTGATGCTGGCTTTGTCCATGGCACTGGCGGCATGCGGAGGAGGCGGAGGGGGAAACAACAAAGGCGCCGACGGCAGCGGCGGAAACGGCGGCGGAGGCGGCGGAAAAGGCGGATCGTCCGACAAGGTCGTCGTCGATTTCTGGGCGATGCAGATGGAAGATTTCACCACGGAGTGGTGGAAACGGTGGATTGAGGAATTCAACGCCGGCAACGACCGCATCCAGGTCAATTTTGAAGTCATCCCCGGCGACGCGTGGGATCAGCGCATGGTTTCGGCGCAGGCGGCGGGAACCGCGCCGGACATCTACACGATGAACTACAACAAGATCGCGTTTTCGGCGGACCAGGGCAAAATCAAGGCGCTCGACGAATATGTGGACGCCTCCGTTTGGGACGATTTGTTCGACAACGTCGAAGGATTTGTCAGCGTAGGCGGCAAGCATTACGCCTATCCGATGCTGGTCGAACCTTCGTCGGTGCTTTACTACCGCAAGGACTTCTTCGAAGAAGTCGGCCTCGATCCCGAGAAACCGCCGGTGACCTGGGCCGAGCTGATCGAGTACGGCAAGAAGCTGGCGGTGAACGGCCGCTACGGTTTGCTCGCTGCCGGCAATACGGTGGAAATTGCCTGGACGAACTGGGGATGGCAGGGCATGGTCGGCCAATTCCCGATCAGCGACGACTGGTCGAAGGCGACGATCAACAACGACGCTTACCGGAAACTGCTGCAGTTCTGGAAAGACCTGCACGAAAACGGTGTCGTGCCGAAACAAATGCCCGGCGGATATACGGATATTGCGCCGTTCGCGGAAGGACGCGCCGGCATGGCGATCAACGGATCGTGGGCGATCGGCCAGCTGCGCAACGATTACCCGGACGTTCTCGACAAGGTGGGCGTGGCCGTGATGCCGACACCGGACGGCAACCAGCAGGTGCCGACCGCTTCGCTGGGCGGATGGACGCTGGTCGTCGACGGCAATTCCGACAATCCGAAGGAAGCGGCGGAGTTCATCATTTGGATGCTCGGCGGCAATCCGGACATCATGATCGATTTCTTCAAAACGACGAAATATTCCAAATTCCCGGCGAGGAAATCGGTGGACGAGGCGATCAACGCGGATCCGGAGGCGCAAAACGACGAGTGGCGCAAGCTGGTCGCGGAAAAAATCGTGCCGTATGCGGTCGGCGAACCGATCTATGCGTGGGAAATCAGCATGGCATACGCCACGGCGGTGGAAAGGGTCGTCCTGCAAGGGATGGACATCGATGAATCATTGGCCATTGCGGAAAAGGAGATCAATGATTATATCGAAGCCAACAACTATGCAGGAACGAACCCCAATCTCCAATAGATTGTAGCATACCGTGTCCGTGAATTGAAAGGGGCCAAATGTGTCCGTGAAACGTTTTGTGCTATAATACTTTTGCATGTTTGACGCGTGCCCTCCAAAGGCGTGGCAAAATGATCATTTCCATTTCGGGGGGT
>NICF_comb_assmDRAFT_10001281_pt1 | contig 20053 bp, 25 predicted proteins | sample NewIslPassag4_SG_FD_11279 | JGI IMG/M metagenome (IMG submission 11279) | reverse complement strand
GGGAAGGGCTTGATCCGGCCGCCGCATCGGAGCGGCGGCCGGATCAAGCCCTTGCGTTTGCGCGCGGTTAAGCGCGATTAATGGATATGGAAACCGCGGTTATACGTGAATTTCCTTCGCGTTGTTCAGATCCGGCAGCCTCGAGATCTCGGCCAGCACGTCCTTCGGCACGGATTTGTCGACGGTCAGCACCATGATCGCCTCGCCGCCGACCAATTTGCGGCCGACCTGCATCGTCGCGATGTTGACGTCGTTCGAGCCGAGGATCGTGCCGACCCGGCCGATGATGCCCGGCTTGTCGTGGTGGCTGACCAGTATGAGATTGCCCTCCGGCGCGACGTCCACCGGGAACTGGTCGATCTGGACGATGCGGGCGCCGAGGCCGTTGAGCAGCGTGCCCGAGACGAGCCGCTCCTCGCGCTTCGTGCGCAGCTTCACCGTGATCAGGTTGGTGAAGCCTTTGTGCGTGTACGATTTGTTCGACACGATGTTGACGCCGCGCGTCTTGGCGAGGTGCAGGCTGTTCACCAGGTTGACCTGATCGTCGCCCAGATGGTGCGAGAGCACGCCCTTGACGACCGAGCGGGTCAGCGACGAGGTGTCGACGTCGGCGATTTCGCCCGAGTAGCTGACGCTGATCTCTTCCACCGCGCCCTCCGCGAGCTGGGCGGCGACTTTGCCGAGCTTCTCGGTGAGCGGATAGTACGGCTGCAGCTTGTTCAGCACTTCCGACGGGATCGAAGGCATGTTCACCGCGTTCTTGAACGGCTCGCCGCGCAAGATGTGGAGCACCTGCTCCGAGACGTCGATCGCGACGTTCTCCTGCGCCTCGACCGTCGACGCGCCGAGGTGCGGCGTGACAATGATCTTCGGATGGCGCAGGAACGGATGGTCCGGAGCCGGCGGTTCGGTCTCGAACACGTCGAAGGCCGCGCCCGCCACGATCCCGGCGTCGATCGCCTCGACCAGCGCCTGCTCGTCGATGATGCCGCCGCGCGCGCAGTTGATGATGCGCATGCCCGGCTTCATGATCTCGAACTGCGGGCGCGAGATCATGTGGCGGGTTTCCGGCGTGAGCGGGGTGTGGACCGTGATGAAGTCCGCCGTCCGCACGATGTCCTCAATGGTGGACATTTTGACGCCCAGCTTGTCCGCCCGCTCCTCCGTCAGGAACGGGTCGTAGCCCAGCACCTCCATGCCGAAGGCCTTGGCCCGGATCGCCACTTCGCTGCCGATCCGGCCCATGCCGAGGATGCCGAGCTTCTTGTTGCGCAGTTCGACGCCGACGAACGATTTCCGGTCCCAGACGCCGGAGATCGTCTTGGCGTATGCCTGCGGAATATGCCGGGCGAGCGCCATCATCATGGCGAAAGTATGCTCGCAGGTCGTGATCGTGTTGCCGTCCGGCGCGTTGATGACGACGATGCCGCGCTCGGTTGCGGCCGCCAGATCGATGTTGTCGACGCCGACGCCGGCTCGGCCGACGACCTTGAGCTTCTTGCCGGCTTCCATGATGCGGGCGGTGACCTTCGTCTGGCTGCGCACGAGCAGCGCGTCGTAATCGCCGATGATGGCCGCGAGCTCGTCTTCGCTGAGGCCCGCCTTCTTGTCGACGGTCACGTCTTCCGCGTCGATCAGCATCTGGATGCCGTGGTCGCTGATCGAATCCATTACGAGAACTTTGAACATGCCCCCAGATAACCCTCCCGTGACAAAATGCAAAATAAGGAAACCCCCGCCCGTTGCCGTCTGCCGTCCCGGACGAGAGTTTCGGTTCGCGAATAGCACCGTTATGCTTGCAGACTTTAACTATTCTATATTAAACGACGATTTTGCGCAATCAGGTTCCGCCCCGAGGAATTGAACATTTTCCAAAACTTGCGTTGCGTCCGATTTCCGGGTTCCTCCGGCCGTTCGCCGCAATTTGATCCGCGTGCTCCGTCAGCCGGCGCTGAACATCGGAATCTGCGGCAGCAGCTCGCCGGAGACATAGGCGGACCGCTTCTCCAGAAAATCGCCGCTGCGGATGGCTTCCGTGCGCACGAGAAGATCGACGGCTTCGCCGACGGTCTTGATTCCGAGCCCGGCCGCCTGGCCGGATTCGATGAAATGGTCGAGGCGCGCCGTCAGATCCTGCGGATAGTAGTTCTGCAGAATCCGGCGTTCTTTGAGGAGACCGGCCGCAATCGCGTTTTTGACGAGCAGCGGCTGGCGTTTCCAGGCCTCGATCGCCATTCCGGAACCGTCTTCCGGAACCCCGTTCGGGAAATCGGGATCGAGGGAGGCGCCCCACATCACCATGGCCTCGAAATACTGCTTCTCCGCGAGCAGCGCGTAATCCAGCGCTTCCCGGTAAAGCGCGTCTTCGCCGATCAGGCGGATGACGGTCTGCGCGTCGCCGCTTTCGGACGCGTACCTGGTGAACGCCTCCGAGAACAGCTTCAGGCTCCTCAGCGCGTTCGTCTGGGCGTCGACGAGCAGCGGCGAGGATGCCGGCATGTCCGCGCGCTCCGCTTCCTTGTAACGGTCGGCGGCGGCGGACGACAGCGCCTTGAGCCGCTTGGACGGATCCGCGGTCTGTCCGGATTTCATCTTCGACGCTTCCGCGATCCATTCGCCGGAGAAGGAACGGAACGGCTCATATACCGTATAGTAATAAGACAAGAGATCCTGCTGCTGGTAGGCCGTGACGGCCTGGGTTTTCGTCTCTTCCGGTTCGGGCGCGTATTTGGCCTCGGTCCGCTCAACCCCGATCTTCATGCCCAGGAAGAATGAGGCGACAACGAGGGCAAGCATGAATATGAATCCGAGGCTGAACAGCATTTCCGTGCGTGGCAATCGCTTATCCATGACAGTCTCCTTCATACGATGTATGATGTATGATAGAGTGGAGCGATCTCCAGTATAGGAGAAAATAACGAAAAAGGAAACCGGCGTTCGAACGATGAAAAAATTCAAACAGCGACAATTCAAGCTGCGGCGCGTCACCGTCGACGAACTGGATGACAGGATGCTGCTCGCCAATCTGTACGCGACGCAGGCTCTTATGCTTATTATCGGAACGGCGTGGCTGATTTTTCAGGGGAGAAATCCGATTGCGCTGCTGGCGTGGCCCGGCGGCCCGGAATTTCTCTATTGGGGCGCCGCTCTCGCCATGGCGGCCCTGGCCGCCAATCTGGCCGCGGAGCGCTGGATGCCCGAGGAAGCCGCGGATGACGGCGGCGTCAACGAGCGGTTGTTCCGCGCCCGGCGGATTTGGCATATACTGCTCATCTCGGCGACCGCCGCGGTATGCGAGGAATTGCTGTTTCGGGGAGCGGTGCAGCATCATCTCGGGCCCTACTGGACCAGCATCGTGTTCGCGGCGATTCATGTCCGCTACCTGAAACACTGGATTCCGACCGGCCTCGTCTTTCTGACCAGCTACGGGCTCGGGTGGATTTACGAACAGACCGGCACGCTGTGGGCGCCGATCGCGGCGCATTTTCTGATCGACGCGGCGGGCGGTTTGATGATTCGATTTCGGAGGGAATCATGAAGGAGCGACGAGACGATTTCAGACTGCCGAAACGGGATGAATCATCGCTCACGGTTTCGCGCTTTTCTTCGGAAGTCCGAGCGGAAGGGCGGCAGGAGGATGAATTTCCGCAGCTGCCGCCGCGCCGGGTGAAGTTTCCTTCGAACAAACACCAGACGGCGCGCTGGTTCTACAATTCGCTCATCGTGCTGTTCCTGGCGCTCATGACCGGGCTGTTCCTTCTGGGGCAATGGATTTACGAGAACGGAGGCTGACCGGACGAAGCGCGGGCGGGAAAGGGGGCCTGAAGCGTGATTGCATGGTGCGCCGCGGCCGCCGCCGCGGCCTGCGCGGGATTCTCGGCGGTCATGGTCGGGGAGGCGTTCCGCGTGCGGCTGCGCCGGGAAGAGGTGGCGCTGCCCCGGCTTCCCGCGGCGTTTGACGGCTTCCGCATTTTCTTCATCAGCGATATTCACCGGCGGATTGTCAAGCCGCTGGTTTCGCTCCTTCACGCGGAAGGGGAAGGGGCGGATCTCGTCCTGGTCGGCGGCGATCTGACGGAACGCGGCGTGCCGGCCGAGCGGGTCCGGGCGAACGTCAGGCTGCTGGCCGGCATCGCGCCCGTGTATGCGGTTTACGGCAATCACGACTACGACGAGGACGCGGAGTCGCTGGCCGCGCTGCTCCGGGAAGAGCGGGTGACGCTGCTCCGAAATGAATCGCGCCTGATCGAGCGGGGCGGCCAGTCGATCCGGCTGGCCGGCGTGGATGATCCGAGCACCGGGCGCGACAATGTCCGGGCCGCGTTCCGCACCGCTCCGGGCCGGTCCCGGCCCGGAAGGCAGCCGTCTTTCACCATTCTGCTGGCGCATGATCCGCTGATCGTCGAGCGGATGTCGGCCGAGGACATCCGCCGGACGGATCTCATTCTCGCCGGGCATACGCACGGCGGCCAGATCGTCCTGCCGCTGATCGGTCCGCTCGCCCGCGGGCATCTTCGATACCTGCGCGGATGGCGGAAGCTGCCGCGGCAGAAAACAACCGGAGGCGTCGACCGCCCCCGGCTGTTCGTAAGCTGCGGCTATGGCACGGCGCATCTGCCGCTGCGCTTCAAGGCGCCGGCGGAAGCCCATCTGTTCACGCTCCGTTCGCTTCTTCTTCATTCCGGGAAGGCGCAGGAATCTCGATGAGCGCCGGATCGAGGAATCCGTATCCTTCCTCCTCGATTTTCCCGAGCAGCTCGTCGAGCGCCTCCGCGGTCCACGGCAGCTCGTGCATCAGAATGTTGGCCCCGGGATGAAGCTGGTCGAGCACGTTCCGGATCACGACGTCCGGTTTGTTCTTCGCGCCGGCCTCCCAATCGAGCGATCCGTTCGACCATGTCGTGAAGAGCAGGCCGAATTCTTCCGCGATGGCCTTCACATAGTCGCCGCCTGCGCCGTAGGGCGGACGGAACAGCTTCGGCGCGACGCCCGTCGCATCCTTCACCAGTTCCTGCACGCGGCCGATCTGGTCGCGCACCGCTTCTTCGTCTTGCTCCTTCAGATTGATGTGGTCCCAGGAGTGATTGCCGATCATGTGGCCGCGCTCATGGATCAGCTCGAGCAGTTCGGGCTGCTTCACCGCCCGGTAGCCGTTCACGAAGAAGACCGCCTTCGCCTGGTGTTTGTCGAGCGCGTCCAGCATCTGCTCCAGCACCGCCCGATCCTTCGGACCGTCGTCGAAGGTGAGCAGCACGACTTTCTCCGGCGCGGATTCGTCGATCGGGACGAAACGGTATGCGCCGTTCATCCGGTACTGCGGCGCGATAGCGGCATGGTCCCCGTCGTTGCCCGCGCCGTCTCCGGCATCGTATCCGCTGCCGCCTCCAGACGCGCCGGAGATGCCGCCGGTTTCTCCCCGGGCGTCATGCTCCGCTTGCGTTCCGGACGCGTCAGTTTCTTCTTCGGGCATATCGCCTGTCCCATTTTCCGGCGCCGGCCCGACCGTTCCCGCTGCGCCGGCTTCGGCGGCACCGCCTTCCTCCGCCGGAATTTCCGTTCCGTTCCTGTCCGCGGCGCCTTGCCCGCATGCGGCCAGAAGCAGCATTGCGGCCGCAAGCGCGAGTGCCGGTTTTCGCATTGTCATCGCCTCCACATGGTGACTTCATCATTGTAGCATGCCGGAACGCCGCCATCCATCGGTCAGCGCTTCCTGATTTTGATGCGGATTGGCGGCATTTGCGCGGGCAACACTAGGTACGCAATCCAACTGAACTGACGAGGAGGGACCCGCGATATGCGCATGCGCGGATTCGTGGCGGGCGGTTTGATCGGCATCGCGGCCGGCATCATGCTCTCCCGCAGAAAACCGGACGCCATCGAATGGATCGTCCGCCGGGCGGATCGGCTGATGACCGGAGCGAAACTGACGGCGATCGAGATGATGTTAAGCCGCCGCTTCGGTCCGGAGAAGCCAGAGGGAGCGGAGAAGACGGACAGACCGGAGTCCGGGAAATCGGAGTCCGGCTCAACGTGGAATTCGATCCGTTCGCTCATCAACGCGGATGCCCGCGTGAAGCATGAGGCGGAGCGGATTCTGGCCGAAGCCGGGGACGCCGCTTCCGGCGAAGACAGGCCCCACTGACGGCGCGCGGGCGGCTTGCGGGCGGGGCGTAATGACCGGATATCCCGCGAATCCCGGCGCGCAGAGAGCATGCCCGGTCCGGCGGAGAAACCTGTCCGGTGCGCGGCGGCGAGAAGATTTTTCCTCTGTTTCGGGCAATCAAGCGGTTGCTCCGGAATCGGGGGAAATTTTTTTGCCGTTTGTCCGGTTTGCCGCTACAGGCTCCCGCGCTCCGTGTTGCGCGCGATAGTTCGCCGCGCGATTGCCGGCCGTCCGTTTTTTCCGCAAGCCTTGGCGCGCCGCTGCAACGAATTATCCACGTTACGAACGGCCGGCCCATCGGCAGCGCTTATGTTGTTGAAATGTCCGCTGCGGCCTTTATTGCGGGCCGAGCAAATGGGTTCGCTTTCTTCCTCGTTTCCTAGTGCATTTCACCGGCAACCATGATAACATAGAAGCAAGATCTTGCCTGTGGACACGGGTTTGTCCGGCAGGGTCGCACAAAGCTGCAAATGACGATGCTGCGGAGGGGGAGAGCCACCATGAAGATCGAGCGGCTCAGTCAGGACAAGATCCGCATCTTCCTGACGTTGGACGACCTCCTTGAACGGGGGATCCAGAAGGAGGACTTGTGGCGCGAAATTCCCAAGGTTCACGAACTGTTCAGCGAGATGATGGACCAGGCTTACAGCGAATTGGGTTTTGAAGCCACCGGTCCCCTGGCGGTCGAAGTGATCGGGCTTCCGGCGCAAGGGATGGTAGTCATCGTCACCCGAGGCAGCGGAGAAGTCGATCATCACGATTACGTGGATGACGACGAACGGGATCATGACGAAGAGTTGTACGAGATGGAAGTGACGCTGGAGATCAGCGACACGATCCTGTACGCGTTCCGGGATTTCGAAGACGTCGTCGCCGCGGCGCGCAGGCTCGCTTCGGCCGGTCCGGAGATCGGCGGCAAGCTCTACGCCTACAAAGGGCTGTATCTGCTCGCCTTCGATTCGTCGGGCGTGGAACAGTCCCGCTACCAGGCGATCACCGCGGTGCTCTCCGAATACGGCGAGGCGGCGTCCGTCACGGAAGCCGTTCTGGAGGAATATGGAAAAGTCATTTTCGCGTCCGACGCCGTAAAGGAGCTCAACGAGCGGTTCTGATCACTCGGACCGTCTGTCCGCTATCGAAGCGCGTCCGAAGGCGTGGGAACGCATTCGGGAGCGCTTCTGTCATTCATGCGGGCTGCGCGGAGCGCCGACGCTCCGGCCGGAGGGAGGGTGGCCGCATGTGGATATTGTCGATGCTCACGGCGGCCATCGCGCCGGGCATCGCGCTGCTTGCCTACGTCTATCTCAAGGACCGATACGACGCCGAACCGATACACATGGTCGCGCGAATGTTCATCGTCGGGGCGCTCATCGTGCTGCCGATCGCGGTCATCCAGCGCGGCCTTTCGCTCGAACTCGGCGATTCTCCGTTCGTGCAAGCTTTTCTGATTTCGGCGGGCGTCGAGGAAGCGTTGAAATGGTTTGTCCTTTACCACATGATTTACAATCACACCGAGTTCGACGAGCCTTATGACGGGATCGTCTACGCGGCGGCCGTTTCGCTCGGATTCGCCACCATTGAGAACGTGCTGTACGCGCTGCTCCTGCCCGTTTCGTTCGGTTCGCTCATCTTCCGGGCGTTGCTGCCCGTATCCGGACACGCGCTGTTCGGGGTGCTGATGGGCTACCATATCGGCAAGGCGAAATTCGCCGCGGGGAGATACCGCAAGCATCTCGCCGCGTCTTTCCTGGTACCGATATTCTGGCACGGCGCTTTCGATTATATACTGCTGGCGTTCGAACAGTACTGGATGCTGCTGATTGTTCCGCTCATGGTCTATTTGTGGATCCGGGGCGGCTTGAAAATCCGGCGCGCCAACGACCGGTCGCCTTTCCGCTCCATGCCGCGCGATGAGAAGATTAAAATGGAGCGGATCCGTCCATAATGGGGCCATAAAGCACGAAAGGACGGGAGATTTGACGTGACGACGGCGGCATCGAACCGGGTGAAAGTGCGCATCCGCTGCCGGCGCTGCGGAGAGAAGTTCATCCTTCGCGGCAGGCGGGACAAGGGCCGGATCGACACCGGCTTCCGCCAGTGCCTGTGCGACAATACGGACGACTTCGACATCGACGAGCACTGGGAATGACCGTCAGCGGCGCATAAAGCTCCTTCCGCCCAAGCAAACTAACACCAAGTTTGCCGGCGAAAGGAGCTTTGCTTTATGTATACGCGTCTGAGTGCGGTGCTGTTCCCGATAGCCGTCGTGCTGCTTGCGGGCACGGCCTTCTGGGGATACCGGGAGCACCAGGAGAAAAACAGCCTGCTCATCAAAGCGGAGAACCAGTATCAGCGCGCTTTCCATGATCTCAACGCGCATATCGACGAGCTGCATGAACAGCTCGGCAACACGCTCGCGGTGAACGCTTCTTCGCATGATTTCCAGCGCAAGGGCCTGATCAATATCTGGCGCATCACGAGCCAGGCGCAGAGCGAGATCAACCAGCTGCCGCTGACGCTGCTCCCGTTCAACCGGACGGAGGAATTCCTGTCGCGTATCGCCAATTTCTCGTACAAGACGGCGATCCGCGATCTGGAGAAGCAGCCGCTGAGCGAGCAGGAATATGCCACGCTGAAAACGTTGTACCAATCGGCCGAGACGATCGCAAGCGATCTGCGCTCGGTGCAGGAGAAGGTGCTGGCCGAGAATTTGCGGTGGATGGATGTCGAACTCGCGCTGGCGACCGAAGAATCGCCGCGGGACAACGCGATCATCGACGGCTTCAAGACGGTGGACGGCAAGGTCGCCCAATACGATCAGATCGAATGGGGCCGGCCGGTCGCCGCCATGTACCGCAAACGGACGGTCGACATTCTCTCGGGCAAGCCCGTGTCTCCTGACGAAGTGCGGAAGAAGGCCGCGGATATGCTGGGCCTGGCCGATCCGTCCGCCGTGAAGGTGACGGAGAACGCGCGGGGCACGGAGTACGCCGTCTATTCCGCGACCGCGGACACGGTGGACGGCGTGACGGTGCAGATGGACTTCACGACGCGGGGCGGCGAGCTGATCTGGTTCATGAACCCGCGGGAGATCGGCGCCGGGAAATCCGTCGGCATGGATGAGGCCGTGCGGGCTGCGAAGGCGTTCCTGAAGGAGCGGGGGTATCCCGAAGTGCGGGAGATCGCGGCCGATCCGTACGACAATGCGGTCAACTTGACGTTTGCGCCCGTTCAGGACGGAGCGGTCGTCTATCCGGAGAAAATCACGGTCAAGGTGGCGCTCGACCGCGGTGAAGTGGTCGGTCTGCAGGCGGCCGATTACATCTACGAGCACAGGGACAGGAAGCTGCCGAAGCCGGCGATCGGCGAAGCCGAGGCGCGAAAGCGGCTCAATCCCGAATTTGAAGTCGAACGTTCGCAGCTTGCCGTCATCCGGAACGATCTGGACGAAGAAGTGCTCTGCCACGAGTTCTTCGGGCGGATCAACGGCGGGCGCTATAAAATCTACATCAACGCGGAAAGCGGCATCGAGGAGAAAATCGAAAGATATCTTCCGGCAGAAGACGACGGAACGGGACGGGAGCGGGCGCAGCCGGATAAACCGCGATAAAGCGCCGCAATTTCCGCTGGTTGTGTCTTTCTTCCCATGCTATAATTTCTTGTAATGGGGGGGAAGACCGAGTTGGAGCCGAAAGTGAATATGTTCCTGTACTTGCAGGTGGCATCTCCGGATGAAGAAGAAGCGCAGGCCGTATACAAATCGCGCATTGCCGACATAGTGGACGACATTCTGTTCATCGAGGTGCCGATCGAGGAAAAAACCGGCCGTTTCAAGAGGCTGTTTCTCGGGGACGAACTCTCGGCTTACTTCCTGACGGAGGGTGGCGTCAAGAACTATTTCAACTCGCATGTAATCGGATTTCGCGACGAAGCGATCAAGCTGGTCGCCATCCGCAAACCGGATCCCGATTCGATCCGGAAAGTGCAGCGGCGCAGCTACCTCCGCGTTCCGGCGGTGCTGGAGCTGGCCGTCAAGCTCGCGAACCAGGTCCGGTTTCTGGCGTACACGGACGACATCGGCGGCGGAGGCATCTCCTTCATCACGGATCCGAGATGGCCGCTCAAGCCCGGAGACGCGATGGAATGCTGGCTGCTGATCCCCTTCAAGAACGGCACGATCGAGCACGCTTTCTTCAAGCCGGAAGTGGTGCGGGTGAAGAAGCTCGAATCCGGCCGGAACCAGATCATGGCCAAGTTCATCGAAATCTCGGACAGCGAACGGCAGAAAATTATCCGATACTGTTTCGAGCGCCAGCTCGAATTCCGCAAGCGCTGACGGCGCATCCTTCCCTCGCGCATCGGATTCCGCCGATGAGGGAATACTATCCATCCCGGGAAAGGCGGGATGCGATGAGGAAGGATCAGCGGAACAAGGATCGGCGCGGCCGCGGATTTTGGGCGGACGCGGCGGACAGGATCTGCATGCGGCTGGCCGTCATCATCGCCGTGCTGCTTGCGCTCATCGCGGCGGCGCAGACGGCGCTCTCCGTTGACGGCATCCGGCCGCTTCTGTCAAAGACGGAACGCCTCGAAGGCGTGCCGCACGGGGACAGATGATTTTGCATCCTGCTGCGGTATGTGGTATAATTTTCGCGTTTGGCAGGCCGTGCCTGCTTTTTTCATGATGTCGCTGGAGGGGTCAACGCTGACGAACATTGCGCAGGACGTAAGTCCGCGTCGCATCGCGATCGCCATAGACGGGCCGGCGGGAGCGGGCAAGAGCACGGTGGCCCGCATGGTGGCCGAACGGTTCGGCTATGTGTACATTGACACAGGCGCGATGTATCGGGCGGTTGCGCTGGCGGCGCTTCGGTCGGGCGTCGGGCCCGGAGATGCGAACGAGCTTGGGCGGCTGGTTGAAGGACTGGACATCCGGCTGGAGCCGGGCCGATCCGCGCAGCGGGTCCTTCTCAACGGGGAGGACGTGACGGAGGAGATCCGATCGCGCGAGGTGACATCGGCGGTTCCCGCCTATGCGGCCGTTCCGGCCGTGCGGGCCAGGTTGGTGGAACTGCAGCGCGCCATGGCGCGGACGGGCGGCGTCGTCATGGACGGCCGCGACATCGGCACCCACGTGCTGCCCGACGCCGAGCTCAAGATTTTCCTGACGGCCAGCGTGCGGGAACGCGCGCGCAGGCGATACGAAGAAAGCGGAAGGGCGCAGGGGATCACGCTGGAGATGCTCGAGGCGGAAATCGCCGAACGGGACAGGCAGGACGCAAGCCGGGAAATCGCGCCGCTCGTCAAGGCCGAGGACGCGATCGTGCTGGACACGACGAATCTGACGGCCGAAGAAGCGGCTGAACGCGTCGCGATGCTGGCGGACAAGGCGGCCGCGGAGGCGGGCCGATCATGAGCTTTTACGAAATTGCCCGCGTTGTGCTGCGGATCCTGTTCACGCTGCTCTTCCGTCTCAAGGCGCACGGCGTGGAGAACATTCCGCGGGAAGGCGGCCTGCTGATGTGCTCGAACCATATCAGCGTGCTGGACCCGCCGACGCTCGGCATCTATGTGCCGCGGCGCCTTCACTACATGGCCAAGTCGGAACTGTTCGCCTTCAAGCCGTTCGCCGCGCTCATCACCGCGCTCGGGGCGTTTCCCGTCAAGCGGGGCGGCGTCAGCAAAGAAGCGATCAAGACGTCTCTGCAGCTGCTGCGGGACGGTCATGCGATCCTCATGTTTCCGGAAGGAACACGCAATTCGGACGCTTCCTCCGCCAAACGCGGAGCCGCGTTGCTCGCGATCCGCAGCGGAGCGGCCGTCGTGCCGTGCCGGATCGTTCCCGGCTACCGGCTGTTCCGCAGGACGCATGTGATCTACGGTCCGCCGATCGATCTGTCGCCGTTCGCCGGAAGCACGGACGGCGGAGCGTTGGATAAGGCGACCGACCTTATCATGCAACGCATCCGCGAGCTGCAAGTCGGATAGTCAGATGCATCATTCATTCGTTTTAAATGCGCCGGACCGTTTAACGGACGGCCGGCGGGTTTAAATAATGCTGGGGCAGAATCGAGGAGGTTAGTGTCCATGTCTGAAGAAACGAAGAACCTGGAAACCGCGGCGGCTGAGACGCAAGCCGATACTGCGGCGGAGACCATCACGGAACAGAACCTGGATCAGCTGGTATCCCTGAAGAAAGGCGACAAGGTCAAGGGCACGGTCATCAAGATCGAGGATAACCAGGCTTACGTAAGCCTTGGATATAAATATGACGGTGTCATTCCGCTCCGCGAACTGTCGGCTGTGCCGCTGGACAACGCGGCTGACGCCGTGCAGGTCGGACAGGAAGTGGAACTGAAGGTTATCAGCATCGACGATGACAAGGAGCGCCTCGTCCTCTCGAAGCGCCAGGTCGACGCCGAGAAGGCGTGGGACCGGCTGCAGGAGCAATTCGAGAAGGGCGAAGTGCTCGAAGTGACGGTTGCCGACGTCGTCAAGGGCGGCCTCGTCGTCGACGTGGGCGTGCGCGGCTTCATTCCGGCTTCGATGGTTGAACGCCACTATGTGGAAGATTTCAGCAGCTACAAGGGCCGCAAACTGCGCGTGAAGATCAAGGAGCTCGACAAGGAGACGAACAAGGTCATCCTGTCGGCCAAGGAAGTGCTCGAAGAAGAGTACGAAGCGAACAAGCGGCGCATCATGGAATCGCTCCAGCCGGGACAGGTCATCGAGGGCACCGTTCAGCGCCTGACGCCGTTCGGCGCGTTCGTGGACATCGGCGGCATCGACGGGCTCGTGCACGTGTCCGAAATGGCATGGGAACATGTCGCCCATCCGCGCGACGTCGTCTCCGAAGGTCAGCAAGTGAAAGTGAAGGTATTGAAGGTCGACCCCGAAGCGGGCAAGATCAGCCTGAGCATCAAGGCGGCGCAGCCCGGCCCGTGGGAGCTTGCGGCCGACAAGTTCCACAACGGCGACATCGTCACCGGCGTTGTCAAACGCATCGTCAGCTTCGGCGCGTTCGTCGAAGTGGCGCCCGGCGTTGAAGGCCTCGTTCACATTTCGCAAATTGCGCATCGCCACATCGCGACGCCGCACGAAGTGCTGAAGGAAGGCCAGGAAGTCAAGGCGAAGGTGCTCGATTTCAATCCGGCCGAGAAGCGGATTTCGCTCAGCATCAAGGAAACCGAGGAAGCGCCGGAACCGCCGGCCCGCTCCGAGCGCGGCAGGGGCGGCCGCGACCATGTGGAGACCATCCCGAAGGAGAATCTGAGCTTCACGCTCGGCGAACGTTTCGGCGACAAACTCAGCAAACTTAAATAAGCCCGACGATGATGTGGGGCCGTCTTCACCGGATCGCCGATCCGCGCGGGGGCGGCCCTCGCTGCGATTGGCCGCTCCTTGCCGCAACGGATGAGCCCGTCCGGCGCATAATAGGGCGAGGAGGGATGCCGGTGAATGCTGGTATGTTGACGACGTGGGTGCTGATTGTGTTCGGCATCCTGATGGCAACCGGCTGGAAGAGGCAGCTGGTCGACGATATTCCCGCCTGGTGCGCCGCCGGATTGGCCGCGTCGCTCCCGGCCGCGTGCGGGCTGGCGGGAACCTGGGGCCTGTGGCCGATGGCGGCGCCGCAGCTGCTCGCGCTGGCCTTCGCCTGCGCGCTGCTCCGCGGGGCCGACGCCGGCAAGCGCCTTCAGGCTGCTGCCGGGGCCGTGCTCGGAAGCATCGTCTGGATCTGGCTGCGGAAACTGTATGCGGCGGATCCGGTGTTCATCATTTGGCATGAGCGGTTGGACGGCCCGCTGGCCGCGGGGGCGCTGATTGCCGCCGCGGCGGGGCATTTCCGGGCGCAGTTTGCCGCCGCCGCGGCTGCGGCGTTCGCGGCCGGCCGGTTCGCGCCTTCGCCGGCCGGCGCGTGGGAGTGGCTGGACGGACTTCTCGCGGCGCTCGCCGCGGCGCGGGCGGTCACGCTGCTGGCGCGGGCCGCCGCCGCGCTGACCGGGCGCCTTCGCCCGAGCGCAGGAAGAGGGGCCGAATGAACGATTTCCGATTCCTGGCGATTATATGGTATATTGTATAGGTTAAGTTTTCCGATCGCTGATTGGTGGTCGAAAGAAACGCAAGGAGTGGGCGAGGATGGCAAGACCCGTAGTCGCGATCGTCGGGCGGCCCAATGTCGGCAAGTCCACCATATTCAACCGCATCATCGGGGATCGGCTCGCCATTGTGGAAGACAAGCCCGGCGTAACCCGCGACCGCATATACGGATCGGCCGAATGGAACGGCAAGCCGTTCAGCATCGTGGACACCGGCGGCATCGAGATCGACGCCGGCGACGAGATCATGCGTTCGGTGCGGGCGCAGGCCGAACTGGCCATTGACGAGGCCGATACCATCGTGTTCATGGTCGACGGCAAGGCGGGGCTCACGCATGCCGACGAGGAAGTGGCGCGCCTGCTGTTCAGATCGGGAAAACCGGTCGTCGTCGCGGTCAACAAAGTCGACAATCCGGGGAAAATCGACACCATCTATGAGTTCTACAGCCTGGGGTTCGGAGATCCGGTCCCGATTTCCGGAGCGCACGGCACCGGCATCAGCGACCTGCTTGACCGGGTGGTCGAAACGCTGCCGGAGCAGACGGGCGAAGAATATGAAGAAGATGTGATCCGGGTCGCGCTGATCGGCCGTCCGAACGTCGGAAAATCTTCGCTGGTGAACGCCATTTTGGGAGAGGAGCGGGTCATCGTCAGCGATGTGGCGGGCACGACGCGCGACGCGATCGACACGCCGTTCGAGAAGGACGGACGGAAATTCGTGCTGATCGACACCGCCGGGATGCGCAAGCGGGGCAGAATCTACGAGACCACCGAGAAATACAGCGTGCTCCGGTCGCTCAAGGCGATCGAGCGGGCCGACGTCGTGCTCGTGCTGATCAACGCGGTGGAAGGCATCATCGAGCAGGACAAACACATCGCCGGCTACGCCCATGAGGCGGGCAAGGCGTCGGTGCTGGTCGTCAACAAATGGGACGCCGTCGAGAAGGACGACAAGACGATGCGTCAGTTCGAGCTGCGCATCCGCGACCATTTCCAATTCATGGATTACGCGCCGATCGTGTTCCTCTCGGCGAAGACGAAGCAGCGGCTGCACAAGCTGCTGCCCGTCGTGGAGCATGTCGCCGAACAGCACGCGATGAGGGTCCAGACGCATCTTCTCAACGACATCATCGCCGACGCCGTCGCGGTCAGCCCTCCGCCCACGGACAGGGGAAAGCGGCTTCGCATCAACTACGCGACGCAGGTCGCGGTCAAGCCGCCGACCTTCGTGCTGTTCGTCAACGATCCCGAACTGATGCATTTCTCCTACTCGCGCTATCTGGAGAACAAGATCCGGGAAGCGTTCGCGTTCGAAGGCACGCCGATCCGCATCATCGTGCGGAAGAAGTCTGACGAGGATTAGGGGAGAATTCATGGTGTTGGCAACGATTATCGCTGTCGCAGCGAGCTATCTGCTGGGATCGGTCTCGTTCAGCATTCTGATCGCCCGCTGGGTCAAGGGCATCGACATCCGGCAGCACGGCAGCGGCAACGCGGGCGCGACGAACACGCTGCGCGTGCTCGGCAAGGGACCGGCCGCCGCCGTCTTCCTGCTGGACGTGGCGAAGGGCATTGCCGCCGTGCTGCTCGGCATGTGGCTGGGGGACGGTCAGATCTGGACACCGATCCTCTGCGGCGCGGCCGCGATTACCGGCCACAATTGGCCGATCTGGTTCCGCTTCAAGGGGGGCAAGGGCATCGCCACAACGATCGGGGTCATGGCGGTGCTCGCGTTCTGGCCGGCGCTTCTGGCCGGCGTTGTCGCCATCGCCGCGATTGCCGTAACCCGGTACGTATCGCTCGGCTCGCTTCTATTCACCGCTCTCATGCCCGTATTCATCCTCGTGCTGTCCATGCCATACGAGCTGTTCTGGGTCAGCCTGCTGATATGCGTCTACGCGTTCGTCCGGCATCGCACGAATATCGTGAAACTGATTCGCGGCCAGGAGCACAAGCTCGGAGCCGGGAAAGGGGTGCCGAATGGAAAATAAGCGCGCTGCCGTGCTCGTTGCCGGGAGCTGGGGAACGGCTCTCGCAACCGTCCTTGCCGACAACGGCTGCGACGTCGCGATATGGACAAGGCGGGCGGAACAGGCGGACGAGATCAACCGGCATCATACGAACAGCAAATATTTGCCGGATGTTCGGCTGCACGAACGGATCCGGGCCGTGACCGACATGGACGAGGCGCTGAACGGTGCGGGCATCGTCGTGTTCGCCGCCACGTCGGCCTCGATCCGCGAAGTGGCGCGGAAGGCGTCCGGCGGCATTCCGCGGGACGCTTATGTCGTCCATGCCGTCAAGGGATTCGAGCGCGACTCGCTCAAGCGGATCAGCACCGTCATATCCGAGGAGATCCGAAGGCCGGAGGAGACGATCGCCGTGCTGTCGGGACCGAGCCACGCGGAGGAAGTCGTCCGCCGCTGTCCGACGACGGTTGTCGCCGCGTCGCAGTCGAAGGAAGCCGCCGAAGCGGTGCAGGACTATTTCATGAATGCCCATTTCCGCGTCTACACGAATCCGGATGTGATCGGCGTGGAGGTCGCCGGCGCGATCAAGAACATCATCGCGCTCGGCGCCGGGCTGTCCGACGGCCTCGGCTACGGGGACAACGCGAAGGCCGCCCTGATCACCCGCGGTCTGGCGGAGATCGGACGGCTCGGGCAGGCAATGGGCGCGCAACTGCTGACGTTCGCCGGGCTCGCCGGGGTCGGCGATCTCGTCGTGACGTGCACGAGCCGGCACAGCCGCAACTGGCGCGCCGGTTCGCTGCTGGCCAAGGGCATGAGCCTGGATGAAGTGCTCGCCGCCATGAACATGGCCGTCGAGGGCATCGGCACGACGCGCGCCGCCTACGAGCTCAGCCGCCGGTACGGCGTGCCGATGCCGATCACGGAGCAGCTCCATGCCGTGCTGTTCGACGGCAAACCGCCGAAGGCGGCGGTGGAGGCGCTGATGGGGCGCGTCAGGACGCATGAAAGCGAAGAGGTGGCGAAGGCCTGGCTTGAAGCCTGAACGACGGCCCGACGCCCCGTCCGCCCTGAAATGGGCGAATCGCGATCCGCACCTATTGTCCCTCCTTCGCATATGATGCATGCAGCATAACGGAGGAGGGGAGCCATGAGCGGCAAGAACTTGTCCAAGGACGTGCTGAACGTCGTCAGGAAGAAGACGGGCAAACCGATCAGCGAGCAGCAGGTGCAGAAATTGGCCGGCAGCGTGACGGCGAAGACGTTCCAGAGCGAAGCGGAACTGCGCCGCCTGATCAAGCAGGTGTCGGCCGTCGCGAACGTGCCGGTTTCGGAGGACACGGTGAACGATATCGTGAACGCGGTCCGCAAGAGCGGCATGAACATGGCGCAGCTGGAGTCGCTCATCCGCACGATGATCCGCAAGTGAGCTTCGGGTTCAGATCGGGCCGGCTTCCCTTCCCCGGCGGGAAGCCGGCCCGTTTTTTTTGCCTGCATCGTTCTCCCGATGGTATAATGTTCAGGAACTTTATGCGATATTGGAGTCGATGACGGATATGGATGCCTTGACCACCATGTGGGTTGCGCTGAGCAGCATCGGGCTGATGGCGCTCTCGGCCGCGGCGATTACGTTCGCGCGGCTCAAGACGAAGGGAGTCCTTCGCTTTCTGATCTCGACGATCGCCGTCATCATGCTGCTGGTCGGTTCGATGCTCGGACTATTCGCCATTCTGGTGTAGCTTCACAAGGAGCGGAATCATGATTTACCTGAAGGGAAGAACGAAGGAAGCGGAGGTTCAGGCCGAAGCGGGCCTTTCCCTGCTGGACCATGCGCTCAAGGCCCGCGTCGACTGGGGCTTCTCCTGCACGCGGGGCACCTGCGCCCGCTGCCGCTGCCGGATCGAAGCGGGAGCGGAGTGGCTGGAGGACATCACCGACGCCGAATGGGACAGGCTGGAGCCGGAGGAATTCGAACAGGGCTACCGGCTCGCCTGCCAGGCTGTCGTGCGGGCGGGAGCCGGGGATATCCGCGCCGTGAACCGGCCGTATTTCTGATCGCGGAGTGGATGAGATGAACAGCGAGTCGCGAATCGAAAGGGCGCTGTGCCGGATCGCGGACAGGCTGGCCGGAACCGGCATCGTCTGGGTTGTCGGCGGCAGCGCGGGTCTCATGCTGCGCGGCCTTAAGCTTCCGGCGCCGCCGCGCGATCTTGATCTGTATGCGGATCCGGCGGACGCGGAGGCGATGCACGAGGCGCTCGCGCCTTACGCGGTCGACCGGCCGGTCCGCAGCGTGACGGAGCGCTACGAGTCGATTCTGAGCCACTACAAGATTGAGGATGTCCATGTGGAGCTGGTCGGCGGATTCGTCGTCTCGGATCGGGGATGCCGGTACGAAGTGCGGGTGCGGGATGTGCTGCTGCCGGTGACGGAGCGGCGCGGCTTGGGGACTCGCGGCACCGGCGTCAGCGTCGTTCCGCTTGCGCACGAGCTCTGGTTCAACTGGCTGCGCGGGCGGCGGGATCGTCTGGAGCTCATCGCCGCCGCGATCGCCGCGGATCCGGAGCGGCATCTGCGCGCGTTCCGCGCCTTGACGGCGGCCGGCGGTTTCACGCCCGAAGCGGTTGCGGAAGTGGAATCGCTGCTCTCCGCGCCGGCGCATCAACGGATGGAAGGGACGGACGGATGATCGTGAAGTCGAGCGGCGGGCGGCGCCGCGGACTGCGGCGGCCGCGCGTTCTGGCGCTTCTTCTCTGCGTTTCCGCCGCGCTCGCCGGATGCCTGTATCCGAAAGACCAGCTTGCCCAGAACCGCATGCCTCCGCGCGACGCGGTCAGGCTGGTCCAGGCGGCGGTCGACGACTACCGGCGGGAGACGGGACTGCTGCCGATCAAGAACGCGGACCAGCATACGCCCAGATACGAGAAATATGTCGTCGATCTGGCCAAGCTGCAGCGCACCGGGCATCTCTCGGAATTGCCGGCGGCGGCCTTCGAGAAAGGCGGCAGATACTATTTCCTCGTGCTGGATGAAGAGAATGAACCGATCGTCCGGCTGCTCGACATCGTCGTGCTGCAGCAGCTGAACGATCTCCAGAAACGGGTCGACGAATATATGGCGGAAAACGGCGGCGCATTGCCGGCGGGAGAGCGGCTCTATCCGGGGTTCGCCGTTCTCGACTTCGACAAGCTGGGCGGCAGGAAGCCGGATATCCGCAGCGTCTTCAGCGGCCATCCGATCAACGTGCTGGTTCATGAGAGCGGCGCCGTCTTCGCCGATTACGGCATCGATGCGCGCCGGCTGGTCGAGAGCTCGGGCGCCGTGCCGGAGCCGGATCAGGACCTGCGCGAACTGCTCGCGCGCGAGACGCTGTTCGTGCCGGTCAAATCCCCCGTCTATCATTGGATCGACGGCGATCCGACCGCTCGTTATCCCGAATGAGAGAAAGCCTTGAAGGAAGGCGGAGCATGCGGCTCCGCCTTCCGCGCTTGGAACAGTCATAGACGTCCGTGTCGCGTCATATACCAGCAGAGGAAAGCATGCGGCCGCCGTGCCGGCAAATTCCCGGACGGGGTCATAATCGGGACGGGTCTGTAATAGGATGATACCAGTCCAATACGGTTCGAACAGCGGACGGCGGCCCGGGCCGCCGGCGGTGCGTCCGGACGCACTGATGGGTTCTCGGAAAACCGAATGGAGGGGATAACGAGTGGAAAAAGTCGATATTTTCAAGGACATCGCCGAACGCACGGGCGGAGACGTCTACCTCGGCGTCGTCGGGGCCGTCCGCACCGGCAAATCGACCTTTATCAAACGGTTCA
>NICF_comb_assmDRAFT_10001278_pt1 | contig 20061 bp, 15 predicted proteins | sample NewIslPassag4_SG_FD_11279 | JGI IMG/M metagenome (IMG submission 11279) | reverse complement strand
GGAGCCGATGTCGCGCCACACCACGTTCGGGATCGGCGGGCCGGCGGACCTCTTCCTGACCGTGCGCACGCTGGACGACCTCTCGTTTGCGGCGAACGCCGCCCACGACGCGGGCGTCGATGTGTTCGTGCTTGGGAGCGGCAGCAACATCCTGGTGGCCGACGCAGGAATCCGCGGGCTGGTGCTCGACAACCGGGCGCGCAAGGAAACGCCGGACAAATCCGGCACCGTCTACCGGGTAGAGAGCGGCGCGAGCTTCGCAGCCTTCGCCCGGAAGATGTGCCGCCAGGGGCTGGGCGGGCTGACGTGGGCCGTCGGGATCCCGGGGACGCTCGGTGGGGCGGTGGTCTACAACGCCGGAGCCTATGGCGGGTCGCTCGGGGATGTGCTGACGCGCGTTCGCCTGCAAACGCACGGCAACGGCGACGAATGGGTGGACGCCGCGGACCTCGGGCTGGTGTACCGCGGAAGCGTGTTCACACGCGGGCAGTTCGAGAACAAGACGGTGCTCGAGGTCGAAGTGCGCCTCGAACCGGCCGACCCGAAAGCGCTGATGGAACGGGCTGCGAGTTATGACGCGAAACGGCTCGCAGCGCAGCCGCGCGGGCGGAACGCCGGGTCGATGTTCAAGAACCCGCCAGAGCAGCCGGCATGGAAGCTCATCGACGCGGTTGGGCTTCGCGGCGCGCAGCGCGGCGAGGCGGCAATCAGCGACAAGCACTGCAACTTCTTCGTGAACTACGGGAACGCGCGCGCCGAGGACGTGGCGTGGCTGGTGGATGAGGCGCGGCGGCGCGTCCGGGAGCAGTTCGGCATCGAACTCGAACGTGAAGTCGCCTTCGTGGGGGACTGGTGATGGCGAAGCAGCGAGTGGCGGTTCTCTTCGGAGGCAGGTCGGGAGAGCACGAAGTGAGCATCGTGAGCGCCCGCAGCGTAATGGCGGCGCTCGACCCCGAGCGGTGGGAGCCCGTGCCGATCGGCATCACGAAACAGGGCGACTGGATGACGCCCGGGGAAACGCAGGCGGCGCTCGATGCCGGTGTCCGGGCGTTCGAAGGTCCCGCTCATCCTCTGCTGCTGAGCGGCGAGGCGATCGAGGCGCTGGCAAGCAGCGACGTGGTGTTCCCGCTGGTCCACGGGACGTATGGGGAGGACGGCAGGCTCCAGGGTCTGCTCGAAATGGCGGACCTGCCCTACGCGGGGGCCGGTGTCGCCGCGAGCGCCATCGGCATGGACAAGGCGGTCATGAAGGCGCTGTTCCACGAAGCCGGGATCCCTGTGGCCGACTACGCCGTCGTGCGAGCGTGGGAGGTTCGGGAGGACGAGAACGCTGCCCGCGCCTACATCGAGGACACCATCGGGTACCCGTGCTTCGTGAAGCCGGCGAACGGTGGGTCGAGCGTCGGCATCACCCATGTGCGGTCGCGCGAAGACCTGGCGGACGCGTGGGCGGCCGCGTTCGCGTACGACGACAAGGCGGTCGTCGAGAAAGAGGTTCGCGGGCAGGAAGTGGAGTGCTCGGTGCTCGGGAATGAGCAGCCCGAGGCCGCCAGCATCGTCGGCGAAATCGTGCCCGACCGCGACTTCTACGACTACGACAGCAAGTACTCGACGGACTCGCGGACCGAACTCCACATCCCCGCACGCATCGCACCGGAGGTGGCGGAACGGGTCCGTGAGCTCGCCGTGCGGATGTACCAGGTCATGGGCTGCGAAGGCTACGCGCGGGTCGACTTCTTCGTGGCGAACGGGACCGAGGTCATCGCGAACGAGGTGAACACAATTCCCGGGTTCACCAGCATCAGCATGTACCCGAAGTTGTGGGAGGCCAGCGGCCTGCCCTACCGGGAGCTTCTTACGCGCATTCTCGAACTGGCGCTCGAACGGCATGCACGGAGGTCCGGGCGATGATCGTGAAGCGCAACCGGAACGAGAAAGTCCTGCCGCGCATGATTGTGCGGCGTTCGGCGGGCGCGACTGTGGGCGAGCTTCGGCCCGGGCAGATCGTGCACCGCCGGGGCCGGGGAGTGCAGCCGGTGCGGCGGCCCGTGTGGAAGCGCGTCCTGGCGTGGCGGCCGTCGCGGAGTTTCGTCATCGGCGTGGCAGCGGTCGGCGTCCTGGTCCTGGCCGGCGCCGGGATGTACTGGGTGTACCAATCGCCACTACTCCGCGTGCAGCACATCGAGGTCTACGGCACCGAGCGAATTGGCACGGATGTTGTCGTCCAGCGGGCCGACCTGCTGGGAGAATCAATGTTTTCCGCCGACTTAGCGGCCGCTCAGGAGGCGATCTACGGGCATCCACTGGTGTCGTCTGTTCGCGTCGAACGGGACTGGCCAAATACCGTGCGGATTTTCGTGCAAGAACGGCACGCATGGGGTGCATGGGAACAGGGCGGTGTTCGCTACACCATCGACCGCGATGGTGTGGTGCTCGGGACAACCGCACCGGCGGAAGGTTCGCCGCTGATCAAGAGTTCAGAAACCGCGCCGCTGCGCCAGGGCGACCGCGTCGACTACCAGGCGGTGCAGGCGGCCGCGGAGATCTACGAACTGTTGCCTCGCCAGCTCGGGACCACGGTCACGGAAGTGGCGTTCGTCGCGGGCCAGGGCGTTAAGGTCACCACCGCCGACGGCCAATCGGCCCTGTTCGGGGATTCGAGCTCCATCCCCTACAAGCTCGCGGTTTGGGCGGCGATGGCGCAGCAGGCCCGGGCCCAGGGCATCAACTACACCACCATCGACCTCCGGTTCGGTAACCGGCCGGTGTTGCAGTAACAGGGAGGCTCAGATGAAACGAAGGAGCACGGTCGCGGCCATCGACGTTGGTTCGACGAAAGTCACCGTCATCGTTGGTGACGTGGCGGACGAAGAGCGAATCCGTGTCCTCGGGGTCGGTGTCGCGCCGGCGTCGGGCCTCTCACGTGGCGTCATCGACAACATCCAGTCGGCCCGGGAGGCCATCTCCATCGCGGTGGAGAAGGCGGAACAGGCGTGCGGGATGCGAATCCTGAGCGCGGTTGTTGGCATCTCGGGCACGCACATCAGCTCGCAGAACAACCGGGGCATCATCGCCGTCGCCGACCGGACACACCCGATCACGGCCGACGACCGGGCGCGCGTGCTGGAGAGCGCGGGGCAGATCAGCATTCCGACGAACCGGCAGGTGCTGCACGTGCTCCCGCGAGGGTACTGGATCGAGGGCACCGAGCCGGTGAGCGACCCGGTGGGGATGTACGGGGCCCGGCTGGATGCGGAAACGCACATCGTGACCGGCGCTGTTTCGGCCATTCAGAACCTGACCAAGTGCGTGGAAGGCGCGGGTGTGCAGGTCGACGACATCATCCTCGAGTCGATCGCGTCGGCGACCTGCGTTTCCCACGAGCAGGAGCGGCTGCAGGGTGTGGCGGTCGTCGACATCGGCGGGAGCATCACGTCGATCGCGGTGTACGACGAAGGGACGGTGGCGCACACGGCGTGCCTCCCGATCGCGGGTTCGCACCTGACGCACGACCTGGCGCGTGTGCTTCGCTGCCCGTGGGAGAGCGCCGAACGGGTGAAGTGCACGAAGGGCGCCGCGTTCGCCGAACCCTCGATGGCCGACGAGATGGTGGAGATCGAGGCGTTCGGGACGCAGACGAAGAAGAGCGTTTCGCTCCAGCACGTGTGCGAAATCCTGCAGGCCCGCAGCGAGGAGATCCTCGAAATGATCGGGCTCGAACTAAAGCGCGCGGGGTACCTCGACCGGATTGCCGCCGGGCTCGTGCTGACGGGCGGGAGTTCGCAACTAAAGGGGCTGGCCGAACTGGCAGAGAACCGGCTCGGCATCCCTGCGCGGGTAGGCCAGCCGAAGGGCTACGCCGGGCTGACCGACCTTATTGGGACACCGGCGTATGCGACAGCGATCGGGCTCGTGCAGTACGCGCTGCAGGGCCGGGAACCGGTATCGGAGCCTGCCGCGATGCACTTCGACCCACCGGTGAGCGGGTTCTTCCGCCGCCTCGCATCGATAGGCAGGGCGCTGATGCCGCAGTAGCAGGAGGGCACGATGAGCAGCTTCATCGAGTTTTCACGGCAAGACGAGCAGAACAGGAAGGAGAGGACGTTGAGCATCAAGTACGACACCGAGTTGCTCCCCGACATCAAGGTCGTCGGCGTTGGCGGCGGCGGCTGCAACGCGGTGAACCGCATGGTTCGCGCGAAGATCCCGGGCGTCACGTTTGTGGCCTGCAATACCGACGCGCAGGCCCTCATGAACTCCGAGGCACCAAATCGCATCCGGATCGGCGAGAAGCTGACCAAGGGGCTCGGTGTCGGCGGTGACCCCAGCCGGGGCGAACGGGCAGCCGACGAGAGCCGCGACGAAATCTACGAAATCCTCCGCGGCACGGAGATGGTGTTCGTGACCGCCGGCATGGGCGGCGGCACCGGCACGGGCGCCGCGCCGGTCATCGCGGAGATCGCGAAGGATTGCGGCGCGCTCACCATCGGCGTCGTCACGAAGCCGTTCGCATGGGAAGGCAGCCGCCGCATGCGGCAGGCTGAGGAAGGCATCGAGCGGCTCCGCGATAAGGTCGACACGCTCATCGTCATCCCGAACTCGCGGCTCATCGAGATCTGCCCGCCCACGTCGACGGTGGAAGAGGCGTTCGAAATGGCGGACGACGTGCTGCGGCAGGCGATCCAGTCGATTTCGAACATCATCAGCCAGAACGGCTCCATCAACCTCGACTTCAACGACGTCCGCACGATCATGTCGGAGGCCGGCCCGGCGCTGCTGGCAGTCGGGAAGGCGACGGGTGAGAACCGCGCCGTGGAAGCTGCGCGCGCTGCGACCACCAGCCCGCTGCTCGACCAGTCGATCGACGGCGCCCGGAGCGTGCTGTTCAACGTCACGCACTCGGGCGGGCTCCAGCTGCGCGAGCTCGACATGGCGGCGCGTGTCATCGCGGAAGTCGTCGACCCGTCGGCGAACATCATCTTCGGCACGACGATCGACGAACGCGTCGGCGACGAGATCGTGATGACGGTTATCGCAACCGGATTCGTGCCGAAGGCGCAGGAGGTCGAGGACCCGCGCGACCAGGCGCTGCGCATCGGCGACATGGGCCTGCCGGGCGTTTCGAGCGCCGAGGACGCGGAGCTCCCGGCGTTCCTCCGCCGCAACATCCGTTCGCTCAACGTCCTCCGGCCTGCCTCGGGGGACTCGGCTGTAGCGAGACTCGCCGAAAGGAGGTAACTGGCTAACCGAGCGCGCAAGTCCGGATGGGCCACCGGAAGATCCGAGGCCCGCGCCTGGCGGATTTGGGAGAGTCCGCCAGGCTTTTCTTTTTCGGGAGCAGGGTCAGGCGACGCGGGCCTTGAGCGCGCTGATGCGCCGGTAGGATTCGGCGATACGCTCTTCGGCGATATCGCCGCGGCGAACGAGGTCGACGATGGCCGCGTGTACGCGGGCGCCGATGCCTTCCGGGGTACCGGCGAGGTTGCCGCCGAAGACCAGGATGTCGTTCCCGGCTTCGATCGCGAGCCGAATCGACTCCTCAATGGAGTAGCGTCCGGTGATCGCCCCCATGCCCATGTCGTCGCTCAGCACTGCTCCATCGAACCCGATGTCGTTGCGGAGCATGCCCTGGATCACGGCGGGAGAGAGCGAAGCCGGGTGCTCCGGGTCCCAGTTGGAGTTCGAGACGTGGGCAACCATAACCGTATCAGCGAGGCCGGCGGACACGAGTTCGCGATAGGGTTCGAGTTCGAGCGGGTCCCAGGTGGGAGTGACGTCAACGAACCCCTCGTGCGAGTCGCCGGTGGAACTCCCGTGCCCGGGGAAGTGCTTGAGGCTGGTGAGGATGCCGCGTTCGTGATGCGCTTCGATGAAGGCGGCGGCATGGGCGGCGACAGCAGCGGGATCGCTACTGAAGCTGCGGTCGAGCGCGCCAATGATCGGGTTCGCGGGGTTGGTGTTCACATCGACGACCGGGGCGATGTTGAAGTTCACACCCACGCTCGCGAGGGTGTCGGCCATTTCGGCGGCAGCGGCGCGGGTGACCTCCGGGTCACCGGTGGCGCCCAGCTCGGCGGCGGAACGCGTCGCCGGGAATCCGTGATCGGGACCCAGCCGCGCAACCACACCGCCTTCCTGGTCGGTGGCGATAAGAAGGCTGCCGCCGGCGGTGTCCTGGAGCGCCTGGCAGAGCTCCCGAAGCTGCCCGGGCGATTGGATGTTTCGCGGTCCGCCGGTAGCGACGTTCTGCGAGAACAGGATGACAGCGCCGACATGGCGCTCCCGGATGTCGGCGACGATCGGGTTGTCGGGCGTCAGGACTGTCCCGGGGAAGCCGAGCATCAGCATCTGGCCGGCCATCTCTTCGAGCGATGGGCTGGCCGGCGTCGCACTCGGCGCAGGGGCCGTTGGAGTGGCACTCGGCGCTTCCGTCGGGCCAGGGGGAGATGCCGGCGTATGGGTGGGCCGGGTGTCACCGTCGTCGTCCGAACTTCCGCACGCGGCGAGGAACGAGGCTGCGGCGGCAGTGGCAAGGAAGCGACGGCGAGTGAGACGGTGGGAATGTGCCATTACTGCACTCTGCCCTTTTCGAGCGAGAGTGCCAACCCGCGGCGAAAGCGCCGGTCAATCGGACACGAGTCAGATGGAAATGAAAGGCGGGCCAGGCGGAGGCAGCTGTCCGGCCGAACGCGCTAAAGCCCACTCGCGGGCTTGATACTTTGGGAGATGGCATCAAGCCTCAGACTTTAGCCTCGACAGCGTTCGACCACCCCGCCGACAGACTACCTCCGCCAGCCGGAATCGTACGGTACCACAGAAATTCGTAAGAACGCCACAGAGAAAACCCCGAATCATCACCTAGCGAGAGCGAATCTTTCNCGACCACCGCTAGAAATAGATGGGGTCGACGTAGAGCCCGCGTTCGGCGGCGCCAGCCGGCTCCGGGATCGCGGGCGTCCAGAAGTCGAACTCCGTCGCCTCCTCGGCCAGCGGAAGCACGACGTCGCGAAGCCGCGAGCCACGGGACGTGAAGATGCTGACGGACTGGTAGCCACGTTCGTAAGCCCAGCTGCACAGGGCGCAGAGCAGCGCGGCGAGTTCGTCTTCGTAGCCGGGCAGGCAGCCGTAATCGAGCACGCTGGCCTCGCGGGATTCGTGTCTTGTGCCGTCGGGGCCGATGAGAATCGTCCGGATGTAGTCGCCGGTGGGCCATGCGCCGACTACGGCGCCTTCGCCGAGCCAGAGGTTCGGCCAGCCGTACTGCGCCGGCGCGCGTTCGAGGCGCTCGCGGAGAGAGTCCTCGGTGTAGGGCAGGAACATCTCCTCGCCCGAGTGGGCCGCGTTGAGGATTTCCACGATGTGGCCGGCATCGGCCGGTGTCGCCGGCCGGAAGGCGGGTGCAGGTACCCCGGTGGGGCGTGCCGGCAGGTCGGCAAGGATAGGCCCGAAGCTCCACCTGTTCGCGGCGTTACGCGCGAACCCCTGGGAGCGGGCGTTGTTCTTCGCGATGTACCAGTACGCCGAGTCGTATCCCTGTTCGCGGGCGATCTCGTGGGCTTTCGCTGCAAGCGCGCGGCCAAGCCCGTGACGCTGGAACTCAGGCGGGATGCGGGCGTGGTGGATGTACAGCATGTTCCGCGGCCTGCCATCGAGGCAGGCCGGGTGGACGGCGCCCGCGAGCACTCCGGCGGGTTCGCCGTCGACTTCCGCGAGCAGCACCGTGGCATTGGCCATGAGGCGGGCGGCGGCGAAGTAGTCGTCGCCGCGGTCGATCACCAGGGCGGCGTCGCCGAGTTGCAAGGGGCTTCTGCGTTCGAGTTCAGACAGGATGGCAGCGTCGGCTTCGCTGGCAATTCGAATCGCGACCTCGGACATGGCGGGATTGTACGACTCGCCGGGCAATACGCCCGCGCTACAATCGCGGCTATGCCAGGGTTGGACTTGCCACCGAGTGCCGGCGACTTCGAACAGTGGCTGCGGGCCCAGCGCGGGTTCGAAGAGGCCCGGGTCCGGGCGCTGGTCCCGGTGGATGGCGGCGCCTCGAACATCACCTGCAGGGCGGACCTTACCGGAGCCGCCATGGAGACCGTCGTGCTGCGGCTGCAGCGGAAGCGCGGGATCTTCGAACCGTACGACGTGCTGCGCGAAGGGGAGGTGTTGCGGCGGCTGGCGGGGTCGGGCATCCCCGTGCCGAACGTGCTCCTCGAGGAGCGAGACGGGAACAGACTCGGGGCGCCGTTCCTGGTGCTCGAATGGATCGATGCCCCGCACATGGGGGAAGCGGGCCCCGAGGCGGACTTCGGCGCGTATGTGGCGGCGGTCGCGGCGATCCACGACGTGGACTGGCACTCGGCGAAGCTTGGCGACGTGCTGGGCGTACCGGGAAGCGCGAAGGAGGCCAACCTGGGCGAGGTGGAGGCGGTGGCGCGCCGCATGGCCTCGTTCGTGCCGGGAGGCGATCGATTCCTCGAACGTGCGCGGGAGCAGCTCCGCGAGACGGTGCCGGGCGACGGCGATCTCCGGCTCTGCCAGGGCGATATCAACGTGTTCAACTACCTGTTCCGCGCAGGACAGGTGGTGGGCGTGGTCGACTGGGAGCAGGCACGCATCGGCGACTGCCGGTCGGACATCGGGCAACTCGTGGCGCTGGCGCACCTGAAGGGCGCGCCGTTTGGCCCTGCGGAGGCGCAGCCGTTCGTGCAGGCCTATGGCATGGTCTCGGGGCGAACGCTAACGGGGATGGCGTGGTTCCGGGCGTTCTGGCTATGGCAACTCGCGGTCATTCACCACGGGTGGGTGGCGTTCAACGGGACGGACCCGTGGTACACGCGCGCGCAGGTGTATGAGCTGCTCGAGGCCGCCTTGAGGGAGCTGTAGGGCTACCGGGCGTTCGCTTTTGCCGAGCGCCGAGCCGTGACCGCCGGGAGCGTGAAGACGAACGCGGTACCGCGGCCCAATTCGGTGGTCACCCAGATATCACCACCGTGGGCGCGAACGATCTCGCGGCTGATGGCGAGCCCGAGCCCGTGGCCCTTCCCGTTGCCGTTCCGGGAACGATAGAAGCGCTCGAACAGGTGCGGGACATCTTCGGGCGGAACGCCGCCCCCGGTATCGCTGACCGTCACCTGGACGATGCCGGACTGGGCGTCGCGGGAGGAGAGGCGAACGCGTCCGCCAGCCGGGGTGTGCCGGAACGCGTTGTCGATGAGGTTGTTGAGCACCTGCTCCAGCCGGTCGAAGTCGCCGCGAACGTGAGATTTCGCGCCGGGCACCACCTCAAACTCGATGCCGGATTCCTCGGCGCGGAGGGCGAACACTTCGCCGAGGTGTTCGAAGAGTTCGCGGAGGTCGACGTCCTCCTGCCGCATGAGGACCTGGCCGCTTTCGATCCGGGAGAGGTCGAGGAGTTCCTGCACAAGGCGCAGGACCCGGGCGGACTCGTTGTTGATGATGCGGGCCGAGCGTTCGATGCCGGCCGGGTCGTCGATGGTGCCGTCGAGAATGGCCCCGCTGAACCCGCGGATCGAGGTGAGCGGCGTCTTCAGCTCGTGGGAGATGTTGGCGAGGAAGTCGCGGAGGGTCTGCTGTGAACGCTCGACCTCTTCGGTCATGCGGTTGAAGTTCGCGGCAAGGTCGCGCACTTCACGCGGGCCCGTCGCGGGGACACGCTGCCGGTAATTGCCGCGGGCAACGCTGCGGGCGGCGCGGGCAATGTTGCGCAACGGGGCCGCGACGCTCTGCGAAAGAACGAAGCCGAGGATCAAGGCTGCGGCGACGCCGATAAGACCGGAGAAAAGCAGCCGCGGCATCAGGTCGGAGAGCACCTCGCCGAGGCTGGTCGCGGGCTCGGCGACGACGATGCCGGCCACCGGCGTGTTCGGGAACGCTTCGAGCAGCCGTGGGGTGAGCGGGACGCTCACGCAGAGGAGGTCGGGCTGGCCGGGAACCGCAAGGCGGCACTTGCGAATGCCACCATCCGGGGCGGTTGGGTCACCGAGTTCGAAATCCGGGACGAAGGCCTCTGTCAGGTCGGTGTTGCTGGAGTAATCGAGGACGCGGCCGTTCGCGTCGACGATAGCGACCGAGGTGTCACCGACGAAGCCGCTGGCGTCGCGCTGGTTCAGGAAGCCGCGCAGGCGAAGGAGGAGATCGCTCTGCTCGTCTCCGGCCAGGGGCGACGTTGGGCCAGCCCCCGGGACGACGGACGCCTCGGCGGCCGGGTTGTTGGGCGCCGGCGCCTCAGCGGAATCGACCTCGTGGATGGCCTGCTGGTTGATGAGTGCGGCGACATCCTCGAGGTTGCCGTAGGAGATCGAGTTGCGATAGCCGCCCAGCAGGAGAAAGAGGCTCAGCGCGGTCAGCCCGAGGGTAACCCCGATAACGACGATGAAGCTCAGGAAGAGCCGGACCTGCAGGCTGGCCATGCGCATGACCCCGGGGCCAAGGGTCAGGAGTCGGTATCGACTTCGACGAGTTTGTAGCCGACCCCACGCAGGGTTTCGATCGACACCTGTGCCCCGGCCAGTTTCGAACGAAGGTGCTGGACGTGCACATCGACGGTGCGCGTCTCACCCGGATAGTCGTACCCCCAGACGCTCTCCAACAGTTGTTCGCGGGTGAGCGCGATGCCCGGGTTTTCGACGAGCCCGACGAGCAGGTCGAACTCCTTGGTTCGAAGCGGGATCAGATCGTTGTTGATGCGGGCCTCACGCCGGGCCTTGTCGACGGAGAGGTTCCTCACCGTGATGACGTTCTGTGGCTTTCGTCCGCCTTCGAAGCGGCGGAGGATCGCCTTCACGCGCGCGACCATCTCCCGCGGGTTGAAGGGCTTCGTCATGTAGTCGTCGGCGCCGAGTTCGAGGCCAACGATCTTGTCGACGTCGTCGCTGCGGGCCGTGAGCATGAGGATCGGGACGTCGTGCTCGCGGCGGAGTTCGCGGCAGACGTCGAAGCCGGTCATGCCCGGCATCATTACGTCGAGGATGACCATGGCGGGCTTCACTTCGCTGAAGCGGGCGAGCGCCTCGTGCCCGTTGGAGGCAGTCTCGACCGTGAAGCCCTCCTTCTCGAGGTAGAGCGTCGCGAGTTCGCGGATGTTCTGTTCGTCGTCTACGACAAGGATCTTTTGCGCCATGGAGGGAGCGGACCTCAGCAGTACTGGGACGCCGGATCCAAGTATGCGCCGGGGATCACGGGGACCGCTACCCATCGGTAAGCGAGAGGGATCCGCGTGTCCCCGGCGCGGAGGGGTGTTTGGCGGGTGTGGCCGTCGTTCCACCCACCGTTGGTGGCGAGTATGGCCAGTATGAGTAAGCGCTCGGCAATGGCTGTGCAAAGTGCGCGTAAACCATCCGCTGATGTGCTTGAGCACCTTGCATTTCGACATGGCGTTTCGGAGTACAGGCGGGCGCGGGACCAATGCTCGCCGTTAAACCAGCGTTAAACCCGTGGCGATACGGTCCCTTCCGAGCACTCACAGGAAGGAAGACTGGATGCGACTTCTTGGTTCCAGGCGAAGAATGCCCGTCCTGCTCCTCGCCGCGGTCGCCGGCGTCTTGGCCATCGCGGCAGGCTGCGGCGGCGACGATGACGGCAACGGCACCGGGACCCGGGGACCCGGGGGCACCAGAACGGCGACCGAACGCACAGCGAACGGGACTGACTACGGTTCGCTGAGCGGCCAAATCCGTATCGATGGCTCTTCGACCGTGTACCCGATCGCGCAGGCGGCGGCCGAGGAGTTCGCCGGTGAGGCGAAGGACGTCCGGGTGACCGTGGCGTTTTCGGGGACAGGCGGCGGGTTCGAGAAGTTCTGCCGCGGGGAGATCGACGTGAGTACTGCTTCGCGTCCGATCAAAGAGAGCGAGGCGGAAACCTGCCGCGCGAACGGCATCGAGCCGGTGGAACTCCAGGTGGCCGTGGACGCGCTGACCGTGGTGGTTCACCCGGATAACGACTGGGCGACGTGCATGACCACCGAGCAGCTCGCGCTGGCGTTTAAGGACGGTGGGGCGAAGCGCTGGAGCGACATCGACCCTGCGTGGCCGGACGAGGAAATCACCTTCTATTACCCGGGGCCAGATTCGGGAACGTTCGACTACTTCGTCGAGGTGATCGAAAGCGTTGACGAAACGGCGAGCCACCGCTCGGATGGGACGCCTTCCGAAGACGACAACGTGCTCGCCCAGGGCGTCGAGAACGACCGGTACGCCATCGGGTACTTCGGATTCGCGTATTACCAGGACGCTGGCGACCGGCTGAACGCAGTCGCAATCGACCACGAGGGCGCCGGGTGCGTTGCGCCAACGCTGGAAAACGCGCTCGAGGGCAGGTACGTCCCACTATCTCGGCCGCTCTTCATCTACTCGGGCGAGAACGTCCTCAAGGAGCGCCCGGAGGTGCTCGGGTTCCTGCGGTTCACGCTCGAAAACAGCGACAGGCTCGTCTCGGACGTGGGGTATGTACCGATGACCGCTGAGACGCGCGCCGCCCAACTGGCGAAGCTCGACCGGTTCGCCAACTAACGAACCTCCGCCGCAGGCCATGCGGCGGTGGTATCGACCCGCCGCATGGGAATCCACAAAGGACCAAATCGTTGTTGCCGGAGTGAAAAGCGTCGTTATTCTCGCATCGGCGACACTCGACGAAGGGACGACAGGGACACGCATGACGAGCATCAGTCCGTCCGCCGAAGAGCTCAGCGCCCAACTCCGGAAGCGGCCGCTCAAACGGCCGCTTGAGTCGGTCATCATCGGGGCGTTGACGCTCTGCGCGCTGACCTCGTTCGTGGTGACCGCGCTGATCGTGTTCACGCTGTTCGGCGAAACCGTCGCGTTCTTCCGCGAAGTGCCGATCACCGACTTCGTGTTCGGGACCGAGTGGCAGGCGCTCATTCCGCCGAACTTCTCGTATGGCATCTGGGAGCTGGTGTTCGGGACGCTGAACATCGTGCTCTGGTCGATGGCCTTTGCGCTGCCGCTCGGGCTCGGGGCAGCGATCTACCTGAGCGAATATGCACACCCGCGAACCCGGAAGATCCTGAAGCCGATCCTGGAGGCGCTGGCGGGCGTCCCCACAGTCGTGTACGCGTTCTTTGCGCTCACGTTCATCACGCAGGACGTGCTACGGCCGCTGCTCGGCGAGGACCGGGTGCCGTTCTTCAACGCCCTCGGGGCGAGCCTGGTAATGGCGGTGATGATCCTGCCGACCATCGCGTCGGTTTCGGAGGACGCGATGGCGAACGTGCCGCGTGACCTCCGCGAAGCGGCCTATGGTTTGGGCGCAACACGGCTCGAAGTGGCGCTGAAGGTGGTGGTGCCGGCGGCCCTTTCGGGCATCATCGCCTCGGTGCTGCTGGCCATCGCCCGCGTGATCGGCGAGACGATGATCGTCGCGGTGGCGGCCGGTTCGACGCCGAACCTGACGCTGAACCCGCTCGCGACCGTCCAAACCATGACCGGCTACATGCTCCAGGTGGGCATGGGCGACGCCGCGCGCGGCACGATCCAGTATTCGTCGCTGTTCGCGGTAGGAACGACGCTCTTCCTCTTCACCTTCCTCCTGAACGTCGGGGCACAGGCGGTGATTCGGAAGTTCAAGGAGTCGTACGAATGACGGTGAACGAGGCACCGGTGAACCTGCGGGCGACGGGGCAACTCGCGCGGAGGCAGTTCGCTTCGAAGCTGTCGCGGTACGTGTTCCTTGGCGCCACGCTCATCGGCGTGGTGGTGCTGCTGTTCCTGGCGTACGACACGGGGCGGCAGGGCCTGGGGCCGCTCGACTGGGATTTCCTCACGAACTACCCGTCGCGGTTCGCCGACCGGGCGGGGCTACGCGCCGGCATCCTGGGGACGCTCTGGGTGATGGGCGCGACGGTGCTCATCGCGATCCCGGTGGCGATCGGGACGGCGATCTACATCACCGAGTTCGCGCCGCGGAACCGGCTGCTGACGCTTATCGAACTGAACCTGGCGAACCTGGCCGGGGTGCCCAGCATCATCTACGGCATCCTGGGGCTTGCGGTGTTCGTGCGGCTGCTGTCGCTGGGGCCGAGCATCATCGCCGGGGCCCTCACGCTTGCTATCATGATTTTGCCCATGACGGTTATTGCATCCGTCGAGGCGATTCGGCAGGTTCCGCCGAGCATTCGCGACGGCTCCCTGGCATTGGGAGCGACGCGATGGCAGACGGTCTGGCATCACGTGTTGCCCGCGGCGATGCCGGGCATCATGACCGGCACCATCCTGGCGATTTCGCGCGCCGCGGGTGAGACGGCCGCACTCATCATGATCGGGGCGGCCGGGTTCATCGCCTTCGACCCGCAGAGCTTCCTCGACGACTTCACCATCGTCCCCATCCAGATCTACAACTGGACCACCATTCCGAACGAAGCATTCCGGGCGCTCGCCGCGAGCGGCATCATCGTGATGATGGTGTTCATCCTCGCGCTGAACCTCGCCGCGGCGCTTATCCGCGAACGGTTCCGCCGGTACTAGCTGCGATGCAGGCAGGAGCTTCCATGGCCAACCCACGAATCGAAGTCCGAACACCGGAGCCGCCGGACGCCGAAACGGTCGACCGGACTGTGCCAGAGCCCGGCACCAGCCGCGAAGGAGCCATCGCCAAGCCGGACGAGCCCTCGGCCATCAGCATTCGGAACCTGAACCTGTGGTACGGCAACAAGCAGGCGCTCACGAACGTTTCGCTGGAGATCCCGCGGAACAAGGTGACGGCGCTTATCGGCCCTTCAGGCTGCGGAAAGAGCACACTTCTGCGGTCGATCAACCGGATGAACGATCTCATCCCGGGGGTTCGCATCGAAGGGGTGGTCGAATACCGGGGGGCGAACGTGTACGCGCCGGACGTTGACCCGGTTGAAGTCCGGCGCCGCATCGGGATGGTGTTTCAGAAGCCAAACCCGTTCCCGAAATCGATCTTCGATAACGTGATGTTCGGCGCGAAGGTGAACGGCTTCCGCGGGAATGCGAACGAGCTGGTGGAGCGGTGCCTGCGGCGCGCCGCTCTGTGGGAAGAGGTGAAGGACAACCTCAAGAAGTCGGGGCTCGCACTTTCCGGCGGACAACAGCAGCGGCTGTGTATCGCGCGTGCGATTGCGAATGAGCCGGACGTCATCCTGATGGACGAGCCGTGCTCGGCGCTGGATCCGATCGCGACACTGAAAATCGAGGACCTGATGCGGGAACTCGTAAAGGACTACACGATCGTGATCGTTACGCATAATATGCAGCAGGCAGCGCGAGTCTCCGACTACACGGCCTTCATGCTTTCGGACGAGCACGTGACAGGCCAGCTCGTGGAGTTCGGGAAGACGGAACGTCTGTTCACGAATCCACAGGACAAGCGGACTGAGGATTACATCAGCGGCCGGTTCGGCTAAGGGCAGCGAAATGACCCGCGTATTGTTCCACAAAGAGATCGAAGCGCTTGAGGACGAAGTCCTTGTCCTCGGCTCGATGGCCGAAAAAGCGCTGCTCGACGCCATGGAAGCGCTGCGCGACGGCGATCTCCAGTGGTCGCAGAAACTCATCGAAGACGACCGGAAGATCAACGCCAAGCGGTTCGAGATCGAAGAGAAGTGCATCTTCGTGATCGCTTCGCAGCAGCCGATGGCAACCGACCTGCGCGGGCTCGTCTCGATGCTCTTCATCATCACGGACCTCGAACGCATCGCGGACCACGCGGAAGGCATCGCGCGAATCAACATGATGCTGGGCGACGAGCCGCTCCCGCGGCGGCTGGGCCTGCTGCCTTCGATGGCCGACCGGGCGGTGGCGATGCTTCGGGATAGCCTGAAGGCGTATATCGAACGCGACGCGAACGAGGCGCGCCGCATCTGTGAAGCGGACGACGAGGTCGACCGCCTCCAGGACCGCATCTACGAGGACGTGACGCGGTCGATGATCGAGGACCCCTCGACGATCGAGCGCAACACGTATCTGCTGTGGACGTCGCACAACCTGGAGCGCATCGCCGACCGGTGCACGAACATCTGCGAGCGCGTGATCTACATGGTCACGGGCGAGATGCATGAGATTAACGTTTCGAAGTACTAGGGTCGTGGGCTCCTGGCTGCTGGCTTTTGGAAGCCGCGCACCATTAGCCAATAACCCGCTCCCCCGGTACCATCGTTAGAGGTCGTGGCGGGCGTGGCGTAGCGGTTAACGCGTCTGGTTGTGGCCCAGAAGATCGAGGGTTCGAATCCCTCCGCTCGCCCCACGCAACTCCCCCTTTGCTAACCCCTGGCATCGACCGGCCCGGCTTGCGCGTGTCCATCGCGACAGGCGCGCCTGAGCACAGATGTTCGAGCGCGGGTAGAATGTCGGGTACTTATCGGCGGAGGTGCACTGCTGTCCACGCCCATACGCCGCCAGTACCTGGAACTGAAGCAGCGCTACCCCGATACCATCCTCTTCTTCCGGCTGGGCGACTTCTACGAAACGTTCGACGACGACGCCAAGATCGTCGCCGATGAACTCCAAATCACCCTGACTTCCAAGCCGATGGGCAAGGACCTGCGGGTCCCGCTGGCGGGCGTGCCCTACCACAGCATCGACGGGCACATCGCGAAGCTGGTCTCGCGCGGGTACCGGGTGGCGGTGTGCGAGCAGCTCGCCGACCCGTCGGAGGTGAAGGGGCTGGTGCCCCGGGACGTGGTCCGTGTCGTCACGGCCGGGACCGTCACGTCGGAGGCGTCGCTCGATCCGCAGGCGCCGAACGAACTGGCGGCGTTCACTCAGCGGCGGGGCCAGGCCGCAGCCGCGTTCGCCGACATCACCACGGGCGAGGTCCGGCTGGTTGCGGGCGACGAAGCGATCGCCGAAGTGCTACGGGCGGCACCGGCGGAGCTCCTGGTCGAGGCCGACGACGAGCTGCCGGTGGAGTTCGCGGGGAACGTGGTCCGCAGGGCGCCGCTGAGCGACCTGGCGGTCGAGGCGGAGCTGGCGCGGCAGTTCGGCGAGCAGGCGCGGACCGCGCTCGTCGAATCGGACGCGGAGGCTGCGGCGCTCGCGCAGATCGTGACCTACCTGCGCGAAACGTACGCGGCGGCGCTGGGCGCGCTGCAGCGGGTACGGCGTGTGCCGCCAGCATCAACGCTCACGCTCGACGAACGAACGCTGCGGAACCTCGACGTGTTGCCCTCGCCGGGGAAGCAGTCGTCGCTGTTCCAGGTGCTCAACCTGGCGCGGTCGGCGATGGGCGCCCGCTTGCTGCGGGCGTGGCTCATCCGCCCGCTCCGCGATGCTGCCGAANTGCAACGGCGCCACGACGCCGTGCAGTGGAGCGTTGAGCACCCGATCGAACGGGAACAGTGCAGCGCGGTGCTCCGCGGTATCCCGGACCTCGCGCGGCTCACGGGGAAGATCGGCGCGCGCTCGGCCGGGCCGCGAGACCTGCACGCACTGCGGATTGGCCTGCGGGCGACACTGGACCTCGGCGCGCAGCTCGAGCGGTGCGAGTTGCCGCCACTGCTGCGCGAGGCGCTGGCGAACATCGGCGCAGCGGCGAACGCGCTGCTCACGCTTGACGCAGCACTGGACGACGACCCGCCAGCATCGTTCGACGAAGGCGGCGTGATCCGGCCCGGGTTCAGCCCGGAGATCGACTCGCTGCGCGAGATGACCCGCGACGCCCGGGGATTCCTGCTCGCGCTCGAGCGGCAGGAACGCGAACGCACGGGCATCAAGTCGCTGAAGGTCGGGCACAACAAAGTGTTCGGCTACTACATCGAGGTGTCGTCGGCGAACACGGCGCTTGTGCCCCCACACTACCAGCGGCGGCAAACGCTCGTCGGCGCCGAGCGTTATGTCACAGAGGAACTCAAGGAGTATGAGTCGCGGCTGATCGGGGCGCGCGACCGGCTGGTGGAGCTCGAGAAACAGGCGTTCGCGCAGCTCGTGGAGTCGCTGGCGGCAGAGCTTCCCGCGCTGCAGGCAGTCGCCGACGCGGTGGCCACCATCGACCTCTCGCTCGCGCTTGGCGCCGCGGCCGCGGAGCGAGGGTACGTTCGCCCCAAGTTCACCGGGCGGCCGGTGGTCCGGATCATCGGCGGGCGGCACCCGGTGGTCGAGCAGGCGCTCGGGCCCGGGCGCTTCGTGCCGAACGACTGCGTGCTCGACGACGACTGCCAGGTGCTCATCCTTACCGGCCCGAACATGTCGGGGAAGTCGACGTTCCTGCGGCAGGTGGCGCTCATCGCATTAATGGCGCAGGCGGGTTCGTTCGTTCCCGCCACCGAGGCGGAGCTGCCGCTGTTCGACCGCATCTTCACGCGCATCGGCGCGCAGGACGACCTCGCGGCCGGGCAGTCCACGTTCATGGTGGAGATGGTCGAAACCGCGCAGATCCTGCACCAGGCGACGCCGCAGTCGCTCGTGGTGCTCGACGAAGTCGGCCGCGGGACGAGCACGTTCGACGGCATGGCGATCGCCAGGGCCGTGGTCGAGTTCCTGCACAACCGGCGGGAGGTTGCCGCGCGAACGCTGTTCGCGACCCACTACCACGAACTCACGGCGCTCGCGGACGTGCTGCCGCGGGTTCGCAACGCCCACGTGGCGGTACACGAGGATGGCCACGACGTGGTGTTCGAACACCGGATCGTGCCCGGCCCGAGCGACCGGTCGTACGGCGTGCACGTGGCGCGGCTGGCGGGGCTGCCGGCGGCGGTGGTTTCGCGCGCCGAGAACCTGCTGGCCGAATTCGAGGCGTCGCGACCAACGCTCGGGCAGCCGCTCGCGGTTTCGAACCCGCAGCCGGTGCTCCAGCCCGCCTTGTTCGGGCCGTCGCCGGTCGAAGAGGCGCTGCGGGCCATCGACATCGACAACATTACGCCGATCGAGGCAATCCAGAAGCTGTACGAACTGAAGGCGATGCTCGAGCCGAAGAAGAGCACGAGGCGCCGATCGTGAGCGCGGAGCCTTCGCGACGCCGCGGAATCCACGTCCTCCAGCCCGAGGTTGCGGCGCGGATTGCGGCCGGCGAGGTCATCGAACGGCCGGTTTCGGTGGTGCGCGAACTGCTGGACAACGCCATCGACGCGGGGGCGACGCGAATCTCCGTCGAGATCGAGGAGGGCGGCCTTTCGCTCATCCGGGTGACCGACGACGGGAAGGGCATCCCCCCGGAGGAGGTTGAACTCGCCTTCGAACGGCACGCGACCAGCAAGATCGCAGACCTGTCGGAGCTCGCGGCGGTTCGCACGCTCGGCTTTCGCGGCGAGGCGCTGCCCTCGATCGCAGCGGCGGGCGACGTGGAGATCGTGACCCGGGCGGAGGGCGAACCGGTCGGCGTCCATGCTGTGCTGGTGGATGCGCGGGTGGTGCGGCGCAGCGCACGGCCTGCCCCGCAGGGCACCAGCTTCGCAGTGCGGGACCTGTTCGCCCGCCTGCCGGCGCGGCGGAAGTTCCTCTCGACGCCCGTGGCAGAGGCGCGACAGGTGACGGTGCTGGTCTCGCATTACGCGCTCGCCTATCCGCACATCGCCTTCTCGCTCACATCGAATGGGCGCCGGTCGCTGACCACAAGCGGCGATGGGAGCCTGCGCCACGCGTTCGCGGCGGTGTACGGCGCCGAGACCGCTGCGGAGATGCTGGACGTTGCCGGCGAAAGCGAACGGGTGCGCGTCAGCGGGCTTGCGGGGCCGCCCTCGGTGCACCGCGGGAACCGGGCGGCCATCTCGGTGTTCGTAAACGGGCGGTGGGTGCAGAGCCGCGCGCTCATCTTCGCGATCGTCGATGCCTACGAGTCGCAGCTGCCGGTCGGACGGCACCCCATGGCGGCGATCCGCATCGACCTGCCGGGCGAGGACGTGGACGTGAACGTGCACCCGGCGAAAGCGGAGGTTCGCTTCCGCGACGAACGCGGGGTGGCGCGGGCGGTGCGGCATGCGGTGGCTACGGCGCTCGAACAGTCGCGCCCGGTCGGGTGGTCGATCTTCCCGGAAGCCCGGCCGGAACCTGGGCCAGCGCCTCTTGAGCCGCCGGCAGGCGCGCCACTCCCCTCGCTGCGACAGCGGCTCGAACCGCCTCCTGCGGCGCTGCGCCC
>NICF_comb_assmDRAFT_10001277_pt1 | contig 20065 bp, 25 predicted proteins | sample NewIslPassag4_SG_FD_11279 | JGI IMG/M metagenome (IMG submission 11279) | reverse complement strand
CCCTGGTGGTGGCGGTGGCGGCGGGCCCGATCCTGATCCCGATTGGCTTGCGGCTGATGCGGACGCCGATGCTGATGGCCCAGCCGACCCGGACACACTGGCCGACGCACTTGGCGAGGCTGACACTGAGCCGCTGGGGGATTCCGAAGGGCTGGACGACGGCGATCCTGATAGACTTTCTGATCGCGACACGCTGGCAGAAAGCGATATGCTCGCCGATGGGGATGCACTCGCCGAGGCTGACGGACTAGGCGATGCCGATAGGCTGGCCGACGGGGTTCCGCTCGCAGATGTCGATGGCCACTCCGACGGGGAGCCACTGAGAGAAAGCGATACACTGGCCGACAGACTCGGCGATTCGGAGAGGCTCGCTGATTGGCTTGGCGATGCAGATGGTGATTCGCTGGGAGAACCCGACAGACTCTCCGAAGGGGAGCCGCTGAGAGATAGTGATGGACTGCCGGACGGCGACCCGGAGAGACTCTCCGACAAGCTCAGCGAAATGCTTGCCGAGCTCGCCATGCTTTCGGAGACGCTTGACCAACTTTTCGCCGATCCCCACATCACGACGCGTCCGGTGCGGCGTACACTACCATTGTTCCCTTGAGGATGACAGTATCAGTCGTCTGATCGCGGATAATCCAGGCATAGCTGCCAGCACTGATTGGATCAGCGTTCAGCGAAATGGTTGATTGGCCAGTTCCGCTGTTGTAGCTAACCGTCAGGCCAGTATCGGACTTGAATTCAGCAACCCTCGTGGTTGGATCGCTTGGCTTGTAGATAATCATTCGCAGATCGTGACCGCTCAAGTCATTTCCTGAAATAGTCCATGAGGCTGTAATCCGGGCATGCGTCCAGGACTCGATATGGCCGCCATGCGTTGCCTGCTGAATCAGGTTCGCAGCGATCGGTGTTACAATCACTTGTACAAGCTGTTCATTGCCAATTGCGGATACAATGGCATCGGCAATTGCCTGTTCGTCAACGGTAGCTGCGGCGTAAACATTGTTGCTGGAGTCGAACGTGAGCTTGTCAGTTTGAGCCTTGATGGCCGCAATGCCGGCATTATCGGGAGCAACATAACTAGAGGCCGCCAAGCGACTGCCTACAGTAGTATCTAATCGCGTGTCCGCAAATTTCAAAGCTTCACCAACAGTATTCGCCGAAGGTGTAGCAGGCAGGGTTTGATCCATGCTAATCGTAACCGAACTTGTCAATGTTCTAGTTGAATAATTCCAAACATCAGCCGGGGCATGGCTAGATCGAGAAGAGACCGTAGCGTCGAGCCTAGTATCGGCAAATTTCAAGGCCTCACCAACGGTATTGGGCGAAGGACTTGCCGGTAGGCCTTGAGACATATTTACATCTACGGAAGATGTCAGCGTTCGTGATGAATAAGACCACACTTGACTGTCGGTCAGCGTCGATCGCGAAGACACTGCAACATCAAGATTATCTAGTTTCGCTGCTCGGGCCGGTGTGTATGCCGATCCATCCGCACGTGAGCTTACAGCCGTATCGAGTCGAGTGTCGGCGAATTTCAAGGCCTCGCCGGTCGAATTGGCAGTTGGATTTGCGGGTAAGGCCTGATCCATGTTGAGGTTCACGTTGAACGCAAAAGCCGTCAGTGTGCGATTTGCAACCGACCATACGTCGGTGGCCGAATGCGATGAGCGAGACGAGATCGCAGCATCAAGATAGGATAGTCCTAGGTTCGTAGCAGCATAAGGATCAAACGCGACGACCTGGTATTCAAGATCGACCGGGTCGGCCCCGGTGGCAGTGGCGTGAATGAGCAATGCGCCAAGCGTATCAACATCCGACGAGGCCGGAATCAATTTGTACCAACCATTTCCAATTTCGCTCACCGTGCCCGACGGACTCGAAAAGGCGCCTCCATTTTTGGAAATCGTGACGGTCGGCGATAGGCCGGTCTTCCCGGTGATATGATCGGTCGAATCGACCATCAGAAAGACGATAGCTTTCGATGTATCGTTTTGTCTAAGCAGCCTCATATGATGACCTCCCGGCTACCTGTACGTAGGCCGAGATTGCGGCGTTTGAGATAAACCACCTCATGGACGACCGAGATGGGCCAAAAGCGGCGCCTCGGCGGCAGAATCAACGGCACTCCACCGACGCGGAGATCGACGTTGGAGGGGTCGGCGAGATTCTTTGCGTCATCTTGTGTTAGCTTAGAGGAGAAACATAAAATATCTGCCATAAAGCCATCCATGAATCTGTCATGACTTTGACTATCGCCTAGCCTCCACAATACAGATTCGCGTCTTGTTCCAGAAGTTGATATTCGAAAATCAGTTCCAGAATAATAGACCCCATCTCGATAATTAGTCGCTTTTTGTCCTGCATTTGCGACAAAGACATAATGGTGCCATGTTCGCGGCTGAGTGCCTGTTCCTCTTACATCAACAAAAGAATTAGGTGTACCATCTATATTCATAAACCAACACTCGTAATGATCGTTCGTTTCTGTTTGAAACCGTGACGCACACGCCATTAGCCCAGAGCCATCACTCCATAATATAGCTCCTTTGCTACGACCGGCCGCTATTGCAGTTTCCGTTTGCCACAACCAAAACACGATGGAGTGTATCACACCGACACTCCTATACGTTGATATAACATATTGACTCCTGGTTCTATCAAATGTAAGTACCAATCGTCTCAACTTATCGTCCCATATAAAAGCCGTCGCCGCATCCATATTGGTGAGCGTGCCATGATTCGCATAAAGCGACGAATCGGGGTACACCATCGACCCGACGCAGCCGTGGCCGCCGAGGCCCGCGAAGACCAATCCTTCAGCGAGCGGTGCACCATAGTTGATGCGAAACTCAAGTGGCCTCTCGCGCATCTTAGGGTATAACGGCGGCATACACTAATCCTCCACCCGTTCATTGAAGGCATAGGCGTTTACAGTCGCCGTCAGCGTTTGTGCGGTATCCACGTTTTCCACTGCCAGTTTGAATTTGTACGCCAAAAGCGGCACGCTTTCCCGCAACACTCGCCTATGACTCGCGGTATCTGCGGGCGGAGAGAACGCGGCAATCAACGTCTGATTCCCTTGTTCCTCGTAATTCGTCCCGTCTAGGCATCGCAGCAAGTGCACTTTGACCGTCTTATTTGCTGTCGGCGCCGTAGCGTAGCTCCACACGACTTCGATGCTCATCGCGCCGTAGCGGTTGCTTGTGTTGTCTATCTCGCTGCCGGTGTATGTGGACCCGTTCGCCACGCTAGCAGAGCTAATGCCTGTGGTAAGCGCCGTATATGGGCTAGGTTTCAAAACATCTGGTAAAGCCATTTCATCAGCCTCCCATCATTCGTCTTGCGGATTCAACGTGGCCAGGATAAACTTCGGGCAAGCCGAGAATCTCCGCTCTACTTGCCGGTCGCTCGCCGAGTACCAACAGCTTCTGCTTCGTAGCTTCGCTGACACCTGGCAAGGCTTGAATCATCGCGCGCACGTCCGCATTGCCGAAGTCGATCCCGCCGCCGGTGCCGTCGTCGCCGGTCGCCTGCGACAAGAATGGGATCATGTCAGCGACTTTGGGCGACACTTGAGCAAGCTGGTTCAATGCGGCCTTCACTGCGGCATACTCGTCATCGTCGAGCACCGCCGCAATTGCCCGCCAGGTGATGAACCGCTGCGTCGGCACGCTGTACCTCGGCTCATTCAAACTCGCTGCCACCTCGTCGTCGGTCATGTTAGCGTAGCCATAGCCGAGTGGGTCGTCGCGAAGTTCTTGCACAAGGATGGCATATTGTTCGTTGGTCATGATGTGGTCTCCTATTCGGCTTTGGGATCGGACGGATACGCACTATTGATGAAGGCCTCATTTGCCAGGAATTGTTCGTGCGTTCGCCGCGGGAACCTCTTCCCGGCGAAGCCCCGGCGGATGCCGGTCAACCTGATGACGAGGCGGACCGCATGCGCGGCATCCTGTTCCGCAAACCGCAGGCGGATCTTATCCCCGACAGCCCGGGCGCCCACTGAGATGGGCTTATCGGCTGCGATACCGCACACTTCAATCGTGCCTTTTTCGCACACCTCAACGAAGTGCGGATCGATGGCCACCTCGTGGTCCGCCTGAGGCACGTGTATCGTCATGACGTCATCGAACCGCACCTCCGGCATCTCGTGGATGAACAGAGCCACGTAGCCAGTTGGAGACCATGACGCCGGGACGATGGCTGTCGATTTGTCGGAGCCGCTCCATGACTCGCTGGGCGGCTGGCTCTGAGAGACGCTGGATTCACTCGGGGCGGATGACTCACTCGGCAGCGATGACTCGCTCGGGGCTGACGATTCACTTGGGGCTGAGGATTCGCTCGGTTGCGATGACTCGCTGCGGCGAGACGATTCCGAGGGCGGCCGTGAATCACTTATCGACGAGTCGGACTGCTGATAACAACGCAACTCGACTAACTCATACGCATTCAAGTCGCCATGCCATGCGGCGTAACCTTCGCATCCAGCCTGGGCCCCGAGGAAGATGCCCAGCGGATCTTTCACTGTGACCGTGTACTGTGTCGAGCCGCCGCTGCTGTCCAGCACGGTTGCACTCGCTTCGCCTGACTCTAATGCTGAAGCGAGACGCACACGCACAATTGCCGCACTGGTAAGCGGCTGAACAGCGTCTCCGAGAAGGCAGCCGACACCGAAGGTCCCAGGCGGACCGATGATCCCGGCTCGCGCGGCGTCATGTACGAACACCTCGTCTGGGAGCGTTACCCAAGACGCCGTCGCATCGTCGAAGTAGCACTGCGACGCCTTTGCCGTCTCATGCACGCCTGGCAGAAGCCACTCCGACAGTTTATAGACGACGAGGCTACCGTGATCATGGCGGCCGCCGCTGTCGCTGACGGTATCGGATCCCTGCGCGCGGAACCTTCGCAAGAGGTCAAGCAGTTGCGCGGCTGTTTTGTTCGACAGAACCTTCATAAATAGTTCACGCTACAGGAGCGGTGCAAACGGCAGCTCTTGATATGCCTTGAATTCACGCCACACAGCTGTATCTGGCGACGGATTCTGTAGCACGCGGCCATTGCCGTCCAGGAGAACTGGACTCGTCACCGGCTCGCCGTTCAAGCGAATCCGTCGTTTGATGTATTTACCTTGCTCAACCTCGACGCGCTCGTACATGCCCGCGTCGAGAATTTTAGGCTGCCACGTATCTCCGGAGCGGCAGAAGCTGAACGTGTATGCCAACTCCCAGTAGGTCACGCCGTTTTCGACGTTCGGCCCCGAGATGCTTATAGCGTCGAGTTTTGCGCATCTCGGCAGAACGGTGAGGCCACCAATCGTGAACGTGTCGCTGTTGATCGCATCGATGTACTGAGTGAGCGTCGCCGGAACCGCCGACACGTTCTTCGTGTACGTCACCTGCCAGCGTGATCGTTGCACTTGAATCGGCGGGTCGTAATGGTCTCCGGCACTGTTGACGACGGCCTTGCCGTCCACGGTCTTGACGAAGTCTTCAGAAAAAGAGACTGTTGACCAGGAGAGCTTAGGTGGCCTGAGCAGCGGGTCCTCTTGCCATTGCTGGTCAGTGCCCTGGAGCGTCGAGTAATCGACCTGCACGTGCCACGCGCGGCGGTCTTTCCGCACTGGCTGTGCCTTCGCAGAGAGCGCGTACAGCCCAGCTAGATAAGGATGTGCGGAGCCCTTTGCCGGCACCTGGTTCAGGACGGTGGCCACCTCGATCGGCGTATCCGACTCGACGATGAAATTGCGCGTGGCCGTTCCAGACGTCGCGAACGGCGGCGACGACTGCACTGTGATTGATGCGTCGTTGGGCAGGACCTCACGTGTGAGAATTGTCATATCGCGCCGCTCTTCAATTCATCCAGGAAGCGTTCCAGGACCGACACGAGTGCGCGCGTGTTCTCTGCCGTCTCTTTGTCGAAATTCCGTTGAGTTGTCGGCCGTAGAGCACGCAATAGCTCAGAAAACGCGCCGGCCTGCCCGCGCTGGATTGCTGCGGCATATCGCGGGAGCTGTTCTGGCCGCACAGCTCCCGCCTGCTCAACAATCTCCCGTCGCTGCTTTTCGATATACGCTGCGTATTCAGCTCTTGTAAGCTGACCACTGATGTAAAGAGAGCGTGCCTCCTGCAGTTTTTCCATTAGTTGGTCGAGCGGTGTGGCGATCTCATCGCGGATGCGCTCTGCACGGCTTGCCGCTTCACGTCGAGCTCGTTCCTGCGCTTCTTGCGTGCGCCGCGCAGCCTCGGCTTGTTGTCGCACTCGCTCTTCTGCGGCCTTCTTTGCTTGCTCTGCTTCTTCGACGCGAAACATTCTCTCGAGAATCGCGTCTATTTCTCGCTGGGAATACCCAGCCTGTGATAATTTGCGGCGGATCTCGAGAAGCTTTACCGCTTCTTCGCCCCATCTAAGAACAGCTTCCCGCCGCTCGAGCTCGGCAATGAACTGGGCCGCCTCGCGCTGTGCGCCCTTCTGTGCTTCGCTGAATTTCTGCGCTGCGCCAGTCGCGGAGGCGATCGCGGTCTCTGCTTTGCCGAAGCCATCCGCGATGCTTGCGCCGGCTTTCTGTCCTGCGTCGCCAGCCATCTCGACGCCCCACACCACGCGTGAATACCAAGTATAGATCCGTGCAATAACGTCGATGATCCCCTGCACGGCCTGCCCGACAATGTTGATCACCCAGCCTAACGCTTTCGTGACAAGATTAATGGCGGGTACGAGCGTCACATTCAGCACCTGAGCGAGGGCCTTGATGATCGGGGTGAGGACATCGGCGAAAAGCGGAACCAACACCTGCGCGATGGGATTCACGAGCTCCAGGAGTGCGATGCCTAGTTCCTCAAGCATGTCGCTGAATGCATTCGCAGCCTGCGTCGTCGGTTCGACTGCCGCCTCTGCAGCGTTGCTGTACTGCGACTCAAGCATCGAAAGAATCTGCGACTGCGCCTCGGCGACGCGGCCAGATTCCACGAGGGACTTTATGATTTCCTTTTGGGACTCCGTAACAGCAACACCCGCTGTGCGCAATCCCTCCATTGCTTTCTCTGGTTCTATAAGCGCCCTACCGACCAGATCGGCTGCCGACGCGAGGTCCATGCCGAGTGCTTGCGCGAGGTCTGCCGAAATATCGATCGTCCTTTTCAGGACGTCCCCCGCCAGGCCAAAGCGCACAAGCATGGCGCTGATCTGAACGACCTGCTCGTCTCCGAAGTTCGTCGCTTTCTGCACTTCTGCCGCATAGGCTTTGACTGCGTCGGCGCTAACCCCGTACTTCGCTCCCACCTGCGCGATAGCGGCTTCCAGTTCGCGTTCGGCACGGATCTGCGTCATCGCCGCGTTCACAACCTGCGATACGGCCGCCGACACGGACTGTGCGACGCTCCCCAGCATAGAGAACGCTGACGTCACGGCGGTGATCGACGACGCGACGGCGCTGATGCCGCTCAGCCGACTGATCTTGCCTAGGATGGCATCGAGGCCAGAGACGGCTTGTGTCGTGTCTGTGCGTACCCTAACGACTAGATCCGCCGCCATGCGTCTTTCTCAGTTTCCTTGAGCCACGTGATGAACTCTTGCCATTCCGTTAGCTGCCGCGGTTCCATCTCGTCTAGCATGTCATATGGGTTCGCGTATCCGAGGTGCCATGCTAGGTAGTAGATGAAGAGCCGGGCTTCGCGATCGTCATCGCTTTTTTTTCATTGAGTGACATCGCGTTGAGGTCGAACGCGACATCTGAGAGAGACTTCACAACTGCGGCATTCCACGATGCGACTTCTGCCGTGCCTTCTTCGGCATTGGCGAACGCCGCGTTGCCATCTTCGTCGCACAGCGATAGCGCGACGAGAGCTGGGATGCCCTCAGGATCAAGAGCGTTGTTGCGGATGTAGACCGTCGACCACTCCCAGAACTCGCGCGCCGTCAGCGACCTCATGTGGAACGTGAACGTCTCACCATCATGTTCGACGTCCACGCGTGCGACCTTGCGTTTGCGCAATTTCGCGTAATCGATCATTATAGTCCTCCGTGATTGTTCGCCTAATATGTGCCGCAGTGACCAAATCGACATCGACATGCGAGCCGTCCGCTGGCACGGCGTAGCCTGCCGTCACGAGCCACCACGCATAGGGTGATTCAATTATGTCTCCGATCTTGTGTTGCGATGTTGGGGGCAATCTGATAAGTCGCACCTTCATGTCACGCCGTTTTCTGTACGACAATGAACGAGTACTCTCTCGTGAGCCTATCTGTTCGCGTGCCCTGAATTTCACCGGCCTTCACACCAGCGCACGCATACGTGGCTGTCAGCGTTCCGGAAATCGTGACATCGAACGTGACGCCTGGATCCCGCAGTTCGTTCGCAGCTGCGTCGAGCGCTGCGTGCACTGCTGGATCATAGACGACGCGTACCTTCAAGTCCGAGTAGGTGATGCGAGTCTCGATCTTGTGTGGCGAATCCGGCTCAGTGTCATCGAGTAGCATGTACTCATCGACGTCTTTGCTCAATTCAGGCAACGTCACCTGTTCGACCTGCGCGATCGGCGTCGACGTGCCTGACAGATTCGTGCTCACCACAATGCCTTTTGCAAGCAACACCGCCATGCGTCACCTCCGTGCCTTGTGCTTTGCAATTTCCTCTTCCGCGAATTTTGTGAAATACTGAAGCAATTTCGCTGTGCCACGTGCTACCACGCCTTTGAGGTAAGCGTCGATTCGCCCGCGTGCTAAACCTCGTGACGTGCGCCGCGGCTGCGTTCCCAGCACAAACCAGTGAATGTTCTCCTTTGAAATGCCCTGTCCCGGCCTTCCGGCTGGCCGCACGTACTTCCGTCGCTTCCCGGCTCCGAAGCCAACGACGTACTTGCCGCGCTTCGCTGACCATCCGACCGTCCGCACCGCCGCTCGTCGCACCCGACTTGGCGCCGCCCAGCCGCGTGTCACCTGACGCACGTCCTTTGCGACTGCGGCGAGTGTGCGCTGCATCACGCGCTGCGGGAGCCGCGTGCCAACGTCCTGTCGCAGAGCTCGCAGTTGCTCGGCGACGATCATCGCGTCAATTTCAATCCGCAATACATCGCGTTCAGCCATTTGCGACGACAGTTCCCCTGATTTCCGCCCTGTAGACAGCGTCGCCCTGTTCTGCGACAGGCACGTCAGCGTCGTATGACACCTCGCTTATTGACCAATCGCTGAGCTCTTCAAGGTACGTCCAAAGTGTCTTAGCGATAGCACGCGACGTCGCCGCGTCTGACGCGTAGATCGTGATGGTCACGTCATATGTCGCGTACTCCACGGCATCAAGAAATCCGAGCGGCGACTCACGCACATCAACGACCGCAAAAGGCAGCGACTCGCCGACGGCCGCAATATGCGGCCGCACGCGGCCGCCAAGGCGTCCCGCCGTGTCCGCCGTGATGATTGCCTGTCGGATCGTCTCAATCATTTCCTTTCCACAGCCACAATCGTCGTCGTTAAATAGCTGTGAGCAAAGTCGCTCACGTACAGCGTTAACCCGAGGTCAGGCACTTCCACGACGTCATCGATCGTGACGTTGTCGAACCGAAGAATCGTGATTTTCCATCGCGTCGTCGTGACGAACGCGTCTCCAATCACCGTCTCGCCCCCGAGAGCTGGCTCGACCTTGCCAAGCACGCTCGCGACAGTCACCGTGTTCTGTGCGACTGCTTGCCCATCGGTTGCGACCGCCCTGATCGGCCGCCTGATCACGATGCGCGTGCGAAGATCATCGATGGCGTTGCGCTGTAAGGCTGGCATTTTTACATGATGACCTTCAAATAGGCATCATCATCGATACTCACGTCAGGCATGATCGTCGTACTGCGAGCCATCCACCGCGCTGCCAGTGTTTGCAGTACGAGATTTTTCAGTGACGGCGGTGGCGTTGTGTACCCTCCGGTGTAGACGATCTTCAGCGACTGAAACGGCATCAATGCATATGTAGCGAAAATAACCTCGGCCGGGATCCGATCGCGAAGCACACACGGCAGCTGTCCAGTGCCGTCGTACAGTTGCCGCTCAGCACCAGATAATTCATCAATCACGGCGACGCTCGCGATCGATACGATTGGGCTGTACGGCAAGCGCAGCCGCGACGATATGGGTGGGTAGATGATCGCCGTGACCTGCGAGACACCTATCCCTGCGCCGGTGCTCATCTCGACGTCGCGAATCGTCGCTTCGAGCATGTTAGCGACGAGGCCGTTCGCGTCGTCTGCGAGTCCCAGATACGCGAGAGCGTCTACGACTGTGATCGGTCTGTTCTGCGGTGGATTTACTTGGATCATCGTCGATGCGTTGCGCGTGACCGGCGGTAATCAGGTCCCTGGCGAGCGCGTCCGGCAGGTCGCGCTCGCCAGGATAGATAGGCCCGAAGACGGTTGCCACGCACGTTGTGAGCTTGATCTTCATGGTTACGCCATCTTGAGCACGCCAAGGGCCTTCGTTGTTGCGGCGGCGTGCAGCGCCGCGTCGAAGTCGTAGAAGGCCAACATGCCGATCGCGTCGAACTCAACGAGCCGTTCTTGCAGAATGCGCAGGCGGATGTTCGCCACCTCGCGTATAACGTATCGTTTCAGATTGCCGAACACGATAACTTTCGCACCAGTCGCGATCGTAGGCATGTTAGGATTTTCGACGACCGGATAGCCCAGCAGGCGCCCGGGCCCCGCACCTGTCAAGTCGGGCCAGAAGAGCGGTCGTCCGCTGTTGTCAGTCAGCTTCGAAATAGCAGCCAACGTCGTCGGGTGCATCATCCACCGCGCGCCAACACGCTCCGCAGGATCGACGTAGGAGACGAGGTCAACGAGCTCCTTCCAGTCGATCGCCGTCGCGGAGGCCGCCGTCACCGCAACGGGGGCCGCCGTCAGTATTCCCTGCGGCTCACCTGTCCCTGTCCCGATCGTTTCGAGCTCGTTCGCCTTGCGACCGAGCCGCTCGCCGATGATGGCGCCAAGCACTTGCTCGACGTCCACCGAGCTATCGCGGATCAGCCCTAGATGAACGGGAATTAATCCTGAATGCAACGTGTAAACGCCCAGCGATATTGAGCTGATCGTAGGCGAGACACCGGTGGTCATATCGACACCAGCCGTGGTGAGCAGAGCGGCTTGGTTCGCGCGATCATCGACGATAGGCAGCCGAAGATTCTCTGCTGTCGTCGTCGAAATCACGGTAGCTACGGAACGCACCGCATTGTATTGGCTCAGTGACTCAACGACCGCATCACCGATTCGCGTTGGCACGAGATTCGCCTGTTGATCGGCGCGTGTGATGGCGCCGGTCAAGTTAAGTGGTACCAATACTTCGCGATCACCAGCGATGCCGAGCCTGTTGAGCGCCATGCGCTCGTCGCTGCTCATGTTCGCACCCGCATGGTATTTGAGCCACGCTCGCAGACCGAGCGACAGGTTAACGTCGGCGCTGGACGCGAGAGGCGGCGCGGCCGTAGAAGGCTCCTGCGTAGCAGCCGGTTCCAGCCGTGCCATCACGCGGGTGACGATTTGAGACGCTACCTGATCAAGCAGATCGTCAGCCAGAAGTTGCATACTCAACCCTCCGTAATAAAAGCCGGCGCAGAGCGTCTGCGATCACCTTGCCGCTATCGTCACGCGACGAAGAATCCTCTTGCGGCAGGTGGGCTCGCAGGTGCGCCTCGATGCGCCGCTTGTCCTCCTCACTGATTCCTTTTACCTGCGGTAGCCTGGCGAGCGCGGTGCGCACGCCGTTCAGGCTTGGTTTGCCGTCTTTGTCTCCTGCTGAGGGCGGGAAGTGATGGGGGAACTTGAGATCGTCAAATGTCTCGAGCGACGCCGCGAACCCGAAGTAGCGCGCGATCTTGCGGCGTTCTTCTTCTGTCAGGTCCTGCCACCTGTCTTCGGTGAAGTCGCCGAGCGTCGGTCGTGTCCACTCGCCTTCGATGCCTATGCCGTCGCCTCCCGGCGGATTCTGCGGAATGAACGCGTGAATCGCAGGCACCGCGTCCTGCGGCGTGCCAGGCGTAGAGTCCCCTGGAGCCGTGCTTTCCTGTTCTTCTGGAAGCACAACGTCAACGAGCCCGCTGTTCATGGCCTCACTCGCATTGAATAGCGTTCCGTCGTCTTCACCGTCGAGCCACCTGACGACCGTATCCCGGTCTTTGTGCGTCTTTGCCGATACTATCTCGATGATCGACTCGTCGATTTTATCGAGCCACGCCGCTGCTTCACGCATCGTCTTGGCATTGCCCACTGCCGCCATCCAGGCGCGATGCACATACAGCTGGCCGTGTTTGTTGCTCTGCACAGGACGACCAGCGAGTGCGATGATCGCGGCTGCCGATGCGGCGATGCCGTCGATGCGTGTCGTGACGTTCTTTCTTTCTCGCAGCGCAGAGTAGATCGCAATTCCGTCGAACACGTAGCCGCCGAGGCTATTAATACGCACCACGATCGGCGTGTCCCGCGGAATCTCGTTGATCGCTTGCACAACAGACGCCGCGTCTGCCTCGTAGCCGATGTCGCCGTACACCCACAGCACTGCGACGTCGCCCTGCTTCTCACAGCGCGCTCGCAGTTTCGGCATCTGCTGCATCGCGTTGCGAATTTCTGCTTTGTTCCATCCAGTTGGCCGGAACATAATAGGCATCACCTCCATCGCGACGGTTCAGATTCTCTTTCTCTCGCACCTCATTTGGTGACAGAACGCCGATCTCGATGAGCTTCGCGTATCCATTCACGCGCTCAGAGAACTGCGTTCTCATGATCGCGTTTCGGTTGTGTTCGAAGTAGAACAGGCTTTTCGCATTGTCGCTGATCAGCTTGTTCGTCGCCTCGACCTCCCACGCCACCAGCCACGGATCGAGAGAAGTTTGCAGGTAGTCTGCGTTTTCCGCTTCGATCGATGCGTAACTTGTGCGGCTCGGGTCTCCGAGTTTGTGCGGAGGTACGCCGAAGATGTTCGCAATAGCCCGCAGGCCCGCGTCACGCGTCTCGACGAGTTGCGTCTTCTGCGGCTCCGTGACAGCCGATTGCCAGTCGAGGCCTCCAGCCAGGATCGCAATGTCGTGAGCGCTCTCCACGCCGGAGTGCCGACGGCGAAATTCGTCGCGGATGCGCGCGATCTCCTCAGGCGACAAGGGACGCGGCGACTTGAGGAATCCGCTCAGGGCGTAGCCCTTGCGGAAAAAGCCATAGGCAAACCTCTGGATCGCGAGTTCAAGTCTGATGGCATCGCGCAGAAGCTCAAGCGGCGACTCGCCCTCGACGCCGTTCCACGCAAGCCCACTGATATGCAGGACATCCGCGTCAGGAATCGATCGTTCCACGCCATCCATTACTGTTTTCCAACGCGGATCGCTGCGCGACTCGTCGAGCCGCGTACGGAGCGGGTCAAGCACAATTAGCTGCACTGGATTGCGGTTTCCATCGCGCTTGATGAGAGCAAAGCCATTGCCCGTAAGCAGCGCGTGCGCTGTGACGGTCTTCCGGAACACGAAACCGCTGACACCAGGAGCCGCGTCGCCACGCAGTCGCTGCGCAGCCGGTCGCCAATTCTCCGCGACACGCGACCCGTCATCGAGCCTCCGATAGAGGTCGATGGGCACTTTCGCTACATCGGATGCGATCATATTGACGGCCCGCCAGATGGCTGGCAGAGCCAATGCCTCCTGGACGCTCACCGGCCCCCGGTCGTAGATTAGCGAGTCGAGCGCGAAGTTGAACTCCGAGAGCCGCTGCGTGCCGGTGAGTCGCGCGATCGCGTTTCGAATTGTCGCGAGAAAACCTACAGCCATGCCACGCTCACCTGGTTAGACGCGTTGTCGAAGGCGTGTCCTGCCGCCATCACTAATGCAACTGCAAGGTCGATGGGGCCAGTACTTCGTTTCTTGCTTAGTCTCCTGGCCCCATACGAGTTGGATTCGCAGACGGCATTTGCGATGCAGAAATCGAACAACTCGCTGCGTTCGTGAAGTAACTTACGCTCGTAGATTCGACGCTCTGTCTCACGAAGGGGAGCGTCAAATACTTTCGCGTATTGTGGATGTTCAACCAATAGGGATTCGGGAAGCCCGTCCACGACGGCTCGCTGCAAGAGCCCAGCAGCAAACGCCGGGTCGTAGTAAATCGCCTTTACCTGGTACCGTCGCGTGATATCGACGAGCGTGCGCCTGATCACGGCTTCGTCCATGACGTCTTCTCCCGTGGCGACGAGCTCGCCGTTCCCGATAAACTTCCGATACTCGCGACTTCGCTTCCCAGAGCGCGCGGCGTATTGAGAACAAAAAGCCCAGTATTTCACAAACGCCATCCCATCGTCATCTGGAAACACCGCCACAATCGCGCTGAGATCTGTCGTGGAGGCCAAGTCGATACCGACGACACACTCCCTGCCATCCAGGTTCGGCAGAGCGCTCACCTCCGCGGCACGCCATATATCAATTGGGATCCATGCTGAGTGCGAGGCGACGCTTTGGTTCAAGTGATAGCGCCGAAACGCGATTTCTGCCGCGGGGCTTCGCGAGGCGTTGTACACGTCCCTCAGCGCATCCAGCGTGATCGTTGCTCCGAGCGACGGGTTCGCCTCACGCCACCGTGATTCGTCCTTCCAGTCGTCACTCGTTACGAAGTAATCGACTGCAAAGAAACGATCATCGTTATTCTGAGCAGCGGTCTCGCGGAGCTCGTTGAATAGTCCAGAAGTGTCCTCACCAGCTGTAGAAATCGCGATGAGCAACGGCTGCTGGCGCGCGGCCATCGATGTGATGCACGCGTCCCAAAGTGTTCTATCACGATGCACATGCAGCTCGTCGATGATCGCGCCGCTGAGCGAGTAGCCGAACAGGTTCGCCGAGTCCGCCGACGCCGCCCACATGATGCCCCGAGCAGCAGGCACGCGCAGTTCGTCTCGGTACGGATACACAATCCGCCGCAGTCGCTCATCAGCCTGTACCATCCCGCACGCCTCAGAAAACACAATCCTCGCCTGTCGCCGAGAGCGTGCTACACACACCACCTGTGCCGCGCGCTCATCATCGGCTAACAGCAGCTTGAGACCCAACGCTGCCGCCATTGTGCTCTTGCCATTTTTACGCGCCACACTAATAAACGCGCGACGTGTTAATCGCCGATCGCCGTCGTAAAATCCAAAGATCCCTGCAATCACAAATATTTGCCATGGCAAAAGCTCCAGGGGCTGCCCGTTGGGTAACGCGAGGAGATTACAGAACCGGAGCGCACGTTCCACCGCTGCCGGACGCCACTCGTATTTGCGAGACTCACGCCAGGCGACGAAACGTCGAACGGCGTTAAGAACGGCGGGACTTGCTCGCACTTTTTCGCTCGCTATTTGATCGCAATACTTGTCTAGCTGGTACTGCCAGCGACTTGTCGAGGACGTCTGGCAGCTCCTCTTCTTGGACGCCATATGCCTTTTCAATCATCAGGATCATCTTTTCAGCACGCTCAAGCACCGTAAGCGCGGGGTGCGGCCGCCTCACCTCTGCGTGGCCTCTCACAACTGTGACGGTGATCCCCTCTCGCCTGAGCGTCTCTATCGCTTCTTCTCGCAATCGTCGCCAGTCAGCGAGCCGTGTTGCTGTTATGGATTGCGGCATGGCACTTTCTGCAGACAGGCATAAGGTTATTCCAATCCAGTCGCAGCTGCGGAGCGATATTTACCGGAACTTTGTGGTGAGCAACCTCAGCGGCTGCACCACATATTGCACACATGGGATTAACCTTTATAAAGGCATCGCGAAGCTTCAGCCAACCTCCGTCATAGCCCCGCGACGTTGCGGGCAACCTCTTGTCCTGTCTCTTCGCATCACAATGGCCTCGCGCATGCACTGAACCGCAGCGATGACAGAGCGTGCGAATCTTCATTTGGGTCCCCCGGATTCAGGTTATGCGTGCGGTCTGGTGCCGCCGCGGTTAGCCGCGAACACCCCAACTTTTTCACCCCCCATGTATTCACCCTATCCACTTCGCTATCGCTTGCGCCAGCAATAGAGCCACAAAGGCCGCGATAGCAGAGCTCATCCACAGGATAGCGGATACTTTCGTGCACAATCCCGTGTTCCCGTTGCCGAATAGCGTGCGCTCAATTCGCTCGATGGCTTTGCTGTGCGCATCGTAGACCATTCGAATCTCAGCGATGCCGGCCTGAATGTCGGCGATTCGGCGTTCCAACCGTTCCCAGCGATCATCCGGCTTTTGTGCTTCCACGGCTCACATCTCTCCCCGTGGATCAACAACACTCCGGACAGCCCATCCATCTGTGAATGGTGTGCTCTTGAAATACGACTCCGGCACTACGGCGAATCCGTCATGCCCCCAACCTTTACCCCACGAGTTGGCGACTTTGATTCCCCACGTGTTTCGTGAGCGATTGAACAGAAGACCAACCCCGCACATGGCATGGCCGCCGCCTCCACCGCGATAGTCTTGGAGCCAACCGTCAGGGCCGACTCGGAAGTTCCAACCCACGAGTATCCCGAGGTTCACCGGGAACCCTAACAGCAGGGCCGAGGCCAAGTGGTCGAAGCTGGGGCAGTCCCAGGCCTCCAGGATGCGAAACTTCTTCGCCTCCTCTTTCCAGCCCGGCGGCCAGAAGCGCTGTCGCCACTGGAGCTCGGGGACCGTGGCCGCCGTACACACACCCTCTTTTTCGAGGGTCTGGATAGCATCGGAAAGGAGCGACCCGGCATCCACCCCGCCGTTGATCCGCCCGTAGAGATTCCCGGCGCTGAGCTTGACGTAAGGAAGTCCCGCCTGTTTGCGGAGGACGTGGAGGGTCTGCACCGAGGCGAAGGCGTTACACGCCCCCTGGCCGTCCTGGTCCAAGATCTCGGGCACAAGATGGGAAAAATCGACTTCCGCCCATTGCGACCGGGGAATTACGGTGACGTCCGGCCGGTTGGGATCGCTGCCGAAAACCGGATAAACTTCGCCCGGGTGTAATAGCCGTGGCTTGCATCCCAGGTGATATTGCTTGCCGTCGATTACTACAGCAAGATCACTCATCGAAAGAGTCTCCACCTCCGTGTCTCGATAGCCGGGGCCGGGCACTGACCGGACGGGCACGGCGCGGCTTGAATCACGCGCTCAGGCTGTCCCGCTGGTTCAGCCGTCGAGGCCTCGCTGTCCTGTTTCTTCTCCTCAGATGCGGCTTGCGCCGCGGGGACGCCGGGCACCTCCGTGCTGTCACCGACGTCCCCTACGGGCAGGCCGAAACGACGGAGCGTCTCTCGAAAAGCAGCAGCATCAGTGGGCGCAGCACCGTTGAAGAGTTCGCGTCCGTCCTGCAATATGAAAAGCCGCGGAACTCCGGCTTGGCGCGCGGCCTGAATGTACGGCGCCAGATCCGGCGGCGTTTTTCCCGTCTCGTCCACGACATCGACGTCCACGATGCGGAGTATCCAGCCAGCGGCTCGAATCGTGTTTCGCGTCGTTGCGTCGATGATGGCCGTCGCCTGCGATGGTGTTCGCTGTGACGATTCTTCGATCCACAAAACAGTCTTCGGGCCAGGAACGGGCTGCGGCTGCGGACCCGGTTGCGGGCCTGGTCCGGGACCGGGTTGAGGCTCCGGGTTTGGCTGCCCGCCAAACTCGAATTGTTCGAGAATGATCCTGTCCTGAACGAGGGCTGCGACGACCACGATAGGGCCGTTCTCTCCCGGAAGCACCTTCCACGTCTGCTTGTCGGCAACCGCCGTCACCTTCAAGTTGTCGCCGCCCTCGAAGCGATACTTCAGCTCGCCGCCAATTGCGACCGCAGGAACAATAGCGACAAGTGCGGCGACAATCACGCGCGCTGCGTGCTTCATTATTCGCGACTCCGTTCACTCGCTCTGTTTGCGTTCCTGTTCGGCAGCCTTGCCGATGATGAGGGGAAGCAACTCGTTGAGCACATCGAACAGCAGCCGGGCAATTCGCAGTGCCTCTACGAAGCTGATTTGCCCGTCCTCGAGGGAGTCCTTGATCTCCCTGATCAGGCTTTCGATCTTGTCCATGACATCGACCTCCGTGCGAAAACAGAAAGGGCCAAGTGTACACCGCGCGCACGCCGATGTCGGCTAGCCGCGCAGAATACACTTGGCCCTTACGTACGGGAGGCCAGTTGTATCCGCTACATTAATCTTAGCTCATTTGGGACGAGTGTCAAGCATGTCCCTCCCGTCCATCGATCCGGCGGCTGATATTCACCGCGCGCCCGTCGCGGAAGGTGACGATAAGCTGCACAGTGCCATGAAGGCGGTCTTTTTCGGCGTGGCGGCACAGTTCGTCGAGCCGCTGATGCGCCAGTGCGATCATGGCTTTGTTATCATGCCGCTGACACAGGCTCTCATACCTTTCGCCATCCACTAGTCACCTCCGTGAATGCTTACCTTGAGCATGCCACCCGCGACGCAGATGAGCGTTCCGTCTTCCCGGGTTGCCCACTGCGCCGTGATCGCCTGGATCTGGCTGTCATCATCAAACATGCCCGCTAACTTCAGCGCGTCGACAGTCGGTTTAATAATGTTGTCGATGTCCCTCCGCCTCCTGTCTGGCGGATACGCCGTGATCACAAGGCGGGTGATCTTCCGCGTGCCGCATGGCCGCATTCGATCGAGCGATGTCTGCCTCCACACCAGGTCAGCCACGTCCCGCTGATATCGGCGTCCCGCGCGGGAAGTGACGACGCGGTTGTTCACGATCCGCCAGTACTTGTTCGCTGATGGCGGCCAGGGAAGATCGATGGTCATCGAGTCCTTATCAGCCATTTCGCGCATCCTGAGCGTAATCTTCGTACAGGCCGTCCCACCCTGCGTCGTGCGGGTGAAAACAGTCCTCACCGGCTTCGACCCGGGCTCGAAGAATCTCAAGTTTCTTCGTCGTTCCCGGCAGCCACATTGTTGGACTCGACGGCGTGCCGCCATCTTTCGATCGCACCGTCATGCGGTAGGTTCTGCGACACGCACGCGAACAGAAAGCGCTGTGCCTGTTCGTGTGAGGAAGCTTGGCCCCACACTGCTTGCAGTACAAAACGTCGCTCTCGGTGACAGGATTCATCGTTCCGGTACCCGCATCGCTTCTGACAATTCGTTCACTATCGCGAGGGCCTTTCGGCCTGCTTCCGAGCGCCCGATCCGACGCACGGTTGATGGTGCGTACTCGCATGGGATGAGGGCTGGCCGGTCTTCATCCCTGTCGCGGTACCCCAGCAGCGTGTTCTGCCGCTCGAATTCTCCGACTAGCGGCAGTGCCGCTTCCGGGCTGACCCCGACCTTGCAGTAAGCCGCGTAGGTCCTGAGAAACTCCTGCCGGAGCCACTTCTCCTCCTCGCCGCCACACCGCTCGCAAAACCGCTGCCAACCGCCCAGGCTGCGGATTGTGGCCGTAATGGCCGCATCCTCGAATTGCACGCTGTGGTACCAACCATAGTCCTCGACGGCCCGGACGGCGGCCTGCCATGCCAGAACCGCCTGATCTTCCGGTTTGAGCCCACCTGCCAGCTCACGGAGTTCCGCGGGCGTCGGCATGAACCTGCACGTCTGCAGGGCCCGCTTGGCGGCCGCTTCGATTTCGTTGATCGTCAGCCCCTCCAGGCCCATCTCATAGGCCGTGAGGACCGCGGGGGTGATCGGCCGATTGAAGGCGGCTCCCAAAGCGTTCATCACGATGGCAAACCGTTCCGCATCAGTTGGCATGCTGCTGCTCCTTTTGGGCAAGCCAAAGCCGGGTCGCTTCCAGGTTGCGCCTTTCCAGGTCGCTGAGCGCTGGACCGGGTGGCGCTCGCGATGCGGATCGCCTGCCATCTGCAGCACGGCTCAGCCAGTTGAACAGGAACCGACGCATCCCTTTCGCGGTCTTCCGGCGGTCTGGATTCGCGAGAATCCACTCATAGGCCTTGCGGATCTCGTACACCACGTCCACTGTGGAAAAGGCTTCCTGAAGCGAAGAAAACACCTCCCGCGTGACCCTCCACTCTTTGGTCGGCCCATCACATGGGAATGTGAGGCGTGCGACTTCCTCTGGCACGTCGCGGTTATCTTCCGCCGGAGACGGCGGCGAGTCGGCTTGCC
>NICF_comb_assmDRAFT_10001275_pt1 | contig 20071 bp, 18 predicted proteins | sample NewIslPassag4_SG_FD_11279 | JGI IMG/M metagenome (IMG submission 11279) | reverse complement strand
TGCCCACCCCGACCATTCGTTTGTATCCCCCTCGCATTCAGTTCCTCACAACGCGACCGAGATCGACGCGGCTTTGCGGATCCGCGTCGAGAGGTGTCGCAGGACTCGGGTAACTGGACGAGCATCACCGAGGTACTCGAGTAGCCACAGCGCCCGGGGGCGGGCTTTGCGCCCCATGATCGCGTGCCATACCATGGCTGGCGGTACGCCAATGCTGCCCCCCGGGTTTCCGAATGAGTGACGAATACGGCGTCGACCTCGACGAAGTTCGCAAGGTCATCGAGGCGGCGGATGTGTTGGTAGTCCGCTTTCACCTGATTCCGAACCGCCTCCTCATCGACTTTCGCACGAAGCCCGGCGTGGGGCCGTTCATGGCGATCGTCCCGCGGGCGCAGTCGGTAGAGGACCGGTTCCGGTCGATCAGGCGGTTGCGGCCAGAATTCGGCTTCCCGGAGAAGGTGCTGTCGTTCTCGTGGCCGCGATCGGTGCCGGTGTTGCTCGCGAGCGGCATCTGGCAGGACATCGTCAACCGTATGACGGCCCTGGGTGGCATCGAGGCCAACGAGCGCTGCGGCGAGGTGTTCGAGCAGCTGCAACGCGAGGAGCGAAAGGAAGTGCTCCAGGCGATTCGTGGCGCCGACCACTACCAGACGCTCTGGGAACGGGAGCCGGCGTGACCCGCGTCATCGACCTTCGCAGCGACACGGTCAGCAAGCCTTCCGATGAGATGCGGAAGGCAATGGCCGCGGCGGAGGTTGGCGACGACGTTTTCGGCGACGATCCCACGGTGAACCGGCTCGAAGCCATGGCTGCCGAGCGGGTCGGGAAGGAGGCCGCGCTGTTCGTGCCGAGCGGCACGATGGCGAACCTCATCGGGCTGCTGGTGAACACCCGCCCGGGTGACGAAGTCCTCCTGGGCGACCAGAGTCACATCTTCAACTACGAAGTCGGGGGAAGCGCCCGCATCGCGAACGTGCAGGTGCACCCGCTTCGCAACAGCCCGGACGGGGCGCTCGACCCGGCCGAAGTTCGCAGCGCCGCACGGCCGCCGAACATCCATGCACCGAAGACGTCGCTCCTGTGCCTCGAGAACACGCACAACCGGTGCGGGGGTGCGGCGATTCCCGTTGAGACCATGGACGCGCTGACCGCCGTGGCGAAGGAGGCGGGCATGCGCGTGCACCTGGACGGCGCGCGCATCTTCAACGCCGAGGTCGCGCTTGGCGTGCCCGCCGCCCGGCTCGCGGAGGGAGCCGACACCGTGTCGTTCTGCCTGTCGAAGGGGCTGGGCTGCCCCGTGGGTTCGCTGCTCTGCGGCGAACGCGATGTAATCGCCGAGGCGCGGCGTTTTCGCAAGATGCTTGGCGGAGGTATGCGCCAGGCCGGGATCCTCGCGGCAGCGGGCATCTACGCGCTTGAGCACAACATCGAACGGCTCGCGGAGGACCACGCGAACGCACAGCGGCTGGCCGACGGGCTTCGCAAGCTGCCGCCGTTCCGCCCGAACGATCCGCAAACCAATATCGTGACTGTGGACATCGTAGAGGGCACGCTGGAAGGGTGGCTGGACGCGTTTCGCGAGGCGGGCGTCCTGGCGATCGCCTTCGGCCCGCTGCGGATGCGAATGGTCACGCACATCAACATTACGAGCGCCGATATCGAAGAGGCGCTTCACCGCATCGAGCGGCTAGTGGGAGCAATCGCAGGTTGATCCATCGTTTTCGCACCATCACCTTGGGAGCACTCGCAGCCACGACGCTCCTGGTTGTCGCAGCCTGCGGCGGCTCGGAAAGCGTCGACGAAGCTCAGAAGCTGTTCGAGAGCCCGGCCTGGGAAGGCCATGAATCGTATGTCTACCAGCTCAGCCGGAGGGGCGAGGACAACGCCGGGACCTGCACGCTGGTAACCGAGCCCGAGTTCGAGCCCGGCCGGACGAAGCTGAGCCGGCTGTGCGAGAACGGACCGTACCGCGACGACGCGGAGGCCATTGTCGATTCGCAGACGCTGCAGCCGTTCTCCTCGCAGCGGATCGTGTTCGATGGCGAGAAGAACCGGCGAACGATTTACACGAACACCTACCGCGAGACGGACGTGCTGTTCGAAGCCGACGTCAACGGGAAGCTGAACGAGACGACGCGCGACCTGCCGACGCCGACGAGCAAGATGCCCGACCCGGGCTGGTACGAAGATGAGTCGCTGTTCTGGCTGGCGCGGGGGATCCCGCTGCGCGACGGTTTCGAAGGGACCTACGCGCACATCATCAACGCCGGGCTCCCACGGGTGCTGGAGGTGGACGTGGTCGTCAAGGGGCCGGAGACCGTGGAAGCCGGCGGCCAGGAGTACGAGGCCTGGCACGTCCAGTTCCGGCGCAGCGACAACATCTATCGCGTGTGGGTGGAGACGGGCGGTGTGCACCGCGTCGTCCGCGCGCAAATCGAAGACACGACGTACGAACTGATGCCGGGCAGTTCGGTTTCGCGGCCCTAAGCTAATCAGCGAAGGGTATTACTGTTTGCAATTTCTCGCGTGGGGCGGGGCACGGGGCTGAGATTCAGCGGAACCGTTCAAAGAGGGCGAAGCAGCCGGTGAACCTGCTCAGCAGGCTGTGATGCCGAAGAGATGGCCGGGCGATAGATTGAAGCTGTCCGAAGCGCAAAACGCAAAGCTTCAAGGGCTTCTATAGAACTTCACATGCTTATGTCGGTGAAGCGCCTGGATCGCTTGACACCGCTGGACTGCCTCCGGAAGATGCTGCAACCTGCCCCGCAGGAACGGAGTGTCAGAGAGCCATGTCATTCGTGTTCGTGATTAGCCGCGAGCCGCGCATGCGTGCGACGGTGACGGAGTACCTGCGCGACCGGGGCTATGACACCGGGACAGCCAGCAACTACGACGAGGCGATGGATGTCCTTTCGGAGTACCACCCGGATGGGCTCGTGGTGGATGTCCAGGGGCTTCCACGCGGAGAAGAAGGTGCGACCTTCTCAAACTTCAACACCTGGATGGCCAGCACCTACCGGGTGAACCCGCCGGTGACGATCTACTTGCTGCACAAGGGGGCGCGGCGGCCGCACTTCAAGGTCGAAGGAACGGTGATCAAGAAGCCGTTTCCCATCGAGGCGCTGGGGGAGGCGTTGAGGGAGCGCCTGGGCCACCCGCGCCGCGACGGGGCAGGGCCGGGGATCGCGCTCGACCTCACGACGAACACGCTTCGAAGCGTGAACGGGGAGACGCGGCTAACGCATATCGAGGCCACGCTCCTCGCCTACCTGATGGAACACGAGGGGGAGATCCTGCATCCCCACGCGCTCCTCACGGACGTGTGGCAGTACCACGACACGGCGGGCGCGAGCACGCTGGTGCGGGCGCACATTAGCAACCTGCGAAAGAAGCTTCGGCAGGTCCACGGAAGCGCCGATCAGATCCAGACCATCCGGGGCAAGGGCTACCGCTTCATCGCGTAAAGCGTCTTCGAGCCAGAAACGAAGCAGGCCGCCGGTATCGCCGGCGGCCTGCTGGCGTCTCATGGCGGTGTGCCCGGTCAGGCGGGTTCGAACATCGGGAGCGAGATGCCGGACTCCTGGTCCTCCCAGCGAACCTTCACGCGCATCCCGATCTTCACGTCCTTCACCGGGTCCTCGACACCGACGATGTTCGTGAGGATGCGGAAGCCTTCGTCGAGGTCGACGTAGGCGATGGCGTAGGGGCCGAGGTCCTTGAAGGCGGGGTGCCGGTTGAGGCGAACGACGCTGTAGCTATAGACCGTGCCCAGGCCCTTCGATTCGCGCCATTCGAGCTCGCTGGAGCCGGTGTAGGGCGAATGGCGGCGCGGGAAGAAGATGACGTCGCCCGTCTTCGGGTCGACCTGGTACATGAGCTTGTGCTCACGGGTCGCATCCCAGAAGGGCTGCGTATCGGGCTCGGGGAAGCGTGGCTGCGGTCGAGGCATCGTCAGTCCCTCGCGAGAATGATGGTGCCACCGGTGTGGCTGGTGGCGAGCATGCCGCCATTACCGTGCGCGACGGCGAGCTTCGCGCCTTCGCGCTGGGAGGTCGACTCGCCGCGGAGCTGGCGGGTCGCCTCGATGAGCAGGAAGATGCCGCGCATGCCCGGGTGATTCGAGCTCAGGCCGCCGCCATCGGTGTTGAGCGCCGGGCCAGTGGGGCTATCGAACCGCAGGCCGTGTTCGGTGACGTACGCCCCGCCTTCGCCCTTCTTGCAGAACCCGAGGTCTTCGAGCATGCAGAGGACCGTGATCGTGAACGAGTCGTAGATCATGGCCACATCGATTTCGTCGGGGCGGACACCCGCCTCGCCGAAGGCCTGGGGACCCGACTGCGCGGCGGCGCTGATGGTGATGTCGCTGCCGTTTTCCGAGTACCTGGTGGCTTCGCCCGTGCCAATGATCCAGACGGGCGGCTTCTTGCAGTCGCGGGCCACTTCCGGCGACGCGATAACCACGGCGCCACCACCGTCGGACACCATGCAGCAGTCGAGGAGGTGGAGCGGGTCGGCGATCATCCGCGAGTTGATCACGTCCTCGACGGTAATTTCGCGGATGTTCTCGAACTTGAGGTCCTGCATGGCCTGGACGGCCTGCGGGTTGCGCATGGCGTGGGCACGCGTCGCGACGGCGATGCGGGCGAGCTGCTCGCTCGTGGTGCCGTACTGGTACATGTGCCGATGGGCCACCATGGCGTAGTTCGAGATGAGGGTCATGCCCCAGGGCGCCTGCATGTTGTCGATGGGGCTTGGCGGCCCGACACCACCGACACCGCCGGTGCCAATCGCACGGGCATCGCTGTGTGCGGTCGAGCCGTAGGTAAGGAGCGCGACTTTGCACTTGCCTGCCGCGATGTCGCGCTTTGCGTGGGCGGCGTGGAACTCGTAGGAGCTGCCCCCAACCGCAGTGGTATCGATGACGTTCGGTTTGAAGCCGAAGTACTCGGCGAGGCCGAGGCCTGCCATACCAGGCCCGTCCTGGGCGTCGTAGAGGCCGTCGACGTCCTTCCAGCTCAGACCGGCATCTTCGAGTGCGCGGGCGGCACATTCGGCCTTGATCTGAAGTGGCGTAACTCCCGGGGCTTTGCGCTTGGGGTATTCGTAGATGCCAACGATTGCGGCATCACGTTTCTGGGAAACCATGCGATGTGAACTCCCTGGCAGTAGGTACTGCGCGGCTGGGTAGCGCCGTCCCGAACTCTACGGATGCGAGACAAAGGCGTCAAAGGGAATCGAAATTGACTCGCGAACGAGCAAGACGCTAGCTTCCCGCCGTGGAGCTGCCGCTCGCCGCCCTCGCGTGGTTGCTGGCGATCGCCGTAGTGGCGTTATGGGATGCGCCGGGCTGGCTGTTCGGCGCCGCAATAGCGCTCGCCGCCCCGGTCGCCGCGCTCTGGTGGGGCCGAAGGGGGCTCGTGCTGGCCCTCGCGATTGCCGGGGTGGTTGTGGTGGGCGGCGTCCGCTATGAGCAGTGGGCCGAGGCGCCGCCACCATCGCTAACGGAGTGGATCGGGAGCAAGGCCACCATCGTCGGGACGATCAGCTCGGAACCCGATCCCGGCCGTACCACGGTGCGCTACCGGCTCGACGCTGAGCACCTAGAAACCCCGGACAGCGTTGTGGAGGTGAACGGGGCGGTCCTCATTACGGTCGGAGAGTACGTGACCTNCAGGCCCGGCGACCGGCTGCGGGTATCGGGAGAGATCGAAGAGCCGCCGGTCTTCGACGACTTCGACTATCGGGGGTACCTGGCGCGGCAGGGNATCGTCGGGACGATGCTGTTCCCGTCGGTCGAGGTGCTCGGCGAAGGGACGCGATGGAACTACGAGCGGCTGGCGGTCGACGCGCGGCTGGCGCTCGAGGATGCGCTGCAGCGGGCACTGCCGGAGCCGGAGGCATCGCTAGCCGCAGGTATCGCCTTCGGGCGCGACCAGGCGCTCCCGGATGAGCTATACGACGATTTCCGGACTTCCGGGCTGGCCCACATCGTGGCGGTTTCCGGTTCGAACGTGTCGTACGTGACTGCGGTCGTGTTCCTCGTGTGCGTTCGCTTTATGCGCCGGCAGTATGCCGTCGTCCCGGCTGCCGTCACGCTCGCGGCGTATGTCGTGGTGGCCGGCGCGGAAGCGAGCGTCGTCCGGGCGGGGCTGATGGCGCTGATCGTCCTTGCCGGCATGTGGCTGGGACGCCCCCAGAGCTCGCTCGCGGCGCTCGCAGCCGCCGCCATCGGAATGACGTTCGTGCAGCCGTCTGCTGTGCATGACGCGGGGTTCCAGCTCTCATTCTCGGCGACGGCCGGGCTCATCACCCTGGGCCCATGGATCCAGTACGGGCTCGACCGCGTGCTGGAGCGGATGCGCGTACGGGCGTATGTGCCACTCCTGGTGCTGCAGGCCGCTTCGCTCACGCTCGCGGCCACCGTCGCCACGACCCCCATCACCTGGACCACGTTCGGGCGAGTGTCGCTTGTTGGGATGATCACGAACCTCGTGATCGAGCCGCTGTTCATGGTGGCGTTCTACCTGGCTGTCGCCACAGCGCTCGCGGGCCTTGCGTGGGAGCCCCTGGGCTGGGCGCTCGGGATTGCGGCGTACTACCCGCTCGCGTTCATTTGCTGGCTCGCGTCGGCGGCTGCGTCGCTGCCGGGGGCCGCGGTCGATCTTCCAAGGGCATCGGGCGAACGGGCGCTGCTGCTCTACCTGGCGCTCGCGCTAGCATCGTGGCCGGCCTACCGCTACCTCGTGCCACAGGACCCGCGGCCAGACCCACCACCTCAGGTGCGAACGTTCTACCGCGTCGTCATGGCCGGTGGAGCGGGAGCGCTGGCAGTTGTCATCCTGCCGGTTAGCCTGCTGCCACTTCGGCCGGGGGACGAACTGCGCGTCGATGTGCTGGATGTCGGGCAGGGCGACGCGATCCTTCTGACGACGCCACACGGGCGGCAAGTGCTGGTCGATGGCGGCCCGAGCGGGATCGAACTGGCGCGCGAACTGAGCGGGGTGCTGCCGCACTGGGACCGGACGCTGGACCTCGTGGTGCTCACGCACCCGGACCAGGACCACCTGGGCGGGCTCATCGAGGCGCTTCGGCGCTACAACACCGGTGCGGTCGGGGATGCCGGCGTTCTCCACACCAGCGCGACGTTCGGGCTGTTCGAAGGGGAGGCCGGCGTTCGAGCGCAGTACCTGCGCGGGGATTCGTGGGAGATCGATGGCGTGCGGTTCGAGGTGCTCTGGCCGGAGACGAACGACCCGGTTCGCCAGGTGAACAACCGGTCGCTGGTCCTCCGGGTCACGTACGAGGGGGTGGTGCTGCTGCTGACGGGCGACGTCGAGGCGTCGCCCCAGCGGGCGTTGCTGGCGAGCGAGGACCTGCGAGCGGACGTGCTCCAGGTGCCACACCATGGCTCGAAGACCAGCGAACCGGCGTTCTTCGAGGCCGTGGCGCCGGCGGTGGCGTTCATCTCGGTGGGAGCGGACAACCGGTACGGTCACCCGCACGAGGAGACGCTGACCGCACTGGAAGGCGTGCCGCTGTACCGCACCGACCTCGACGGGCGAATCACGCTGCGGATTCGCGATGGGAGGGTGACCGTCAGCACCGAACGATAGGCGTTGCCCTGAAGCGGACGGGATGTCAAAGTGCGCGCCACGCAGGGAGGTTCCGATGACACAGATTTTCGAAGGGCGCGACCGGGTGCGGCGCCTGCCGTTTGGGTTCACCCACCTCGATGAGCGCGTGCGCCGTGACCCGGTGTGGCTGGAGGCAACCGACACCGCGCAAAGCTTCGGCATCCTGTACCGCCCGCCGGACCACGAGCCGCGGACGTGTGTCTACCTGATGCATCCTCGGGCCGAATTCACGCGGCACTATGTCGTGCCCGGGCTGACGGCACGGGGTTACGCCGTGTTCGGGCAGAACAGCCGCTACCTGAACAACGACACACACATGATCCACGAGCGGCTGCTGCTCGATATCGCCGCCGGGCTTCGTTGGCTCAAGGAGCGCGGGTACGAGCGAATCGTCCTGTTGGGGAACAGCGGCGGTGGGTCGCTCCTGGCGTTCTACCAGTCCCAGGCGAGCCGGCCGCCGCACGAACGGCTGACTCACGCGCCGGGCGGCGAACCGATCAACCTCGCCGAGGAAGTGATGCCGACCGGCGACCTGTACATCGCCGTGGCGGCGCACCTCGGCGAAGGGCGGTTCATGCTCAACGTGCTCGACCCGAGCGTCACGAACGAGTTCGACCCAACGAGCTACGACCCTGAGTGGGACATGTACAACCCGGCGAACGGGTACCGGGAGTGGCCGCAGCCCAGTTCGTACGACCGGGAATGGCTGGCGGAGTACCGCCGGCGGCAACGGGAGCGCAACCGGCGGCTCGATGCGATCGCGCGGGAGTGGATCGCCGAGCAGGACTACTACCGGGCGCGCTACCGCGACCCGGGATACCGCGACCTGCCGGATGACGAACGGAGCCGGATTGCGCGGCGGCGGTGGCTGGGCCGCTACATGGTCATCTACCGGACGCTGGCGAACCCGGCGTACCTCGACCCGACCATCGACCCGAGCAACCGGCCGCTCGGCAGCATCTTTTCGCCGGGGGACCCGATCATTGGGAACTACGGCCCGGGCGGGCTCGCGCGCATCATGACGCCGAGCGCGTGGCTCAGCACCTGGAGCGGGCTCAGCTCCCAGGCCGAACTCCCGGACACCATCCAACACGTCACGATCCCGACGCTCATCGTGTACGCGGACGGGGACTGCGACATCTTCCCGAGCGAACAGCAGGAGATCCTTGAGAAGAGCGGCGCAGCCGATAAGCAGCTACAGGTGCTGCCGTGGGCGGACCACTACCTGCACCCGGTCGGGGAGGAGGGCGCGAAGCTGCCCGATCCGAGGGAGCGCATCATCGACATGATCGTGCCGTGGATGCAGGAGCGAATCGGGGAGCCGTAACGCCGCATGGCGGACCAGTTTGGACAGACGAAGAGGGCGCGGCCAAGGAACCACGCCCTCTTTGTTGTTCGGCTCTAGAGGTATTACTCGCGCGGCTTGCCGAAGCCGAACATGACCTGCGCGATGCGCCGCATCTGGATCTCTTCCGAGCCCTCGGTGATGCGGTAGCGGCGATGGTGCCGGTAGATGTGCTCAAACGGCAGGTGGCGGGTGTAGCCGATGCCGCCGTGGATCTGGATCGCGCGGTCGGCCGCTTCGCAGACCAGCCGGTTCGCGAAGTAGTTGCACATCGCGACCTTGTCGCTGATCTCCATGTGATGCTTCTGGTCGAGCTCCCAGGCTGTCTTCCGGACCAGCCAGCGCACCATCTCGACCTGCGTCTGCAGTTCGACGAGCGGCCACTGGATGGCCTGCCGCTTGGCCAGCGGCTCACCGAACGTCACGCGCTCCTTGGCGTACTTCACCGATTCGTTGATGCAGTACTGCGCTGCGCCGACGCCGGACGCCGCCTGGCGGATGCGGTTCTCGTGCGTGAAGGTGTTCGCCAGCGCGAGGCCGTCACCCTCCTTGCCGAGCATCGCAGAGGCGGGGACCCGCACGTCCTTCAGCGTGACTTCGGCGTGGTCGGTGGGCATGTTGAAGGTCCACCACATGAAGTCGACGGAGAAGCCTTCGGCGTTCGTGGGGACGATGAAGCAGCTGATGCCCTTGGCCCGGCCGGCATCGCCCGAGGTGCGCGCGAAGATGAGGTCGTGGGTCGCGTTGTGCAGGCCGCTGTTGAAGCGCTTCTTGCCGTTGATAACCCACTCGTCGCCGTCGCGAACCGCGGTCGTTTCGAGCCAGGAGGCGTCGGAGCCATGGTTCGGCTCGGTCAGGCCGAATGCGACGCGCGTGGTGCCATTGAACATGCCTTCGAGGAACATCTTCTTCTGTTCCTCGGTGCCGTACTGCTCCCACATCTTGACCGTCGGGAAGTTGCCGACGATCGAGTGCTCGTTCTGCAGGTCGTTGTGCAGGCCGAGGCCCTTCGAGGCGAGGTGCTCGCGAATGATGGCCATGCCGAGGTTGGTGCCATCGCGGCCACCGTACTTCTTCGGGACGGCGTAGCGGAGAAAGCCGGCCTTATCGGCGCGCCGGCGGACCTCGGCGAGCAGCTCCTCCCACTCCTTCCGCGGCACACCGCCGTTCTCCCAGTCGGTGCGAGCCCACTCGCGGCGGTGGTCGAAGAAGCGGATGTTGTCATCCTGCTGCTCGAGAGGCTTGATTTCGCGCTCGATAAACTCGTCGAGTTCTTTGAGCAGCTGTTGGATGTCCTCTGGAATCGTGAAATCCATTTCTATTTCCTTCTCGGCAAAGATGCTGCCGTGATTTCCCCTGGGAGACTACGTTAACTGCTGGGGGCTGGCGATTCGGACCTTGTTGACGACGGTCTGGTAGAGGTGGCGGAGGAGCTGGTCCTCGCGGTCACCATCGAATTCGCCAGCCTGGATGCGCTTGACGAGCTCTTCATTCCGCTCCTGGAGACGCTGCGCGAAGGCTTTCTGGCCCTCGGGGATGGGTTCGGAGCCGAGGAGCTCATCGAGCCCGCGCCACTCCTCGCGCATCATGTCGTCCTCCATCTCCCATTCGCGCTTGAGGATGGAGAGGGAGTTCGCCGCGACCTGGAACTGGAACCGCTCCCAGCGGTCGCGGGCGTGGGCCTGCCGGTCGCGCATGAACTCGACGAGGGCCGCGAGGAGTTCGCTGGCGGTCGGTCTATCCTGCATTTCCAACCCTCTCGACGACGCCGGTAAGGCGCAGAACCTCGAGTTCGGTTTCTGCGGTGCGGCGGCCAATCGCGGCGAGTTCGTGGCTGACCTGGTGCCCGTCGAGGTGGACCCTCGCCTGCATCATGGTGATCTGGCACCAGCGGATGTTTTGAAGCACCTCCCATGCGGCCACGCGTTCACGGCTGATCGGCCGTTGCGCAGCCTCTTCGTAGGCGCGAATCCACTCCTCCCGGGAGGCGATACCGCCGGCTTCGAGGTCGTTCTTTCCGAAGCGCCAGACGCGCGTGCAGAGCCACGCGATGTCCTCTTCGGGTTCGCCGGTATGGGTTCCCTCCCAGTCGAGGACGGCGGTCAGGCCCTGCTCGTCGTAGAGCATGTTGCCGATTCGAAAGTCGCCGTGCACAAGGCAGGGCTCGCGCCCTGCTTCCTTGAGCCGCTCGACCTGGCGGTCGAGCCAGCGGAACGCCCACTCGAGCGCAGGATGCGGGTTCAGCAGGTCGTTGCGGTAGGCCGCTTCGACCTGGCGGCGCCAATAGGCGAGCGGGTCTTCGCCACCTTCGGGACCGCGCATCCCGGGCGCGTTCGCAACATCGGCGGGCGTGATCCGGTGAATCTTCGCCAGGTCTTCGGCGAGCTGGCGAATGATCACCTTCCGCGCGCCGGCGTACTGCTCGGAGGTGATGAGCTGTCGCGGGTTGGTGTCGCCGCGAACGCGGGTCATGAGCAGGTAGTCCTCGCCCGAGTCGGCCTCGCCGACGCTGATGGGCCGGGGGCAGCGAATCCCCCGCTCGAACGCGACGCGCAGCACTTCGAACTCACGCTTCGTCTTCTCGTGGTCGACGCGGCCGGCGGGAGTCACACGCACGACGAGCTCGTGCTTTTTCCCGTCGACGATGGCGTCGACGCCCCAGGAGTCGTGGACGGCGCCACCGGCGAGCTTGCGCGGCTGCTCTATCTCGACGTGATCACCGAATGCTTTCCGGACCGCCTCTACCGCCACCCGGCCCGTGTCCGGACTCTCTCCCCCCATCGGCGCTCCTTCCTTCGAGCAAGGTGTTGGACGCGGCAGGTGCCGCAGGTGATGCGCAGCGAACGAACGGCCGCTCGTTCGCGCAGACCCGTCCGAGTCTGTATTTCATGGGCATCAATGTCAATGTGATGGAGGAGAAGAGCGCGAAGCAGGCCGGTCCACTACGCTGAGCCGGTGACATACGCACGCCCGGTACTCCTCATCTTCCACGGCAACGCGGGAAGGGGCCGCGTCGAGCGCCTGATGGCGGAGGCGCGTGTGGCGGCTGCCCTCGAGAGCGCGGCCTCGGCGCTTACGGCCGGCTTCGAGGCGGTGATTATCGCGACCGACGATCCCGCCGCGTTCGAGCCGCTTCCCGCCGGGGTGCTGCTCGATGTCGACGAGACCGGACCGTTCGACTTCGCGCGCAGGCTTCGCGGGCTGGTCGACCGCTACGGGATCCAGAAACCCGCAGTGATGGGTTCGGGGGCAGTGCCGCTGCTCGGGGTCGCGGAGTTCCAGCTGGTTGTGGAGCAGCTCGAGGCGCGAGACGGCCGGTTCGTCACCAACAACTTCTTTTCGAGCGACCTGACGGCATGGACACCGGGAGAGGCGATCCATGCCGTTGGCCCTTTCGCGCGCGACAACGTCCTGCCTCGCCGGCTACGCGACGATGTTGGCCTGGCGCCGGTAATCCTGCCGCGAACCACCGAAACGCAGTTCGACCTCGATACGCCGGCGGACCTTGCCGTGCTCTCGCTGCACGAGTCGCTGGCTCCGCGGCTCCGTGCGGTCGCGGATGCGGCGACGTTGCCGGTTGAGCCCTACCGGGAACTGATGCGGATCTTCGTGGACCGCGAGGCCGAGCTCGTCGTGGCGGGCCGAGTGGGGAGCATGACGTGGCAGCACCTGGAACGGGAGACAGCCTGCCGCGTGCGAATGCTCAGCGAGGAGCGCGGGCTTGCTGCCGCCGGCCCGGACCACCGGGCGCGTTCGGTGCTCGGCTTTCTGTATGAAGCCATCGGCGCCGAGCAGTTCTTCGCGCGGATGGCCGAACTGGGCGATGCGCTCGTACTGGACACACGGGTGCTCGAAGCGCACCTCGGCGTCGCCCCTTCGCGCGAAGATCGCTTCCGGAGCGACCTCTTTGACTTCGAACGCATCGAAGAGCCGACGCTGCGCCGCATCACCGAAGCGGCGGCGAAGTCGCCGAAGCCTGTGCTGCTCGGGGGACACTCGCTCGTCGCCGGCGGCCTGATGCTGCTGAACGACATCGCCTGGCGCGAGAACGACCGCCGCCTGGGCATCGCATAGGGCACGGGGCGCGGTTGATAGCTGGCTGTTCGCACAGAACGCCTGCCGTTGTTCGCCGCCGCGGTGCGCGCCCCTAGCTTCGAGTCAGCAGCCCAGCGCCTGGAGGAATGCGGTATGGCCCGCGCGACCGATATCGAACAGCAGCTCGAAGAAGCGGAACTGATGGGCCTCGTCGTCGAGGAGTTCGAGGACCGCATCGTTATCAGCGGGATCGTGGAGAACGAGGAGGAGCACAACCGGGCGATCGAGGTCGCGACCAGTGCGGCCGGCAACCGGCAGGTCGAGGACAACATCGAAGTGCTGGGCGTGATGCCCGCGGAGATTCGCGAGATCAAGGACCGCGAGATTGCCGACCCCCTGCTCGACCGGGACCTCAGCGAAGTCGATATCGCCATGTTCGAGGGCGCGACGGAGGGGTACGAAGCGACGCGGCTCGAGGCAGGCGACTTCCAGGGGCCCGACCACTCCACAACGAGCGGCTGGGAAGCGGCGGGGCCATCGGAGGCGCTCGACGAGGACGTGGTCCAGGAGGGGGACACGGTGTTCACGCCTCCGACGGACCCGGTGGTCGCGCGGAACGCCGTGACGCTGGAAACCGAGGTCATCGGCGGGCTGCAGGACAGTTCGATGGAGTCGATCGAGGTTGAGCGATCGGCGCTCGACGGCGAGTATGGCGACGAGGCGATCGCCGAGGCGATTCGGCGCGAACTGCTCGAGGATGCAGCAACAACCGACCTGGACATCGAAGTGGAGGTATTCCAGGGCGTGGCGAGGCTGCGCGGCCGGGTTCCCCTGCTGATCGACGCGGAAAACGCCGAAGAGGTTGCGTCGCGCGTCCCGGGGGTCGTCGAGGTGATCGAGGAGCTTGAGATCGAACAGTACGAGGATGTGGAGGAGTAGCGCCCTCAGGATCGCGTGCTGCCGTTTGAAAGGTCCATCGGTGCTCCACGTTCGCGCACCATGACGTAGACCTGCGTTTCCCAGCGGCCGTTGTGGAAGCGAACGTGCTTCGCGATGGGTTCGCGCTGCTCGGGAGAGACACGCCACAGGAGCTGGGCGATCTCCCGGTCGAAGTGCCAGCGCGTCTCGACGATGCGGAACCCGAGGGCGAAGTAGGCGCGGTGTGCGTGCTCGGCGAAGGTGTTCGAGGTGAGCACGAAATCCTGCCCGGGGCACTCTTTCTCGAGCCAGGTCATGAGCGCGGCGAGCATGCGGCGGCAGACACCCCGCCCTTCGTGCTCAGGCGGGACGTGCACGGACCACAGGTAGAGGCCCGCTTCGTCGCGAAGGTTGACCGAGACGCGTCCTACGGGTTCGCCGTCCTCGACCGCGACGAAATGGCGATGGGGGCCGGCTTCGCGCGCGCGGCGCAGCTCCACCTGCGCCCGCACCGGGTCGCGCAGGTGCCCAAGATCGAACGCGTGATAGGGGAAGCCCCGCTCACCCCAGTGCGCCATCTTCCGGACGAGCTCTTCATCCCACGGCCGAAGCTCAAGACCGAGCCCCGGGATGCGCTCGGGATACGGTGGCTCTGCGCGGGGGCGGCGAGACACGGTTGTCACGGCACCAGTGTAGCCAACCCGGCAACGGCAGAACGCGGTGCGGACGGGCCGCACCGCGTGTCGAGTGCGTGGCTTCGAACGGGCAGCGCAGTTCTTATGTCACGTGCGCTGCAACCCGACGGCCGGGGCGCGCGCCGACGCGCTGGAGCGCGACCGCGAGCTGTTCGGCTGAGAACGGCTTCTGAAGCAGCCCGGCAATCGAACGCTTCATCGAATCGTCGATGTGGTCGTCGGCCGCATAGCCGGTGGCCACCAGGACCGGGAGATCCGGCCGGATTTCGGCAATGGCGTGGAAGACTTCCAGTCCGGTCAGGCCGGGCATGACCAGGTCGAGCAGGACAGCGGCGAACCGGCCGGGGCGGGCGCGCACCAGGTCGATCGCGAGGTTGCCATCGCCGACTTCCACCACGCTGTAGCCAAGACTCGAGAGCGTCGCGCTGGTACTCCTGCGAACCAGTTCGTCATCGTCGACGACGAGGATGAGGTTGCCTTCGCCAGCGTCGGATTCGGTCGACGGCAGACGATCGGCCGGGACAAGCGGGAAGGTAAGGGTGAAGGTCGTGCCTTTCCCGGGCTCGGAATCGATGTCGATACGGCCCTTATGCCCGCGCACGATGCCGTAGGTGATGGCGAGACCAAGCCCGGTGCCGGCGCCGCGCTCTTTCGTGGTGAAGAACGGTTCGAAGATGCGGGCGCGCGTTTCGGGGTCGATACCCGGGCCGTCGTCGGTGATAGAGACGACCGCGTTCCCGTCGCGAACGCCGAGGTGGACCTCAATGGTGCCGTGGTCGTGCAGGGCATCGCGGGCGTTGAGCATGATGTTGAGGAGGGCCTGCTGAAGCTGGCCGTCGTCGCCCTCCACCATCACGCTGCGCGCCGGCAGATCGAGCACCATGCGAATGTGGTTGGACAGCGTGGGGCTCACGAGCCGGGCAGTCTCCTGGACAACGTCGCGCAGGTCGACGGGCACAAAGCGTGCGAGGCCACCGCGGGAGAACGAGAGAAGGCGGCCAGCGATGTCGGCGCCGCGGCGAGCAGCCTGCTCGATATGGAGCAGCTGCTCGCGATCGCGCGGATCGAGCGATGGCGACAGCTTGAGCAGACCGGCGAAACCGAGGATAGCCGTCAGCAGGTTGTTGAAGTCGTGGGCAACGCTGCCGGCCAGCACGCCGAGGCTCTCCATTTTCTGCGCCTGGGCGAGGAGCTGGTCCTGGCGGCGGCGCTCGGTGACATCGGCAGCCACGCCAACCACGCCGGCGATCTCCCCGTTTTCGCCGCGAATGGGCTCCACCTGCACCTCGAAGGCGTAGCCGCGCAGTTCGACGAGCCCGGAGACGGACTCGCCTGCGAGCGCGCGCGTGAGGCCCTCGGCGACTTCGGGACGGTTCGAGAAGCGCTCGAACACGTTCGTGCCGACAATCCCGGATGATTCCTCGCCGAAGAGCGTGAGCCCACGGCCGGCGGCCAGCGTGATCGTGCCCGCCCTGTCGAGCGCGAAGAGCAGGGCCGGCACATTGGCGAAGAGAGCCTGCACCTGGCGGTCGAAGTGGCGTCGAGCGGCGGCCTCCCGCTCCTGCTCGGTGACGTCCACGCCCGTGCAGACCAGCAGCGAGGCGCTATCGAGCGCAAGCTCCCGGGCGGACCAGCGAATCACGCGCTCGCCCGCCGGGGTCGTCACGCTCCGCAGGGCGCCGTCGGGCGTCTTCGCCTCGGCCAGGAAGGAGGCAGGGCTGTTGGCGGCGAAAAGAGCATCGGCGGGCAGGCCACGAAGGGCATCGGGACGAGCGCCCATCGCAACTTCGGCAGCACGGTTCAGGTGGACAAGCCGCCCGTCGCTACCAACTACGAGCACTGGCGTGCCCACTGCATCGAACAGGCGGGAGAGCGTCCCCGTAAGCTCTCCGGAACGGTCAACAGACACGAAGTTCTCCTGCCAACCGGGGCGCCTCAGGGGCTGCCCCGGCACGTCTCCCCATTGCCACCGACTGTACGCATACAAATATCAATGCAAACTTGGGGAAGACCCCAATTTCCTACCAGTGTGCAACACATTTGCGGGTGGGTGGCGTGCGAACTATACGGACCCGTGGAAGGCGAGTCTACATTATGATGTATTTTTTTCGAGGGATTTCATGAACGACGGAAGCTACCAGAAGCCGGACTTCTTTACGGCCCGGATCGTGAACCCGCTGATCTCGGCCGCAACGCGACTCGGGATCAGCATGCGAGGGTCCCATGTGCTCGCGGTTCGCGGCCGGAAGTCGGGCAAGTGGCGGAGCACGCCGGTGAACCCGCTAACGTTCAACGGGCAGCGATACCTGGTCGCTCCCCGGGGCGAGACGCACTGGGTGCGGAATGCCAGGGCCGCCGGTGAAGCCAAGCTGCGGCTCGGGCGCAGAGAAGAACTCGTGACGCTTGCCGAGGTTCCCAACGAGGAGAAGGTCCCTATCCTGAGGGAGTACCTTCGGTACTGGAGGGCGGCAACGGCGAAGTTCTTCGGCGTCGGGGACAACCCGAGTGACGAGGAGCTCGCACGCATCGCTCCCCGCCACCCGGTATTCCGCATCACCGAATCGAGGCGCGTGGACCGTTAGTCGTCGAACGCGCCGTAGATGATGCTCTTGAGCTGCCCCCGGAAGTTGAATGTCGCGGACGGCATGAGCTGGGTCATGAAGATGACGACGAGATCTTCGCGGGGGTCGACCCAGAAGATCGTGGAGGCAGCACCACCCCAGTAGTAGTCGCCGGCCCCGACGGTGCCGGCCTGGACCTCATCCAGCGTCGTCGCGAATCCAAGCCCGAAGCCAACCCCTTCGTAGGCCGTTTCGGAAAAGGCGCCGATGGCGAGTTGAGTCAGGTCGGCGCCGCCGGGGAGGTGATTGCGCGTCATGAGCTGAAGGGTTCGCGACCCGATGACGCGGTGCCCGTCGAGCTCGCCACCGCGGCGCAGCATCTCGCAGAAGCGGAGGTAGTCGGCGGTTGTGCTCGCCAGGCCGCCACCGCCGGAGAGGAAGGTCGGGCGCTCCAGGTAGGGGCTCTGCCTGGGATCGTCGATCAGCCGCAGGGACTTGTCCGGTTCACGCTGGTAGTTGGCCGCGAACCGGTCGACCTTCTCGGCGGGCACATAGAAATCGGTGTCTTTCATGCCGAGCGGTTCGAAGATGGTTTCGCGGAGGTACTGGTCGAACGGCTTCCCGGACAGGGCCTCGACCAGGTAACCGCAGACGTCGGTGGAGTAGGAGTACATCCAGCGTTCGCCGGGCTGATAGCGAAGCGGGACGCTTGCGAGCTGCTCGACCAACGAGCGAAGGGTCCTGTCGCGGTTGCGAACGAGGCCGGCATGGCGGTAGGCCTTGTCGACCGGGTGATTGGTAGCGCCGTAGGTGAGGCCGCCGGTGTGGCAAAGCATGTCGCGGAAGGTCACCGGGCGGCGGGGCTCGACGGTCTCCATCTGTTCGCCCTCGCCGGACACCCATACGCGCTGGTCACGCCATTCGGGGATGACGCGGTGCACCGGGTCGTTGAGCTGGAAGTAGCCCTGCTCGTAGAGCGTCATGAGCGCGACCGAGGTGATCGGCTTGGTCATGGAGTAGATGCGGAAGATGGTGTCGTCCCGCATCGGGAGACCGCGTTCACGGTCCATCAGGCCCAGGGAGCGGAAGTACGCGACGTGGCCATGCCGGGCGACGAGCACCTGGCAGCCGACGATCTTCCCGGGTTCGATGTAGTTCCGCTCGAGGTGGGCGGTGATGCGCTCGAGACGGTTGGCGTCGAAGCCCGCTTTCGAGGGGGCGATGTCCATGGCTCTGCCTCCGAAGAACAGCGTGCGCACAGCCCGCGGGTTTCGAACCCGCAGTGCTGTGCGCACGATACCGGCTTNGGATGCGAATGTCGCCGGGCGAAGCGAACGCCTATGCGCGACGAATGGTCAGGCCGCCATCGACAGGGAGCGCAACGCCGGTAACGAACGACGCGGCGGGCAGCGCCAGGCTGAGCGTCATATGGGCGACCTCTTCCGGGTCGGCATAGCGGCGCAACGCGGTCCGGCGCTTCGCATAGATCTCCTTCTCTTCCTCGGGAATGCCGGCCGTCATCCCGGTGCGAATGGGGCCGGGGCAGATGCAGTTCACGGTGATGCCTTCGCGGCCGAGTTCGACGGCAAGGGAGCGTGTCAGGCCGATAACGCCGTGCTTCGCAGCGGTGTACGGGCTGATACCAGGAGTCGCGCCCATGCCTTCGGTGGACGCAATGTTGATGATGCGGGGACTCTCGGACTTCCGAAGATGCGGCAGGGCAGCGCGAATGGTGTACGTCAGCGCGGTAAGGTCGACCTGTAGGGTTTCGGCCCAGAGGGCTTCGAAGTTCTCGTCGTCGATGGGCGCGCGGCGGGAGATCCCCGCGTTGTTCACCAGGATATCGAGCCCACCGAACTCCTCGACGATCTCCCCGATGACGCGGTTGACGGCGTCGCGATCGGCGACGTCGAGCAGCCAGGCGCGGCCCTTCTGGCCGGCATCTTTGATCAGGCGCTCGACCTCCTCGACTGCAGGATTCACGTCGGTAGCAGCGACCATGGCGCCTTCGTCGGCGAAGAGCAGTGCGGTGGCGCGTCCCATGCCGCTTGCGGCACCGGTAACGAGAACGACTTTTCCTTCGACGGATCGGCTGAGCTTCGTGTTACGCATGGTGCGGTTATACCACCGGGGACGGTCCAGCGGGCGGCACCCCACGATGACACTTTCGATGGCAGGTGGCGCGCCTGGCTGTGCCCGGGGCTACCGCCAGGGATTACGTGGCCCAGGATTCGCCCGGCGGCTTCGCGCGCGAAACCGAAGCTGGTACAGAGCCGGTTCAACGCTGACTCGGGTTACTCGGCCCCGGCGAGCGTTGGGCAAAGAAAAAGGCCTCTTTGGTAAGAGGCCTCGTTCGTATCTGCTGTTGGTAGCGGGGGGGGGATTCGAACCCCCGACCTTCGGGTTATGAGCCCGACGAGCTGCCACTGCTCCACCCCGCGATGCGGGCGGCGAAGCGTTGCGCCTTGGTAACTGAAGAGCGAAGCAGACTGCAGGGCAATCCCTTGCGTGCCTTTATGTGGGTCAAGCCCTCGACCATTAGTACGCCTCAGCTGAGTGCATTGCTGCACTTACACCTGGCGCCTATCAAGCAGGTAGTCTTCCTGCGGTCTTACCCGGTTACCCGGTGGGAAGTCTCATCTTGAGGTCGGCTTCGCACTTAGATGCTTTCAGCGCTTATCCGATCCGGACATGGCTACCGGGCAGTGCTCCTGGCGGAACAACCCGCACACCAGCGGTCCGTTCACCCCGGTCCTCTCGTACTAGGGGCAACTCCTCTCAAACTTCCTACGCCCACGGCGGATAGAGACCGAACTGTCTCACGACGTTCTGAACCCAGCTCGCGTACCGCTTTAATGGGCGAACAGCCCAACCCTTGGGACC
>NICF_comb_assmDRAFT_10001270_pt1 | contig 20116 bp, 20 predicted proteins | sample NewIslPassag4_SG_FD_11279 | JGI IMG/M metagenome (IMG submission 11279) | reverse complement strand
TGGTCATGGTTGGGCAAGTTTGACGAACCGCCGTATACGGGACCGTACGTACGGTGGTGTGGGGAGACGGGGACTCAGTTGAGTCCCCTCTTACCCGATTGGCGAATATCACAAGGGGGGCTAACGATGCCGAAAGTCCAGACAAAATTTGGGGAAATGGAGATTGAAGAACAGGACATCATCGATTTTCCCCTCGGCCTTCCGGGATTTGAACATTTTCACATGTTTGCGTTGCAAAGCCCGGCGGATCTGGAGCCTTTTCGTCTTCTTGTTCCGCTGGAAGATCCAAATATTTCGTTTATCGTGACCGATCCTTTTTTGTTTTTCCCGGACTACGAATTTGAGCTTGACGAAACGTCCAAAACCGAGATGGAAGTGACGGAGAATTCCAAGCTGACCGTGGTGGTGATCGTCAACGTGCGGGACCGGATTGAAAACGCCACGGTCAATCTGGCCGCGCCGGTTGTCATTAACGACGGGAAACGGCTGGGCAAGCAAGTCATCTTGTCCACCAGCAGGTATACGACCCGGCATCGTCTGTTTGATCTGGAGAACACCGACTTGGAGCATGCAAAGTGAAGGGGGCTGCGAAAACATGCTGGTGCTGTCCCGCAAAAAAGGCCAGAGCATCGTGATCCAGGATGCCATAGAGGTAACCGTCCTGGAAATTGAAGGCGATACGATCAAGCTCGGCGTGCAAGCTCCCAAAAACGTTCCCGTCCTGCGCAAGGAACTGCTCGAGTCTGTGCTGGAAACCAACCGGGAGGCGGCGGAGGGCGGCCTGGCTCTGCGGCAGCTGGCGGAGCAACTGAAAAAAATCCAAAAAAATGATGGGAAATGCTGAAAAACCTCTAAACTTTCTTGTTTGGCCTTCCGATATAGAGATTGGAGCTTATCGGGGTGATATACCTCAATAAGCGAAAAAGTCCGCAAGGAAGCGGCGAATTTCAAAACATTCAAGGAGGAATTGGAACATGCGTATCAACCACAACATTACGGCGCTGAACAACCATCGCAACATGACCCTGAACCAAACGGCGCTGGCCAAGAACATGGAGAAACTGTCTTCGGGTCTCCGCATCAACCGTGCGGCTGACGACGCTGCTGGTTTGGCGGTATCCGAGAAGATGCGCGGCCAAATTCGCGGTCTGCAAATGGCTCAGCGCAACGTGCAAGACGGTATCTCTTACGTTCAAACGGCTGAAGGCGCTATGAACGAAGTCAGCGCCATGCTCGTGCGGATGAAAGAGCTGCTCGTTCAAAAGGAAAACGGCACCTATTCCAGCACGGACAAGGCCAACATCAACGAAGAATTGGATCAACTCGGCGATCAAATCGACAAAATCATGAACGAAACCACGTTCAACGGCATCAACATCCAATCCGGCGCAACCATTCAAGCGACCGACAAGACGGGCGGCACTATCCAAATTCAAGGTATCAGCGCCGCGACCTTCTCCAGTTTGGGTTCTGCGAATACGTTGGATGACATCGAAGCCGCCATTGAAGCTGTTGCGACCGAACGCGCTAAACTGGGTGCCGTTCAAAACCGTCTCGAGTACACCTCAAACAACCTGGGTACGACCATCGAAAACCTGTCGGCTTCCGAATCCCGGATTCGCGACACCGACATGGCATCCGAAATGGTCGAGCTGGCGAAAAACCAAATCCTGCTGCAATCTTCGCAAGCAATGCTGGCGCAAGCAAACGCCGCTCCGCAAGGCGTCCTGACGCTCCTGCGTTAATCGCAAACGGCGCAAAGATCCCGGATTTTTTCTGGGATCTTTTTTTACATTTTTTGTGCGATGGTTCACGATCCGTGACAAATGGCTAACAAATCGGCAGACAAATGTCGATAAAATGATTAACAATACTTTTTGGGACGGGGTGTAGTTGCGGGATGAGTGTACAGTCCATCGGCCACGTATCGGCCATAACCAACAAATCCAGTGCGATTGTTGCAAGCGCCAAAACGGGCAATTCAAGTTCCGGACAGACAACCGCCGGCGGGAATGTTGCGTTGCAGCCTTTGCGGAGCAGCAGCGAGATTAAAGAAATGAAGGAAAACGGAGAACCGCTTTCCATCGGAGAAGAACAGGTGTTTCGCGCCATTGAGCGGGCTGTCAAGGCTTTGGAAGGGCCTTTCACGCAGTTTGAAGTGAAAATTCACGAACCCACCAGATCGGTCATTGTCAAGGTGCTAAACCGGGAGACAGGAGAACTGATCCGGGAAATTCCGCCGGAAAAAACGTTGGACCTGGTCGCCACGATGATGGAGATTGCCGGACTTTTGATTGACGAGAGGGTATAGGAGGGATTGCGCGATGGCGATCAGAATTTCTGGTTTTTACACAGGACTGGATATTGACCAATTGGTCAGGGATTTGATGCAGGCGCGCCGTGCGCCCTTGGACCGCCTGCTTCAGAAGAAAACGCTGATCGAATGGCAAAGGGAACAGTACCGCGAAGCCAATGCCAAGCTGGTCGATTTCCGGAACAACAAACTGTTCAATTTCGGTTTGGAGGCCAACATTAAGGCGAGAAAAGCCATTGTGACCGGGGATGCGTCGGCCGTTTCGGCCAAGGCGCTGGCCGGCGCGAATGCCGGCAGCCTGACCATTAAGGTGAAGACACTGGCCACAGCGGCAACCGCCAAAAGTTCCGGTACCGTCAGCGACAGTGCCAAGAAAAAACTGACCGAATTGTCGTATTTGGATCCTGAAACGAATGAAGTGACGACATTGCCGGTGGATACTGGCAAGAACACAATCACCATCCAAATTAATGATGTATCCATTTCCGTCGAAAAAGATGCCACCATCGAAGACCTGGTTTCCGCTATTAATGCCAGCGATGCCGGCGTTGAGGCGTTTTTCGATGAGGTTTCGGGACGCATGTCGCTGACGGCCAAAAAGACCGGGGCGGGAGCGATCTCCCTGAGCCAAGAGTTCGAAAAAGTGTTTCGTTTAACGGACAAAACAAATGGACAATCGGCCGAACTGGAGATTAATGGAATCAGCACCACCAGAGACAGCAACACATTCACCGTCAACGGCGTTGAAATTACACTTTATGGCGCCGGAACGGTCAACATCCAGATCGGTTCGGACGTGGACAAGATTGTGGAGACGATCAAATCGTTCATTAATGAGTACAATGCCGTCGTGGATTATCTCAACAAAAAATTGAGCGAGGAGAGATTTCGCAACTATGCGCCTCTGACTTCAGCCCAGAAAGAGGAAATGACCGAAAAGGAAATTGAGCTGTGGGAAGAGAAAGCCAAGAGCGGTTTGCTGCGCAGAGACAGCACTTTGACCACGCTGCTCAATGACATGCGGCTGGCGCTGTATACCGCCGTGGATGTGGGCGGCGGCACCATCAGCCTGCACCAACTGGGAATTGAAACAGGCACCTGGGAACAAAAAGGCAAGCTGGTCATCAAAGATGAAGCCAAGCTGAGAGCGGCCATTGAAGCGGATCCCGACAAAGTGGCGGCGTTATTCACGCAACTTTCTTCGGCAACGGACGAGAAGGTCAAAAAGTCTCCGACCAATCCGGACAGCGGACTGTTCCAACGACTGAGCAACGCCATCATGACGGCTTTGGATCAACTGGCGACAAAAGCGGGCACATCCAGATACAGCGCGGATACAAATGTCAGTTTCAATCCTTCGAGTCTGATGGGAGAAGAGCTGAGGCAGCTGGAGCTGCGCATCGCGCAAATGAACCAGCGTCTGACGCAGATTGAATTGCGATATTACAAACAATTTACCGCCATGGAAGTTGCCGTCAACCGCTTTAATGCGCAGTCGGGCAGCCTTTCCAGCTTCTGGAGTTAATGAAAACACTGGCTTTGGTCGTTATTGCCCGCAATGAGGAAAATCACATCGGCCGTTGTCTACAAAGCGCGGCGCCTTATGTGGATGAGATAATTGTGGTGGATACCGGATCAACAGACCATACCAAAGAAGTTGCCCGTGCGCACGGCGCCCGTGTTGAGACTTTCCAATGGGTGAATGATTTTTCGGCAGCGCGCAATTTTGCGCTGTCCTGTTCCCGCTGTGACTGGAATCTGATTTTGGATGCGGATGAGCATATCCTGGAGGCGGATGCCGTATTCTTGCGCTCATTTATGGAACAGAAAGCGTTAGGCCGCATCCGGATCATCAGCGAGACACGAAGCGGAGAGGAATTGCAGCATACCGTCAATCATATCACCAGGCTCATTCCTGCAGGTGTGCGCTATAAAGGCCGCGTTCATGAACAGGTCGATTCGGATCTTCCCAGAAAGAATGTGCCTATCTCAGTGAGGCATACCGGTTACCTTCACGGACCCAAGCCGGAACGGAACATTCCTCTGTTGCTTGAGGAAATCCGGGAAAATCCCCGGAGTGCCTACTTTCACTACCAACTGGCCAAGGAATACCAAGGGATTGAGGATTGGGAAAATTGCAGCAAGCATATGGAATTGGCGTACCGCTTTTTGCAGGGCAAAGAACGGTACGCTCCCAATGTCGTGACGGATTACCTGTATGCGCTGATGAAGATCAGGGATTTTAAGACCGGATTGGCCATCATTGAAAAAAATCACGCCTGGATACAGCAATACCCGGATTATTACTTTGCTTGCGGCCAGTTTTATCTGGAAGCCGCCATTGATGATGTGCAGCATTATATGAATTACCTGCCCAAGGTGGAGCAATCTTACCTGCGCTGTCTGGAAATCGGCGAGACCGATCGCTATGACAGTGTGACAGGAACGGGGTCTTTTGCCGCATATTACAATTTGGGCGCTTATTATGAAATATTGGGCCATACCCAAAAAGCCCTCCATTGTTACCGTCAAGCCGCAAAACTGGGATACGAAAAAGCCGTGAAGCGCATCACTGAAATGGAGAAAGGAAGAAAGAACGCATGATTCCGTCACCTCATTTAAAATATCAGCAACAGTCCGTTCAAACCGCGTCTCCTTCTCAATTGGTGATCATGCTGTATGACGGCGCTATCCGTTTTTTAAAACTCGGCATCGCCGGCATCGAGGAGAAAGATTACGCCAAAGCCAACACGAATCTGCAGAAGGTGCAAAACATTGTCTGCGAATTGATGGCGTCGCTGGATCATCAGTACCCCATCGCCAAAGATTTGGAGGCCATATACCATTACCTTTTGCGGCTGCTGATTCAAGCCAATATACATAAAGAAGTGAAACCGGCTCAAGAGGTGCTGAATCACTTGAGTGAATTGAGGGACGCTTGGGTTCAGGCGGCGAAAAACGTGCAACAGAGCGGAGTTGCTTTGAAAGATGTATAAACAAATCGAAGAACTGTTGACAGAGACCGACAGGCTCGCGGAGGAAGGCGACCGCTATGGATATGAAGCGTTTGTCGAACTTGTGGAGAAGCGCCAGCGGTTGCTGGATGCATTGGAACGGAACCGGGAACCGCTGCCGGACAGTTGCAAGGAAATGCTGCGCTCGATCGCCGAAAAGGATGCCGTCATTTTGGCGCATATGCAGCGGCTGAAAAAAGAAGCGGAAGACGGGCTCGTTCGGCTCGCGCAGGCAAAAAAGCAACGAGCTGCTTATCAGGCGGAAGGTATCGCGGAAAGCTTCATGTTTGATAAAAGGAATTAAATGGGGCTGTTCAGTGAACAGCCCGTTTCATTTTAGCGGAGCAAAGAAAGCTGCCGGAACTTCGGTTCTTTTTCGTACAGGCGCTGCAACATCGTTTTTCGTTTTTCGCCCGAAGCCACCTGACAATACCGGATATACAATTCATGACGATCGGGAAACGCCTCGATTGCATTTTCCAGGGCGTATGCCGCGTCTTCCATGGCGCCTCGCAGGGTGAACAAGGAAGCAAGATGCACCCAGTTTTCCCCTGTCACCGCCTGGTTTTGCACAAGATGCGAAAGGTACAGTTCTGCCAGTTCCGTTTGATATCGGGTATAGAAGAACTGAGCCAGTTCATTGACAATTTCGGGGGAACTGATTTGGTCGATCCATTCATCATACACTTCCGTATGACCAGTCAGATACAGCGTCCGCAGCAGATCCGCCATAAGGCGGGGCTGATGGTTCGGATCCTCCGCTCCTTCCATCAGACGCTTGGCCCATGCCCGAGCATCATTCTTCTCCTCCTGTTCATCCTGACGAATCATGTCCAGCCATTCCGGCCGGTTCCAAACCAAAGCGCCGGCGATCATCACCTGAACCGCGGAAGCGGGCAGGGAATCTTTCGCGCCGGTTTCTTGCATGAGGCGATCAAACTCCGGTTTTTGTCGGGTGAGCAGATAGTAGCGGAGCCGGTCGCCCAGATCCAGGCGGTCCAGCATATCAAGATGACCGGCATAATATTCGGCCAGTTCTTGATGTCCGATCCGGATCGCGATTTTGCAAAGCATGACCGTCAACAAACGGTTGTGTTCGGGGCGGATCAGTTTGCTTACAAAGCCGATGATCGCCGGCGCGCTCTCTTTCAGAGCCAACCATTGCAACAGGAGGGTGAGGGCTTGCACATCGCCCGGAATGGCCATCAGCAATTTTGTGAGATAGGAAATGGCTTGCTGAAAATCTTCCTGCTCTGCGTGCAGCAAGGCCATCTGAAGCAAAGGCAGCCGTGTCGCGATATCGATGCTGACAAGCGCCAGCGCTTCTCCTTTGGCCGCCCTTCGATCCGCCTCTTGCAGCGCTTGTAAAAAGGTTTGTTGGGCCATATCCGCAAATCCCAGTTGTTTCAGCAGCAATCCTTTGATCGTCAGCATATCCGGATAATGGGCGTATGGTCCCAAGCTTTTCTCATAAAACAAATATCCGTCCAGGAACTTTCCCGTATTGATGCAAAGCTGCAAGTTGGCAAAAAGCGCCTGCCGGTAAGTTTCCCCGAGCTCATCCGGGTGTTTCAGCGCCATTTGCAAATGGGGCGCCGCCCGCTCATACTCTTGCATCATCAGATATTGATTGGCAAGAAGCAGATGATCGTAGGCCGTAAGTCCCTCTTTTTGTTCCAGCGCCTGAAAGATGGATAAGTTGCGTTGGTGCTTGTTTTTGTTTTTGAGGCTTTCCTCGTCATAGCCGGTATGCATGATGCGAACGGGCAACTGTTCCGCTTTCATCGGTTTGCCGTTGATGTTTTTCGGCTGTTCATGGATGGGGCGCACATAACGGATCCCCATGTGATTGGCAAACACCCGGCTGACCGCCCCTTCGCTGGCTGTTTGGTTAAATTTGCTTCCCATGAAGCTGACAATGGTGACGTTCAGCACCACATTGGGCTTGGGCTCTTTGGCCGAAAGGATCTGCCTCAAATTGCGGATTTCCGTCTCTTCAAAATACTCATCCGCATCCATTACCAGAATCCAGGTGCCGGTGGCATGTTTCAGGGACTCGTTGCGGGCGGCGGAAAAGTCGTTGATCCACTGGAAGTCATACACTTTGTCCGTATATTGACGCGCAATCTCTTTCGTTCCATCGGTGGAGCCGGTATCAACGATAATGATCTCGTCCACCCAATCCTTGACGCTGTCCAGGCATCTGCCCAGCACAGCTTCCTCATCCTTTACAATCATGCACAGGGAGAGCAGCTTCCGCATTTTGATATGAACCTCCTTGGCGGGATACCGGCATTGATACCATTATCTCACAACATGCTGCTCGTGTCGAAAAAAATGCAAGAAGAAGCGTGCCATAACGCGCTTGTATCTTAAGTTCGACATGCAAAATGTCGATAATAATAATAGAAAAACGTCCGCTCACAGCGAATTTGGGGGCAGTTATGCAAAGTGGGTACAAACCAAAGATCACCATCTATACGTTGGCCTATAATGCTGAAAATTACATCCGGGAGTGCGCGGAAAGCGTGCTCAACCAAACGTTTCCCGATTTCGAGTGGGTGGTTTTAAACAACGGATCGACGGATCGGACGGGAGAAATATTGGAATATTACGCGAATCAGGACAGCCGCGTAAAGTTATTTCGGAACGAAAAAAACACGCTCATTGAAAAGGCTGAATACAATCCGCAATTTATCCGTTATATGGAATCATTGGAGACGGAATACATATGCATTTTGGACAGCGACGATTACCTGGATGCGGATTTTTTAAAAGTTTTGTATGAATCAGCCGTTCAGCATCAGGCGGATATTGTGTTAGGCGGCACAAAAATGTTTTGGGATGCCGGTGAGGGCGAGCCCATTTACCGGTGTCCGCCGGACTTTTATACCCGTCACATTTCGGATTTGGGCGACATCTGGCCCGAGGTGTACGGCTGCTTCCGGCCCATGTGGGGGAAACTTGTCAAAAATTCCGTTTATCAAAGTTATCAAAAGCTCAGTAAGCAATCCCCCGTTCGTCTGATGAACGCTAAGGATACGATCTTTAACTTGGGCTGGCTCGGCTTGTCAAAATCTGTGGCGGGAGTAAGCAAAGTTCTTTATTACTACCGAATCCGAACCAATTCTTTTTACCATTCGCACATTCACCCCCGCCGATATTTGGACTACCTTTACATATTTGAAGAAGGAAAAAAATTGCTGAAGAAGTGGGAAAAATGGAACCCGCAAAACCAACAGTTTCTCGCCCAAGTTCTGTTAGCATCCATTAAAGATGTGTTGCACCTCACGGCGAAGGGAAAAAATGTGTCTGCCGGAGAGAAATTGGAGATCATGGCGGACACATTGGCGGACGAAAAATTACATCAAATCCTGAAAAACGCCGGTTTGCTCAATGTGCTTATGGGTACTGCAACACATGAGGTCCATGATTTAACGAAAGACATGTCTGAGCAGGATATGTTTCAGGTGATGGATCAATACCTGTTTCGCTTAACCCGATCGCTGGACATGGTGAAGGCCAAAACCAGCATTGAAAATGCGGCGTTGCTTTATTTGTCGGCCGTATGTGATCCACGTAATCAAAACCGGATGGGCATCGACTTTTTGTTCCAGTTTTTCAGGATTCTCAGGCACCCTTTCCTTGCGGAATTGAGCGAAAAAGGCGTTTCCGGCGAATTTCTCGCGACAAATCCGATTTTGCTGCGTGAGCTGGTGAATGGCCATTATCAAAATGCCGCAAGAATTTGCATGGATCAAAAGGACAGCATGCATCCGGCGTTGCTGCGTGAACTTAAGAATATGAGGGCAGCGCCGGAACAGACGGGTATGATGAAAGAAGAATTGGCGCGGCATATGGCCAACGACAACTTGGAAGAGGCGGCCGGTCTTGTTTTTGAAATTCTGCAACAGAAGCCTTTGGATAAGGAAGCGCTCATTCATAAAATCTATTTGCTCACCGTTTATGGCGATCTGTTGACCGCGCTGGAGACGGCGGAAGCGTTGAGGGTGTTTTATCCGGATGACGGAAGCGCCTTGTCTTTTGCGGCTCAGGCATATGCCAATGCCGGACGCGAAGAGAGGTCCAGGGAACTGTTCCGTCAAGCCCTCAGGGTTTGCCGTCACGACGACGAAAAACAACAAGTGGAAGATGCATACCGATCTTATTTTGGTGATAAAGCTGGAGTTGAGAGCATTCCATGAAAGTTGTGATCTTGGCAGGCGGTTATGGCACGCGGATCAGTGAAGAAAGCCATCTGAAGCCAAAGCCGATGATTGAAATTGGCGAAAAGCCAATTTTGTGGCATATCATGAAAATTTACAGTTATTACGGGTACAATGATTTTATTATTTGTTTGGGATATAAAGGTTATGTCATCAAGGAATTTTTTGCCAATTATTATCTGCATACGTCGGATGTAACTTTTGACTTTTCTAATCATAATCACATGACCATTCATAACAACGTGTCCGAACCCTGGCGCGTCACTTTGGTGGATACCGGCCTGGATACGATGACGGGTGGCAGAATTAAGAGAATTCAAAACTATTTGGGAAACGAACGGTTTATGCTGACTTATGGAGATGGCGTCTCTGATGTCAATTTGAAAGAGCTGGAACACTATCACCAGCAGAAAGGCGGAATCTTGACCATGACGGCCATTCAGCCGGGGGGCCGTTTCGGCGTTTTGGAAATCAACGATACCGTTAATCGTATCGAAAACTTTGTGGAAAAAGCAAAGGAAGCCGGCGGATGGATTAATGGCGGTTTTATGGTCGTGGAACCGCAGGTGTTTGATTACATCGAAGGAGACCATACGATTTTCGAACAGCACACTTTAAGAAAAATTGCCACGGAAGGAAAAATGTACGCTTATAAACATTACGGTTTTTGGCAATGCATGGATACCCAACGGGATAAAATGCTGCTGGAAAATTTGTGGAGAGAAAACAGAGCGCCATGGAAAATTTGGGAATAATGTTCGACATCCGTTGAAGAGGTGCCGTGAATTGTTTGTTTCCGATATTACCAGAGAAGACATGCACTTCATCTTTCAAGCTTTATCCGCTGATGAAAAGAATAAATTGAAAGATGCGAAACTGCTGGTTACGGGCTTTGCCGGTTCGCTCGGATATTCGTTGCTTCATTTTTTTGCCTTGCATGGTAAGGAGCTTGGCATCCAAAAAGTGTACGGTATCGACAATTACATGTTTGGAAAGCCGAAATGGGTGGAGCGGCTGGCCCGGGAGCCGCTGTTTGATTTGCGGGAATTGGATGTCATCACCTGCGATTTTGATTTCGCTGGCGATGCCGATTTTGTTTTTCACATGGCGTCATTGGCTTCTCCGGTTTACTATCGCAAATATCCCATTGAAACGATCGATGCGGATGTGATCGGGCTGCGACGTCTGCTGGATTTCTATAAAAACCGAAACATCAAAGGGTTTTTGTTCTATTCTTCGAGCGAGGTGTACGGCGATCCTCACCCTGATTGCATTCCGACGCCTGAAAGCTATTGGGGCAATGTAAACCCTTGCGGTCCCAGGGCTTGTTACGATGAATCGAAGCGTTTTGGCGAAACGCTTTGCTACTATTACGCCAGACAATATGGCATGCCGATTACGGTGGTTCGTCCCTTCAACAATTACGGTCCGGGGTTGAGAATCAACGATCAGAGGGTTGTGGCGGATTTTGCGAAAGCGGTGATCTCGGATCAGGATATCGTCATCTATTCCGACGGTAAGCCGACGCGGACCTTTGACTACATTCCCGATGCCACCGTCGGTTACATCAAGTGCGCGCTTTATGGCAAGTTCGATGTGTTTAACATTGGCGCGGATGGGCCGGAGCTTACCATCAACCAGCTTGCGAATTTGTTCCAGAAAATCGGCGGCGAGTTGTTCGGCTACCATGGGAAAATCGTATATGGAATGCATGAGGACAAAGAATATTTGATCGATAACCCGAACCGCAGGTGCCCGGATATTTCAAAAGCCAAGAAACTCCTGAATTATCAGCCTCGCATCCATGTGGAAGAGGGAATCCGGAGATATCTGGCGTTTCTGAAGCAAAGCGACTGGAGTGAAATTGAGTGGTAATTGAACAACTGACAGATGAGGACAATCAGGTCGAATTGTTGTGGCGGACCTGTTCGGAAGCGCTGAGCCGTGAGCAAAAACCCGTTATTCTTTTTGGAGCGGGAGTACTAGGACAGTATTACCTTGAATTTATTCGGCAGTTGGATCAGGTAAAAGAAGTTTATTTTTGTGACAATCACCCTGAAAAATGGGGGACAAAAATTAACGGGGTGGAAGTCATCAGTTTTGACCGGCTGCTTGCCGACTTTCGCGACAGCTATATTATCGTTTCCACTTTGCAATATAGGGAACAATTGGAAAAACAGTTGAGAGAACATGGTCTAAGCAGCCTGCTGGATCCGCAGATCCATCAAATTCTTACGGACAAATTAAGCCTTTATCTTACTTTCAAAAACTATCGAAATGTCATTGAAACCCACCGGGTGTCTTTCGAAGAGGTTTATCGCTTGTTGGATGACGAATTCTCCAAGCGGTTGCTGATTGAACGTTTGAACTACTGTATCACGTTGAACACCAAATATTTGACGCCAATGATGAGCAAGACCGCGAAATATTTTGATCCTGACATTATCAGGTTGTCGGATCATGAAGTGTTTATTGATGGCGGAGGACTTAATGGGGACACTGTTGACGAGTTTATAAGGCAAACGAATGGGAAATTCAGCAAAGTTTACACATTTGAGCCTGAAACGACCAAACACCGGCATTTTGAGCGTTACGCCTCTTTTCCCAATATCCAGCTTATGCCTTACGGATTGTACAGCCGCAGCGGAACCCTTCGTTTTCAGGCGAACAATGATGGAACAAGCAGTATAGATCCTGACGGCGCCGCCGAAATTCAAGTTGTGGCCATTGACGAAGTTCTGCAAGGAGAACCTGTAACGTTTATCAAGATGGATATAGAAGGCGCTGAACTTGAAGCGTTAAAGGGAGCTGAAAATTCCATCCGCCAATATAAACCCAAATTGGCCATTTGTGTCTATCACAAACCGCTGGATATAGTGGAAATCCCACTGTACTTGAAACAGATTGTGCCGGATTACAAATTGTATTTGCGACATTATTTGTTCGGCGCTTCAGAAACAGTTTGTTATGCTGTGCCAGCCAACTAAATCAAAGGAGATCGGGCAGGAATGGGAGACAGGCGGAGCAAGGTGCTGTTTGTCAATGGAGTGCCTATGGACAAGGGGGGGATTGAAACCGCGACAATGGAAGTGCTTCGCGGGATGGACAAGGAAAAAATCGTGATGGATTTTGCCGTCCGGAAGCCGCAGAGAGGCTGCTACCATGATGAAATTGAATCATATGGCGGCAGAATTTTGAACATTTTCGAAAACACAAAACACAAAGGGATGAAAAAATGGAACTTCTGGCTGGACATATACAGCGTCGTCAGTTTTTATAAACTGTTGAGAAAATATGGCCCATATTCTGCTGTCCATATTCCTTATCCTATGCTTGACGGATTTTTGATTCTGGCCGCATGGTTGGCGGGCGTGAAAGTGAGAATTGCCCACAGCCGCAATACAGGTTTCGATGAAACGGCGCCGGTTACTTGGACACGAAAATGGATCAGACGAATGCGGGTATTTTTGTGCAAACGGCTGGCCACTCATTTGTGGGGCTGCTCAAGAGCGGCATGCGAATATATGTTTGGAAAACAGGTCATGCGTGACGAACGTGCGGAAGTGGTGCCGAATCCCGTGAATCTTGACCGTTTCAAGAATAAAATGGACAGGGAAACGGCTTGCCGCATGCTCGACATTTCCCCGCATAACATCAATTTCATCAATGTAGCCCGATATGCGCCGCAGAAAAACCAGTTTTTTTTATTAAACTTTTTTGCCATTATGCTCCGTAAAAGAGAGGATTTGCACCTGCTTCTGACCGGACCGGGGCCCTTGGAATCGCAGATCCGGGAGCATATCCGGAAGCTTGGCATTGAACGTCACGTGACGATGCTGGAAAGCAACACTCCCATCCCGCTGGCGCTTTCCGCTTCGGATTATTTTTTGCTGCCTTCTCTTTATGAAGGCTTCGGAAATGCGTTGATTGAAGCCCAGGCAGCCGGTATTCCCTGTTTTGTTTCCGATGCATGCCAGCCTGAACCGAATGCCGGTTTAATAGATTATCTCCCTTTAGCGCGCGGCGAAGCGTATTGGGCTGAATATATTTTGGAGAAAATCTCAAAACCGGAACACAAAGAGGCGGATATCGGTTATTTAAACTCCTTTCACACCTCGACAGTGGCGCCCAAAATGCAGCAAGTCTATTTGACAGGTTTGAAATATCATTCGGAAGGTTTGGTAGCGGATGTATAAAGTCACGGTAATGGGCCTTGGTTTTGTCGGTTTAACCACTGCTTTGGCTTTTGCCGAAAAAAATCATCAAGTTTACGGCTTTGAAACCAATGCGGAAAGGCGCGCGATCATTGAAAGCGGTCAACTTCCTTTTTATGAACCCGGTTTGGACACAGCCTTAAAGCGTCATTTGAACCAAAATTTCAGGGTGGCTGGCAACATTCGGGAAGCGGTGGAAGACAGCGATTTCATTTTTTTGTGTGTCGGCACGCCCAGCCGCGAAAATGGAGAGGCGGATCTGACGTACATATATTCGGCCGTCGATATGATTCTTCCGTTTATGAAAGATGACAAATACCGGGTGGTGGTCGTGAAATCCACGATCCCGCCTTCCACCACTTCCGAGCGGATTATTCCGTATGTCAAGAGCAAGGGATATGAACCGGGCCGCTATTTTAGCGTCGCCAACAATCCGGAATTTTTGCGGGAAGGGAAAAGCTGGGAGGATGCGCTCCATCCGGACCGGATTGTCTGCGGCGTAGCCGACCGGCAAGCGGAAGTCATGCTGAAAAAGTTGTATGAGAAATTTTCTGCCCCCTTCTTTGCGGTCACTTTGAACACCGGGGAATTCATCAAATATTTGTCCAATACGCTGCTGGCCACTATGATCAGCTATTCCAATGAAATGTCTATGATTGCCGATAAAATCGGAGACATTCAAATCAAGGAAGCGTTCCAAATCTTGCATATGGACCGCCGCTGGGGCGGCGGCAACATGTCCAGTTATGTTTATCCCGGTTGCGGTTATGGCGGATACTGCCTGCCCAAGGATACCAAAGCCATGCATGCCATTTCCAAGGCCAAAGGATGCGAGTCCCAGATACTGGACCGCGTCATCCGCATCAATGAACAAATGCCCCGCTATATGGCAAACAAAGTGATGGCATTGGCCAAACCGGAAGACAAGATCGGGATCTTGGGCTTGTCTTTCAAGCCGGGATCGGATGATGTGCGGGACAGTTCTTCCGCCAAAATCATCTCCGTATTGCAAGAGGCCGGATTTACCAATCTGTTCGTGTACGATCCCATGGCCAATGAGACTTTTGCGAGGGAGTACGCTTTTAAACATCTCGAATACTGTGATCATTTGGACAAGATATGCGATATTGCGGATGTTCTGGTGCTGGTGACGGCTTGGGAAGAGTTTAAAGGATTGAACCGGAAGTATCCGGACAAAAAAATCGTCGACTGCAGATATTTTTTGTGAGGTGCTGCCCGGTTGCCTTTGTTAAGCATTGTGATCCCTGTTTACAACGCGGAGGATTTTATTGAAAGATGTTTGGCGAGCATTTTGAATCAGGATTTTTCTGACTATGAAGTCATCCTGGTCGATCACGCTTCCACAGACGCCAGCGGAAAAATATGCGACGAATACGCAGCCAAATATCCCCATTTTAAAGTTGTTCATTTGAAAGTGAACCGGCTGCCTGGCTATGCGAGAAATGAAGGTTTAAAAGCCGCATCCGGCCGATATGTTCATTTTTGTGACAGTGACGACCACTATTTGGACCATAGTTTTTCCAAAATTGCGGCCATATTGGAACAATCTTCGCCGTCCGTACTGGTGGGCCAATTTCATTGTGCGCCCGAAAAAGGCGCTTTTTTTGCCAACGATATTCCGCTGGATTCGGAGTTTATCAGCCGCGCGGATGCGAACGAAATGGCCGGTTATTTGCTAGAGTTGCCGAATCTGTTATGCACGCCCTGGAGATTGATCGTTCAACGTGATTTATTGTTAACGAACCAAATTTTTTTTTCCGACGGATATCACGCCGAAGATGAAGAATGGTTTCCCAAAGTGATCTGCAGCGCGCATCGTTTTGCCTATCTGCCGGAGCCTTTTTATTGTTACCGTTCCCGCGCCAGCGGTTCCGTCACATCAGCCAAAACATATGTGAACACCAAATCCCATCTTTTCGTTTCCTTCAATCTGCTTCGTTTCTTGCGGGAAAAAAGTTATCAGGACAGGCGACGCGATTTGCTCCTTTCGCGCGTCAATTTTTTGCTGGGGCTGTTTTCCTCTCGGTGTGATACCCTGGACAGGAATCAGCTTCACGAATTGGCCGGATCGCTGGATCATCAAGCGGATTTGTTTCCCATGCTGAAAAATACGGCAAAGGGGCGTGAACTGGTCCGCTTTATTGAGCAATACGGAACGTTTATGGGGCTTTGCCTGTACCGCACTTATGTCATGGAGAGCACGCTGCAGTTGGCTTATGGAAAAGAACAGCATTCCATTTACGTGTTTCCCACCGGCTATCACGGGGAAGGGAGCGCACGAATCTTGCGGCATGCCGGTTATAAGGTGGAAGGATTTTTGGATAACAGCCCCCACAAAGTAGGCTGCAGCATCGACGGCATCACAGTGTACCCGCCTGCGATCCTGAAAGATTTGGACCGCGCGGCGCTGGAAAACATTTTTGTCATGGTTTCGCATGCATCTGGACGGGCATCACAGTCGATAAAGAACCAGCTTTTAGATTTCGGTCTGCGTGAATCCCAGATTGCGTTGCGAAGTTATTGAGGAAAAAGATTGGGGAAGTGAATGATCTATGCCGCAAAATGCGCCGGCCATCAGCGTGATTATGTCCACATACAATCGAAAGCCGTTTTTGCGGCGATCCGTGGAAAGCGTGTTGTCCCAGACGTTCCGGGAGTTCGAGTTTATTCTTGTGGATAACGGTTCCACTGACGGAAGCAACGAAATTTGTGAGCGCTACGCCCGGGAAGATGCGCGCGTCAAGCTCATCAGGATAGAGGAAAACAGGGGGGCGCCGATTGGCAGAAATGCAGGTTTGGATGCCGTTTCCGCCGATTTTGTTACTTTCGTGGACGATGACGACTGCTGCGAACCGGAAATGCTGGAGTTTTTGTGGGATTTGGCGAATCAATATCAAGCGGACATTTCCATGTGCGGCAGTTGGAACGAGTTTCCGGACCGAAGAGAACCTTATTTTATTTTTGATGAATTGTTGGTGATGGATAAGGTTGAGGCCTTGCATGAACTGTTAAAGCGGCAAAAATTTAATGTGGCGCCACCCACCAAACTGTTTCGAAAAGATCTCTTTGCCGGTATACGATTTAAGGAAAATGTGCTGGTAGACGACATCCATGTGATATATAAAGTGTTTGCCACCGCAAATAAGGTGGCGGCTCGAGGAAAACCCTTGTACCGCTTTACCAAACACGATCACAACATGACCGGTTTTATCCACCAGAATCGGCTGAACGCCGACATATTGAACGAGTATTTGGCCGCTTTTCGGGAGCGGACAATTTATCTCTCGGAGAAGGTACCTGCCATTGCCCAAAGAGCCCGTTATTCGGAATGGTCATACATGATCTCGATGTGCATGAAAATCCGCGCAAGCGGCGATCCGGAACTGTTGGCCGTATATGACAAGATGATCGGACAGCTCAATAACGATCGGCAAGAGATTCTTGCTTGTCCGTATACGACCGAAAGTGAAATTTCTTTTCTGCAGCAGCACGTACCCTTTTAAACTTGCACATTCCCTTTGAATTCGCTTTCAAAAAATCGTTGACATGCCATTCGGCCAAGTGTTATATTCGACGTACGGCGAGGCGGCCGTTCGCCAGAGCCTAAGAATGATGAAAGGAATGTTTAACGAATGCAAGGAAGAGTAAAATGGTTCAACGCGGAAAAAGGGTACGGATTCATTGAAACTGAAGGAGGCGGCGATGTGTTCGTGCACTTTTCCGCTATCCAGATGGAGGGTTACAAGACTCTGGACGAAGGCCAGCTCGTTGAGTTTGACATCGTTCAAGGCGCCCGCGGACCCCAGGCCGCCAATGTCGTCAAAATTTAATTTAATGGGTTTAAAAAATAAATGCATATACAGGCAAAATTCAATGACATCCGAATTTGCGCGGCTCATCCTGCTGAAGGATGAGTCTTTTTATTTCGTTTTCTGCACAAGAGACATATTTGCGCGGGATTGAGAGAAGCAACAGAATTTTCAAAAGAATTCATTTCCGGTTGTGCCGTTTTTCATGGAACTGCCCGCCCGCCTGTGATATGATGAAAGTTGCAAAAGGAGGTTCACCATATGAAATACAACATTCGTGGGCAACGTATGGAAGTCACGGACGCGCTTCGGGATTACGTCGAGAAGAAACTCAGCCGGCTGGAAAAGTATTTTGAAAAGACGCCCGATTCCGATGTGCAAGTGACCATGTCCGTTACCAGGGGACTGCATACGATCGAGGTCACGATCCCGCTGCCGGGCGTGCTGCTGCGCGCGGAAGAGAAGCGGGACGACATGTATGCCTCGATTGACTGTGTGGTGGACAAACTCGAAAGGCAAATCCGCAAACACAAAACGAAGCTGAACCGCAAGTGGCGCAACATGAACATGGCGCGCCTGTTCAAGGAAGAGGCGGGCAGCGGCGGCGTGGCGACCGACAGCGCCGCGGATGAGGAACAAACGGAACTGGTCAGAAGAAAGCGTTTTTCCTTGAAACCGATGGACGTGGAAGAAGCCATCCTGCAAATGGACCTGGTGGGCCACAATTTCTACGTGTTCCTCAATGCGGATACCCATGAAGTCAATGTCCTTTACCGCCGCGAAGACGGCAAGTATGGTCTCATCGAAGCGGCGAAATAAAGGCGCGAACGCAATTATAAGCTGATAAGACCGAAGGCTCCGGAACCTCCGGAGCTTTTTTGCTGCCTGGAAAAGGCGGGTATCACCCGCCGCGGCCCCGGCCGCAACCGGTTAGTGTAAAATTTCCGTGGGCGTAGGAATCGGAAAAAAGAACCTAGAAAAAGAGCTTCTCCCTTGGTAAAGTGAAGTTTGCCAACAAACACGCCAAGAGGAGGAAGCTCTTATGAAACAATTTATCACAACGATGCCCACGATGAAAGAGATCGAACAATGGATTTTTCGAAAATTACAGGAAGAGTTCGCCAAAGCGATGAAGCGGGTGCTTGAGACTTTAGATCAGCAGATCCTGGAACAACGGGATAGAACTCGTTTTCGTGCGAAAGAACAAAAGGAGACCGGTGTGAACACGGTGTTTGGAACCGTGCGCTTCAAACGTTGGTTATTCCAAGATCGGCAAACCGGAGAATATGTGTACTTGCTGGATCGCATGCTGCAATTTGAAGGGCGGGGGAAAGTGAGTCCGCATCTGGAAGAGACCGCCATCGCATTCGCCAGTCAAGGGCCGTCGTACCGGGACAGCGCCCGGCGGTTGGAGCAGCTTTTGGGATACAACGTGCTGAGCCACCAGGCGATTCGCCAGAAGCTGCTGGAACGGGCAGAACAACCGATGAATGCGGTGAAGCGGCGCCCGGCGCGAGTGCTGTTCGTGGAGGTAGACGGGCTGTATACCAAACTGCAACGGAGCAAACGGCGCGGGATGGAAAACGAGATCGCCGTGGTGCATGAAGGCTGGGAGAAGAACGGCAAGCGGATGCAGTTGAAGAATAAGCAGTATTACTTGCACACGGGCAAAGGTGACTTCTGGGAAGGCTTCGGGGACTTTTTGGCGGAGCGCTACGAGATGGACGAGAACACGTGGCTGGTGGTGAACGGAGACGGCGCGCCATGGATCGGGGAGTGCACATCGTACTTTCACCAATGTGTATACCAGTTGGATCGCTTCCACGTGGCGCGGGAATTGAAGCGTTTTGTCGGTCATTTACCGAAGGTGTGGGAGACCTTGAGACGGTCGCTGGCCAAGCAGGACGCAACCACGCTTTTGGCGGCCGTAGAAGACGTATCGGAGCAGGAGGTGCCGGAAGAGAACCGGACGGATTGGGAGCAGTACAAAAGCTTTCTGAAGCGGCACCAGAAGCATTTGGAAGACTACCGAAAAACACTTCAGGCGCAGGGGATCGATACGAGCGGTATGCGCCCGATGGGGAGCGCGGAAGCGCAGATGCGAATTTTTGCCAAGCGGACGAAGCGCGGCGGTTACAGTTGGAGCGTGCGGGGTGTCAGGGCGGTACTGCGGACGATCATGAGAATGAAGGAAACCGGAGTGGTTGAATGGACGGAAGAAGAGCATGGGGGCAAGCAACCTGCGTCGCGGCAGGGTGTGAACATGCGGAAATTGCTCAAGCAAGTGACGCGGGAGGCACGAGGTTGTGTTGACGGCATGATGCGAATTCTGCAAGGACCGAAACAGAGCAGCACGACGGGGATGGCACTCAAAGCTTTAAGAGGATATTGACTAAAAAATCAGACAACTCTCCGTTAATTGATGAATGAAATTGGCAAAGCGCTTACAAGGCGAGGGGCTCTTCGAAATTCTTTAATCCAGAGCTCTAAAGGGTGCCCACACTGGCTTGACACTGAC
>NICF_comb_assmDRAFT_10001266_pt1 | contig 20170 bp, 19 predicted proteins | sample NewIslPassag4_SG_FD_11279 | JGI IMG/M metagenome (IMG submission 11279) | reverse complement strand
CCCGCCGCTTTTGCGGCGGCGAGGACCGATTCGATGAGGGCGTGCGTCAGGAGCGGCCGGACGCCGTCGTGGACCAGCACCCACGCCACGCTGCCGGAAAGTGCGGCGAGCCCGCGCGCTACCGACTCCCGCCTCGTCTCTCCCCCCGGGACGACGGCGGTGACCTTGGATTGGTCCGACAAGCTCGCTTTCACCTTGTCGACATGCTCTGCAGCGGTCACGACGACAATTTCGTCGATGAGCGGGTTTTCGCCGAACTTGTCGACGGACCAACGATAGACGGGCTTGCCGGCGAGCAAGCGGAACTGCTTTCTTTCCCCTTTTGCCATGCGCGATCCCTTGCCGGCGGCGACCACGATCGCCGCCACTTGCCCTTGCCGCCGGTCCCCCGCACTTTCCAACTGTCCCATGACGCAGGTCCTCTCCCTACGCTTCCACGCAAGAAACACAAATGTCGCCAGAGCGAAGCACTCTGGCGACCGCGGATGCCCGAATATCCGAATGACCTTTGGCCACAAACCCGCGCCGCCGGCGCGACTACGAGCCAAGCAGCGCGTTCAAATCCGTCTCCACCTGCTCCTCGGTGGCCCCTTGCGCGAGCACAAGCTCGCTGATCAGGATCTGGCGCGCGTTGTCGAGCATCTTTCGCTCGCCGGTCGACAGGCCCTTCTCCCTGTCGCGGATGGCCAAGTTGCGCACGACCTCGGCGACCTCGTAGATGTCGCCGCTCCTGATCTTCTCCATGTTGGCCCGGTAGCGCCGGTTCCAGTTCTGCGACATCGCTGAAACCTCGCCGCGCAGGATGTGATACACCTTTTCCACTCCCGCGCCGTCGATGATCTGCCGCAGCCCGATGTCTTCGACGCTCTCCATCGGAATCATGACCTTCATTTCACCGATGGGCAGCTTCATGACGTAGTAGCGGTGTTTCTCGCCCAACACTTCTTTCTCTTCGATCGCCTCGATGATCCCGGCGCCGTGCATCGGGTAGACGACCTTGTCTCCGATGTTGAACGTCGACACCAAGCGCCCTCCCATCTCGGTGAAACAAGCAATTCCTGGATATTATCTTATCATTCGGCATTCCGGAGTGTCAACTTGAGCGCGCCGCCATCGAAGATGGCCCCGGGCGCGCCTCGCCGCGCTCCCGAAGCCTTGTGCGATGCGCCTTTCGGCCGAGAACGCCCCTCCCCGGCTCGCCTTGACAATCAATTTCGGCGAGACCTATAATAGTGACATCCGTAGACGGCCTTTTCCGATGCAGGCCGGGCGGCGCCACAGCCCGGGCTTCGTCGGCGGCGCGTCGCCCCACCCGCTTCTGCCAAAGCCTTCCGATCCGCCAACACTGTCCAGGGAGTGGTATAGCATGAGCGCCAAGTCATCGCATGATACCGCAAACAAGACCAGTTCGGCGGAGCGCAACGGCGAGAGCGGCGGCACGTACATGTCGTTCCAGGAGGCGGTGTCGGAGTACTTGATCCGTCACCGGAGCATCCTCGACGTGATCTCCAAGTTTCAAGAGGCGGGAGCCCGCGTCAACCGAGCCGTCGTCAAGGCGGTCACGTCGTGCGGCTGCGTCGAGGTGCAGGCCGGCAGGCAGCAGCTTCCGGCCGACATCACCTACTGGGAAATGAAACAGCACATGGCGACCCATCTCAAAGGCGAGATGTGCGAGCACTGTCGCGAAGTGCTCGAGCAGGAGATCGGGCGCAACCTCTTCTACCTTGCGGCGCTGTGCGACCTGTTCAACCTCGAGCTCGAAGCGCTCGTCGAAGACGAGCGAAAGCGGATCGCAACCCTCGGCGTATTCAACCTCACGTAGACAGCAAGTCGCTTCTCTAACGCACGTTCCCCCGCTTCTCTTCTCCGCACCGATACTCGGTCAGCCAGTCCCCTCTCGCACTTTTCGCATTCAACCAGTCCGCAAGTGAAGTACCGTGACTCCTTTGTCGTTACATATCCTGGATATGCCGGTCGACAACCACCTGTTCCCTGAGCCGGCGCAAGCCGTCCTTGATGGCTTTTGCTCGCACCGCCCCGATGCCTTCGACGTCGTCGAGTTCATCGATGGATGCGCCGAAGATCTCCGGCAGCGTGCGGAACGTCTTGACGATGTTTTCGATCACGGGAGCGGGAAGTCTCGGTATTTTGTGTAGCACCCGGTATCCCCGCGGCGTGACCGGAAGATCGAGGTTGTTCATGGCATGCCCGTAACCGAGGAGCTTGGCGATCAAGGCGAGGTCGAGCAACTCTTCCGCACTCCAGCTGTCGATCTTCTTGACGAGGTCCCGGGGGGACGTCTCTTCGTCCAGCACGGCGTAGTCCTTGACGATCAAAAGCCCCGAGTTGCCGATGCCGGTCATCAGCTCTTCGAGCTGCATGCTGACGAGGCGGCCCTCGACGCCCAGTTCCACCACGTACCGCTCGATCTCCCGCGCGACCCGCGACACCATCTGGGCCCGCTGCAGGCAGGTCACGACGTCCGTGAGCGTGGCGAGGTTTTCGAGCTCCAAGGCCGTTAAATTGCTCAGCGACTGCTCGAGGACGCTTCTGTACTTTTCGAGCGTCGAGAGGGCTTGGTTGGCCTTGGTGAGCAGCACGCCTACGTCTTGGAGAATGTAGCGCATCGAGCCGCGGAAGATCGTGATCACGTTCCGGCGCTGGGAGATCGAGATGACGATCTCCCCGGTTTGGCGGGCCACGCGCTCGGCCGTGCGGTGACGCATTCCCGTTTCGCTCGTGCCGATCCTCGGGTCGGGCGTGAGGTGGGCGTTGGCAAAGAGGATCCGCTTCGCGTCCCGGCTCAAGATGATGGCGCCGTCCATCTTGGCGAGCTCGTACAGGGCGGAGGGGTTTGTCTCGGAGTTGATCTGAAAGCCGCCATTCACGAGCTGCAACACTTCGGGGCTGTCGCCAAGAACGATCAAGGCGCCTGTGCGCGCCCTGAGAATGCTTTCGAGCCCCTCATGGAGCACCGTCCCCGGCGCCACCATGCGAAGGGTGTCGAACAGGAGATCCTGATCTTCGCCGTGCTCTCTCACCGATACACCCCACCTTGGGAGGACCCGGCGCCCCGGAACGCCTCCACCAGCGCTTCTTGAACGGTCTGCACCCCTACAACTTCGATCCCGGCGGCCACAGTTCCGCCGCCTTTGCGCGGCAGCGGCACCACCGCCTTGCGAAAGCCGAGCCGTGCAGCCTCGACCAGCCGCTCGGACGTGTGCGCCACGCTGCGCAACTCGCCTGCAAGGCCGATTTCGCCGAACACTACGGTGTCCTGCGGCAAGGGCTCACCTCTCGCGCTCGACGCGACGGCGACGGCGACGCCGAGGTCGCAGGCAGGCTCGCTCACGCGTATGCCGCCTGCGATGTTTACGTATACGTCCATGGACTGCAGGGGAATGCCCATTCGCTTCTCTAAAACCGCGAGAATGATCGAGACCCGGTTGTAGTCCGCTCCGGAGACTTGTCGACGCGGCGTGCCGCCGAATGCGGTCTGCGCCACGAGGGCCTGTACTTCCACGAGGAGCGGCCGGGATCCCTCCCGCGAGGCGGTGACGACCGAGCCGGGAGAGCCCTTGGGCCGCTCGGCCAAAAGAAACTCCGACGGGTTTGACACCGGGACGAGGCCTTCACGCTTCATTTCGAAGAGCCCCACCTCGTGCGTTGGACCGAAGCGGTTCTTCGTCGCCCTCAACATGCGCAAGGGGGTGTGCTCCTCCCCTTCGAAGCTGAGCACGACGTCGACCGCGTGCTCGAGCACTTTCGGCCCGGCGAGCGAGCCTTGCTTGTTGACGTGCCCCACGACAAACGCGGGCATCGCCCGCTCCTTGGCCATCTGGGCGAACACCGCGCAGCACTCGCGCACCTGTGCGACGCTGCCCGGGCTCGATTCGAGCTCCGGGTGGGCCATCGTCTGGATGGAGTCGACGATCAAGAGGCCAGGCTTCTCCGCGGCGACGACCTCGCGGACGACTTCGACCCGGGATTCGCTGAGGACGTTGATCTTGGCGACGTTAATCCCGAGGCGGGCCGCTCTGAGCCCGACTTGATTCGCCGACTCTTCGCCGGAAACGTATAGGACGTCGCCGAAGCGATTGGAGAAAAGGGAAGCAATTTGCAACAGGAGGGTCGACTTCCCCACGCCGGGTTCGCCGCCGAGTAGGATGAGGGCCCCGGGGACGAGCCCGCCGCCCAGGACCCGGTCGATCTCTTCGCTGTCCAAACGCATGCGCTCGGCCTCGGCGAGCGCGGCTTGCGACAGCGGCACCGAGCGCCCGTTTACCGGGGCCGCGCCCGCCCACAGCGAGCGCGAAGCATTGACTTTTGGCGCGCCGACTTCCTCGACGAGGGTGTTCCACGCGTCGCACGCAGGGCAGCGGCCGAACCACTTGAGGCTCCGCTCCCCGCACTCCGTGCAAACGTAATACGATTTGGGCGCCTTTGAGGGCACGCGCACCCGCTCCATATCGTGCGCCGTCAAGTGTCACGGCGAATCGAGTTGAGTGGCAGTGTCAAGCTAGCGAAAAATAGGATACACAAAATGGTAAGTGATCACAACCGGAACGTCTGTCTTCGCCGTTTCAAACCCACCAGTGTTAAGCGAGCGCAATGTTTCGGGAGACGGATGCGATCGCACGGAGCACCAGTCCGCTGGACCCGCCTCAGGCTCCAACTCAACCCATATTTGAGACTTCCCGGTTACTAATGTCAACCGAATGCTGCACAGGCCCGCACGCAGTTCGTACCGGCGCGTCTCGACGTCGTCTCCCACCGGGACAATCCATTCATACTCGTGCGGTGCAGGCGGCGGCGGGGACACGGGGGGAAGCCCGTCGGGTGGGCATACGATTTGGATATTCGAACACGTGGGTGCCGGGGGTTCGGACGCGCGCTGATAAATGACCGGCGAGTATCCCTCCATCTGCGTGTCTAAGTTTACCCCGGGTCCTTGGATGCTGACCGGTGCGCGATTCCATTCATAGGACCGAGAGACGTTCCCCGGATCGAAGGCGAACCTCACCACGATGCGCGCGTCGCTTGCCGAAGTTTTGGCGACGGCGCAGCCCAGCAGCACCGCGGCCACGAACGCAGCAGACGTGACCACCCCAAGCTTTTTCACGTACGTCCTCCTTGGGAGCCGATCCATCTCTGTTCGTCCGAGCAGAGCGTCAGTTACCGGCGTCACCGGGCGCCCCCCTTTAGCGTCGCCGGAACCGGATCGTCAAAACTGTGTGGATCTGAAACCGAGGAAAAGGAGACGGACCCCCAACCGGGGTGCACACGCCGGCGAGTCCGGACGCGTCTGGCAGGCCGGGGTTTCTTCTATTTTGAACTCGATAAGCGGTTCGAGGTTGGGCAGATCGAATTCACACGGCGGATCTTGAGACTTGTTGCGAACTTCCACGTTAACGTTGCCGTCCCCGTCTGTCTCAAGCTTGACTTCGAACCGGCACCTCCCCACGATTTGAACATCATAGACATACGCTTGCGCGACGTCTTCGATCATCAACGTCCATCTGGCGGTCCCGTAGTGGATGTAAGCGTCGCAGTTCGCGCGGCAACCCCCAAGCACCAGCGCAGGGTTTGGCAGCAATCCGTCTAATGGCATTCGGATCGATGCTCCCGGCCCCTCGATGCTTATCGTCGGAGGCGCCCCCCAGTCACGTGAGAAGGCTTCGAACCTCGCGTCCACGTTCAAACGGTATAGCTGCTTTGCCTGGGACGGGGTCGACCACGAAAGTTCCACCGCGACACCGATCAACAACAGGGCGACCAATCCTACGACGATACGACGCACGCAAGTCCCCCCGATCCGTTGCAGAGGTCAAAATTTTCCTAGGGACGAATGTAACACGCCTCTCCGTCACGGTCAAGCAACGCGCACCAAAAGGAAGCGGGCCCGGAGCCCGGGCCCGCTTCTCCTCAGCCGTGCGGCGCTATTTCTCCACATTGGCCACTTCCGCCGCCCGGAAGACGAATTGGTTCTTCTCATCGACGTCGACGACGACCGTGTCGCCCTCCTTGAACCGGCCGCGCAGCATGTCGTCGGAGAGCGGGTTTTCGATCAGGCGCTGGATCGCCCGCCTCAAGGGCCGGCCGCCGTAGTCCGGGTCGTAACCCTTCTCCGCGAGCGCCGCCTTAGCGGCCTCCGTGAACTCGAGGTTCACGTTGCGCTCCTTCATCTGTTTGACGAGGTAGCCCACCTCGATTTCGACGATCTGCTTGAGGTGCTCCTTGTTGAGCGCGTGGAAGACGATCACTTCGTCGATGCGGTTCAAGAACTCGGGACGGAAGGTCCTGCGCAGCTCCTCCATGACCTTCTTTTTCATGGTCTCGTAGCTGTCCTTCTCGTCCTTTTCGAGCTGGAATCCGATCCCGCTCTCCCTTTGGATTTCATGTGCGCCCACGTTCGACGTCATGATTATCACGGTGTTGCGGAAGTCGACCGTGCGCCCCTTGGCATCCGTCAGTCGCCCGTCCTCAAGCACCTGCAGGAGAATGTTGAACACCTCCGGGTGCGCCTTTTCGATCTCGTCGAGGAGCACGACGGAGTACGGGCGGCGGCGCACCCGCTCGGTGAGCTGGCCGCCCTCGTCGTAGCCGACGTACCCGGGAGGCGCACCCACAAGGCGCGACACCGTGTGCCGCTCCATGTACTCGGACATGTCGATGCGGATCATGGCATCCTCGTCGCCGAAGAGCGCTTCGGCGAGCGCCTTGGCGAGCAGGCTCTTGCCGACGCCGGTTGGGCCGAGGAAGATGAAGGAGCCGATTGGCCGCTTCGGATCCTTGAGGCCCGCCCGCGCCCGGCGGATCGCCCGGGCGACGGCGTCGATCGCCTCGTCCTGGGCGACGACCCGCTCGTGGAGGGTTTTCTCCAGGTCGAGCAGCCGCTGGCTCTCTTCCTGTGCGAGACGCTTCACCGGAATCCCCGTCCAGCTCGAGACGACCTCCGCGATGTCGTCCTCGGTCACGACGCCCTCCGTGCGGCCGCGGTTGTTCTTCCAGTCGGCCCGCTCGCGCTCCAAGCGTTCCCGCATCTTTTGCTCCAAATCCCGGAGGTTGGCCGCCTTCTCGAACTCTTCGTTCTTGATGGCAGCCTCCTTTTCCATGCGGGTCTCTTCGATCTGCTGTTCGAGCTCCTTCAGCTCGGGCGGCGTCACAAGCGCCTGCAGGCGGATCTTGGAGCCCGCCTCGTCGATCAAGTCGATCGCCTTGTCGGGCAAGAACCGGTCGGAGACGTACCGGTCGGAGAGGACCGCCGCCGCCCGGAGCGCCTCGTCGGTGATCTTCACCCGGTGGTGCGCCTCGTAGCGATCCCGGAGCCCCTCGAGGATCTTGATCGTCTCCTCGACGGTCGGCTCGTCGACCATGATCGGTTGGAAGCGCCGCTCAAGTGCCGCGTCCTTTTCGACGTGCTTGCGGTATTCGTCGAGGGTCGTGGCGCCGATCGCCTGCAACTCGCCCCGGGCGAGCGCCGGCTTGAGGATGTTGGAGGCGTCGATCGCCCCTTCGGCGGCGCCGGCCCCGATGATCGTGTGCATCTCGTCGATAAACAGGATCACGTCGCCCGAGGTGCGGATCTCCTCCATCACCTTCTTGAGGCGCTCCTCGAACTCGCCCCGGAACTTGGAGCCTGCGACGAGCGCCCCGAGGTCGAGCGTCACGACCCTCTTCTCGGCGAGCGTCTCGGGCACGTCGCCCTCGACGATCTTTTGCGCAAGGCCCTCGGCGATCGCCGTCTTGCCGACGCCGGGTTCCCCGATCAGGCACGGGTTGTTCTTGGTCCGGCGCGAGAGGACCTGGATCACCCGCTGGATCTCTTTTTCACGGCCGATCACCGGGTCGAGTTTGCCTTCGCGGGCAAGGTCGGTAAGGTCACGCCCGAACTGGTCGAGCGTCGGGGTCTTGCGGCTGCGCGACGACTTGACGGTGCTCGGCGCGCTCCCGCCCAAGAGGTCCACCACCTGGCGCCGCACCTTGTCCAGATCGGCGCCCAGGTTGCGCAGTACCTGGGCCGCGACGCCCTCACCCTCCCGGATCAGGCCGAGCAGGATATGCTCCGTGCCGATGTAGGTGTGGCCGAGTTGTCGAGCCTCATCAAAGGCGAGCTCAAGCACCCTTTTCGCCCGGGGCGTGAAGCCGATCTGCCCGGGCGGGGTGCCTTCCCCGCGGCCGATTACTTTCTCGACTTCGGAGCGCACCTTGTCGAGGCTGATATCCATGTTCTGCAGCGCCCGGGCGGCGACCCCTTCCCCCTCCGCCGCAAGGCCGAGGAGGATGTGTTCCGTTCCGACGACGTTGTGGCCCAGCCGCCGCGCTTCCTCCTGCGAGAGGACGACGACTTTCTGAGCCCTTTCGGTAAACCTTCCAAACATGTTGCTCACCGTCCCTTTCTTGCTGCGTCTTCCCCATCACTTTTTCGCCGGCCTGAGCCTCTGCCGGATCAATGCGGCCCGCTTCACGTCCCGCTCCGGAGCGTCGAGCTCCTGCCCCATGATCTTTTGGAGGTGAGCCGGGCGAATCATCACGAGCAGCTCTTGCAAGATCCTCGGCTCCACGCCCGAGACAAGACCCATGTCGATGCCCAGCCTGAGGTCGGACAGGCGCTGCATCGCCTCGTGCGACGTCATCGTGCGGGCGTTCGACAGGATCCCGTACGAGCGGTACACCCGATCTTCGAGCTGTACCCGGTTGCGCTCCATGATCCGCTCCCGGGCGCTGCGCTCCTGCCCCAGGACTTGCAGGGTCACGTTGCGGAGATGCTCAATGATCTCCGTTTCGCTGTGGCCCAACGTCACCTGGTTCGAAAGCTGGTAAATATTCCCCAGAACTTCGGTTCCTTCACCGTAAATCCCTCTCACGGCGAGCCCGACTTGCGAGATGGCCCCGATCACGCGCTTGATCTGGTCGGTCATCGTCAAGGCGGGCAGGTGGACCATGACCGATGCCCTCATGCCGGTGCCGACATTGGTGGGACATGCGGTCAGGTAGCCGTACCGTTCGTGGTAAGCAAATTCGACCACCCGGTCGAATGCGTCGTCCACTTCGCTGCAGAGCTTCCACGCCTCGCTCAACGCAAGGCCCGGGAAAAGCGCCTGAATGCGCAAGTGATCCTCCTCGTTCACCATGATGCTGATCGCTTCGTCCGAGCGGAGGATCACGGCCCGCTCGCTCACGTTCTCGATGAGGGCGGGACTCACCAGGTGCTTTTCGACGAGCAGCTGCCGCTCGAGGGGGGAGAGCTCGGTGAGCTCGACGAACTCCACGTCGCCAAGGGCTCCATGGATTTGGTCGAGCGCCGCTTTCGCCTGGTCGGTCACGAGCCGCCGCTGGCTCTTGTCCGCCGACGACGGGAAGGGAATCCCCGCGAGGTTGCGCGCAAGCCGCACGCGGCTGCCGATGACGATGTCGCTTTCCCCACCGGTTCCCTTCATCCACTGGCTGAGCGTTTTGCCGATGATGTCTTTGAGTGACATGCAGGCTCCCTCCTTAGGCGCTCGGAATGCGCCCTAGGCGCCGCCTTCGAGTTCTCTAATCTTATCCCTCAAGCGGGCGGCAGTTTCGTACTGTTCCTGAGCGACCGCGCTTTGAAGCTCGGCCTTGAGCCGCTGTATCTCCTTGCGCCGGGCGTACTCGCTGCTTGCGGCGCCCCGGGGCGCCTTTCCGTGATGCTCGACGCTCCGGTGGATCCGCTTGATGAGCGGCTCAAGCTCCCGTTCAAACTCGAAATAACACTGGCTGCAGCCGAGTTCGCCCCGGCGGCGGAAGTCGCTCAGGCTCGAACCGCAGCTCGGACAGCGCGTCACCGTGCGGAACGCCCGCCCGGGTGCGAGCGCCGCCTCCGGCTCGAAAAGCCCGGCCAGGATATTGTGGAACGCGAAGCTCGGCTCCATCGCAAGCTGCGCTTCGCCCCTCCTTTCGGCGCACCGGCTGCAAAGGTAGACCTCCGACTTGTGTCCGTTCACGATCTTCGTGAAGTGGACGGTCGCCGGCTCCTTGTGACACTCTTCGCACAGCATTCACATCACCCCCGTCGCACGAACCCGCATCCTTTCGATGCCGTGGTCCGATCCGGGTCAAGGAGCCGCCCTAAGAGTGCTGCGCCAAGCGCAGCAACGCTTTGAGCAGTTTGGCCCTGACCATTTGGTCGAGTGGAGCCTCAAGTCCGCTGGTCTCGTCCTTGACGATCGCCCGGATGAGCCCTGCGGTTCGCCTCTTGAGGATTCCCCCGTCGACAAGCCTTAATAGCAGCGAATCCGCCTTGGCGGCGTCGATCCGGCTGCCGATCTCCCTTGCGGCCTCCTCGATCGAGTCGTGGCCGTGCACGACATACCGGGTGATGCGGATGTACCCGCCCCCACCCCGCCTACTTTCGACCACGTACCCCTGCTGCGGCGTGAACCGTGTCTCGAGCACGTAGTTGATCTGCGAAGGGACGCAGTCGAACTGCTCGGCCACGTCGCAGCGGCGGATCTCGATCTCGTCGCCGGACATGGCGATCAGCTTTTTCAAGTGGCTCTCGATGATGTCGGCGAGCGTAGCCACTCTTCGAAAACCTCCCGACAGGCCGAGTAGTGTGACCCGAATGGCGTTTCTGACCTTATTTGACCTTTCGCCGACATTATACCACGATTTGGTCCACAATACGCAAGCGAAGATCAAATGTTTCCCGCGCGGCCGGGACGCGACTTAGCCTCTAGGTGCGAAGTTCCGCGACGCACGCCTGCACACCTTCGACGAGGCGCTCGACGTCCTCCTCGTTGTTGAAGGCGTGAAACGACGCCCGCAGCGCCCCCCGGCGGGGAATGGACCGGATCACGATCCGCCGCTCCCAAAGGAACTTAACGGCGCGGTCGGGATCGACGCCCTCGATCGCAAAGGTGAGCAGGCCGGTCGCCCGGTCTTCCGGAGTGAGCGCCCGCGCACCTTCGATCGACGCAAGCCGCCGGCGTGCGAGGCTTGCGAGCGCCCGGTTCCGCGCCGCGATGCGGTCCCACCCGACCGACTCGAGGACGCCGATGCTCGCCGCCAAAGCCGCGAAGGCGGGAGCGTGCACCGTGCCGGTCTCGAAGCGCCGGGCGTCGACGTGGAGCCTCGCCTCCGCCTTGAGCGGCTCCTCCTGGGCGACGGACGCCCATCCCACCCGGGTGGGCTTCAAAACCTCGAGGGCGCGCTTGTTCACGTACAGTGCGCCGGTCCCTTCGGGACCGAGCAGCCACTTCTGCCCTGGAACCGCGTAAAAGTCGCACCCGATGTCCTCGACGTCGACGGGGACGTTTCCGGCGCCTTGAGCCCCGTCGACCACCACCAGCGCGCCTCGCTCGTGAGCGAGTGCGGACACCTCTTTGACCGGGAGCTCTGCGCCCGACGAATAGGAGACGTGGCTCAAGCACACAAGGCGGGTCCGTTCACCGAGCGCGTGCTCGAACTGGTCCGCAGACAGGTAGCCGCCTTCGCTTCTCAGGTTGACGATCTTTACGCCGATCCGCCGAGAGAGCTCGACCCACGGGGCGATTCCTGAAATGTGTTCCAGGTCGGAGAAGACCACTTCATCGCCGGGACGCCAATCGATGCCCGCCGCCACCGTGCCGATTCCTTCGCTCGTGGAGTGCATGAGGGCGATCGTGGAGGCTTCGGCGCCGATCGCCCGGGCGAACGCGGCCCTGGCTCCGTCCAAGGCTTTAACGTAGGCTTCAATCGCCGGAGGCGACGCAAACCCCTCCTCAAGGATCAGGCGGGAAAGCGCCTCTCCGGCGCGGGCCGCTGCGAGCGGCATCGGGCCCGACGTACCTGTGTTGAGATAGACCCTGTCTCTCAATGCGGGGAGTTGCTCGCGAAGCGCCTGAAAGTCCATATCCGGGCTCCTTGCGTGATTGTGGCGCGACTGCACAAGATGCTTGCGCAGGTTGAAATTTCCTCTCCCGGCCGCGCTCTCCTTTGCCGCCCGGCGCATTTCGCCGGGCGGGCATGCTCGCAGTTTGGGTCGGGTTCTACCCAGGCGGCGCGCCAAGTACATTTCAGAAGGGCCCGGACCCCGGTCCACACGGCTTTTCGGGAGGTTGCGTCCGCTTTGCCCGGCCCCGTTTTTAGAGCTTGGAAACTGGACCGCCGGCAACTGGCCTTCACCCTGCTCGCCGCGTGCATCGCGGTCTTGTGCGCAGGATACGCCCGCGTGCAGGCGCCGGCGAGCGCCGTACCCGCTCCCCTCGCAGGGCGCCGGATCACCGTAGATCCGGGCCACGGAGGGATCGATCCCGGATGCCACCGGGGCGCGACCTTTGAGAAAGAGATTGTCCTGCACATAGGCTTCGCATTGGCCAAGCGCCTGCGGACGCTCGGCGCGGACGTCTCCGTCACCCGGGAGAGCGACATCGAACTCAGCCACCTCACCGACGCCGAGCGTACCCGTCACCGTCGCGACCTGGCGGCGCGGGTGCTGCTCGCCCGGGAACACGGCGCGGACCTGCTCGTCAGCCTCCACGTAAACAGCGCCGCATCGAGCTCGACAGGGGGCGCCATGGTGTTCCACCACCCCGGATCGCTCGAAGGAAGGCGCATCGGCGAGCACATCTTGAAGGAGCTGCGCGCGGTGGTGCCGGGAAACCAAAACAGCGTGCTCTCCGCCGACTATTACATCCTCCGGCACGCTCCGATGACGGCCGTCCTGGTCGAGACAGGGTTCATCACCAACCCGGCCGACCGGGCGCTCCTCGAATCGGACGACGGGCGCCGCAAGATCGCGGAGGCGATCGCCCGCGGCCTTCTAGCGGCGCTCGTCCCCGGGCCGGAAGCGGGGCCGGAAGCCGGCGACGCCGCGACGGTCCCGCAGGTATTGCTTGCGGCCGCGCCCGCCGACGAGCACCCTTGCACGGGTGAGAGCGAATGAACCTGGTATGGACCGCACTCATCGTCGCCGGAGTCGGCTTCGCCATCGTTCAAGGCGAAACCGGCGGCGAGCGGGTGACGCAAGGGATCGTAAACGGGGCGAAAGATGCAGTCAGCTTCGCGTTCGGGTTGCTCGGCATCATCGCCTTTTGGTCCGGGATGATGCGGGTGGCGGAAGAGGCGGGCGTCGCGAGGTTCGTCGGGCGCCTTCTTTATCCCCTCATCCGCCTGCTCTTCCCCGGCATCCCCAAAGATCACCCGGCGAACGCCTCGATCACAATGGCGCTCACCGCCAACCTGCTCGGGCTCGGCAACGCGAGCACCCCGCTCGGCCTCAAGGCCATGGAAGATTTGGCGCGCCTGAACCGCAACCCGGGCGTCGCGTCCAACGCCATGTGTACCTTCCTTGCACTCACCACCTCCAGCCTGACGCTGATCCCCGGCACGGTGATCGCAGTGCGCGCGGCGGCCGGTTCCAGCAGCCCGGCCGCGATCGTCGGCTCGACGATCGCCGCCACATTTGTGTCCACCCTCGTCGCCATCCTCGTCGACCGCTTGCTGCGCAGGCCGGAGGGCGGGTCGAGGTGATGGACGCGCTGAAGGCACTGTCCTCCTGGGCAATTCCCGCGGCCGTCGCGGCGATCCCCCTCATCGGCTGGCTCCGAGGCGTGCGCGTCTACGAGGTGTTCTGCCAGGGAGCGAAAGAGGGGTTCCGTACGGCCGTTGCGATCATCCCCTACCTGATCGCGATGTTCGTGGCGATCGGCGTCTTCCGGTCGTCAGGCGCCTTCGACATCCTCGCCGAGAGCCTAGCCCGGGCCTCGGCGCTGCTCGGAGCGCATCCCGAGGTGCTCCCTCCGGAGGTACTCCCGCTCGCCGTATTGAGGCCGCTTTCAGGTTCGGGCGCCCTCGGCTACCTCGCCGAACTCCTCAAAGAGAAAGGCCCCGACTCCCTCGCCGGGCTGATCGCCTCGACGATGCAGGGGAGCACGGAGACCACGTTCTACATCCTCACCGTCTACTTTGGAGCGGTCGGCGTCACAAGGCCGCGCCATTCCGTTGCGACCGGACTGCTTGCAGACTTCGCGGGGTTCGCCGCGTCCGTGTACTTCGTCCACAGGCTGTTGATCGGCGGGTAACGTCGCTTGCTGAGGACGCTTAGCAGGGGATTGCCTCAAACTACCAGTCGCGTCTTGCAGGTGGGGCGGTCCCAAGCTGCGAAATCGCGACAAATACCCAAGCAGTGAGAGGGAGGGACGGAGTTTCATGCGAGCATGCGCGTGTCCCAACGTTTCGGCGGCCCACCGGGCTCACCGGCGAATCGCCGCCGGCTTTCCGGACAACCCGTTCATCCAGCGCCTAATCGCCAAGGTGGAATCGCTCGGCGTCACGTTCGAATCGAGCCCGGTGGAAAATCAATGGCTTTATCACCCGGACCAACGGGTGCTTTACGTGTGGGAGCCTGATCTTGTCAACCAGTCCCTTTCGTACCTTGTGGTGATTTTGGCCCACGAGCTCGGGCACGTGATCGACTTCGACAAGAACCCGAGACACAGGCGGGCGACGCGCAACCTCCATTGGCTCGACGTGCCCTCCGAAATCGAGCTTGCGGCCTTCGTTCAAGGATTCCGCATCTTGAAGGAGCTGGCGATCCCGGTGAGCCTCGACCAGTACGAGCAAATGATCGAGGAGCCGATGGGCGCGCTCGTGCGCGAGCGGATTGAGGCGCGACACCTTTGCTGCCTGCTCTCCCCCGCATCGGGCCGAACGAACGCACGTTAGATCACGAAACTTTTCGAGCCTTCGCGCCTGGATTCGCAGCCTGCCTCCGGCCGCCGGATCCTGCGGCCGCTTTGGCCTCCGCGTCGATGCGAGCAATCATCGCGTCGATCATGCCATGGAGCGCGCGCAAGTCCGCGATGAGGCGATGGCGCTCCTCCTCCGGAATGTGCCTTGGGGAAATGTGCCCCAACTCGGAAAGGACGGACCGTGATCGCTCGAGGGTCGTAAAGAGGCGCTTCAAGTTTTTCTGGTCCGCGGGAAGGTCGGGGCCGCCTGCTTCTTTCTCTTCGCGCTCTTCGAGGGGCCTGCGCACCGCACGGATCGCATCGACGATACTTACGTCCGAGCTTTCGCGCACGATCTTCGCGACCTGCCGCACTTCGCCCTTGCTCAGCTTGTACGTCAGCACGGCGTCGAGGAGGGCATCTTGCAGCTTGACGCTGCGCATGCGGGCGCCGAACGCCTTCGCTTCCGCCACGTGTGCAAGCGTGAGGGGGGAATCGCCCCCGTAGAAGTTGTCCACGACCGCTCGCTGGAAGCGCTCGTCGACATCGAGAATATCGAGCCAATCGGTGAGGGTCGTGCGGGGCACCCCGAGCTTTTCGCTCGCGGCCACTTTAGTGAGTCCTTCAGCCTCCATGAATTCCGCGACGGCATGGGCGCGCTCAACCGGATTCAAGTCCTCCCTTTGGAGGTTTTCGACCAGTTGGGCCTGCTTGGACGGGACGCCGTCGTTGAGCACAATGGCGGGGATGGTCTTGAGCCCGAGCATCCGCGCCGCCCGCAACCTGCGCTCGCCTGCGACGAGCCTGTAACCCCCTTCTGCGCGCTTGACGAGGACAGGGTGAAGGAGCCCGACCTCTTCGATCGACTTTGCGAGGCCCTCGAGCCGTTCGGCATCGAAGATCCGCCTCGCTTGACCGGGATCGACCGCTACTTCGACGATGTTTAACTCGGTAACGTCCACGATCTGCACCTCGCTCGCTTCCGTCCCCACGGCGCACCAGGCGGTCGACGGCCGCTCAAACTTCCTCTAAAAACATGCCGCCGGTTCGGTTCCACAACAACAAAGCCCCCTCCTGCCGGTTGAGCTTTCGCCAGACGAACCGGCCGGAGGGGTCGTCGACGCAGCACGGTACCTCTTTTTTGCGTGCCGTTGTTTCGTTGCTTTTATCGATTGACGACCGGCGCGAGGGACAGCGCGTTCACGTTCACGTCATTAGCGGTCTCAACGTAAAAGACCGTCCCCACGGGGACGACGTGGGCACGTCCGCGCACGAAGTAGCCTGCGGCAAGTCCAATCGGATTGCTGAGCAGGATCACGCCGGCAAGCCCTGCTCCGGCCGCCAACTCGAGTGACCGGTTCTGCTCCGAGGCGCGCTCGGCAACCGCGATGGGCACGCGCGTCGAGTCCATCGCCGATACGCTGCCGAAGTCCACCTGTACCAGGCCGTCCCTGCCCAGGTTCCCGGACGGGGTCGCGGAAATCACGTGCCCTTGCCCGACGGTGCCGGCCGGGATCGCGATGGCGCCGTCGATCCGAACGTCTTCGACCACCTTGTACTGCACGACATCATTCGCCTTGCTCCGCTCGGAATTGAGCTCCGTGAGCAGCTCGATCTTTACGAGCGTACCTTTCGGCACGAGCCGTCCCGTGGTGTAGACGCGGCCGCCGGGCCACATCAACGCCGCGAGCTCTTCAAGGCGCGCTGCGATCCCCTGGGACGGACGGGGTTGGCCGAACATCGCCGTCTCCAGCACGTCGAGCCTACGGGCGATCGACGGACCCTCGTTAATGGACTGGAACATCGCCCACTCAGTCGCATTCAACTTCATCTTGAGCGACACTTCGGCCTCGGCGCCTGTCAGCATGTTGAGTAGCTTTTGAACGCGCACCAAGAACGCGCTGTTGCTGTCGATTGTCCCGAGGACGTCCATTTCGATGCGTTCGAGCCGGCTAAGCAACGCTCCCTCCTGCACGCGCCCGTACAGGATCTCCTCAAGCTGGCCGAGCCCGGGCGGGCCGACCGCAGCCTGCGCAAACGCACTCTGCGCATTGAGGCTCCAAACGAGCGCAACAACCAGTACCAACGAGATTCCCTTTTGCACCAGTCGTCAGCTCCTCTTACGCTCTGAATTAGAAAGTGTCCGCCCGCCCGTCAAAAGCGGATCGCAACTTCGGCGGTCGTTACCTTCCCGGTCTTGTCGCCGGCTCTTGTAAAAATCTCGTACTGCAGCGAAACACTTGTGTTACCCAATGTGTATTGGACGCCGAGGTTGGAACTCGTCTCACTTCCCTCCGACTGGTCAACGATGAGGAAACCGGCCTGCGCCTTTGCGACCGGACCGACTGCGTGTTCCAAGGTGGCTTTCGTCGTCCGGATGGGCCCGTCGGCGCCGGCCTTACCTCCGCCCGGGGATTCGAGGACATATCCCAGGCTCACCTTGCCGTTTTCGAGACGGACCTCGATGTCGAACGCGGTCTTCGTGCCTTCGGAGTACTTGCCGCGCTCCTCCCTCTCGTGGGTCGCGCGCGCCACGGCGTTCTCCGTGAAAGGGTACTCGAGCGAAAGCATCGTCAAGTTGCCGTCCTGCTGGTCCCCGCCCTCAGTCGTCCGGATCACGTTCTGCCGCCTGAACGAGAGGATCCAACGGCCGACTTCCGCGGAAAGGTCGAGCCGCGACACCCCGTCTTCCGATTCGTCTTCCGAAAGAAGCGGCCGGTAGCCGCTTTCCGCTGTGTACAAGAACGCGCCCAAAGTGAGCGCGGGGGACGGGCGCAGCACGGCGCCCACCCGCCTGACCGCTCCGCCCGCGAGGCTTTGCGCCAGGTCGCCGGCAAGCGTCAAGTTCGGAGAAACCGCGTAGGTACCACCGATCCTCACGATCGTGTTCGCGTGCTCGCCGGCATCCCCCACCTGCTCCCGGGCGACCCTTGCGAGCGAGGCGCCCAGCAACAGGCGGTCGCTCACCTGGACCGAGCTGTCCAGGGCAGTCACAAACCCTTCCGCGTCGATGTCGTCATCGTCCCCCGGACCGAGTGAGGCGACGAGGAGTCGCGATCCTACTTGACCGACGTTGACACCCGCCTGGAACCCTGAGAGCTTCGCTCCCGCGCCCAACACCATCGGGTTCAAGCCCTCCGCCGTCACCTCGCCGAGGCGCGCGATCGCAGAATGCGCGATCCCGATCTCAACCGCCCCGCCGCGCAGGGCGAACGGATCGCCGTCGCCGTTCCAAATCCTGCCCTCCCCGGACAAGTGGGCGCCGATCCGCATTACGTCCGACACGGAACCCGTCATCCGCAGCGAGTACGTCTGCTCCAAAGTGGAGGCGTGGTCGCCATAGCCGCCCGCGCTTTCGGGTATTGCTCCGCTCAGGCCGCGGTAGCGGATGCGGCCTTCGCCCCGCAACCTGAAATCCTCAAACAGGCTGGCGAGGCCGTCCACACTTGCGAGCCTTACACCGCCGGGCACAAGGTCGCTCGGGAGTGTGTATCCGAGCACCTCCAGATGGGCGCTGGACAATTCCAAGAGACTTCTTAGGAGCTCGACCCGGTCTCGTCCGATGACCGGCGCGCCCATCGCATCGTTGAACGCTTCAACGATCTCTGCGAGCGTCGCCTGCGACCAATCCCCGCCGCGCGCGGCGACCGCCGCGGCGCGCATCGCGTCGAGCGCGTCGCCCACCCACAGGGCGAGGTCAAAGTACGTAAGCGGATCGCCGACGCTCAACCGCTGCCTAACGTACGCGCGCCCGACATCGAGCGAAGCAAGGCCCTCGAGCGCGTCGTACGCCCAGTGGCCGGGCGGAATCGTAGCGAACGGATTCGCTCGAGCGGGAGCCGCCGTGAAGGCCAACGTCACGACCAGCAAGAGCGCGATCACGCAAGTCCTGGCGGCCAACGTATTCAGATGCAACAGGGGATTCCTCAACCTGCGTCTCCCCCATCAACGGCCGAGTCGCTCCGTCAAGTAACGTTCGGCCAGGACCACTGCAACGTAGTCATCGTAAAGCACGGGCGGTGTCTGCATCGTGCGGGGAATCAAGCGTCTAAGACCCCTCGGAGGGTTCTCGAGGAAGTAACGATCCCGGGCCTCGAGGCTCGACAAGTGCTCGTCGACGGTGTGGATCCCCTCAACCTGCGCACTGAAGCCTGCCGTCTCGAGTTCGCGCAAGAAAGCTTTCGATCCGGTGCGATCACCCATCACCAAGACGGCAGGCCGAAACGAAGCGGCGAGCGACTGGAGTTCCCGGACGGCGATCTCCCTCGGCACGACCTTGCGCAGAACGACCGCCCGCTCCTCCGTTAGAACCGCTATGCCGCACTTGTCGGTGCCCGGATCGACGGCGATGACGTGCATGCGCCCCACCTTCCGCCTTGGGCTCTTCCATCCGGAGCGCGGCGGCAACCGGTAGCGAGAGGCCCCCAGGGGTCATCCCTGCGGGGCCTCTCTCGTTTCCCGAAAGCGTCCGAACTAGAACTCGACCAACAGCCCGGCGCCCAGATGATAGGCGTTGAACTCGTTGGCTTTGGCACCGACCGACGACGTGACCGCGCCGCGCAGTTTGAGTTGGGCGCCCTCGAACACGGGATACGTGAGCGACAGCTCCGCGGTCAAGTCGGTCTCGTTCCCTTCTTCGCTCGGAATACCGCCCGTGACCAACTTGCCTTTGCCGGCGAGGATCGCCTCTCCGCCGCGCAGCTGCTTTTCAAATGACGCCCGGAACGTGTTGCGGGCGGCGCCGAGCACCACGCCGTCCTCGCGGACGAGGCGGTATTCGTAGCCGGTGTCCACGTCGGTGCCGAAGAGGCCCCTGATGGTGTATTCGGCTCCGACCACGAGCGTGTCGCGCTGCGCGTCGCTCGCGTTCCACGTAGCGTTCTTCCACCAAGTGGTCGAGACGTTCTCGTCGGCAGCGCCGAGAGCGTTCGTCTCGGTGCTCACCCCGGCCTTGAGCAACAGGCCTCCGAACCTGTGCTCGGCGGAAACGCCCAGCTTGCCGGACGACTCCCCAAGCGCCAGGTTGGACGCGAGGCGCGCCTCGAGCGTGACCGGCACGACGAACTCGGCGTTCTTCGTGAACGCGAGCCATACGCTGCGCTGATCGACCTCCGCGGGATAAAGCGCCGCCGCCTGCTCGTTCCTGCGGTTGTGGAGCGTTAGCTCAACGTCGCCTCCGAGGGCGCTCGTCCGGAACGTGGCCCGCAGGGTGTTGTCCACCTCGTCCGCATCGTTCGTACGCCGGTCGTACAGCACGTTGATGCCGAGCCCTTCGACAAACACCGGACCAACCTCGAGCTGCGTGTACACGTTGTTGTCCATCGCAGCGTCGGGCTCACCCGTGTCGTCGGTCCGCCGCCCGAACGTGAGCGCGGTGTCGAGGCCGAACAGCGGCACCGAGATGGTGGCCGCAAGGTCGCTCTCCCCGGCCTCAACCCAGTCGTCGACCGGGTTCAGCTTCCGGTCGAGCCAGTCGTTCGAGCTGTGGCTCG
>NICF_comb_assmDRAFT_10001263_pt1 | contig 20204 bp, 13 predicted proteins | sample NewIslPassag4_SG_FD_11279 | JGI IMG/M metagenome (IMG submission 11279) | reverse complement strand
GGCGTTGCGGGACGCAGCGGCGCGCCCGCAACGCCGCCGGCCTGTTTGAAAGCGAGGGAGAGTATGGGGGTCACGACAGCCGGCGCGTCCGCCTCTCGCAAGCCGAGCCTGATCGCCAAGCGGTTCAACGAACTGCGGCACGACCCGATGGCCTGGGCCGTTTACGGTGCGCTCGCAGTTTTCTTCGTTCTTTTCGTGCTGTACCCGGTGTGGATCGTCGTCTCGTCCACGGGCGTCGGAGAGTGGACGCGGTTCTTCGAAAGCGCCCGCTGGCGCCGGGCGTTCCAAAACACAATGATCATGGTCGCACTGTCGACGACGACGGCGACGGTGCTCGGGTTCATTTTCGCCTATGCGACGGTGAAGGCGAAGATCCCCGGGTCAAGGTTTTTCAAGCTTCTCGCCTTGGCGCCTTTGATCAGCCCGCCGTTCGTCGGGGGATTGGCCTTCATCCTGCTCTTCGGCCGCCAGGGGCTCGTCACGTGGCACCTGCTCGGAGTGCAATACAACATTTACGGGTGGCACGGGCTCTGGTTCGTCGAGACGATTTCGTTCTTCCCGCTCGCGTACATCACCCTCGCGGGAACGATGAAGGCGCTCAATCCCACGCTGGAGCGGGCGGCGAGCAGCCTCGGCGCGAAGGGGTGGAGGACGTTCCGCACCGTTACGCTGCCGCTCCTTCTTCCCGGCATTTCCAGCGCGGCGCTGCTTGTGGCGATCAACGTCCTTTCCGACTTCGCCAATCCCATGCTCATCGCGGGCAACTTCCGGCTGCTCGCCACCGAGGCGTACGCGCAGATCATCGGCTGGGCCGACTACAGGATGGCGTCGGTGCTCGCCACGATCCTCTTCTTGCCGACGCTCGTCCTGTTCGCGCTGCAAAAGCGCATCGCGCAGCGCCGGTCGGTCGTCACGGTGAGCGGCAGGGGGTCCCGGATGGAGAGCGCCCCGGTCTCGGCGCCGGTGAAGTGGGTCTTGTTCGCGATTTGCTCCATCGTCTCGCTCTTCCAGCTCGCGAAGTTCGCGGTGATTTTCGCGGGGGCGTTCACCAGGATCTGGGGGATCAACTGGAGCTTCACGCTCCGGAACTTTGAATACGCGCTGCTGCGCAACGTCGAGCTTTGGAACAGCCTCAAATTCGGCGCCACGGCCGCGGTCATTTGCGCCGTGACGGCGACCCTGGTCGCCTATTTCGTCTACACCAACCGCTTCCCGCTGGTCAAGTGGCTCGAAGTGACGGCGATGCTGCCTGCCGCCATTCCGGGGACGATGCTCGGCATCGGGTTCATCCTGGCGTTCAACACGCCGCCGATCGCACTCACGGGGACGGGCGCGATCATCGTGCTCAGCATGGTGGTTCGCTACGTGCCGGTCGGCTACCAGGCGGCGCGGTCCGCCCTGCTGCAGATCGACCGGTCGATCGAACAGAGCGCCTCGGACATGGGCGCAAGGACGCTGCGCACGTTCAAGGACGTCATGGCGCCGCTCATCAAGACGTCCTTTACGGGAGCGCTGGTCTACTCGTTCGTCAAGTCGATCAACACCCTGAGCGCTGTTATCTTCCTGGTCTCGCCGGGCAACGTGGTCGCCTCTGCGTCGATTCTCAACCTGGCCGAGCAGGGGTACTGGGGCCAGGCGGCGGCCTTTGCTTCGGCGCTGATCGCCACCGCGGTCCTTGCGCTCCTTTTGTTTCGACTGATCGCAGGTAAGAACGGCCGCATTTTCGATCTTTGAGCCGGGCGGCCGCACGGTTGGAAGGTGACCATCATGCAACAAAAGGCCCACGTCCGCCTCTCCGGCGTGACCAAGTACTTCGGCACGACGGCCGCAGTCCGGAGCCTCGACCTGGACATCCCGGCCGGCAGTTTCACGACGCTCCTCGGACCGAGCGGGTGCGGCAAGACGACGACGCTCCGCATGATCGCGGGATTCTTCGATCCCGACGAGGGCGAGATTTTGATCAACGGTAAGCGTCAAAACGGCCTGCCGCCCTTCAAGCGCAACGTCTCCATCGTCTTCCAGGAGTACGCCCTCTTCCCGCACATGACCGTCTTCGAGAACGTGGCGTACGGTCTCAAGGTGCGGAAGACGCCCAAAAACGTTGTGCAGGAAAAGGTCGCCGAGGTCCTCGACCTCCTCGGCCTCAAGGGCCTCGAACGCCGCTCGCCCCATCAGCTCAGCGGCGGGCAGCAGCAGCGGGTGGCGCTCGCCCGGTCCATCGTTCTCGAACCGGAAGTGCTCCTGATGGACGAGCCCATGAGCAACCTCGACGCCAAGCTCCGGGTCCGCCTCCGGGCGGAACTGCGGCAGTTGCAGCAGCGCCTCGGCATTACGACGATTTACGTGACTCACGACCAGGAAGAGGCGCTGTCGCTCTCGGACCAGGTCGCCGTGATGGATCACGGAACGCTGATGCAGCACTCCGACCCGTGGGAGCTCTACTTCAGGCCGAGGAACCGGTTCGTCGCGGATTTCGTCGGCATCGCGAATTTCATCCCGGCCGTCGTCGAAAAAAGCGGCGGTGGGAAAGTGACCGTGACCGTCGCCGGCCAGAAGGGCGAAGTGGCGGTCGACGCGGGCCGGGCGGTGCCGGAAGATGGGGCGCGGGTGACGCTCATGGTCCGGCCCGAGTGGTGCGACGCAACGCCCGCGGCGCAGGCGGGCGGGGACCGGGACAGCCTTGTGCTTTCCGGAGCGGTGGAGTCCCATTCGTTCCTCGGCTCGATCACCCGCTACTGGCTTACGATCGACGGCCTGGAGTCGCTGCTCATCGTCGACAAGGAAGCGTCGCCCGCCGGGGGAGCGCTTCGCGGCGACGTTCGCGTGCGAATCCCGTGGAACAAGCTGCACCTCGTCGACGAGAACGGCGATTCGGCCGGCGCCGCTCCGCTCGCCGCGCAGAGAGCGTCGTAGGCCGACTTATGCCTTTTGGTCGCAGGCAAGACGGCGCGGTCGGCGGAAAACACAAAGCATGCGAAAGCCGACCTTTGCCGTACTCATCTTCGCGTTTCATCTGGTGATTCACGTCGCGGCCGGGAGCGTAAGCGCCGTAGAGTACCCGCGCTTTGCAGACATGGGATCCCCACAGGCGGTCGCCCTCGCGGACAGGGTGCTCAGCTGGCAGTTGCCGAATGGCGGGTGGGGCAAGAATCTGCCCGTGCTCGAGCGGGCGTGGGAACCGGGCACCCCGAAGAGCGACCAGATCCGGGACGGCGTCGAACTGGGCACGTTCGATAACGGGGCGACCACGAGTGAGCTGCGCTTTCTGGCGGGGGTCTACGCGGCGACGGGCGAGGAACGGTTCAAGCAGGCGTTCGAGCGCGGCCTCGACTTCGTCCTCGCCGCGCAGTACCCGAGCGGGGGCTGGCCGCAGACGTACCCGGCCCGGGGCAATTACTCCGACTTCGTCACGTACAACGACGATGCGATGGTGCGCGTGATGGAGCTGATCCGGGACGTGGCGGAGGGCCGCCCGCCGTTCGGTTTTGTTTCGCCCGATTATCTGCCGAGGCTGCGGCGAGCCTTCGATCTTGGTATCGAGTATATCCTGAAGTCCCAAATCGTCGTGGACGGCAGGCTCACGGCCTGGTGCCAGCAGCACGATCCCTACACGTACGAGCCCCGTCCCGGCCGCTCCTACGAGCACGTCTCGATCTCAGGCAGCGAGAGCGTCAGGATCGTCCGCCTGCTCATGTCGCTGCCCGACCCGGATGAGCGAGTGCGCGAGGCGATCCTGAGCGCCCTGCTGTGGCTCGACGAGGCGCGCCTTCCCGACGGCCGGTGGGCCCGCTTCTACGAGATCGGCACCAACCGGCCGATCTTCTCCGGGCGCGACGGCGTGATCAAGTACGACATCATGGAGATCGAGGCGGAGCGGCGCGAGGGGTACGCCTGGTACGGCACGTGGCCGTCGGCGCTCCTGAGCGAGGTGCGCTCGACGGGCTACCTGAGGCGGCTCCACGCGTCGCTCCCCGGCTTCCCGGCGCCGGTGCTCAGCGTGTCGCTTCCGGCCGCCGTGGGCGTGAGCCGGATCGTCCAGGGGACGCTGCCCCTCGACGTCGAGATCCTGCCGGGCGGGGTCGCCGGTCTGAAGCGCCTCGTGGTCACGGTCGGGGAACGTACGGTCTATGATGCGCCGTTGGCTCTCGGCGAGGGAGCGCGCGCCGGGGGCACGATCGTGCGGGGCATCGAGATCGACACGCTCGAGATCGACGACGGTTGGCAAGACATCGCAGTCGAGCTCACGTACACCGCCCCGGGGACGGGCGGGGCGGAATCCGAGCGCCGCACCCGCTTCGTCCAATCGGTCCAGGTGCGAAACCGCTGGACGAGGTCCATCGCGATGCGCCCCCCGGAGAACCGCGGGTGGTTCGGCGTGATCGACCACCTGATGACGAGCGACAGGTCGGCGGGGTGGGAGTTTCTGTCGAACGATGCGGCGCTGTTTTGGGGCGACCGCGACCGGATTGCCTGGAACGGCCCCGGGACCGGGTACTTGGAGTGGGAAACGCCGCACCTGCGCAAGGTGCGCCTCGTGGCGTTCGTGCAGGATCCGGAGGCTCTTCAGGCGGGGAGAATCCCGCAACTGCGCATGTGGGTGTCGCACGACCGGAACACCTGGATCGAGCTCGACGCCGCCGTCGCGGCGGAGCGTAGGGACGGGGTGTGGACCCGCCTCGAACTGACTGCATCGCCGGGGACCCGCGAGATCCAATGGCTGCGGATCGAGGTCGAACCCGGCGCACTCCAGCTCGGCCATTTGGATCTCGAAGGCTAGCGCCTAAAAGCAGATTCCCCCGTGCTGCGCGCCCGCGCTGCACGGCCATTCCGCCTTTCCGAGGCGCCCGCTCCGCTTTGCAGGGAAATGCGACCGTCAGCGGAATTCCCTTCTTCATAGACACCCCGGCAAACATGTCAACCCCTTTCGGCAAGTATTGATCATAGGTAAGGACGTGATGGCCGTGCAGACAGTTCGAGGGAGTCGACCCGCACCCACTCGCCGCAACGCCGGAGCGCTCCTCGGCCTTTGCGCCGCGCTCCTCGCGGCCGCCGCATTGGCCCTGGCGCCCGAGCCGGCGCACGCGCAGCCCAACCCGTCCCTGCTCAGCTCGCTGCAGCGCGTGCAGACGCCGCGACTCGACCGGAACCAAAGCCCGGTGGAGCGCTTGCTCGCCCAGGTCGAGGCCGACCGCCTGCTCCTTTCGGAGCTCCGCAAGCCGATCCCGGTGGAGAGGAGGGCGGCTGAAGAGTATTTGAGAAGACTCCGGGACCTCGCGGCGATTTCCGACCCGGTGAGCCTCTCCCTGCTCGCCAGCACCGTGCTCCAGCAAGCGCCCTACTACTTCGACTGGGCCGAAAAAGAGTTCAAGAATCCCGACGAGCGGGCACTCGAGTATTACGTCGGCGGTGCGCGAGCGTTTCACCTGGCGCTCGAGGACTTCAAGCGCGGCGTGCTTCTCGTCGTGATCAACCACCTCGAGGCCTTGACCGAACTCGTCCTCGAGTCGACGTCCGGATCAAGGTAAGCGAGCCTTCGCGACTAGTTAAGGAGAGATTGCCTTGAGACTCAAGCTAGCGGCCCTTCTGCTTTCGGGGTTGATGTTGGCGGCTGCGGGCGCGGCGTCGGCGGGGACGGCGTCCTTCGAATTTCCCAACGCTCAGCTGCCCTTGGACGGCGCAAAGGGAGTCAACCTGCTCGACCCGGTGAAGATGTACCTGTCCGGCCGCGCCTGGCTGGTGGCGGAGGGGATGGATCCCGGGGTGACCAACCGCCCGGGTTGGGATCTCATGACCCGCCTCGACTGGTCGGCGCTCGGCGCGGATCATCCTGCGAACGCGAGCAACCAGCCCAACCCGATCCTGCAGGCCGTCAGCGGCGCAGCGCTGGTGCCGTTCCGCAACCCTGCGCCGGCGTTCAGCCGTGACATCCTGATTCCGAGGGATTTCGGCCGGATTCCGATTCAGACGGAGCCTCACCTTGCCGTCAATCCGTACGACCCGGACCACCTCGTGGTCGGCATGATCGACTACAACTTCCCGACTCTGGCGTCCTACGTCAGCCTCGACGGGGGTTCGACATGGGACGGGCCGTTCCAGGTGCCCTACCACCTGGAGGACATGGTAGGCGGCGGCGATCCGGTGCTTGCTTTTGACCGCCAGGAATCCGTCTACATGACCGGGATCTCCATCGGGGCCCAGGAGTTCGCGCTCGGGCCCATCTACATGACGGATCGCGTCTCGAGCATCACGGTCTCCCGCTCCGACGACGGGGGGTACACGTGGCCGCTCACGGTCGCCACCGCTCGCAGCAGGATCCGCCTGGAGGGGCAGTACGTCGACCAGACGGGGCGGCTGCGCGGTTCGATCGTGGTTGGGTTCCTCGACAAGCCGTGGATCGCGATCGGTCCGCACCCGGACGACCCGCGGCGGGATGTCATTTACGTGACGTACACCGAATTTGAGACGTATTACACCATCCAGTGGGTGGGCGAGCTGCCCTTCCTTTCCCCGTCGCAGATGGCGACGACCATCCGCCTCGTGCGCTCGGAGGACGCGGGGATCACCTGGTCCGAGCCCGTCGCCGTGAGCGAGACGGTCATCCGTTCCTACGGGGAGGTGGACTCGGGCGACGTGACCCCCGACCGCGTCGTGCAAGGCGCGCAGCCTGCGGTGGGTCCGAACGGAGAGCTGTACGTCGCGTGGCTCGACAGCACGGACGACGGCAGCATGAAGGGGCTCGCCGAGATCCTCGTCGCCCGCTCGGACGACGGGGGCCGGACGTTCGCCAAGCCGGTGGTGGCGGTGACGTTCAACGAAATCGCCTTCCGCCCGCGGACCGGGTACTTCCGGTATTGGGCGGCGGCGTTCCCGCAGATCGCGGTCGCTCCCGACGGCCGCTTGTACATCGCGTACACCGCCCGGACGCCCATCAAGCCGAACGACGACGGCGACATCTACGTGATCAGTTCGGCCGACGGCGGCTTCACGTGGAGCCGGCCGAGGCGCGTGAACGGCGACGACGGCGGCGCCCTGCAGTTCTTCCCGTCGATCGACGTCGGCCCGGACGGAACGGTGCACGTGATGTGGCTCGACATGCGGGATGACCCCACGCAGATCCGCTACCACGTTTATTACACGCGGTCCGAGGACAACGGGAATACGTGGGGGTTTGAGCTCCCCGAGTTCGGCTTCCGGGTGAGGGACACGCGAGTCACCGACTTCGCGTCGAACCCAAACCGCGGCTTCCCCTCGGGCGTCTTCATCGGCGACTACGTGTCGATCCAGGCGACGGAAGGCGAAGTGTACATGGTATGGCCCGACACGCGCCTTGGCGAGTTCGGAGGGACGAACCAGAAAATCGGCTTCGCGCGGCAGCGCGCCGTCCGCTCGCCGGACGTATACGTGCAGCCCGCGGCCGGCGCCGGCGGCGATAAGATCACCGTGCAGGGCTTCGACTTCCAGCCCGACATGAACGTTTTCATCCAACTCCAGGATTCGACCATCGCTACCGCCAGGACGAACCACGAAGGGCGGTTCACGGCGAGCGTCTACATTCCGGTGACCGGTCAAGGAGCCCAGGACCTGCGCGTGTTCGACGAGTCGGGCAACATGGCGTCGACTTCGTTCTACACGGAGTTCGGGTTCGGCAACATCCAGCAACTTTACGAAGACCTGGCGGGCCGGATCGATAACCTGATCAAGGTGCTCGAGCGCGTGAACGGCGGCCGCTGAAGGGGTGCTCCCCGCCGGCGGCCGGCGCCGGCACGTGCTCCACACGTGCTCTACGCGCGCACTAGAAGAAGGTGAACGCGATGACGGGAACTGCGCTCGAACGACTCTCCCGGAGCCTTAAGCTCGCGGTGGCGCTTTCGCTCTTCGCAGTCGCGGGCGGTTTTGGACCCGCCGGGGCGCAGCAGGCGGAGGTCCCCCCGGGGCCGGCCGCCGACGTAATCCGCTTCCGGGCGTTCGACGTCGACCGCGCCCCGAGGGACCTTGAGGCTGACCGGATGGATCTTTACATTTACAGCCTCAAGACCGCCGCGGCCGAGCGGCTGGTGGGCGACAGCCGGTACACGCTGTACCAGGCTCCGGCGTCGACCGTCTCGCTCATTCTCAACCCGGCGCCCGCCCCGAGGGGCGAGCTCAACCCGTTCGCGATCAAGGAAGTTCGGCAGGCCGTCCAGTACCTCGTGGACCGCGAGTACATCGCCCGCGAGATCTACCGCGGGATGGCACGGCCGATGGTTACGCACGTGAGCCCCGAAGACTTCGACTTTCTGACGGTCTACGACATTGACCGGGGGGCGGGGATCACGTACGCACCCGAGCACGCAAGGGAGATGATCCGCAAGGCGATGACCGACGCCGGCGCCGTGCTCACAAACGGCGTCTGGCACTACAACGGTCGGCCCGTCCGGATCAAGCTGGTCGGCCGCGTGGAGGACGAGCGGCGCGACATCGCCGACTTGATCCGCGTGGAGCTCGAAGGCGCGGGCTTCCAGGTGGCCGTCTCGTATCTGCCTTTCGCCGCCGCCGTGCTCACGGTCTACTCGTCCGACCCGAAAGTGTTCGACTGGCACATCTACACGGAAGGCTGGGGTCGGGGCGCCCCCCAGCGGTACGACTATTCGAACATCAACCAGATGTACGCTCCGTGGCTCGGCAACATGCCGGGCTGGCGCGAGGTTGGCTTTTGGCAGTATGACCACCCGGAGCTCGACGAGCTCGGAAAGAAGCTGTTCCGCGGCGAGTTTTCCGGGCTCGAAGAGCGAAACGAGATGTACCGGCGCATGACCGAGATCGGCCTTGACGAGTCGGTGCGCATCTGGGTCGTGACGGCGGAGAACACGTTCCCCGCCAAACGGGGCCTCGAGGGCGTCACCGTCGATCTCGTCTCGGGCCCGAAGTCGCCGTGGTCTCTCCGTGAGATGCATCTTCCCGGTTCTAACGTCGTGACGGTCGGTAACCTCTGGGTTTGGACGGAGCGGACGACGTGGAACCCCGTCGGCGGGTTCGGCGACGTGTACAGCACGGACATCTGGCGCGGCGTGCACGACTCCCCGATGTGGAACCACCCGTTCACCGGGGCGCCGATCCCCGTCCGGGCGACCTTTGAAGTGGAAACGGCCGGCCCGGGCGGAAAGTTGAGCGTGCCGGCGGACGCCGTGATGTGGAACGCCGTCCAGGACCGTTGGACGCCGGTGGGTTCGGGTGTGACCGCCACGAGCAAGGTCGTCTTCGACTATTCGGGTTACTTTGAATCGAAGTGGCACCACGGCCGGCCGATTGAAATGGCCGATGTCGTCTACTCGATCGCGCAAGGGTGGGAACTCGCCTACGACCCGGACAAGGCCCGGATCGAAGTTGCGATCGGCGTCACTGCGAGGCCGTACCTCGAGACGTTCAAGGGCTTCCGGTTCATCGACGACCGGCGCGTCGAGGTGTACGTCGACTTCTGGCACTTCGAGGAGGCGTACATCGCCTCGTATGCGTCGCCCTCGTCGCTCAGCATGCCGTGGGAGCTGCTCTTCGCCATGGACGACCTCGTCTTCAACCAGCGGCGGGCGGCGTACAGCGACACGGCGGCGTCCCGCTACAACGTCTCGTGGCTGAGCCTCGTCATGGAACGGGACGCGTCCCTCGTCAACCGCACGCTGAACCAGTTCCGACTGCGCCGGACCATGCCGGAGCGGGTGTTCCAGATCGGCGGGCGCTCGCTCGTCACCTGGCAGGACGCGGAAGCGCGCTACCAGGCGGCGCTCTCGTGGTTTGACACGTACGGGCATCTGGTGATCAGCAACGGGCCGTATTATCTCGCCGACTTCGACCCGCCCGCACAGTTCGCGGAGCTGCGGGCGTTCCGTGACGAGACGTACCCGTTCCGTGCCGGCGATTGGCTGTTCGGCGATCCGCCCGCGCTCTCGATCGAGAATGTCCGGGCCGAGGTCGTGGTCGGCGGCGAGCCTGCCGTGGTCGCCGCCGAAGTCGCCGGTCCGGGAGAGCTGGGCCTCAGCTACCTCTTGCTCGATCCGGCGATCGGCGAGGTCGTGGCGAAGGGCGAAGCGGAGCGCCTGGCCGCGGAGCCGGGTTCCGGGGCCGGCGCGGCAGGAGGATCCGGGCGGGCGACGTTCGCCGTCCGGCTGCCGGCCGACCTGACCGCGACGCTCTTCCCGGGGCTTTACGAACTCTATCTCGTCGCCCACAGCGACCAGCTGGCCCAAGTGGTCGACCGGCAGGTTGACCTCGAGGTCGAATAAGGCGGGGAACCCTCGGGATGGGCGTGTTGCGGCCGCTCCTCGCCCGGGGGGCGATGCTCCTCGGCGTGCTCTTCATCGTACAAGCCCTCGTGGTCGTCACCTTGGGCGCTACCGGATACTCCGACCGGATGCTCGAGGCGGTGATCAGCGAACAGCTGCGGGCGATCCGCCCGGCGCTGGCCGAGACGATCCGCGATCCGGACCAGCTCGAGGCGACGTTGATCGCACAAGCAGAGGAGCTGCGGCGCGCGTACGGGCTAGACCGGCCATGGTACACGCGGCTTCCCGCCATGGTGAAGCGGGTGTTCACGCTCGACCTGGGGGAGGCGCACACGCTCAGGAGCTTCAAGGGAAGCAACCGGGTGGCGGACATCGTCCTCGAGCGCATTCCCAACACGATGCTCTTGCTTACGACGTCGCTCGTCATCACGGCGGGGATCGGCATCGCCGTCGGCGTCCGCCTGGCAAGCCGGGTCGGCACGCTGCAGGACCGCGTGATCTCCTACTTCGGGGCGATCTCGTACGCCCTTCCGGCATGGTGGGTGGGCATCCTCCTGATCCTCCTGTTTGCGTTTCACTTCCCGATCCTGCCCTCAGGCGGGATGTACAGCTCGCCGCCACCGGACGGCGGGCTCGCGCGCTTCCTCGACCTATTGAAGCACGCCGCGCTCCCCGTCGTCACGCTGGTGCTCGTGAGCGTCGGCCCCTACATCTACGTGGTCCGGACCATGACGCTCAACGTCGCTCAAGAAGACCACGTGCGGGTCGCACGCGCCAAAGGCCTTTCCGACGGCGTCGTGCGGCGGAGGCACATCCTGCGGGTCGCGGCCCCGCCGATCGTCACCGGCCTCATCCTGAGCCTCGCCGGGTCGCTCGGCGGCTCGATCCTGGTCGAGACGGTCTTCAACTGGCAGGGGATGGGACGTCTCTACTATGAGGCGATCGCCGGCACGCCCGACGAGATGGTGATCGTCGCCTTGACATTCGTCTTCACGCTCCTGTACGTGGCGGCCCGGATGCTCCTCGAAATCCTGTACGTCATGCTCGACCCCCGGGTGAGGTACTGAACATGGAGCTCGGCAAGCTGCTCAGGGAGCTCGTAAAGAGCGGGCCGGGCAGGGTGGGCCTCGGACTCTTTTGCCTGATGGTGCTCGCCTCGGTCTACGTCCTGCTTACGTACCCGCCGAATTACGGCGCGGCCCGGTGGGGGAACCCCAGCCTTTGGGCGGATAACCCCAAGGCGAAACCGCCGGTGTGGAGCGCATGGTTTTCCTCCCGGGCGCCCGCCCGGCACCAGGTGCTCGCCGCGACGGAGCCGGCGGAGCGGAGGAGCGACGCCCGTTCGCACACGGCGGCGTTCGTCTTCGAGTTTACGCATGCGGGGGATATTCCTCCGAGCTTCCTTTCGTTGTCGATCGGCGGCGTGACGTACTACAGCCGGCCGCCGGTGATTACGGCGACGCTGGTCCGCCCGGACGGGCGCGAGGTGGTGCTCTACCGGGCCACCGTTCAGGCTCCCAGGCCCGGCGAGCAGGCCCCGTACGCCCGCCACGCCGAGGTGCCGCTAAGGGTCGCGCTCGACGCGGACGAGCGGGCGATCCGGGCGGCGGCGGAACTCGCGGGCGCACTGAAAGGAGCTGCGGTTTCGGAGCGCGACGTGCGCGGGTCGGTCCTCGCCGTGCTCTTCGGCACGGCTGCCGCCGGTACAGTTCCCGTGACGCCGGGCGGCGCCACCGCCGCCGCAGGCGCACCTTCCGCCGGCACGCCCGGCTCCGGTAGCTCCGGTAACGCCGCCGGTGCAACGTCCGGGGCGGGGGAGTTTGCGCCGCTGAAGGGTGTCTACCGGCTCAAGGTTGAAGTGATGGCGGTCGACCCGCGGGACTCCGTGGCCCAGGTCCGCGCGGTGGTCGGAGGCACCGTGTACGGGCTCATGGGCACGGACGCGCTCGGCAGGGACCTGGCGGAGGGGTTGCTCTTCGGCCTTCCCGTCGCACTGCTCATCGGCATCGCAGCCGCGACGGCAAGCACGGTTCTCGGGACCGCGCTCGGCCTCATCAGCGGTTACCTCGGCGGGTGGTGGGACAACGTCATCCAGCGGGCGGCGGACATCGTTACGAACGTGCCCGTACTCCCGCTCCTGATCTTTCTCGTGTTCATCGGCGGCACGCAGCTGTGGTTGATTTTGCTCGTGCTCGTCGCCTTCAGTTGGCCGGGCCTTGCGATCACCGTGCGGTCGATGGCGTTGCAGCACCGCAGCGGCCAGGAGGTCGAAGCGGCGCGGGCCCTCGGCGCGTCGGGGGCGCGGATCATCTTCCGCCACGTGTTCCCGCACACGGCCGCGTTCATTTTCGCCCAACTCGTATTTTCCGCCCCGTCGGCGATCTTGGCCGAAGCCGGCCTGAGTTTCCTCGGGCTCGGCGACCCGTCGATCCCGACCTGGGGGCAGATTCTCGAACACGGTTTCCGGACCGGCGCCGTATACCTCGGCTACTGGTGGTGGGTCGTGCCGCCCGGAACGCTGATCGTGCTCACCGCCGTCACGTTCATGCTCCTCGCGCTCGGCCTCGAACCCGCGGTCGACCCGAGGCTCAGGAGGTCCAGGCCGTGGCGCTCCTAGAGGTGAAAAACCTCGTCCTCCACTATGCGACCGGCGGCGGGCTCGTGCGCGCCGTCGATTCGGTCTCCTTCCAGATCACGGGGCCGGGCGAGGCGCTCGGGATCATCGGCGAATCGGGAAGCGGCAAGACGAGCATGGTGAGCGCGCTCATCCGGATGCTCCCTCCGAACGTGGCCCGCTTCGAGGGGGAGCTCGTCTTCGACGGCGTCGACTTGATGAGCCTTTCGGATGAGGCGTACCGCCGGGAGATCCGCTGGAAGAAGATCGCCGTGGTCTTCCAAGGGGCGATGAACTCCTTCAACCCGGTGATCAAGGTGGGCCTGCAGGTCGCGGAGCGCCTGATCGAGGGCGGGGGGATGAACAAGAAGGATGCCTTCGCGCAAAGCGCCGAGCTGCTTGAAATGGTCGGGCTGAGAAAGGAGATCTTCCACCGGTACCCGCACGAGCTCTCCGGCGGTATGAAGCAGCGCGCCGCCGTCGCGATGGCGCTTGCGATGAAGCCGTCGCTGCTCATCTTGGACGAGCCGACGTCGGCCCTCGACGTAAGCGTACAAGCGCAGGTGATGAACCTGCTCAAGACGCTGAAGTGGGAGCTCGGCGTGTCCATGATCTTCATCACGCACGACATCGCCCTGGCGAGCGACATCAGCGACCGGATCGCCGTCGTGCAAAACGGGAGGGTGTGCGAGCTCGGCCCGGCGGAGGACGTGCTCCGGCGGCCGCAGCACGCCTACACGAGGAAGCTGCTCGCGAGTGTGCCCGCGCTCGACGTGCAAGCGGACGCACTGCAGGACGTTGCAGCGGTGGCGACCGGGACCGGGGCCGCGGCTCCGGGGGTGGACGGCGGGCCGGCGCCCGCGGCCCGACCGGCGGCCACGGTCGCACCTGAGACAATCCAGCTTGGGACAGTGATCCGGCCCGCGGCGCCGGCAGAAAGCGGCCCGGCACACCGTGCAAAACACGGCACGGCGTTCCGGAGCGCTCCATCCGGCCGCCCCCTGGTCGCGGTGGAGGCTTTGCGCGTGCATTTTCCGGTCCGCCGGGGCGTTTTCCAGCGGGCGCTGGTGAAAGCCGTAGACGGCGTCAGCCTTTCGCTCGAGCGCGGCGAAACAGTGGCGGTCGTCGGGGAGTCGGGCAGCGGGAAGACGACGCTCGGCCGGGCGACGCTGGGGCTGGTAAGGCCGACGCTGGGTAGCGTCTCCTTCGACGGGCGGCCGATCGCCGGGCTTTCCCGGGAGGAGCAAAAGCGCTTCAGGCGGCGGGCCCAGGTGGTCTTTCAGGATCCGTACGCCAGCATGAGCCCCTTCATGACGGTGCGCGAAATCGTGGAGGAGCCGCTCGTAGTGCACGGGATCGGCCGGACGAAGGCCGAACGGGCGGAGATGGTCCACCGGGCGCTCACCCAGGTGAACCTTACGCCGCCCGAAGAGATCGCGGCCAAGTACCCGCACAACCTGTCGGGGGGTCAAAGGCAGCGGGTCTCGATCGCACGGGCGCTCGTGCTCGGCCCGGAGTACATCGTAGCCGACGAGCCCGTCTCGATGATCGACGCATCGAGCAGGACCGAAATCCTCGCGCTCATGCGGGGCCTTCAGTCGGAGCAGGGGATCGCATTCTTGTACATCACGCACGACATCGCGAGCGCTTTGCACTTCGCCGACCGGATCGCCGTCATGTATCTCGGCGTCCTCGTCGAGGTGGGCCCGGCGGCCGACGTGATCAAAAGGCCCCTGCACCCGTACACGAAGGCGCTCCTCACCACCGTGCCGCAGCCCGACCCGGAGAACAGGAAGCGCCTGCGGCCGGTGATCCCGGGAGAGCCGCCTTCCCCGGCCGACGCCCCGCCCGGTTGCCCGTTCGCCGGGCGCTGCCCCGAGGCGATCAAAGGGAAGTGCGACGCCGTGCGGCCCGCGCCTTTCGCCGTCGAGCCCGGCCGCGAGGTCGCCTGCCACCTCTTTGAACGGTAACACCTTTCAAGCCGGCGAGGTCGCCGGGGAAGCAAATGGAGGTCCCGACGTGGACATCGACCCTTCACTCGTAACCGACGAACACAAGCACCTCGTGGCGTCCACACGTGTCGAGCCCGATCCGCCCGAGGATTTTGAATCGTTTTGGCGGGAAACCGTCGAGGAATTGCGCGCGGTCCCGCTCAATTTGACCGTCGAACGCGTCGCGCCGGAGGCTCTCGGCCCCGGCGCAGGCCCCAGTGCGGTGGGCGCAAGCGGCGTCGGCCCGGCGCAAGGGGAAAGCGCGCGCGGCGGCGCAGGAGCGAGCGAGGACGATGTGTGGCTCGGGATCTGGCGCGCTGATTCGCTCGGGGGCAGGCGCATCGGGGGACCGCTCGCCGTGCCGCGGCGGCCGTCAGGCGCCGTGTGGGTGTACGGGCACGGGTACGGCTCGATCAAAGACGGATCGGCGTGGAGACCCGATCTTGCGCGCCAAGGCTTCATCGCGGTGGGCTGTGACGCCCGGGGATACAACCGGAGCAGGGCGGAGGGCGACCCGGGCGTGCCCGGTTGGGCGACGTGCGGGATCGAGGACAAAGCGCGTTACATCCTCCGGGGCGCGGTGGCGGACACGATTCGCGCCGTGGAGGTGGCGAGGGCGCTCGAAGGTGCCGATCCCGGCCGCACGGTGCTTTACGGGTCCAGCTTCAGCGGCGGGACTGCGGTGCTCGCGGCGCCGTGGATCGAGGGCCTCCGCTACGTCGCCGTCCGGGTGCCGACGTTCGGGGCGTACGACTTGCGCCGCACGCTCGTAAAGCGCGGCTCGGGCGCGGAGATCAACGCCCTGATGGACCGGTTGGACGAGCGCGAGCGGGCTTCTCTCCGGGATCGGTTGCGCTACTTTGACGCGGTGAACGCCGCCGCGTTCATCCGCACGGTTCCTGTCACTGTGGGGCTCGGCGTCAGCGACGTGGTCGTTCCAGGGGAGACGGTGGCGGCGATCTACCACGCCCTCGCGACTCCGGAGAAGGAACTCCTCAGCTACGCCTGTTCCCACACAAACCACCCGCGCACTGCGGAATGGCAGCACTTCGAACGCCACGTGCTCGCCGAAGCGCTCGCGCGTTGCGGCTGAGGGGGCGGCGGGATCAGCCGATCACGTGCTCGACCAGGCGCTTGGTGTGCATGATGCCGTCCCACGGGTCCCCGGGGCCGCGGTAGACGAGCGTGTACGGCCCGGAGAAGCCCGCCTCGTGAACGAGCCGGACGCACGCGAGGAAGTCTTCCTCGGCGAGGCTGCCGTCGGCCGCGACTTCCGGCTTGGCGTGCACCGACTCGGCCCTCGGACTGAGCCGCTCGAGCCCGCCGTACTCGCCGGGCTTTCGGCCGTTGCCGAAGTCCGCGACGAGTCCCACTTCGCCGCCCAAGCGGTCGAGCAGTTCGACGAGCGTTCCTGTGTCGGTCGTAAACGATCCGAGGTTCTCGGTGAGCAGCCGCACACCCGCTTCGGCGGCTACCTCGGCGAGGCGCAGGTACCCCTCGACCGCCCGGGTCATGGCGGCTTCGTCCCCCGGAGCGGCGTTGCCTGCGACCGCCCTCGCGCACTTCGCCCCGAGGAAGCCCGCCCGGCGGATCCAATCCGACACCCAGGCTATTTCGACCTCCCGCTGGGCTTCGTCCGCCTGAACCAGGCTGCCGAAGTCGATCAGCACGCAGAAAAGGCCGACCCCCGCCTGTTCGAGCGCACGCCTCAGCCGTCTCAGATACGCTTCATCGGTCGACGGGAAGTGGAAATGGCAGATGTCCACCCACCCGATGCCCCGCTCGGCAAGGTGGGCGGGCAGTTCGACCAGGGGTATCGACTCGGGATGCGGCTCGACGGTCTCTACGAGGCCGGTGCCGCCGGGCTTTCGTCCGGTCATCCGCGCGGGGCCGAGCAGTTCATGCAGGCTCCAGGAGTTGAGCGAGAAGCGGTTCAACCTGTTTCTCTCCTTCATCGAACGCCGCCATCTGGGGCGAGCGTCGCTGTACTTGCCGGCGGCGCCCTCCGCCCGGTCATTGCGGCGCCATTCTACCTTCTGGCCGCCCCGGCCTCGACCGCCCGTTCCCAGGCCTCGATCGCCGCCGCGAGCTCGGCGACCACCTCGGGATAGGCGTCCTTCAGGTTGTGACGCTCGGCCGGATCGCGTTCGAGGTCCGTCAGGTGAACGGGCTCCGGCGGGGCTTCGTCGACCAGGCGCCCGTTCAATACGAGTTTCCACTTATCGCGCCGCACGGCGCGCTGCTCGCCGAACTTCCAAAAGATCTCCCGGCGGGGGCTTGGCCCTCCCCTTGCGATCGCAGGCAATAGGTCGAAGCCGTCCGTCCCGTAGGCGCCCGGATCGCCGCCTGCGGCGGCAAGGAGCGTCGGGAAGACGTCCAGCCCGCTGCCGAGCGCGTCGCTCATGCGGCCGCCCGGGATCGCGTCCGGCCAGCAGATGAAGGCGGGGAGGCGGATCCCCCCGTCGAAGAGGCTCGCCTTGTGCCCCTTGAGCCCGCCGGTGCTGCCCCCGCGGTAGGGCGTGCGGCTCCCGTCCAGCCAGTTGCGCGCCTCGCGGGACGGCCCGTGGTCCGGTTGGAAGAAGATACACGTGTTGTCAAAGCGGCCCTGGGCCTTGAGTTCGGCGACGATCTCCCCGACGCCGTCGTCCATCGCGCTCACCATGGCCGCGTACACCCGTTTCTCCCAGGGCAGGCGGGCGAAGCGCTGCATGTACGCTTCGGGGGCGTGCATGGGGTAGTGCGGCGCGTTGTACGGCACGTAAAGGAAAAAGGGGCGGTCGTCCCCCGCCGTACGCCTGAGGTAGGAGATGGTTCGCTCCGTGACGAGTTCGACGAAGTAGCGCCCGTTTTCGTACACCTCGCGGCCGTTCTCCCACAGGTCGTGGAAGGGCTCGACCTTGTAGGCGCCCGTTCCCCAGTAGTAGATGTGGGAGTAGTAGTCGATGCAACCGCTCAAAAACCCGAACCACTCGTCGAAGCCCCGGTCCTCCGGCCGGCATGGGCGGTGGTTTCCGAGGTGCCACTTCCCGAACATCGCCGTGCGGTAGCCCAGCGCTTTCAGAGCCTCGGCCAGGGTCGGAATCCCGGGCGCGAGCCCGGGCGCCCCTGGGGCCGGGGACACATTGTCGGGTACGCCGGCCCTCTGCGGATACCGCCCGGTGAGGAGGGCCGCCCGCGACGGCGAACAGATCGGCGCCGCCGCGTACCAGTTGGTGAAGCGCACGCCCTGCGCCGCGAGGGCGTCGAGGTTCGGCGTTCGGCAATGCTCCGAACCGAAGGAGGACAAGTCGCCGAATCCCATGTCGTCGGCCATGAATACGATGAAGTTCGGCCGCTGCATTGGAAAAGCGCTCCCGGTTTGCCCGCGCACCGGCGGGACGACTGGCTAATTCTCTTCCTTGTGCCGGGGCGGTATCCTGCATCGTGGTTTCGGGAAGTCCAGAACCTCCACGACGATTGTCCAGAGGGAAAGGAACGCTGATCCGAGGATATTTCGCGCACGTTCAACGTTCTAAACAGTCGCACGAATTGAACGTGACCCGGCGCCTAAAGCCGCCTCGAGAGGGGGGATCCGCTCCAGGGGAGACTCCTTGCGCATCCGCTGATTTGCCCGAAACTAGTGAAAGGGGTAGAGTACATGCAACAGACCGGCACATTCATACGCACGCTTTTCCTCGCCGCGGCGATACTTCTTGCGGGCGCACTTCTGCTCGCCCCGGCCGCCGCGGCGCAGCAGAACGAAGAGTTCACGGCTGACCTCACCATCTTGATCCGCAGCTCAAACATTTCCGACAACCTCAGGGCCACGATCGACAAATGGGCCGCCGGCCGGGGAGTCACGGTCGACTACATCGTGACTCCAGGCAGTTGGGAGCAGTACTATGAGCAGATGCTCCTGCTCTACCTGGGCGGCGTTCCCTTCGACATCGTCTTCGTCGACCAAACCTATGTGCCCAGCGCCGCCCGGGGCATCCTCGCCGATCTTACGCCCTTCATCGAGCGCGATCAGATCAGCCTCGACAGCTTCGTCCCGCTCGGCGTCGACTCGTTCCGCTGGCGGGGGAGCTTGTACGCGCTCCCGTCGTACGTCTCCAACCTGGCGATGGGGTACAACGCCGACATGTTCGCCAGCTCGGGCATTCAGGAGATCGTGACGAACTGGGATTCGGATCAGTTTACGTGGAGCGAATTCGTCGACATCGGCAAGAAGCTGACCATCGACCGGAACGGCGACGGCACCCTCGACCAATGGGGCCTCCGGCGCGTGCCGCCGTGGCGGATAGCTCCCTTTATGTTCGGCGGGGACTGGGTCGACGCAGACGGCACGTTGTCGCTCCGCACGCCCGAGCTCCTGAAGAGCATCGAGGAATTCGCCGCGCTCGCCGTCGACCACGGTATCACGCACCCGTCGGGCAGCTCGAGCGCGCTCGCATCGGGCGCTGTCGCCATGGAGCCGGTGGGGCAGTACACGATTCCAACGTGGGAGCAGTACAACTGGAAGTACGGTGTGGGCGTCATGCCCCGGGGAGGCGGCCCCGGCACCCGGTCGACGATTCTCTACGCCGACGGCTTCGGCATGGGTTCGCTGAGCCGCAACCCGCAGCTAGCCTGGGATTTCATCCGGACGTTCGTCACGGAACCCGAGGTCGGGATGGCGATGCCCCGGCATGCGGCCAGCGTTCCGGCGTACCGGCCGATGCATCCGCAGTACATCGACGAAGTAAGCGCGGCGTACCCAAGGGTCGATTGGCTCGCCTTCGCCGAAGGCTTGTTCCGGGGCAGGGTCTTCCAGGTCCGCTTCTCGCCCAACTTCGCGGAGATCGAGGCGCTGCTCAACCAGGTGACGAATGAAATCTTCGCCGGGACGAAGCCCGCGAGGACGGCCCTGGCGGAAGTGGAGCCGCAGGTGCTCGCGCTTTGGAACAGCGATTGACGCGGGTTCGGCTCCGAAGAAGGGATCGCAGGCGAAACGACAAAGCGCTGCGGCCGCATTACGGCGGCTGCAGCGCTTTTGGTTTGGGGCGGCGGGGCGGGAGCTCGGCGAGAGGATTCGCCCGGCATGTGAGGGAAATCCATCCCGACGTGCGGTGTAGTCGGCGCACGCGCAGCTGTAGACTATGAGCAACGACGCTGCAATTCGATCAGCAAACAGGATCGCACACATCAACGGAGTGAGGACGTGATCCGGTGGATCGCTCGGCAAAGCTCAACGCGCTTCGGCAGATCGCGATGACGTTTGCCGAAGGGCCGCTCATACCTGTGCTCTCTTTTTTCGCCGGCCGGCTCGACGGGATCCGGTTCGTCCGGGAGACGGAAGGCGCCGCCGTGAGCGTGTACCTTTCG
>NICF_comb_assmDRAFT_10001261_pt1 | contig 20228 bp, 17 predicted proteins | sample NewIslPassag4_SG_FD_11279 | JGI IMG/M metagenome (IMG submission 11279) | reverse complement strand
GGCTCCTAGGCCCCGTCCCCCTCGGTCGCCTTCTTCCGGTAGACCTCGATTCCGCGGAAGGCCCCGTCCAGCACGTAGCCGGACTGCTTCAGCTTCTCGAGCTGGGACTGTCCCTTGCCCTTGATGTCGGGCCGGTAGACGAAGACGTAGTCCGCGGAGTTCGGGAAGTGGTAGATGCGGTCGCGGTTGGAGAGGTGTGGTGCGAGGCGGTTGGTGGCCGAGACGGAGGCGTCGCGCGGCACCTCGGCCATCTTTCTCGTCAGCCAGCGATAGGTCTCGGCCTGCCTGTCGGTGAACTCGCGCACGAGGGGTGTGAAACCCGCCTTGAAGGAGGCGTTGGGCAGCAGGGCGCCGAACTTCGCCGAAAGCGCCGTCGTGGCCACGACCATGCCGCAGACGAGGGCGACGACGAGACGTGCCGGCCGCGCGACGGCTGCCTTCACCCACCTCGCTTCGCGCAACTCGGCGAGGACTGAAGGAACGAGGGCGAAGGCCAGGGGATAGAGCACCGTCGTGTACTGAAAGTGAATGCTGAAGACCGGTCGGCGGCTGCTGAGAAAGAGGAAGGCGAAGCCGTACAGCATCACGACGATCCGCCTCCCACCCAGCAGCGGAACGAAAAGCAGCGGCAGAAAGAGCAGGAAGAAGAACTGCAGCTTGACGTCCGTGGTGAGGTGCTTGATCACGAAGATCGGATTGCCCACCAACGAGGCGACGAGGTCGCCCACGCTCCCCCCGCCCTTACCCATCATGTCCTTGAAATAGTAGGCGTAGCCGTAGGTCTTGCTGCTCTNCTGCATGAAGATGCCCGGATCGAGCATCACGAAGAGCTTCACGAAGGCGAAGTAGGCAAGGCAGACGCCGATGGTCGCCAGGCCCGTCACCTTGCGACGATGCACGAGGATGGCGTATAGGCCGACGCCGCAGAGCAACAGCGAAACGTCTTCCCGCACGAGCAGCGCCAGGGCAACGAAGACCCAGTAGATGCGCAGGGCGCCGAGCTCGAGCGCTGCCGTCGCCGAGAGAACGAGCGGCCCAGCGAGCGCAAGGCTGTGGAAGTCGTAGAGATTCACCCCGTGAAGTGCGGGGTAGAGCAGGTAGACGAGAACGAGTGCCACCGCGAGCCACGGGCTTCCGAGCTTGCGGCGGGCGAGGATGTACAGGGGGATCGCGCCGAGCGCCAGCCAGATGGACTGCAGCACGAGCAGGGTCTCGGACCGCGGGCTGATCGCGTAGATCGGCGCGAGCAGTGCGATGATGGGATCGAAGTGCGCCGACAGGTGCGTCCCGGATCGGACGAGGGTCGAGGCGAGAACCCGGCCGTGTAGCGTATTCCAGAACAGGTTGTCGTAGATCGCCAGGTCGAAAAGGTGGGTGCCGAGCGCCCAGTGCTGGCGCACGGACAAAAAGGAAAACAGGGCCGCGTAGCCGAGGATGAGCAAGCCCGCTACGACCGAAGCGCCGCGAAGGCGTGGGAACGAAATTCCGGGCAGCCGGTAGACGAAAATGGCGACGATGGTCGCGAGCGCCCCGGAGAACGAGATGGCGAGCCAGGGCCGGTCCACCTCGATCCGCGGCGCGGTCAGCGCCGCCACCAGCGGCAAACCGAGAATCCAGAGGGTGACGCGGTTCCAAGCCGAGAGCGAGGCGGACAGGCTCTCGGGACCACCGCGTCGGGCGCGGTAGCGGCGAAAGGCAAGGAAAGCGACCGACATCAAGGCCACCGAGAGCACGACGAAGATCACGGCCCACAGGCGGTCTCGCGCCGTCATCTGCGAGTTGTCCAGAAGTGCGGCGCGTCGGTCGAAGATCAGCGGAAAGAGAAAGTGCCCCGGCGCAGCGGCAATGGCGAGGGCGAGAGCCAGCGACCACCTCGCCTCGACCAGTGTCGTCCACCAGCCAGACAACCGCTCTCGAAACGAAACCGAGGAACCTGCTTGTAGTTCCATGACGAATCTGGAGATTCCTGCCCCGGGGTTCTCAAACGGCCGCTCGTCGGCGCTCGACGCGCGGCCTGCCGAGAAGGATCGTCCATGGAAAACAGACTTCCACGTGCAGCGGCTCGAAATGAGGCTCGACGACACGAACGAAGCCGCGCTTGGTCCACTGCTGCACGTGCTCCGGATGGTTGCCGAGGTTTCTCAGGTACTTGCCGCGCGCCAGGTTGGCCAGGCGAAACCACGGCTCCCAGGGCACGGTGAGCAGCGCGTGCGATCCACACAGCGACGATAGCCGCACGAGTGCCTTTTCCGGATGTTCGAGGTGTTCCAGCACCTCGCTGCAGATCACGACATCGAATTCCTTCCTTCCGAGATCGATGGATTCGAGCGAGGCCACCTCGAAAGTCGCCTCGGGACAGCGTTGACGGGCGCGCTCGATGGCGGCCGCGGATGCATCCACTCCCCAGAGGGCGATCCCGTCCAGGTGGTCGAGAAGGTATCGCGCCAGATAGCCTTCTCCACACCCCGCGTCGAGGATGGTCGCCGGGCGCAGCGGCGCCAGAAGCTCGGCGATGCGCCGGTGGAAGCGCGCGATGAGCATGCGGAGGATCGGATTGCGGCTCTCGTATTTCTGCTCGTTCGCGCTCGCGCCCGTCATGCCACCTCCGAGATCTCCCCCTCCGCCTGCTGGCCCGTGACGATCTTTCGGATCTCGTAGGGGGCCTCCTCGCGCGTACCCAGGTGCACGAGCAGCTCGGCGATGAGACCTGTCGCCAGGATCTGAACGCCGACGACCAGCAAGAGCACGCCGAGGATCAGCAGCGGGCGATGGCCGATCGCCTGGCCGGAGAGCCAGAGGGCGGTCAGGTAGATGCAGATGCCGAAGCCGCCGAGCAGCGAAAGAAGGCCCGGCAGCCCGAAGAAGTGCAGAGGCTTTCGGTCGAACTTCAGCAGGAAATAGACGGTCAGCAGGTCCATCAGGCCGCGGTAGAAGCGGCCCGCCCCAAACTTGCTTTTCCCGTACCGCCTCGGGTGATGTTCGACGACCAGCTCGGCGATGCGAAATCGCCTCCAGTGCGCGAGGACGGGGACGAAACGATGCATCTCCCCGTAGAGACGCACGCTGCGGACGACCTCCCGCCGGTACGCCTTGAAGCCGCAGTTGACGTCGCGCAGCGGGATCCCGGTCAGCCAGCGCACCATGGCGTTGAAGATCCGGGACGGGATCACCTTGTGCCAGGGATCGTGGCGCTTCTGCTTGTAGCCCGAGACCACGTCGTAGCCTTCCTCGAGCTTGGCGAGGAAGCGCGGGATCTCCTTTGGATCGTCCTGCAGGTCGGCGTCGAGCGTGAAGACGATTTCGCCCCGGGCGTGCGAGAAGCCCGCGGCCAGCGCCGCGCTCTTGCCGAAGTTGCCACGGAGCTGGATGAGCGTGACTTCCGGGTGATTTCGGGCGAGCTCCTCCACGCGCGCCGCCGAGCCGTCGGTGCTGCCATCGTCCACGAAGATCACCTCGAAGGAAGGCGAACCGGGCAGAGCACGCACCGTATCCGAGATGCGGCGGTAGAGCTCCTGCAGCGTGACTTCCTCGTCGAGGAAAGGAATGACGAACGAGAGAAGCGGCTTCATCGATCCGCCGGCAGCGTAGCGATGTGATAGGTTGTGGTCAAACAGGGAGAGCGGACGGGGCGTGAAAGGCAAAGGAGCTCGTACGGCGCTGGCCATCGTGGTTTCCGGCGGTCTGCTCGCCTGGCTGCTCTCCCGGCTGGAGCTCGGCCCTGCCTTCGACCGCCTCTCCGGAGCCGACGCGCGCGGCTTTCTCCTCGGGGGCCTCCTTTCCCTGCTCGTCCTCCTCTGTCGCGCCCTGCGCTTCTCCGTGCTCACCCGCGCGGCCGGCCTCGAGGTGACCGCGCCGGCGGTGGCCATCCAGGTCTTTCTCAATCGCGTCACTCCCTTCCGCCTCGGGGAGATCTCGCTGCCGCTGCTCCTCCGGCGGCATGCGGGAGAGGACTTCGCCTCGGCGCTGGTCGGCCTGGTCTTCGTCCGCCTCCTCGACCTTTCCATCGTGGTATGGGCGATCGGGCTCTCGCTCGCCGCAGGGCCGGCGGGTGCCAGCGCCCCCGCGCTCGTCGGCGGGGCGCTCTTGCTCGGAATCCTCGTCGCCACCTTCCGCCGCTGGCTCGGCGTGCTGGTCCGACTCCTGCGCGTGCTCTGGGGCCGATTGGCCGGGGAGCGCCTGCCCGCGGTCTCCCGGGCGCTCGAAAGGCTCGCCGCCGCCACCACCGAGGCGCGGCGCCTGGCAGGGCGTGATCACGCTGCTCTGGCCCTGACCTCGGTCGGGATCTTTCTCGGCCAGACCGCCGTTTTCGGCACGATCCTCGCCGCCTACGGGATCCGGCTCCCCTTGCTCTCCCTGCTCCGGGGCGGCGCCGTGGCCCAGGCGGGGGCCGCGCTTCCGATCGCCGCCGTGGGCACCATCGGGACCCACGAGGCTTCCTGGGTGGCTGGCTTCGTATGGGTGGGACTGCCCCTGGAGGAGGCGATCGTCACCGGGGTGGCGGCGCAGCTGGCGACCCTCGCCTACGCCGCGTGTTTCGCCCTGCTCGCGTGGCTATGGCTTTCGCGTCGACGTCCCACCGCGATTTCGAGCCATTGATACAGCTCGCTTGCCAGCGCCCCACCCTGTCTTAGGTTGGGGCCATGAAGCTGGATCGATACACGCTCAAGGCCCAGGAAGCCCTGCAGGACGCCCAGTCCATCGCCCGCCGACACGATCACCAGCAGCTCGATCTGGAACACCTTCTGCTGGCGCTTCTGGATCAGCCCGAAGGGATCGTCGTCCCGGTTCTCAAGAAGATCGGCGTCAACCTGGAGCTGCTCCGGTCGCGAGTCGACGAGGCGCTCGCACGCCTGCCGAAGGTCCAGGGCGGCGAGCTCTACGTCGCCCAGCGCCTGGCCAAGGCCCTGGATGCCGCCGAGGACCTCGCGCGCGAGCTCGGCGACGAGTACGTCTCAACGGAGCACATGCTGGCGGCGATCGCCGGCGACAAGCAGGGCGCCGGCGACGCTCTACGAAGCGTGGGCGCCACGCGCGAGCGCGTGCTCGCGGCGGTTCGCGAGCTGCGCGGCGGCGCGCGCGTGACCAGCCAGACCCCCGAGGCGCAATTCCGCGCACTCGAAAAGTACGGCATCGACCTGACGCAGCGGGCGCGCGAGGGCAAGCTCGACCCGGTGATCGGCCGCGACGAGGAAATTCGACGCACCATGCAGGTCCTCTCGCGCCGCACCAAGAACAACCCCGTGCTCATCGGTGACCCGGGCGTCGGCAAGACCGCCATCGTGGAAGGTCTCGCCCGGCGCATCGTGGACGGCGACGTCCCCGAGGGGCTCAAGAACAAGCGCATCGTCGCGCTCGACCTGGGCGCGCTGATCGCGGGCGCCAAGTTCCGCGGCGAGTTCGAGGAGCGCCTCAAGGCCGTGCTCGAGGAGGTCACCAAGTCGGAAGGCGAGATCATCCTCTTCATCGACGAGCTGCACACGCTCGTCGGCGCCGGCAAGGCCGAGGGCGCCATGGACGCGGGCAACATGCTCAAGCCCGCGCTCGCCCGAGGGGAGCTTCGCGCCATCGGCGCCACCACCGTGGACGAGTACCGCAAGTACATCGAAAAGGACGCGGCGCTCGAACGCCGCTTCCAGCCGGTGCTCGTCGACGAGCCCAGCGTGGAGGACACCATCTCCATCCTTCGCGGTCTGAAGGAGCGCTACGAGACGCACCACGGCGTCAAGATCACCGACTCGGCGATCGTGGCCGCGGCCACGCTTTCGCACCGCTACATCACCGACCGATTCCTCCCGGACAAGGCCATCGACCTCATCGACGAGGCGGCCTCGCGCATCCGCATGGAGATGGACTCCATGCCGGCCGAGCTGGACTCGATCCGCCGCGAGATCCTCCAGCTCGAGATCGAGCGCGAGGCGCTCAAGAAGGAGACGGATCCGCTCTCGCTGGACAGGCTGGCGAAGATCGAGCAGGAGCTCGCCACGCTCAACGAGAAGTTCGCGGGGCTCAAGAGCCAGTGGGATGCGGAAAAGGAGCAGGTCAACCGCATCCGCGAAGCCAAGGCCAGGCTCGAACAGGCGAGCACCGAGGAGCAGGAAGCGCTGCGCCGCGGCGACCTCAACCGCGCGGCGGAGCTGCGCTATGGCACCATCCCTGCGCTCCAGAAGGAAGTGCAGGAGGCCTCGCGCAAGCTCTCCGAGCTGCAAAAGGGGCAGAAGATGCTTCGCGAGGAGGTCGGCCCCGAGGACATCGCCTACGTCGTGAGCAAGTGGACCGGCATCCCCGTCACCCGCATGCTCGAGAGCGAGATGGCCAAGCTCGTCCAGATGGAGGAGCGGATTGGCCAGCGGGTGGTGGACCAGCGGGAGGCCATCGCCGCAGTGGCCAACGCGGTGCGGCGCTCGCGCTCGGGCCTGGCCGACCCCAACCGGCCCATCGGTTCCTTCCTCTTCCTCGGTCCCACCGGCGTGGGCAAGACGGAGCTGGCGCGCGCTCTGGCGGAATTCCTCTTCGACGACGAGACGGCCATGGTCCGGCTCGACATGTCGGAGTACATGGAGAAGCACTCCGTGGCCCGCCTTTTCGGGGCCCCTCCGGGCTACGTCGGCTACGAGGAGGGCGGCCAGCTCACCGAGGCGGTGCGGCGCAAGCCCTACTCCGTCGTCCTCTTCGACGAGATCGAGAAGGCGCATCCGGACGTCTTCAACGCCCTCTTGCAGGTCCTCGACGACGGCCGGCTCACCGACGGCCAGGGCCGCGTGGTGGACTTCCGCAACACGGTCATCATCATGACCTCCAACATCGGCTCGCAGCTCATTCAGGAGAGCCTGCTAGCGCGCGAAGCCGACGGCGACGAGGGTGGGACGCAGATCCCCGAGCGCGTGCGGGAAGGCGTGATGGCGGAGCTCCGGGCGCATTTCCGACCGGAGTTCCTCAACCGCCTGGACGAGATCGTCCTCTTCCATCCGCTCACCCGCTCGCAGCTCCGGAAGATCGTGGACATCCAGCTCGCGCGCTTCGAGAAGCTGCTGGCCGAGAAGAACCTGCACGTGGAGGTCAGCGAGGCGGCCAAGGATCTCATCGCGGAGGCGGGCTACGATCCCGCCTACGGTGCCCGACCGCTCAAGCGCGCCATCCAGCGCATGCTGCTCGACGAGCTCGCCATGAAGCTCCTTCGCGGCGAGTTCGAGCCGGGCGATACCATCGAGGTGGACGCGGAGGGCGAAGCGCTGCGCTTCCGCCGCAAGGCCGAAGCCGAGGCGGTCATCCACTGAACCGCGGAAGCGACGCCCTCGCGGCGTCGCTTCCGTTTCGCTAACTTGGCGGCATGTCCCGGAGTCCGAACCGACGCGAGTCGGGTGCCGACGACGCGCAGCGCCTCGCGCGCATCGTCGGCGCCAACCTCCGCGCCCTCCGCAGCCGGCGGGGGCTCTCGCTGGAGAAGCTCTCCCGCGCCTGCGGCGTGAGCCGCGCCATGCTCGGGCAGATCGAGCTGGGCAAGAGCGCGCCCACGATCACCGTCCTCTGGAAGATCGCGCGGGCGCTGGACGTGACCTTCTCGGCGCTGATCTCGGAACGCCAGGCCAGCCGGGCCACCGTCCTGCGCGCCGCCGACAGCCATATCCTCGCCAGCGCCGATCAGAGCTTCACCTCGCGCGCGCTCTTCCCCTTCGACGAGCCGCGGCGGGTGGAGTTCTACGAGCTGCGGCTGAAGGCCGGGGGCGTGGAGGAGGCCGATCCCCATCCCGCCGGAACAGGCGAAAACCTCGTGGTCGTGGAGGGGACGGTGGAGATCGATTTGGGCGACGAGGTCCATCGTCTGGAGAAGGGCGACGCCATCCTCTTCGAGGCCGACGTCCCCCACACCTACCGCAACCCCGGCGAGACCGACGCCCTGATGTACCTGGTGATGACCTACGCCGACTCGGTCGGGTAGAAGCGATCTCCCAGCCACCGCACCAGCCGCTCGGCGTCTCGCGCCTCCAGCTCTGCGACCGGAACGACGAAGGCCCCGGGCGGTGGTTCCGTGCCTGCGGGCGGGTCGAGAAGGACGAGGAGACGCGCCCGGGCGTCGCGCGCGACGACGTCGAGCGCCGGCTGGCAGAAGCCGCCGGCTCCAACGATGCCCAGGCGGAAGGGGTCGATCTCCGGCCGCGCGGCCAGGATACCCAGCGCCGCGTGCAGGGCGTCTTCGAGTCGCTCGTCCGGCTCCCCGCCCGACTCGAGGCGGAGGCTGGCGATCCCCGCCTCGGCCAGGCGTAGCAGGAGCGCGTCCAGCCCTTGGGAAAGGCCGACGAGGATCACCGCCGGCGCCGGCCCGAGCCCGCGCGGGACGTGGATCCGCGCGGGGTGAGCCCGCAGCTTCGAGTCGATCAGGCGCAACGGCTCGTCCACCCCCTCGCGCAGCTCGAGGTTTCGGGGCGTCGAGGGTCCCGCCTGGGCGAGGAGGATCGCCACCTCCCGCGCACTCACCTCGGGCAGGTTTTCGTACGTCCCCGGGACCTCCTCGGGCGAATCCACCTCGATCGGCGCGATCACCTCCACGCCGTGGGCTTCCAAACGCTTGCGGCCGGCCTTCACCGCGCTCGGCACCGCCACCACGATGCGCTGCGCACCTCGACGCTCCAGGTAGCGCACGCCCGCGGAGGTGGTCAGCCCGCTGAGGATGGCGTCGTCCACCACCACGACCACCCGGCCGCGGATCGCCGTGGCGGGGTCGGGGCTGCCGAAGCTCTCCCGCCAGCGGATGAGCCTCTGCGAGACGTCCTCGCCGATCCCCTCCAGCTCCGCGGGCAGCAGCCCGACGTCGGGGCCACGCTCGTCGAAGATCATCGCGCCGTCGGCATCGACGGCGCCCACCACCACCTCGGGCTGCTCGGGAAGCCCCACCTTCCGCACCAGGAGGGGAAGGAGAGGCGCATGAAGCGCCCTCGCCACCTGCGCGCCCACCTGGACCCCTCCCCGGGGCACCGCCAGCACGACCGCCGGCCCGTCCAGCCTCGGCGCCAGGATCTCCGCCAGGCGCCGTCCCGCCTCCACGCGATCGAAATAGCGCTCCATTCCCGGGAATCTAGCCACTCGGGCGAGCGAGCGCCTGCTCCCCGATCCCTACCGCTGTCCGAGAACCTGCTCGGGATGGGCGCAGATCTCGCTCTCGTCGTCGCAAGCGGGAGAGCCGAGCTGTCCCGCCGCGTTGTTGCCCCAACAATAGGCCTCGCGCTGGTCGGTGAGTGCGCAGGTATGCCGCGTGCCCGGCCGGATGAGCACGAAGCGCCACGGCCCCGAGACGACACGCGTGGGTGCGGTCACGATCTCCTTCGGTGGCGTGGCTTCCGAGCTGGCTGCTCTCGTTCGCTCCCCAGCAGTAGGCGCCCGCCGGCGAGATCACGCAGCTCGTCCCCCGGCCGAGCCCGAGGGAATCGACGGGAGTTCCTTCGAGGAGAGCCTCGGGCTCGCCTCGCTTGCCCACGCTCCCTCGTCCGAGCTGGCCTCGATCGTTGGCGCCCCAACAGTAGAGGGCGGACTCGTCTGCCGCGATGCCGCAGACGTGATCGTAGCCCGCGACGATCGCCGCGAGAGCGGGTATCCCCTCCACCTCGAGAGGTTCGGCCGAGACGTCCGGCTCGGTTCGCCCGAGCTGGCCGACGCCGTTCTCTCCCCAGCAGAGAGCCATCCCCTCCTCGGTGAGGCCGCAGACGTGGAAGGCCCCCACCGCGAGCTGGACGAAGGGGCCGGCGTCCACCCGAGCCGGCTCGGTGCCGTGAAAACCGCCCCAGCACCGCGCTGCCCCCTCCTCGTCGAGCGCGCAGGTCTGGCTGCCCCGGGCGGCGAGGGACCGGAGGCCGATGAGTCCCGGCACCATGCGGGGCGTCTCCGCGTAGCTCGGCTCCGCTGCCCCGAGCTGCCCCGCGTCGTTTCGACCCCAGCAATGCGCGCGGCCTTTCTCGTCGAGTGCGCAGGCATGATCCGAGCCGACCGCGAGCTCCACGAAACGCGTCCCGCCGGCGACCGGAAGGCTCGGCGTATGGAGGTTGATCTGCTCCGTCTCGAAGCCGAGCCGCCCTTCCGTAGCCAGTCCCCAGCAGTAAACCGTCCCCGTCGGCGTGAGCCCGCAGGTATGGAACTCGCCCGTGCCGATCTCCGCGAAGCGAAGCAGCGTGCGGACCCGCACCTCGGCCTCGAGCTCGCCCGCATTGGCGATCAGGCGGGTCTCACCCCAGCCGCGGGCGACGACCTCGCCGCCCTCCACCACGGCGACCGTCGGGTCCTCGGAGGTCCACTCGATCGGTGTCGTGCTCACCACGTCGCCGTCTGCGTCGAGCACCACGGCGTCGAGGGGGAAGGTGCGGCCAAGCGCAATCGAGACGCTCTCAGGCGCGTCGATGCGCACGGGCTCCCCCTCCACCTTCACCGCCACCACGGCGCCGAGCCTCGCCGCCTCGATCTCGATGCGCGTCTGGCCCTTGGCACGGCCGGTCACCGTCCCGTCGCCGGCGACCAGGGCGACCTCCGGATCCGCGGAGCGGAAGAAGACCGGAACCTCCACCGGCTCGCCATCGGCACTGCGCGCCACCACCTCGATCTTCTTCTCCTGCCGGAGGCCCACCACCATCTGTAGGGGCGAGACATCCAGCTCGACGACCGTGGCAGAACCTTTGTCGCCCCCCGTGCCTCCGGTCCCGTCGATCGGGTTTCCACCACCTCCCCCGCCGCCACCGCAGGATGCGATCGCCGCGCCCAGCAGCGCCCCAAGGATGCCTCGAGCGAACCGAATCATGGTTTCTCCTCCGGTCGGCTTCAGCCGATCCGATGTGTCTGCCCGCCGTCGACCACGATCACCGCCCCCGTCACCCACGACGAGCGGGGAGAAGCCAGGAAAGCGACCACGTCGCCGATCTCCTCGGGCCGGCCGAGACGCCGAAACGGAATGGATCGCTCCACGCGAGCGAAGGTCTCGGGGTCGTTCTTTTGCCGCCAATCCCACGAGCCGCCGGGAAACCAGATGGCACCCGGCGCCACGCAATTGACGCGGATACCGCGGGACGCGACCTCGATCGACGCGGCCTTGGCGAAGCCGTGTAGCGCCGACTTGGCCGCCACGTAGGAGGCCCGCCCGAAGGCTTCCAGGCCCGAGATGGAAGAGATGGCGACGAAGGAGCCCCCGCCGCGCTTTTCCATGTGGGGGACGACCGCCCGGAAGAGGCGCACCGCCGAAAGGAAATTGAGCTCCCAGACCTGCCGCCAGACCTCGTCCGGCGCGAAGACGTTGCCCGGCTTCGACCCGCCCGCATTGGCCACCGCCACGTCGATCCCCCCGAGCCGCTCGGCGAGCCGGGCGATGGCGCGATCGTGGGCTTCGGCGTCCGTCACGTCGGCCGCCTCGATCTCGACGGAAACGCCCATCGAAGAAAGCTCGCGGGCGACGTCCTCCAGCCCCTCGCGCCCCCGCGCGACGAGGCCGAGAGAGCAGCCCTCCGCAGCCAGGCTCCGGGCGATGGCGCGCCCGATCCCCCTGGAGCCACCCGTGACGACGGCGACCTTCCCCTCCAGGCTCAGATTCATTCCGTAACGATATCGGATCGCGGAAAGCGATTGTACCAGACGCGCTCGAGCGTCAGACCGTGCGCCGGCGCCGTCTCCCCTGCCAGCCGCCGATCCCGCAGGGCGAGGAGACGGATCGGATCGTCGGGAGGCCGCTTGCCCAGCCCCACCTCGACCAGCGTACCGACGATGTTTCGAACCATCTGCTTGAGGAAGGCCGTGGCCTCGAAGACGAACCGGATCTCCTCGTCCTCCTGCAGCACGTCCAAGCGGAAGAGCTCGCGGACCGTGGTGGGCGCCGTGCAATCCGCGGCGCGAAAGGCGGAGAAATCGTGCCTGCCCAAAAAATGCGCGGCGGCCTCGCGCATGGACGCCACGTCGAGTGGCCGGAAGATCTCCCAGTGCGTGCGCCGGCGCAGCGGCGAGCGCACCGGCCGGTTGGAGATTCGGTAGACGTACCGCTTGGCCGATGCCCAGCGGCGTGCGCAGAACGCCTCGGGCACCTCCTCCACGTCCACCACCGCCACGTCGTGCGGGAGGATGCCGTTGAGCCCCTCGAGATAGGCGCTTCTCGGGAGACTCCTTTCGGCACGGAAGCTCGCCACCTGGCCAGTGGCGTGGACGCCCGAGTCGGTCCGCCCCGCTCCGACCACCCGGACGTCGTGTCCGAGGAGAACGCGGAGCGCCTTTTCCAGCTCCTCCTGCACCGTGCGGCCGTTGGGTTGGACCTGCCAGCCAACGAAGTCCGTGCCGTCGTATTCGAGCGTGAGCTTGAGTTTGGGCATCGGGCGAGGAAGGTAGCGCGGAACCCTGCGGGCGTCTCGATGGTTCGAACGAGATGCGCTCGCATTCCGCGAGCCAGATGGCTAGTGTGATTCGGATGGACCGGATCGGGCAGGACCTGACTCTGGAGGACCTGGAATCCATCGCGCGCGATCGATTCGGGATCGAGGAGCTGCGGCCCGGGCAGCGGGCCATCCTCGCCGAGGTTCTCCAGGGCCGGGACGTGCTCGCCATCCTCCCCACGGGTGGGGGAAAGAGCCTCACTTACCAGCTACCCGCGCTCGTCCTCCCGGGGGCGACGGTGGTCGTCTCTCCCCTCATCTCCCTGATGCAGGACCAGGTGGACAAGCTGCGGGCGCTGGGGCTGCGAGTGGTGATGCTCAACTCCACCATGAGCGAGAAGGAACAGCGGCGGAGCCTGCACGCCATCGAGCACGAAAGGCCCCGACTGATCTACGTGACTCCGGAGCGGCTCGAAGACCACGCCTTCCGCCGCATCCTCCTCTCCGCCCGCCCGCAGCTCTTCGTGGTCGACGAGGCCCACTGCATCTCCCAGTGGGGCCACGACTTCCGCCCCGCGTATCTGGGCCTGCAGAGCGCCGTGGAGGCGATCGGCGGCCCCCCGATCCTCGCCCTGACGGCCACGGCCACCCAGCGCGTCATCGCCGACATCGTTCGACAGCTCGGCATGCGCGAGCCGAGGATCCTGGTGGCGGGTCTGCGTCGTCCCAACCTGGCCTTTTCCGTCATTCCCGTCCGCACCGAGCACGGGCGCCGCAAGCGGCTACTGGAACTCGTCCTCGCCGAGGAGGGCGCCGGCATCGTCTACTGCTCCACCGTGCAGCAGGCCGAGGAGCTCGCCGCGTTCCTGCGGGACAGCGGCGTCGACGCGGACCGCTACCACGGGCAGATGCGGGCCCGGGAGCGGGAGGAGGTGCAGCGCGCCTTCATGACCGGCCCTTCTCCCCGCGTCATCGTCGCCACCAACGCCTTCGGCCTGGGCGTGGACAAGCCGGACATCCGCTTCGTGATCCACGCCCAGATGCCCGGCTCCCTCGAGGCCTATTTCCAGGAAGCGGGCCGCGCTGGCCGCGATGGCCTTCCTGCGCGCTGCGTCCTGCTCTACTACCCGGGCGACCGGCGCGTTCAGGCCTACTTCCTCGGGGGCCGCTATCCCCGCAAGGAAGAGGTCGTCCAGGTGGCCCGGGCGCTCTCGGAAACTCCCCGATCGCCCGCCGAAGTCGCCGACTCCACCGGCTTACCCCTTCGCCTGGTGCGGGTGGTCCTCTCGCTTCTCGCCGACTCCGGGATGGCGCGCGAGGTCGACGGCCTCTTCACCTTCGTCGGCACTGCCCCCACCGAGGATACGCTGGTCGAGGTGGCCGGCCGCTACGAGGAGAAGCGCCGCGAGGATCGCAAACGCCTCGACGCGATGATCCGCTACGCCACCTCCACGCTGTGCCGGACGCGCATCCTCCTCGCCTACTTCGGCGACGAAGACGAGCAGGATTGCGGCCGCTGCGACAACTGCCTTCGGCGCGAGGCGCGCCTCCGCGAGGCGCGCAGACAGGCGGAGCGCGAACGCCGCGCCCGGGAGGAGGAGCTGCGCGTGTCGCGAGAGCGCGAAAAGGAGGCGCGCGCACGCGGGCGCCGTCCCCGGCCCCTGCCCCGTCCGGCTCCCAAGCCCTCGCCCGTGCAGAAGCCGCGGGGTCTCGGCCCGGGCCAGCGGGTCCGCCACCCGGCCTTCGGCGAAGGCGAGGTCCTCGCGGTCCAGGACGACCGGGTCACCGCCTTCTTTCCCGGCAAGGGGGAAAAGACCGTCAAGTCGAAGTACCTGACGCGCAGTTGACCGGATCCGGGCCCGACCCTAGGATGCCGCCGCCCCGACGCGGCATCCGGGGCGCGCGTCGGCTGTTTCCGTCTGGTCCATGTTCGACAAGCTCCAGGACATCGAGAAGCGATACGAACGCCTCCTCGACGAGCTCGGAGATCCCGAGGCCCTCGCCGACCGCGAGCGCTACCGCAGACTCACCCGGGAGCAGGCCCAGCTCGAGCCGATCGTGCGCGCCTACCGCGAGTTCTGCAGCGTCGACCGGCAGCTGGAAGACGTCCGCGCCCTGCTCGAAGAGAAGGACCCCGAGATCCGCGAGATGGCCAAGGAGGAGCTTCCGCAGCTTCGGGAGCGGCGCGACGAACTCGAACGCGAGCTCCGGATGCTCTTGCTCCCCAAGGACCCCGCCGACGAGCGCAACGTGATCCTGGAGATCCGCCAGGGCGTGGGGGGCGACGAGGCCAGCCTCTTCGCCGCGGATCTGCTGCGGATGTACCTGCGCTATGCCGAGCGCCAGGGCTGGAAGGTGGAGATCCTCAGCCGGCACGACACCGAGGTTGGCGGCATCCGCGAGGCGCAGGTGCTGATCGAGGCCGAGGGCGCCTACTCCTGGCTCAAGCACGAGGCCGGTGTCCATCGCGTCCAGCGCGTGCCCGTCACCGAGGCGCAGGGCCGCATCCACACCTCGACCGTGACCGTGGCAGTCCTGCCCGAGGCCGAGGACGTGGACATCAAGCTCGACGAAAAGGACTACCGCAAGGACGTGATGCGGGCGGGCGGACCGGGTGGCCAGAGCGTCAACACCACGGATTCGGCGGTCCGCCTCGTCCACTACGAGACGGGTATCACCGTCGTCTGCCAGGACGAGAAATCGCAGCACAAGAACTTCGCCAAGGCCCTGAAGATCCTGCGCGCCAAGCTCTACGAGCTCGAGCTGGAAAAGCAGCGCGCCGAGCGCGACGCCGCGCGCCAGGCGATGATCGGCAGCGGCGAGCGATCGGAAAAGATCCGCACCTACAACTTCCCGCAGGACCGCGTCACCGACCACCGCATCAACTACACCCGCCACAACCTCCAGGCGGTCCTGGACGGCGACATCCACGACCTCCTCGTCGCCGTGCGCAACCACTTCATGGCGCAAAGGCTCCAGCAGAGCGAGCAGGCGAGCCCATGAGCGAGGTGTGGACGGTTCGCCGGGCGATCCTCTGGACCGCCTCCTACCTGCAGAAGAAGGGGGCCGACTCGCCGCGAACCGACGCCGATCTCCTCCTCGCCGACGCCCTCGGCGTGGACCGCCTCCGCCTCCTCCTCGACTTCGACAAGCCGCTCACGCCGGAGGAGCTCGCCGCCTATCGCAAGCGCATCGAACGGCGGGCCCGGGGAGAACCGCTGGCCTACATCCTCGGGCGCAAGGAGTTCTACGGCCGCGACTTCGTCGTCGGACCCGAGGTCCTCATCCCGCGTCCCGAGACCGAGGCGCTGGTCGACTTCGGCAAGGAGGAGATCGGCGAGGACCAGCCCGCGCGCGTCCTCGACCTCTGCGCCGGCACGGGCTGTGTCGGGATCAGCCTCGCCCTGGAGCGGCCTCGCGCCACGGTGGACCTCGTGGAAGTGGACCCCGGCGCTGCGGAGGTGGCGAGACGAAACGTCGACAGGCACGGCGTCGGCGATCGAGTCCGGGTGCTGGTGGGCGACCTCTTCGCGCCCGCCGACGGAATCTACGACGTCATCGTCTCCAATCCCCCCTACGTTCCCAGCGGCGAGATCGAGGGCCTTTCGCGCGAGGTGCGGATGGAGCCCCGCCTCGCCCTGGACGGCGGTCCCGACGGACTTTCCGTGGTGCGGCGCATCGCAGCGGATGCGGCCGCCCGCCTCCGCCCCGGCGGGATGCTGGCGCTGGAGCTTTCCCTGGAGCAACCCCCCGTCGTGGCCGACCTTCTCCTGCGCTCCGGCTTTGCCCGCGCCGAGGTCCGGCCCGACTTCACCCATCGGGACCGTTACGTTGTTGCCTGGACATAGCGGGATTCATTAGGTTCGGGGCCGTGGACGCCATCGTCATCCGCGGAGGCAACCGGCTCGTCGGCACCGTCCGGGTCTCCGGCTCGAAGAACGCCGCCCTTCCCTGCCTCGCCGCGAGCCTCCTCGCGGAGGGCACCCACACCTTCCGGAACGTCCCCGACCTGGCCGATATCGGCACCATGTCCCGGCTGCTGCGGTCCATGGGCTGCCACGTCGAAAGGAGCGCGGGCGGGACGGTCCAGGTCTACGTTCCGCCTGCCCCGGAACTCGAGCCGATCGCCCCATACGAGCTCGTCAAGACGATGCGGGCGAGCGTGCTGGCCCTCGGTCCGCTCGTGGCGCGCTACGGCAAGGCTCGCGTCTCTTTGCCCGGTGGCTGCGCCATCGGCGCCCGCCCCATCGACCAGCACATCAAGGGCCTGGAGCAGATGGGCGCCGAGATCAGCCTCGAGCACGGCTACGTCCAGGCAAGGGCAAAACGTCTGCGCGGCGCGAGGATCACTTTCGACCTGGTCACCGTCACCGGTACCGAGAACCTCCTGATGGCCGCCACGCTCGCGGAGGGCACCACCGTGCTGGAAAACGCCGCCCGTGAGCCCGAGGTGGTCGACCTCGCCCGTGCCCTGGTGGCGATGGGCGCGAGGATCGAGGGGGCAGGAACGGACCGAATCGAGATCGAGGGCGTCGACGAGCTGCGCCCGGCCAACCACGAGGTGATCCCCGACCGCATCGAGGCCGGCACGTTCATGGTGGCCGCCGCCATCACCCGCGGCGACGTCCTGGTCGAAGGCGTTCGGCCCGAGCACTGCAAGGCGGTCATCCAGAAACTTCGCGAGGTCGGTGTCTTCATCGAGGAGGAGGGCGCGGGCCTGCGCATCCGTGGACCGGAGCGTCTCGGCCCCTGTCGCATCGAGACCCAGCCCTACCCCGGCTTCCCCACCGACATGCAGGCCCAGCTCATGACCGCGGCGGCGATCGCCGATGGCACCTCCATCATCACCGAAAACGTCTTCGAGAACCGCTTCATGCACGTCCTGGAGCTCTCCCGGATGGGTGCCAACATCTCCGTCAACGGGCGGACGGCCGTGGTCAAGGGCGTGCCGCGGCTCTCGGGCGCGCCGGTGATGGCCACCGACCTGCGCGCCTCGGCCTCCCTCGTCCTTGCCGGGCTCTGCGCCGAGGGGGAGACGACCGTCCAGCGGGTCTACCATCTCGACCGCGGCTACGAGCGGATCGAAGTCAAGCTTCGCGGACTCGGCGCCGAGGTCGAACGCGTCAAGGCTGCGCGCTGAATCTCTCCCATTGCGGGGAAGAAAGCCCCTTTGCTAGGGTGTTTTCGGATGCATCCCGCATCTCCCGAACGTCTTTTTCACGGAGACTTAGATCCATGGACTGCCCTCGCTGCAACGACGAGATGACCCTCCTCGAAGCGGGTGACGTCTCGCTGCAGCGCTGCCAGGAATGCAGCGGAGTCTTCATCGATCCGACCGATCTCAACCGTCTTCTCCTGCGAAACAACCTCCCGGTGCTCGAGCGGCTGGGTGGTCGCGAGAACCTGGACGAGATCTCCGTCACCTGCCCCGAGTGCTCGGTCGACATGACGGTCATCGAAGGTGAAGACAGGCGCGGCCTCCGCTACGAGGCTTGCGAAAGCTGCGGCGGCATCTGGATCGACCTCGACGGGGCGGCGGGCACGGTGGACACGGTCGAGTCGGCGATCGTCCATCTGTTCCGGGAGATGAAGGGCTGAACCCGGAGACAGGCCCTTCTCGGAGATTCGAACGGCGGGTGCAAAGGCGCCCGCCGTGATCCAAACAGCACGGTTTCCGACCGCGATCAGGCCGGAGGCGGCGCGTGCGCCGGGGCTCCGAGCGATTCCTGACGCGTCAGGGCTTCCAGCCAGCCGCGCACCAGGCGCACGTGTTCCTCCTCCTGGCGACGCGCATCCTCGAAGGCGTTTGCCGCCTCGTCGTTTCCAAAATCCCTCGCCAGATCGACGAGCATCTCCCAGGAGGCGTTGTCCACGAGTTCCGCGGTGAGGATCGCGGAAAGGCCCTGGGCAAGCGTCGTCCTCGGGTCGGTGAGGACCTGCAAGATCCCCTTTGCCTGCACGCCGGCGACGTCCGCACAAGGAGTCTCCGCGGTGGGGTCCGCACCCATCTCCTCGATCGCCTCGGCCACGATCTGCATGTGCCGAAGCTCGTCGTCCTGGATTTTTCGAAGCGCCTCCTCGGTGAGCCCGATGGAGTCCACCTCGCCCGCGGATGCGAGCTTGGTGATGAGCGCCTCGTATAGCCGGACCCCCGTGCGCTCGAAGGCCATCCGCTCGCCCATCTTGTCCAGGAGGACCGAGGCCTTCTTTCCCGTGACCGCGGAGGCGGCCGCCTTCGCCATCCCCTTCACCGATCCCGGCGGCGGCACGCTCCCCACCGGGATGGCCCGCGCGTGGTAGCTCTCGCGCACCTCGGCGATCTTCGACTCGTCTCCCGGAGGCGGGTGGATGTTGGCGGCGGCCTCCTCCATCGCCTTCGCCTCCTTGGGAGACATGCGAACGCCGGTGCGGTTTTTCCCCATGTCGCCCGACGTCTTCATCAGTGCACCCCCAGCTCCTGTGCCCGAAGCGCCTGCGCCCGGGCGATGAGTTCGGTCCCCGGCATCCACCGATAGCCCGCGGCCACCGTCTCCGAGGGAGAGCCCTTGGAATTCATGTAATTTCGATACGTGGCCGAAGGCCCGTCCTGCGGCTCCTTCTCCTTGGGCACGAATTGCGTGCCCTGCGCCCGCAGGTCCACCTCCTTTTCCAGCACCTCGCGCACGTAGTCGCGGTGGCTGGCGAAGTCGAGTGGCTGCGGGAGTGACTTCGGCAGCACCTCGAATGGGTCTCTCTTTTCCACCTTCTTGAAGAGCTCCATCACGTAATTGAGGTGCCCGAGTTCGTAGGCGAGCATTTGTTCCCAGATCTGCTTGATCCGGGTATTGCCCTCCTGGTGCATGCAACTGAAGTAGCAGTAGACCTCCGTCGCCTCGTGCAGGAGCCATTTTTCGAGCCATGGCTCGTGCGGATCCTGCAGCGACTCGTATTGCGTGACGTGCTGCTCCTCGATCGAGGAGATCTCCGCGTAAAGCTGCCGCGCGATCGGATCGGCGTAGATATTGCCGACCGTGGCGTAGAAGTTTCGCGTCTGCTGCTCCGCGGCGAGGATCAGGAGGGCGTGGATCTTCGTCAGCGGATGCGCCTTCTTGCGGTCGTAGTGGGCCCGGATGTCATCGTCCGGGTGCCGGTGCTCCACCCAGGTCGGTCGACCCGGCATGATGTCCGTGTAGCTCTGGAGGATGACGTTCGGATCCTTCCCCTCCAGCCGGTCCAGGAGCGCCGAGTAGCGGTAGAGGTGGTCGAAGTCCTCGAGTAGACCGAAGCGGTATACCTGCTTCATGTAAGGGTCGGGCTCGTGCTCGGCCACGGTGGCCGTCACCTCCACCGCCACCTGCTCGTAGGCGATCGTCGTCTCCAGCGCCGACTGGTCCGGCGGAAGGAGCCAGTTGACCAGCGTCTGCTGGTGCTGTTCCACCCGCCTCACCCGCGCCAGCTCCTTGCGAAGATCCGCGTTGCACCGGGCGAACTGGTGCTGGAAGAGCCAGGATTCGTTCTCGATCCCGTTCATCAGGATCACCCGCACCCGCGTGAACGCGTCGTCGTCGAGCTTGCTGAGCGGCGTGCGGACCAGGTCCGGCCAGGTGAAGCGCTGCTGGTCGAGCGGGATTCCCTTCTCCTTCGTCAGGTCGAGGGCCACGTCCTCCTCCCTCCTTTCGGCGGGCGCACTCCGGCCTCCGTACCGGGCGCGCCTCTCCCCGTGGAGCACCAACGATGCCCCCGCCTCCGTCCACCCCGAAAGCCCGCCGTTGGTCCACCCCGCCCGGAGCCGCGCGTGACGTGCGCCCGCGCCTCGCCCTTGACTTGGTCCCTTGGCCGGATTATCCCTCCGGCTTGCTCCGAGCGGAGCCTGTGCGGGAATAGCTCAGTTGGTAGAGCATCAGCTTCCCAAGCTGAGGGTCG
>NICF_comb_assmDRAFT_10001254_pt1 | contig 20351 bp, 18 predicted proteins | sample NewIslPassag4_SG_FD_11279 | JGI IMG/M metagenome (IMG submission 11279) | reverse complement strand
GCCGCGGTCGAGGAGCAGCCGGTCCCCGAACCCGAGCCCGTGGCCCAACAGCAGCCCGAGCCCGAGCCTGTGGCGGAAGAGGAGGAAGAGGAAGAAGAACTCTCCTTCGCCCAGGCCCTGGCCAGCATGCCGATCATCGACCGCGAAGAGCGCGAGTCCGAGGAATACGGCGAGGAGGACGACGAAGAGTACGAAGTGCCGGCCATCCTCGAGCCCGAGGCTCGGCCGACGGCGATTCGCTTCGCCGAAGACGTGCTCCCTCGCCAGGAAGAAGAACAGCCCCGGAAGTCCTCGTCGAAGGGGAAGCGCCGTGCACCGCGCTACATCGAAGAGGACGACGACGAGTACGACTACTCAGGTCGCATTCACTAAGGAGCGTGGTAGGTGAAGGGCCCCAGGCCGCGGCACGTGCCGCAGCGCACCTGCATCGGCTGCCGGCAGGAAGCCGGTAAGCGGGCCCTTATCCGTATCGTCCGTACGCCCGACCGCCGGGTGGTCGTCGACCCCACCGGAAAGGCGAATGGTCGCGGGGCCTATCTCCACCCCGTTCGCGAGTGTTGGGAGAAAGCACTCAAACGGGGTACCATTGCTTACGCACTGAAGACTACCCCGGTTCAAGAAGATGTGGAGGCGCTGCGCGCCTTCGCCATGACGTTACCGGTCGAAGAAAGCGAAGGCATATGACACAAACCTCCTCCAAGGCACGACAGGTGCAGCTACCCCCTGCTCTTACCGTCAAGGATCTCGGCGACATCCTTGGCGTGTCCGCTGTTGACGTCATCAAGCGCCTGATGACCCACGGCGTGATGGCGGCGATGAACCAGACAATCGACTTCGCCACGGCTGCACTCGTCGCCGGCGACCTCGGTTTCCAGGCCACCGAGCTCGAAATCGAGGAACCCGCTGTCGTGCCTCCCAGCGAAGACGAATTCGCCGATCCGCCTGAGTCCCTGAAAGAGCGCCCACCCGTCGTTACCATCCTCGGCCACGTCGACCACGGCAAGACGAGCCTGCTCGATGCCATTCGCAAGACGCGCGTCGCAGCCGGTGAAGCCGGCGGTATCACCCAGCACATCGGCGCCTACCAGGTCGAACGCGATGGCCGAAAGATCACGTTCATCGATACCCCGGGCCACGCGGCTTTCACCGCCATGCGTGCCCGCGGCGCCCAGGTCACGGATATCGCTGTGCTCGTCGTCGCAGCCGACGACGGCGTGATGCCGCAGACCATCGAGGCCATCGGCCACGCGCAGGCCGCCGGGGTCCCGATGATCGTCGCCATCAACAAGATCGACCGGCCCGAAGCGGACGTCGATCGGGTCAAGCAGCAGCTCCTCGAACATAACGTCGTCGTCGAGGAGTACGGCGGCGACGTGATCGCCGTCCCGGTGTCCGCGGTCAAGGGCCAGGGCATCGACGACCTGCTGGAGGCGATCAACCTCGTCGCCGAAATTTCGGAGCTCAAGGCCAACCCGAACCGCGCAGCCAACGGTGTGGTTGTCGAAGCCGAACTCGATACCGCCCGCGGCCCCGTCGCGACCGTGCTCGTCCAGGGCGGCACCCTGCGCCAGGGCGATGCCCTCGTCGTCGGCGAGATCAGCGGCAAGGTCAAGGCGATGTTCGACGATACTGGCCGGCGCGTGAAGGAAGCTCCTCCGTCGACGCCCGTCCAGGTCATGGGCCTCGAGGCGGTGCCCGAAGCCGGCGAACGCTTCCGCGTCGTGAAGGACGAACGCGAGGCGCGCGCCATCGTTGAAGAGCGCCGCCGCGCCCGCGAAGCCGGCGAACAGGTCGGTCCCGCTCACGTCAACCTCGACACCCTCTTCACCGAGATCAGCGCTGGCAAGATCAAGGAACTGCTCGTCGTCCTCAAGGCCGACGTTCGCGGTACCGCCGAAGCGATCAAGAGCTCGGTCGAAAAGCTCAGCAACGACGAGGTCAAGGTCAAGGTCATCTACGCGGCTACCGGCCCGGTGAGCGACAGCGATGTCATGCTCGCCGAGGCTTCGAACGCGATCATCGTCGCCTTCAACACCCGCATCGAAAGCTCGGCCAAGCGCCGCGCCGAATCCGTCGGCGTCGAAATCCGTTCCTACAACATCATCTACCAGCTTCTCGAGGACATCGAGAAGGCGCTCAAGGGCATGCTCGAGCCGGTCTACCAGACCGTCATCGACGGTCATGCCGAGGTGCGCCAGATCTTCAAGTCCAGCAAGGTCGGCAATATCGCCGGCTGCTACGTGCTCGACGGCACCATCAAGCGCAACGGCAATGTCCGCGTCCTCCGCAACAAGGAGGAGGTGGGCCGCGGCCGCTGCGAAGGCCTGAAGCGCCTCAAGGACGATGTCCGCGAGGTGAACGCGGGCTACGAATGCGGTGTGACCCTCAGCGGGTTCGACCGCTTCCAGGTGGGCGACATCCTCGAGTTCTCGCACGAGGAGCGCGTGTCCTAGCGCCCCGGAGGGCGACAATGAGCCGGCGCACAACTCGAGTCAATGAGCTCCTCCGGGAGGAGCTGAGCAACCTGCTGCTGCGCGATGTGAAGGATCCTCGCATCGCGCACGGCCTTGTTTCCATAACCGAGGTGCAGGTCTCGCCGGACCTCCGCCGCGCCACCGTCTACGTCTCCCATCTCGGCGACGTAGCGGAGCGTGAGGAGGTACTCGAAGGCCTGCGGCAGGCTGCCCATTACATGCACAACGAGCTCCTGCGCCGGCTCAAGATGCGCTACGTCCCCGAGTTCACCTTCCGGTTCGACCCGTCTATTGAGCGCGGCGCACGGCTGGCTGCGCTCATCAACCAGGTGGCTCAGTCCCGCACCTCCGAATCCGACGACTGACGCGCATGGCTCGCCGCTCTCCTGATTGGCCTGCCGGCATCCTGCTGATCGACAAGCCACCTGGCTGGACGAGTCACGACGTTGTGGCAAAGGTCCGCGGGATCTGCAGACAGCGCCGCATCGGCCATACCGGCACCCTCGACCCGATGGCCACGGGTCTGCTCGTGCTCTGCCTCGGCCACGCCACGCGCCTCGTCGAATACATGGCCCGGCACGACAAGGCGTACGAGGGCGAAATTGCACTCGGCGTCGCGACAGATACCGATGACGCGGACGGCACTCCCATCGCTACCGCGCCCGTCCCACCGCTGACCGATGCCGACCTGCGGGCGCTGGCCGAACGCTTCATCGGGGACATCGAGCAGGTTCCACCGGCGTATAGCGCGGTCAAAATCGATGGCCAGCGAGCATACGAGGCCGCTCGCAAGGGCCATGACCTCGATCTCGCCGCCCGCCCCGTACGTATCGACGCCCTCGAATTGAAGCTGCTCGCCCCGGATCGCGTCGGCGTTCGGATCGAGTGTGGACCCGGCACCTACGTGCGGAGCCTCGCTCGCGACATCGGGCAGGTCCTGGGCTGTGGCGCCCATCTCGCCACGCTCCGCCGGCTCCGCGTCGGCGCGTTCCAGGTCCACGAAGCGATTACGCTCGATGAGCTGCAGCGCCTCACTGACGAGGGGCGCCTTGCCGAGATCCTCCGTGCAGCGGACGAAGGCCTGGCCGAGCTGCCGGCCGCGATTCTCGCTCCTCCTGCTGCCCGTTCGGTTCGCAACGGCGTTCGTGTGCGCCTCCGCCTCGAACGGCGCGACGTTCACGGGCCGGTTCGTATCTACGACACCAGAGGCGATTTCATCGCCACGGGTGAACTTCGAATGTCAGGAGAGTTGCGGCCATCGAAAGTGATGCCAGCAATGACCATTATGTCTGGTACAGATACGAATTCCGATTGACACGTGTAGGCTCGGCTGTATTATCACCGTGGGATGCGGAGTGAGTGCTTAAAGGCGTAAGCCATCGCACAATTTCTGCTCCCTCCGCCGGCATGTCGGCGGAACTCCAAGGAGGGGTTTAGCCCATGGAAGCTTACTGCCTGAAGTGCCGCGAGCGGCGGGAGATGAAGGATCCGAAGGCGATCACCATGAAGAACGGGAAGCCCGCTACCGAAGGCACTTGTCCTGTCTGCGGGACCCGAATGTTCAAAATCGGCAAGCAGTAGGAGCCACAAACGTACAGGGGCGCGAAGCGCCCCCTGTTTCTACCAGGCGTTCAGGAGTTCGACGAGCTCCGCGTGCAGCCTCCCGTTCGAGGCAATCACGCTGTCACCCACGCCGTCCTGCCCCGACCAGGTCGTCATCCGGCCGCCCGCTTCGGTGATGATCGGGTAGAGCGCCGCAGCGTCCCAGATACTCATCTCCGGGTCGAGCATCGCTTCTGCGCGACCCGCTGCGACCTGCACATATCCGAAGCAGTCGCCCCACGTCCGCAGCAGTCCGTGGCGTCCGAGGAGCGCCTGGAAGCCTTTCGGGTGCGCCGAGGCGAGATGCGCGAAGCTCGTCAGGAGTACCGTCGCATCCTCGAGTCGGTCAACTTCCGACACCCTTGCCGGCCGCTCGTTGACGAACGCACCCAATCCCCTCGCGGCGTACGCCGTTTCACCGGCCGCGTGGCAGGCGATCACCCCCACGACCGGCTCGCCGTCGCGCTCTAACGCAACCAGCGTCCCGAACAGCGGGACGTGGTGGATGAACGATTTCGTCCCGTCGATCGGGTCGAGGATCCACCGGTGCCGCCCGTCGCCCGCGGTTTCGCCGAACTCTTCGCCGAGGATGCCGTGGCCCGGGCACTCCCGCTGCAGGAACTCCCGCATCACTTCTTCTGCCTGGCGATCGGCCTGCGTTACCGGTGTTCGGTCCGCCTTTAGTTCGACGGTGAGCCCGGCGTCGTAGAGCGGCATGATGGTTGCGCCTGCAAGGCGGGCCGCCTCGCGCGCGATCCGAAGCAGCTCCGCCAGCTCTGCATCCCCTCCCGTCATCGCAGGGAGTCTCCCCGCCGATACTCGATCGTCAGGTCGTCCAGCCGCGCCTTGAGGTCCGCGGGAAGGGGCTTCTCGACGGCTGCGATGCTATCGGCGAGTTGTTCTGGCCGGCTCGCGCCAATGATCGGCGCAGTCACGACCGGGTTCGCCAGCACCCAGCCCACCGCCATCTGTGCCAGCGACATCCCGGCTTCCTGTGCGAGTGGGCGCAGCGCGTCCACCGTGTCGAACATGCGGTCATGCCAGTAGCGCTCCTGGTACCGCTGGGCGGCCGTTCCAAGCGTGAACCGCGAACCCTCCTCAGGCTCGGACCCGCGCTGATGCTTCCCGGTGAGCAGGCCGCCTGCCAGCGGGTTGTAGGGGATGACGCCGATGCCTTCTTCGGCGCACAGCGGGAGCAGCTCGCGCTCGATCTCCCGGAACAGCAGGTTGTACCGCGGCTGCACCGAATCGAACCGAACGATGTTCAGCGCCTCGCTCCGGCCGATGGCCCGCGCGACCTGGTAGGCAAGGAAGTTCGAACACCCCACGTACCGCACTTTCCCCGCGCGTACCACGTCCTCGAGTGCGCGGAGCGTCTCGTCGATCGGTGTCGAAGGGTCGGGGGCGTGGAGCTGGTACAGGTCGATGTAGTCCGTGCGAAGCCGCCGCAGCGAACCCTCAATAGCGTCGAGGATGTGCTTGCGCGAATTGCCACGGTCCCACCGGCGGTGCGACATCGCGCCCGAGCACTTGGTCGCGATGATGAAGTCGTGCCGCCGCCCCTGGAGCCAGCGGCCGAGGATCTCCTCGGTTCGGCCGACCGTCTCCAGTGTGCCGCCGAGCGGATACACGTCCGCTGTATCGATAAAGGTGATCCCCGCCTCGGCGGCGGTGTCCAGGATCTTGAACGACGTTGCCTCGTCGCACTGGTAGCCGAACGTCATCGTGCCGAGGCAAAGCCGCGAAACCTGCAGGCCAGTGCGGCCCAATCGGGTGTGTTCCATCGGGGGTACTCCGGAGTAGCGTCGCGCTCAGTATCGCACGCCGCGCCGGGTCGCCCTGCTATGCGGCGCTTCGGCGTCCGGGCGTGAATCGAACCGGCAGCGACTGCGGGCCCGAGATGAAGATCGACGGGAGCGGAACCGCCGGGCCAGCCGGTTCGATGTCCGGCAGCCGCGTCAGGATCTGCCGCAGCATCGCCTTGATTTCGACGCGGGCGATGTGGGCGCCGAGGCAGTAGTGTGGCCCGCCGCCACCGAACGCAAGGTGGTCGTTCGGCGTCCGGGTGATGTCGAACCGGTCGGGGTCGGGGAAGTGCGCCTCGTCGCGGTTCGCCGACCCGTAGAAGATGACCACCTTGTCGCCCTCGCGGATTTGCTTTCCACCGAGCTCCGTGTCGCGGGTGGCCGTTCGCCGCATATGCACAACCGGGCTCACATAGCGGAGCAGCTCCTCGACCGCCGACGGCAGCAACTCATCGAGGTTCTCCATCAGCCGCTGGCGCTCCTCCGGGTGGTTGAACAGCGTCTGCATCCCGCCTGCGACCAGGTTCCGGGTGGTGTCGCCGCCCGCATTGATTAGCAGCAGGAAGAACCACATGAACTCGGTGTCCGACAGGCGATCGCCGTCGATTTCCGACTGCAGGATGACGGTGGCAAGGTCGTCGCCCGGGTGGGCGCGCTTGTGCGCCGCGACTTCGAGCGCGTAGGAGAGCATGTTTTGCACCGCTTCGCGCTGGCGCTCGGCCCCGACGGCCGATGTGTCGGCGTGCATCAGCTCGGTCCACTCGTACAGGCGAACGCCGTCTTCGCGCGGGATGCCCATGAGTTCGGCGATGACATAAGAAGGCAGCATCCCGGCAATGTCGCTGACCAGGTCACACTCGCCACGTTCGATGACGCCGTCGATGATTTCCCTCGCGAGATCCTCGATACGGCCGGCAAGGCGCTGCGCGGCTCCCGGGGTGAACCCCCGGCTCACCAGGTTGCGGTACCGCGTGTGCTCGGGTTCGTCCATGTAGAGCATCATGTTGCGCGGCCCGGCCAGCGCCTCCTCTGTGGTGTCCGGCAACAGGATCCCGCCTTTCCACGACGAGTACGTCGCCGGGTCTTTCGACACAGCCCGGACATCGTCGTATCGCGTCACCGCCCAGAACCCGCTGCCGCCGGGCTCATCGTGCCAGTGGACCGGGTCGTTCTCCCGCAGCCACCGGAACAGGTCGTGCGGCTGCCCGTTGGCGTAGTTCTTGAGGTCGAGCAGGTCGATGACCGGGGTACTCGTCATGGCTAACCCTCCGTGCTTCCGAGACCGGGGATTATACGCGCGGTCCTAAGCGTTTCGCACACGCGAAGGATCTTCCGCCCTGGCCAAGGACGTAGATCCCCGGCAGCAGCAGCGCGAGCGCCCACAGCAGCCCGCCTGCGACATCCGTCGGCCAGTGGACGCCCATGTAGACGTTCGCGGCCAGGTTCGCGAGAAGCAGCGCCGCAAGCAGAACCGCGATCGCCCGCGCCGCCGGGCGCGTGCGTTGCTGCCACGCGAGCCATGCGACGAACCCGTACAGGACAGTGCCGCTCATCACGTGCCCCGCCGGGAAGCTTTCGCTGGTAAAGCCGGTTTTTCGTTCGACCAACGCGGCGTCGGGCCGAGGCCGGTCCACGATGTCCTTCAGCCCCGCCTGCGCGAACGGTAGCACCACCAGCGTTGCTACCAGGACCAGCGCCGCGGCACGAAACCCGGCGAACCAGAGCCCGGCGGCGGCGCACGCACCCACCGTGAGCACGACCGGGGTCGTCGTGACCGCGCGCACGCCCTCGGCGAGAGGTTCGAACCATCCTGGCAGCGATTGAACGGCGTTCGTAATGCGCTCGTCGGGCCCGAGCGGTCCCGCATCGCGGGCGAGGACGGAGAGCCAGGCCGCTGCTGCGATCACCACGATCCACATGGCCGCCCAGGTCACCGGGTTCCGCGACGGCAGCCAGGCGCCCGTGCCGTGCGCGTCCGAGCGGCGCACTCGCCGTTTCCGCGGGTAGTGCAATTCGCTCAATCGATTGGACATTTCGTAACAGTCCTACTTCCCGGTCAATAGCTGGTGGTTGGAGTTATTGACACCATAGAACCCGACCGTATACTCCGCGCATCCGGGTTGGGACTGGCCTACGTACTGTCAGGTCAGAGCCTATAGCAGGTATTCAAGGGGGGACTGCTTCCATGCGTCAGGAAGATAACTACTGGGTGCGCAAGCTGAGGGCTCGCCGGTTCTCGCGCCGGCACTTCGTCGGCGGCGCAGCTGTAGCAGGTGTCGGAGCGGCAGCGCTCGGGGTTGTTGGCTGCGGCGACGACGATGACGACGACGGCAGCATCGAAACCTCAACGCCGTCCGGGAGCGCGACGCAGTCCACTGCGACGCAGCCCGCTGCCGGTACGCCGCAGAAGGGCGGAACGCTTCGCCTGGTAAGCGCCAACAACACCTGGGACACCTTTGATGTTGACCGCAGCCGGTTCTCCCCGGTTGCCTGGCTCTTCGGGCTGACGAACCTCGGCATCGTCCAGTGGAAGAGCTTCGTGAACCCCGAAATCGAAGGTGCCCTCGCCGAGAGTTGGGAACAGCCGGACCAGATGACCACCATCTTCAAGGTCCGCCCCAACACCTTCTGGCACGACAAGCCGCCCGTGAATGGCCGCGCGGTCACTGCCGACGACCTCGCCTACTTCATCGAACGCAACCGTAAGGGCGTGCTGCTCGACGGCACCGAGGACCCGAACTTCTACCGCAAAGCCTCCTACGCCTCGGTCGAAAGCGTCGAAGTCACCGACCCGACGACGGTGACCGTTCGCCACAACCGGCCGGACCCGTTCTTCATCAACATCCTTGCTGGCTCATACTCCAAGGTGCAGGCCCGCGAAGCAATCGAGCAGTTCGAGGGGCAGTACCAGAACCTCGATGCTCGCCTCGTCATCGGCACCGGTGCCTTCGTGCTCGACCAGTTCGCAGCCGAAGGGCAGTCGCACTGGTCGGCGCATCCGAAGTTTTACACGCAGGTCAACTTCGACGGCGTTCAGTGGTTCCCGCTGTTCACCGACCAGAACGCCCAGGAGGTGGCGTTCCGCCAGAAGGAGATCGATGCGTTTAGCCCCACACAGAACGCCGTCATCGACAAGCTGAACGAGGACCTGCGGGGCCAGATCACCGAATCCCGGTACTTCAGCGGCAACCCGCAGGCCGGCACGTACTACGGCGGTGCGGCGCCCTGGAACAACAAGAACCTCATCGGCGCTATCTTCAAGGCGCTCGACCGCCGCGCGCTCGTTGCCGGCATCCTTCAGGGCAAGGGCGTGATGGCCGCCAACGTCCCGCCCTCCCAGCAGGCGTTCTCCATCACCGAACAGGAACTCCAGACCTTCGACGGCTACAAGGCCGACCGCGAGGCCGAGGAGCGCGAGGCTCGCCAGATGTGGGAAGCAGGCGGTGGCCCGGCACTCGGCGAAATCATCGTCGATATCCCAGACACCTGGGAGGGCCTCTACAGCGGTGGCGCTGCCACCATCACCAGCAATCTGAACCGTGTTCTTGGGAACACCTTCACCGCGAAGATCGAGACCTACGCGACCATCACCGGGAAGATCGTCAACCAGGAATACGGTAACGGTCGCAACAACATCTGGTACGGCTGGATCACTGAAGTCACCGACGTCGAGCCCACCGTCCTCAATTACCTCACCTACAACTCCTCCTCGCCTCAGTGGCAGCAGTTCGGCGTGAAGAGTGATCGGATCGACCAGCTCACTGCCCAGGCGATGACGGAGTTCGACCTCGCCAAGCGCCAGGAGCTGAGCAAGGAGGTCGTTCGCGAATGCCTCCGCGAGTACGGCGCTGGCGTCCAATACACCATGAACGGTATCTCGACCGTCCTGCGGTGGAACTACCTCATCGTGCCCGAGAGCTCACCGTTCGTGCAGCAGCACATGTACGGCACGAAGTACTGGTTCAACCAGAGCGACCCGACGTGGCAGGGCCGGCCGGCCTAAACCACTGAACCACAGGGCGGAGGGGTCAGCATCCCCGCGGGGCTGACCCCTCCTTTGGGCGCTACGAACTCGGGAAGGGAGGCCCAGTGAGGACGTACATTCTTCGACGGGTAATCATCAACATTCCCGTCATCTGGCTGGTCGCAACTCTCGTCTTTTTCGCGACCAACGTGCTTCCAGGAGATTTCGTCGCACAGCGAATCGCCCAGCAGGATCCAACCGGCGGTTCCGACCCCGCCCTCCGCGAACGGCAGATCCAGGCCGTGAAGAAAGACCTCGGCCTCGATGACCCGGTCCCCGTTCGCTACGTGAAGTACCTCCGGAACCTGCTGAAGGGGGACTTCGGGATTTCGTATCAGACGCGGCGTTCCTCGATTGAGGGCCTCAAGGATGGGCTGCCGTACTCGCTCCAGCTGGCGACGATGTCGCTTATCGTGGCAATCCTCACGTCGATCCCGGTAGGCGTGATCTCGGCAATACGCCAGGACTCGATACCCGACTACATCCTCCGGTTCCTTTCGATCCTCTTCCTTGCTGCTCCGAACTTCTGGGTCGCCACCATGGCGATGCTCTACGTGGCGCAATGGGGGCTGTGGAAGATCCCCGTTAGCCAGGCGCCGCTGCTCTGGGAGGATCCGATCGGCAGCCTGAAGCTGTTTATCATCCCGGCCGTCGTCGGAGGGCTCGCAACCGGCGCCGGTATCATGCGGCTCCTGCGCTCGCAGATGCTCGAAGTCCTGCGCCAGGATTACATCCGCACGGCCTGGGCCAAGGGCATGCGCGAACGCACCGTCGTCGTGCGGCACGCGCTGAAGAATGCCCTTGTCCCCGTCGTAACCATCATCGGTCTTTCGGTCGCCACCCTGCTGAGCGGGAATGTCGTCCTGGAGCAGCTCTTCGGCATTCCCGGCGTCGGCCGCCAGATCGTCGTTGCCATCCAGGCCCGCGACGTCCCGGTCGTCCAGTCCTTCGTTCTCATCGTCGCGACCTTCGTCGTGTTCGTGAACCTGGGCGTCGACCTCGTCTACGGCCTGCTCGACCCACGAATCCGCTACTCCTGAGGCCGGAGGACTCCTATGGCGCAATCCCAGGTTTCCGTTGACCTCCCAGGAGTCGCCGGTGTTCCCCGGAGCCTCAGCGATCGGCCCGTCTTTGTTCGCGCCGGCGTTCACATCTGGCGCTTCATCACCGGCAAACCCCTCGGCGCGTTCGGTGCGCTCCTCATCCTGATCGTGCTGTTCGCCGCCATCTTCGCCGACCAGATCCAACGGTACGACCCGAACCAGACCTTCACGAAGCCCAATCCCGCCTACGATCCCGAGCTGGCTGCGCAGGCGCTGGTCGATCCGACGGTTCGCCTCCAGCACCCGCCCGAGGTCTTCGAAGAAGGTGGCGTACTCAACCGCCTAGGGAAGCCATCCAGCCAGAACTGGCTCGGTACCGACCATCTCGGCCGTGACCTCTGGTCTCGCATCGTCCACGGCTCCCGCACGGCGGTGATCGTCGGCTTCGGCGCCTCGCTCATCGCCGTCACGCTCGGCGTCATCGTTGGCCTCGCAAGCGCGTACTTCGGTGGCTCGTTCGATTTCATGATTCAGCGCATCGTGGATACCCTGCAGGCGTTTCCGCCGCTCATCCTGCTGCTGCTGTTCAACCAGGTGGTGGCCGACCCCACCCTGTACTGGATCACCATTTCGCTCGGCCTCCTGGGTATCGCGCAGGTGGTCCGTATCGTTCGAAGCTCCGTGCTGAGCACGCGCGAAGAGGTCTACGTCATGGCGGCCCGGACGATCGGCGCGTCCGATACCCGAATCATGGCGAGGCACATCTTCCCCAACATCACCGCGCCGATCATCGTCGTCTTCACCAGCACCATCGGCGTCTACATCCTTGCCGAAGCAACACTCGGCTTCCTTGGCCTCTCCGACCCCACCCGGCCGTCGTGGGGCAAGATGGTCGAAGAAGGCCGCCGCCAGGGCACCGGCGAGCCGCTGATGGCGCTCTTCGTCGGTGGCGCGCTGACGCTCACGGTCCTTGGCTTCAACCTCGCTGGCGACGCGCTTCGCGACGTCCTCGACCCGCGGCTTCGGGGTCGCGGCGGCCGGCCCGGGTTCTAGCCAGGCCGATCCCCTTGCCATAGTTCGAAGGCCCGGCACTTGCTGCCGGGCCTTCGCGTTCCTCGTCGATCCGCTGTTACGTTCGCGCGCGCTCGACCTGCCGCTGCGCCTCGTCGATCACTTCTGCGATGTGCATCACGCGTGCGTTGATGCCCGCTTCCCGTACGGCCGCTTCGTACTGCATCTGGCATCCCGGGTTCGCGGTAACCACGACGTCAGGCCGATGCTTCGCGAACTGCTCGGCCTTCCGCGCGCGCAGCTCGCCCGACATCTGCGGTTCGACCAGCGAATAAATCCCGGCAGCGCCGCAGCACAGGTCGGCCCCCGCCGTATCGACGAGCTCGCAACCGGCGAGTCCACGCAGAAGGGCCCGGGGTTGTTCGCGAATCCGCTGCGCGTGCGCGAGGTGGCAGGCGTCCTGGTACGCCACGCGTGCGTGGAACCGTCCGCCGCTGGCCGCGCCGATCTCCGCGACGTACTCCGAGAAGTCGCGCACCCGGCGGGAAAACGCAGCCGCACGCCCGGCGTAGTCCGGGTCTCCCGCGAGCAGTTCGCCGTATTCCTTCATGGCAGCGCCGCAGCCCGCGGAGTTGACCACGATGACCTGCTCGCCCTCCAGCGCGTCGATGTTTCGGCGCGCGAGCGCCCGGGCGAATTCGATGTCGCCGTCGTGCGCGTGTAAGGCCCCGCAGCACCCCTGCCCCTCGATCGCCACGGGCTCGATGCCGGCCCGCGCCAGCACGCGCGCGGTCGCCCGGTGCACGTTCCCGAAGAGTTCGCTCATCACGCACCCGGTGAAGAGCGTCACCTGTTGCATCGGCGCGTTCGGACGCGGTAGCACGTCGCCCGGACGTACAGGCCTCCCCGGCCGATGCGGGAGTTGGGCTTCCCCACGTCCCAGCAGCCCGGGGAGCCGCAGCCCGATGCGCTCGAAAAGCCTCCGTGCCCGCGAACCCGCCCACCACCGCGCTGGCGCCACCGCCGCTGCAAGTACCCGTGGTCTCGCCACCACGTTGCGCAGGACGAACCGCCGAAGCCGACGCGAAACGCGGGCGCGCCGCGGCTTTCCGGCGACCTGCGCCCGGACATGCTCCATGATGCGACCATAGGGCACGCCGCTCGGGCACACCGCCTCGCAGGCGCGGCACTGCAGGCAAAGGTCCCAGTGCGATTGGACCGCCGCGGTCATGGGAATCTCGCCTTCGCCCACGCCCCGCGCGAGGTAGATACGCCCGCGCGGCGACTCCGCTTCGAGCCCCGTCACCACATACGTCGGACAGGAGTTCACGCAGAGCCCGCAGTGCACGCACCGGGACAGGTCCGCTTCAGCCGGGGCCTCGCCCGCGAGTGGCCAGTTGCTCGGGTTATATGCCACCGACGAACCTCCCCCGGTTCAGCCGCCCCTCCGGGTCGTATGCAGCTTTTGCCCGGCGCATCAGCGCGATGGCGTCCGGAGGGCCGCCCCACGCATCGATGCGCCCGCGGAAGGCGGTCGGCATCCGTTCGATGACCAGCGAACCGCCGACGAGCGCCAGCTTCGCCCGGACCGCCGCCAGGACCGGTTCGACCGCACGAACCGGGGGAGCCGCGGTCGCTCCCCACGTGGCCGTGACCGTCCCCGCGAGTGGCCGAACGCCCAGCCGTTCCGGGTTCAGCCGATCCAGCGCTCCTGCTAGCGTCGCGAGTTCCGATGGCACCGTGGCGGCGCGGAATGTCAGTACGTCGTTCTGTTCGAACCCGAGGTCGCGGGCCTCCCGGTACCGCTCCGGGTTCGCCTCTCCGGCGAGCCCGCCGAGCAGCCGCCTGGCCACCTTCTCCGCGGCCGCCGGGACGCGGACGAAGAGCACCGTTCGCTCCCCGCGTCGAAGCAGCTCTACCGCCTCTGCCCGGATGTCCGCGCGCAACAGGCCGTCCGCGAGCCGCAGCCCCTCCTCCAGCCCCGACACCTCCACCTCTAGGTCGATGCTCGGGACGAGCGGGTACACGCGCAGGGCTACCTCGGTCAGGATGCCCAGCGTTCCGAGCGAACCGCAGTACAGCCGCATCAGGTCGTAACCGGTGACGTTCTTGACGACGCGGCCGCCCGCCTTCACCAGTTCGCCGTCCGCCCGGAGTACCGTGACGCCCAGCACAAGGTCTCGGGGCAGCCCGTACCGGGTTCGCCATGGCCCACCGGCCCCCACCGCCAGCGTCCCGCCAATGGTCGCGTTGGCCGGGTTCGGCGGGTCGAGCGGGAGCACCTGTCCATTCGGCGCGAGAGCCTCGTTCACTTCCGCAATCGTGAGGCCCGCCGGGACCANGAGCGTGAGGTCGTCGCGCTGGTGCTNGATCGGGCCGCGCAGCGCTCGCGNNAGGTCGAGCANTGCGAACGGACCATCGGTTGGGTTCCCGAGTTCGAGCCGCGTTCGCCCCCCGGCGGGGACCAGTGTGAGCGCACCCGGCGCCCGGACCACCTCCCGCAGTTCATCGAGCGTTTCGGGCACGAACACCGTTTCCGGGGTACGTCCCGCGACGGCTGGCAGCGAATTCGCGAGCGCCTCAGACATACGCGTCCGGTCCCGCCGCGCGAACGGCTGCCTGGTTATGCATCATCTCGCCGCAGTTTGTGCCCGTGGGCAGCAGCTTGCACGGGTTGAACCGCCCGCGGTTCCCGAAGACCTCGCGCAGGCGCCCCATGTTTTCGATATCCGTTTCGCTGTACAGCCACGGCATGAACTGCTGCTTCTCGAAGCCAATCCCGTGCTCGCCGCTGAGCGAACCGCCCGCCTCGACGCACACGCGCATGATCTCGGCGCCCGCGGCCAGCACCTTCTGCGTCTCCCCGGGAATTCGCTCGTCGAACAACACGCAGGGGTGCAGGTTCCCGTCGCCCGCATGGAACACGTTCGCGATGGGAAGGCCATACCGTTCGCCGATTTCGCCGACCCTCGCCATCACCTCGACGAGCCGTGAGCGCGGTACCACCCCATCCAGGATGTAGTAGTTCGGGCGGTGGCGGCCGAGCGACCCAATCGCCCCCTTACGGCCCTTCCAGAGCAGCTCTCGCTCCGCGGCGTCCCGTGCTACCCGCACCTTCATCGCGCCGCGCGCGCGGCATTCGGCGGCGGCCCGCTCCGCCTGCGCCTCGACCACTTCGGGCAGCCCATCGAGTTCGACCAGCAGGACCGCGCCCGCATCAGGCGGGTACCCGCACTGTAAGCCCGCTTCGGCCGCCTGCAGGGTTACGCGGTCCATCATCTCCATTGCCGCTGGCACCATCCCTGCCGCGATGATCGACGAGACCGTTTCGCTCGCCTCTCGAACGCCGTCGAAGATCGCCAGCAGCGTCACCACCGACGCGGGCACGGGCAGCAGCTTCACCACGATCTCGGTTGCTATGCCGAGCGTTCCCTCCGACCCGATGAACGCGCCGCGAAGGTCATACCCAAAGCTATCGGCGACCCGCCCGCCCAGGTTCACGATATCGCCCGCAGCCGTCACGACCGTGAGCCCGAGCACGTGATTCGTCGTCACACCGAGCGCGAGGCAGTGTGGCCCTCCGGCATTCTCAGCGACGTTCCCTCCAATGGTGCACGCCTTCTGGGAACTGGGATCCGGCGCAAAGAACAGGCCGTACGGAGCGGCCGCTTCGGAGATCTGAATATTCGGTACGCCCGGCTGGACAACCGCGAGCCGGTTCTCTGCGTCCATTTCGAGGATGCGCCGCATCCGGCCGGTCGCGACCACAACGCCCCGTTCGACCGGCACCGCGCCGCCGCTGAGCCCTGTGCCCGCGCCTCGCGGCGTCACAGCGACCCCGAGCTCACTGCACAGCCGCACCACGCGCGCCACCTCGTCGGTGTCGCCCGGGAAGACCACCGCGTACGGGATCTGCCGGTCGATGGTGCCGTCGTACTGGTAGACGTACAGGTCTTCCGGCCGCCAGACCACATGATCCGGCCCACAGATCTCCGCCAGCCCCTCGACCAGCTCCCGGCGTGTCGTCATTTTCCCGAAGCCGCCCGGCACTCCCGGCAGAGGCCGAAAATCGCGAAGTGATGCAGGTCGGGCGCGAAGCCATAGTCGGCTTCGAGCTGCGTGGCCAGCGAATCGAAGTAGTGGTGCTCAACCTGGCTGATGTGGCCGCAACTCGAGCAGATGAGGTGGTGATGCGGCTCCTCGGGTGCCCATTCGAAGACGGCGTCGGCGCCGCCCATGTCGGTCATCGTCACCATCCGCATTCGGCGCAGGACATCGAGCGTCCGGTACACGGTACTCACGTCGACGAAGGGGTACGCTTCCCGCACCTGCTCCGTGATTTGCGCCGCGCTGATGTGGCCCTTCGCGTGGCGAATCGCACGCAGGATCAGCATTCGCTGGGGCGTGACTTTGTGTCCCGCTCGCCGGAGCGCCTCCGCCGCCTCTTCTTCACAGCTCATGACGCCCCAAGTCTACCGCGGTAGAGCCCGGCGTGGCGCCGGGAATCCCGCTCAGTCTTGAGCAGGTGAAGACCGCAGCGATTCCTGGAGCCGCGTGGCGAACGCGCCGACGAAGCATGCGGCCGCGAACACTTCGAGCGTCTCTTCGAAGACCCACATCCACGAACCGTGGGCAGCGAACCCGTCGACCGCAATGCTGCCCGCCACGAACGCAGCCCCGGCCGCGAACTGCACCAGCGAACGGGGGTGGCGTAACAGCTCGCGGTGGTACACCGCGGCGATGCCAAGACCCGCCACCATGTACACCGCCAGGATGGCGTCGCTCGTTCGGTGGAACCCGATGTCCTCGGCCACGGTGGTGTAGTTGCCAATGAATCCGCCAGTCCTGCCGTGGAGGTCCAGCGGGGCATCGAACGAAAGAACGAGGAACCCGAGCCCGGCGAGGAACCAGAAGTTCAGCAGCCGCCGTACGCCTCCCGAGGGCACCTCGTGGGTGGCGATGAGCAACCCCAGCAGGCCTACGAGGAGCGTCTGGGCCACCACGTAGAACGAGACCGGCCCGAGGTCGCGGAACAGCTGGTGCTGCTCTCCCGGGCCGAAGACGATGTACCCGAATGCGGCGCTCACCGTCGCAACCGCCCCGCCGAGCCCCATGAGGCGAAGCGCAACGTCCCCGCGGATCGCCTCCCGCTTGACCACACGATCAATCGCGTTGAGCGCCCGGGACCCGGGCAACGCCGCCGCTGACCGCGCGTGGATTCCTTCTGCCTGGCGTACCGCCATCGTGCTCCTCCCCGCCCGGTGGATGCGTTCATCCTTGTTCGCTGTGCGTGCTGCGTCTGTGACCCAGGCCAAGTAGGCCAGCGAACCCGTTCGTTTTCCGATCACTCGAAACGAGGCCTCCGCCGCGCACTCTCCCGGCTCGAAGCCCGCGCGGAGCGCGTGTTCTGTGGCCCCGATCTCAGTCCGCTCTCGTTCGGGCTCCGCCTTAGGTCGGAGCTGCCGCGGTTAGGCGATCTGTGCCACATCAATCGCCGCTCTTGAGTGCTTCTATGGGCCGGTCGCGAACGTCGAGGGGCGATGCGACAGAACGGCAAAGGGGAGTGCCATGACCGTCTTCACCGCACACCGCGACAAGGTTGAACAGCGAGCTGCTGTCGCGCAGCCCGAACCCCGCCCAGCCGCAACCCGAAACCGGGTGGCGGGTCTCCTGGTCGATCCCCGGCGCGCCGTCGCGCACCTGGTCGTGGCGTTCGCTATCGCGGCCGGCCTCGTCCTCGCCAACGACGCCGTGCCGCTCGCAATGCGTCTCTGGGTGCTCGTGGCCCTTGCTGATGTGGGGCTGGCGTTCGCCTGGCGCCGACTCTCGCACGACACGCCTGCCGAGCAGGCCAGCGTCGCCCGCATCCCGCAATCCGGCGTCTTCATGACCGGCTCCATCTCAAGCCAGGTCAGGCTCGACTACGACGCAGGCACGGCGGAGAAGTCCTATCGCCCGACCCGGTTCGTCCGCGCGCTCTACCGCCTCTCCTTCCAGTCCCCGTTCCCCTACGAATCGAACCTCGACGCGCTCGAGGCGGCCCGCGAACGGCGCCGGCTGATCGGTCTCCTGACGCGGTACTGGCTCGGTGAAAACATTGTCGCGCCCGCGCTCGACGTTCGCCGCGAGCCGGATGGCAGGGTCGTCTTCGTGACCGAGCTTGTTCGTGGCACCGTCCCCCGCGACATCCCGCGGGCGAAGGCGCTGCTCCAGCGGCTGACCCGGCACTTCGACGAAGCCGGGATCTCGGCGTGGCAGGTGGCGCCCTACAACCCGCGCTCCGTCGGCAACCTCATCGAACGGCCCGACGGGACCTTCCGCATCATCGACCTCGAATCGAACCTGGTGACGCCGGTGGTGCCGCCCCGTGTCGCCGTCCGGGCCATTCGCGCCGGCCTCTACCCCTCGTTCGACGAAATCGACCTGGCGCGGCTCGAACGCTACCTCGTCGACCACTGCGACGACATCATCAGGGCCCTCGGTGCGCCGCGGGCGGCCGAACTCTTCGCATCCGCGTCGGCCTACGCCGAGGCGCAGCGCCGCTGGCACGCGGGTGAACGCCGGTTCGCCAGCAAGGCGCTGCGGTTCGCGTTCCGGCTGGTCGATATCCCCTCGTGGGTTCACGGCATTCGCCGCCTGACCCAGGGTAGCCAGCAGCTTGCGGAAAACTTCACGGCTTCCGGCATCGCCACCTGGGAAGCCGAGGGTCGCCTCTCCCCTGCTGAAGCCAACCGGCTCCGTGAATCCCTGGCCCTGCCCGAGGTTGCCTCGGCCACCGGGCATCTCGGCACCCACATGGCGATGAGTGTGCCGCTTCGCTTCCCGCTCGGCAGCATCGCGCGATCTGCATGGACGATAAGCCTTCGGGCCCGCGGCGAGTGGATGGCGCTCCGTGGCCGTGGAAGCGCCCGGAGTGCCCGCGACATCCATTCGCTACCCGTGGCGGTTGTCGCGGCGGTGCCGGGGCTCGGGACGTTCGCCTATACGCTCGCGAAGCCGCTGCGCCAGCAGCGGGCCATTGGCGCTATCGCGCTCGACCAGTCACTTCGACACGTGTCCGGGTCGCTGTATCGGCGGCTTCACCTCGATGCGCTCACGCTCTGGATGGCGCGTCCTGTAGAGGCCGCGTCCACGAATTCGCTGCGCATCGCTCGCGTTGCCCGGTCGGTGCCCGGTCGCGTCGCGTCGCTCCGCGAGCATGCCCTCGCACAGCTCGTCGTGGTCGCAGCGTTTGCCAGCCTCGCAGCCGCTCCGCAGGTCCGGCAGGTGAGCTGGTTCAGCGAATCCGACGCGGCGTTCGACGCCATCATTCTGGCGGGCCTCGTTGCAGGCGTGACGGGTGTCGTCGCGTTTCGCCTCTTCTGGCATCCCCGCCAGGAGGCCCGGCCCGTCGACGACGCGGCCGGGATGTTCCTCTGGGCAGGTGGCGCGGTCTTGCTCGGCGGCATGGCCGTCGATTACGGCCTGGGCATCCATGAAACGGTGTTCGGGTTCACTGCCGAACACCTGAACGTGTTCCCGATGGTCACCAACCCTTCGGAACACCTGGTCGCGCTGACCTACGCGGCGCTCGCGCTGGCGCTCGTGGCCGCGTTCCGGCACGAGCTGGCAGCCCGGCGCGCGTCGTCGGTCTATCTCGTCGTTGCCGTCGTCGCCGGCGCCCTCATCGTGGCGCAGGACATTTCCGGAGCGTTCGCGACGCTGGTCCCGGCGCTACAGTTCGGTGCTGCCGCGTTCGTTGCGCTCGCGTTTACAACCCGTCTCGCCGAGGTCGCCTCGACCCTTCCAGGGGATGCGGCATCGGACCTCGTGCTCGATCGCCGTTACATGTGACCACGCGCGGGGCGGGAAAAAGGGGTGGCCATTCGGCCACCCCTTCCTCTATGGCGAACCGGGCAGGCTCCTAACCGTGCGCCACCTGTTCGAGCGCATCGTGCAGCAGGCAGTCGCCCAGCGCCGCGTCGGACGCATGCCGCGCGTTTATCCACCCCTCAGAGGGGCTGCTCACGTGGTACCAGCCCTCACCGCGGCTACCGCCCGCGCCGAACTTCCCGGGCGCCGTGAGCACGAAGCCGTCAGCCTCGAGCGTTTCCTCGTCTTCGAGCGTGGCCACGAGTTCCGCATCGGCACTCGGCTCCGCTCGAATCTCGGCCGGCCCATCCACGCCACAGGCCACCAGCGTTCCCGGAACGCGCTGCAGGATGTACGTCTGCTGCTGCGTTCCGAACCAGTAGTGCCAGGCGCCATTGGCATCACGACCCATGAAGAAGGTGAAAGCCCCCGCGTTCGGGTCGCCGGCCTCGAACCGCGCGATCCCTGCCGCGACCGCCGCATCGTCCGACACCAGGTCGATGCAGATCTGCCCCTCGTCGTTCCCCTCCACACATGCGTC
>NICF_comb_assmDRAFT_10001249_pt1 | contig 20392 bp, 20 predicted proteins | sample NewIslPassag4_SG_FD_11279 | JGI IMG/M metagenome (IMG submission 11279) | reverse complement strand
GAGTTTTCGCGATGCAGGAAATTGAGCAGGGTGCGGAGGATGCGCAGCCGGAACGCCACCGTGTAAGGGGATAACGTTTCCCCGGCATGCATCCGGTTGGGCACTTCCGAGTATTTCCGCTTGGTGGCCATGCAATCGACATAAGCGCGCAAGTGTTCCGCACCGATTTGCTGAATGAACCGGACTTCCGGATCGTACTGGTTCAACCATTCCCGGAAATACCGCCAACTATTCACGTACTCCCCGAGTGTTCGTTCCCTCATCCCTTCGGCTTTTTTGGAGGAGTAAAACACTTGGAACGCGTGGTCCAGCGTCACCGGGTTTTCGCTCGCGGTCTGGTCCGGTTCCCTCGTCCTGCCTCTTACGATTCTTCGCCCTTTTCTTGGATCTGCGGATACAAGCATAAACAAAGCCCTCCCGGCAGATGGTGTTCTGCAGGAGGGCGCAACCGGTCCCATTGCCATACAGGCCGACAAACCGAGCCATGACCGACAGTTCCCGGTTGGAAAAGACCGAGACTGTGCGCCTGTCAAGCGCACAGTCCCGATAGCACCATTCCCGCAATCCCTTGCGGGACAAGCCTTTTATGTACTGGCGCGCCCCGGTGGGACTCGAACCCACGACGCACAGTTTAGGAAACTGTCGCTCTATCCGGCTGAGCTACGGGCGCGCAGCAAGATGTATTATACCATATTGCGACTGGCGACGGAAGGGACGGCGACCTGATAATCGTTGTCTCTTCAACCTTCGTACTTGGAATCGTTGAACAGGTAGGTCTGCGGCGCGCGATCCGTGTTGACCGTCTCCGGCTGATCGGCCTGGGCGTCGAATTCGGCCTCTCCTTCTTCGCCGACCATCTCTTTGTGCAGTTTCTCCGCCTTCTCGCGGTAGTAGGCCTCGATCTGCGATCTCAGGATGTAGGAACGCAGCCAATTCGCGTGGTCATCTTTCAGCTCGATAATGCGCGTTCCGCACCGGGTGCCTTCCTCGGTGCGCTGCAGATGAACGATCTCCGTCCTGCATTCAAAGCGGTTGCCGAGATCCAATTCAAGGTGAAGCTGGTTCCGCGTCTGCAGCGGAAGATCGATATTGAACAGCAAGCCGATTCCGGACATGCTGATGTTGTCCAGCAGAACGGTCGGCGGATCCGGGAACTTGCGTTCCACCTTGCGCGCATGTTCATACAGACTGAGCACCCGGGCCTGCTCTCTGACCGGCACCCGCGGATCCTGCCGCTTGTCCTGGAATTTGCGGCGATTCTCGGGAGGGTTCAGCACGACCAGCGCGCCCTGATCCTTCGCAAGCACCGTTGATTCGAACACATAGATGCCGCCCTTGGCGTAAATCATGACCTTGACCTTTTCGCCGAGCATGAACTGGTCGTATTGCGGGAATTCAATCTCCAACAGCTCACCGGCGACATAGGTCAGCGTGCCAGTCGATACAAATCCTTTTTTTTCGACGACGGCTTTCGAGTCCACCAGCACCGTGATGTCGTATCCCATCGAACCGGTCGACGAATTTCCCGTCGACGGGGAAGTGTTGGATAACGGCATGGTCCTTTTCCACAGCTCCTTTCTGTATGGGACTCCAGTATGACAAAAAAACCACCCCTGATTAGCAGGGATGGTCTACCGTTACATGCAGCGACAGGTACATCCGAATCCCGGTAACCAGGCGATCATAGCTCGTGCGGAGCCGTAGACCCTTAGCTTTGCGTCCTTGCCTTTCGACAAGTTTGCCCTTTTCTGATTCGATGCCGATATGTATGTCAGTAATATTTCAAGAATCTGCAAAGTTCATTATAATTTAAATTGTATTGAAATGGCAATGCCAAGTTTCATAGGACAGAGCCGCATGTCATGCAGCCTTGGTACTAGATTCATGTCGAAAAGCGGCAGAAAAAAGTGGAGTCCAATCGACAAAAACTTACAAATTCTGTGGATCAAGAAGTGTATAATGGAAGCACAATCCATAATTTCTATCGGGGGAGACTGAGGCAGATGAAGAAAGATCGCTTGCTGGGTCAGCTGCAAACGCTTCGCTTTCGTCTGCACGCACTTGCGGAAGCAAGAGGAAGTCTAACCGACCCGGAAGTCCTCGCCCTGAGCGAAGAGGCGGACAGGCTTATCGTCGCACTGCAGCAGCTGCAACGGGACGAGTTGACCATTCCCGACAAAAAAGCCCCCCGCTTATGAACGATTGCGCAGCGCCCGGAAGAAGCCGGTAAGCAGTTCGGAGCATTCGCTGCGCAGCACATCGGATGTGACCTCGGTACGATGATTGAACCGCCTGTCCTGCAACAAATTCATCAGCGTGCCTGCACAGCCTGCTTTCGGATCGTCCGTCCCGTAGACGACGCGAGCGATCCGGGACTGCAGGATGGCGCCGGCGCACATTGGGCAAGGTTCCAGCGTGACATACAGCGTGCAATCGAGCAGCCGCCAGGCATTCAGATGCTCGCTGGCCTGACGGATGGCCAGAATTTCGGCATGGGCGGTCGGATCGCGCATCGACTCGCGCAGATTGTGGCCTCTGCCGATGATCTCCCCGTTTTTCACAATAATTGCGCCGATCGGGACTTCCCGCAACGATTCTGCCTTCTTCGCTTCCTCAATGGCTTCGCGCATGAAGCGCACATCGTCCTCTGCAAAGCTCATTCATCTGCCTCCTCCGCTGTTCGATCCTGCACTTGTGACTGTCTATACCGCGAACAGATATTCGTTGTTAACACGTTGTGAATAAATCGGTGGATAACAAAAAGTTTATCCACAGTTGTCCACATCCCGGAAATCAAGACACCGATGTTATCCACAAGATTTTGCCGTATGGAAGGAGGTGCCCGTGTTGTCATTCAAGATCAGGTTGACCTTGATCCTCTCGACCGTCGTCATGATTTTCCAGACACTCACCGTCATTGTGAACGATTATGCGATGCGGGTCAACCTGAAGCGCGAAGTGCAGGAATTGATGCACAACATATCCGCAAGCGTCTCGGAGCATGCCGCCCGGCAGATGCGCCCGGCAGGCGGGACGGATGAAGACTCGCCCGGCCTGGATCCGGCAGCACTCATTCAGGAATTTCAGTCCCTGCACCGCAACATCATGGAAATCGCGGTATTCCGTCCGGCGGAAGAAGGGGGGGCCGGCTCCTCATCCGCGCAGGAAGCGGGGAACGCTGCATCGCAGGAACTCACCGGACGTCTGCTGTACGGCAGCTACGACATCCATGCGAGCGGGACGGATTCGGCCGATCTGGCCGAGGCCATGCGAAGCGGCGAGGTTTACCGCTCGCTCAGGAGCGGAGGAAAGACCTTGCTTGCCGGCACGTTCGGATTTCCCGAATCGGGGCTTGCCGTGCGCATCGCGGCGGACCTGTCGCCCATGTACGGCATGATCCGGGAGACGCGAAATTATCAGATCTCCCTGTCCGTTCTCCTTCTCCCGGCAGCGGTCGCCATCAATTACGGGCTTGCTTATGTGCTGATCCGTCCGCTGCGCCAAATTCTGGGCAAGGTGGATGAAGTGGCATCCGGACGATTCGATACGCCGCTTGCCGTGAACCGCAAAGACGAGACCGGCCAACTGGCCGAACGGATCAATGCGATGGCGAAGAACCTGGACGTCTACACGGCCAAGCTCAAGAAGGCGTTTGAAGAAAACCGGTCGATGAAGGAACACCTCGAGTCCATTATCCACCATACGACGGACGCGATCCATATTGAAGATGTGAACGGTGTGCTCATCCGCGTCAATCCGGCGTTCGAGCAGATGTTCGGATGGAGCGAGGAAGAGGCGATCGGACGCAGTCTGCCGATCGTTCCCGAGAGCGGCATGAAAGAGGAGCTCGAAGCCCGGGAAGCGCTGCTTGCCGGCCAGATGCTGCCGGCGCGTGAGACGATCCGCCGCCGGAAAGACGGCTCCTGCTTCGAGGTCAGCGTCACCACCTCGGCAATCCGTGACCGGAACGGCGTCATCCAGGCGTTCGCCAGCATTACGCGCGACATGACGAATCGGAACAAAATGGATGAGCTTCTGCGCCGCGCGGAGAAACTGAATACCGTCGGCCAGCTTGCCGCGGGGGTGGCCCACGAGATCCGCAATCCGCTCACGACACTGCGCGGATTCCTGCAGCTCCAGCAGCAGACGAACAAGCTGAATCAGCGGCACATCGATATCATGCTGTCAGAGCTCGACCGGATCAATCTGATTGTCAGCGAATTTCTGATTCTGGCGAAACCGCAGGCGACGAAATTCCGGATTCAGGATGTGCGGTTCATCCTGGGCGATGTCATCTCGCTGCTCGACAGTCAGGCGCATCTGTGCAATATTGTATTCACCACTTCTTTCGACAGCGAGCCCTGCGAGGTGGCCTGCGAGGAGAATCATCTGAAACAGGTATTCATCAATGTATTGAAAAATGCGATCGAGGCGATGCCCAAGGGCGGCGAGATCGAGATCGAAGCCCGGAAACAGCCGGGCTGGATCGTGATTACCATCCGGGATCACGGCGTCGGCATACCGGAGGACATGATTCCGAAGCTGGGCGATCCGTTCGTGACCAGCAAGGAGTCGGGGACCGGGCTTGGCATCATGATCAGCCAGCGCATCATCCAGAGCCATCAAGGGACGATGGAGATTCGCAGCACCGTCGGCAAGGGCACGACCGTCACGATCAACCTGCCCGCGGTGGAATGAGCCGGCGGGCAGTGAAGAACCCCCTGCGCTTCGCACAGGGGGTTTCATGTTGCGGCAACCTATGAATCCGTCGTTGCTGCCGCGTTATTGTCGGACACCTGGAGCGACTCGACGGCGGACACATCCGCAAACTTGCGGAGGATGGAAACCTCGACGCGCCGGTTCTTCGCGCGGCCTTCGGGCGTGTCGTTGTCCGCCACGGGCCGGAATTCTCCGTATCCGGTCGAGCTGACCAGCCGGGGATCGAGACCGCCCGCCTCGATCAGCACCCTCATGAAGTTGATCGCGCGTTTCGCGCTGAGTTCGTAGTTGGATTCGAATTCGGCCGTGTTGATCGGCTGGTTGTCGGTATGCCCTTCGACGGATATCTCGTAGCCCGGGTAATTTCTTCAGCATCGTGCCGATCGCAACGCCGAGCTTCTTGGCTTCCGGCGTAAGGTCCGCTTTGCCGGAAGCGAACAGCGCATTGTCGCTGATCGTAATGAGCAGGGACGAATGATTCAATTGGATATCGAGCTGTGTCGTCAAATTGTTTTCCTGGATATACTGACTGAGCTGGTCGCGCAGCTGCTCGAACTCCCGAAGCTCCTGTTCCGCCCGGCGCGCCGCTTCGCTGGAGGCAACGCCTTCTTTCCCGCCGGACAACCGCACCATGTCGGTCGAGTTCGTCATTTGATCCACGGACACGACGACGGCCGATTGATCCAGGACGCCGATGCCGGAATTGAACGCCACGCTGAACGCCCGGCTCATCTCCTGGAACTTCTGCGCATCGACGGAGCTCATGGCGTACAGCACGATGAACAGCGCAAGCAGCAGCGTGAGCAGATCCGCGTAAGGTACGAGCCAGGTCTCATTGGGATGCTCTTCGTGATCCTCGTGTCTATGCCGTCTGCTCAACGCCTCTCGCCTCCCTTTCGCGTTCCTCGCGTTCATGCAGCGCTTGCCGTTCTTGCGGCGTCAGGAAGACGGACAGCTTCTGGTTGATGGCAATCGTGGAGACGCCGGATTGAATCGACAGCAAGCCTTCAACCATCATGAGCCGAAGTTCGGTTTCCCGCTGGGAGAGCCGCCTCAGCTTGTTGGAAATCGGATGCCAGAGCACATACCCGGTAAAAATACCAAGCATTGTGGCAATGAACGCTGCGGCGATGGAGTACGCAAGCTGGGCCATGTCGGTCATGTCCGAAAGCGCGGCGATCAGGCCGATGACGGCGCCGAGCACGCCGAGCGCCGGAGCGTACATGCCGGCCTGGGAGAAGATCTGCGCTCCCGCTTTGTGCCGCTGTTCGGTCGCATGGATTTCTTCCAGCAGAACATCGCGCACGAAGTCCTGGTCCTGGCCGTCGATGATCATCCGCATGCCGTTGCGAAGGAACGGATCCTCGATGTCATCCACCCGCGACTCCAGCGCAAGCAGACCTTCGCGGCGGGTGATCGTCGCCCATTCCATGAACAGCCGGATCAACTCTTCTCGCGAGACCAGCTCCTGCTTCTTGAAGAGAATTCGGATCAGTGCGGGAAACTTCTTCAGTTCGGACATCGGAAACGCCATGAACAACGATGCGGCCGTACCGATGAGAATGATGACGTACGCGGCGGGGTTGATCAATTGTGCCAGAGGCGCGTGTTTCAACAACATGCCTCCGATGATCGCCACAATGCCGAGAATGATGCCGGTAATGGTCGATTTCTCCATAAGACACCTCGCACTGACTTTAAGAGATGATGGTAGGACTGGGATACGCCTTGCGGCATGAATCGGGTCCGATCGACACATGCCATATAGTATTTATCGTCATTCTTGTGGAGATTATTAGATTTTGAGCCGACAAAATCAGCCGTGCAGGCCGGCGGCCGGCCAATGCCGCGGGAAACGGTTCTTCCCGCGGATAAAATGCTGCGGCTTCGAAAGGATGGATGTCTATGGGAGTCAGGCACGGTCGGGCGTACGGGGACATTTTGCGGGAGTTGACCGAAGCGGTGGGCGGCATCGAGGACAGCTACCGGTTGTGCGGCATGGAGGCCGAAGAATGGGCCGGGCTGGGGGAACAGGAGCGGCGCGAGACGCTGGAAGCCATTGCGGATGACGTGTTCTACGGACTCGGCGCGCAGCCGGTCATTGCCGTCGGCGCCGGCAAAGTCGTCTACCATCCGAAGTTCCATGTAATTGAAGTTTCCATTAATAACAGGGAAAGCCGCATCGTCCGGCTCATTTGAACGCATGCTTTACAAAGAATTACAGAATCCGTACAATCGAGGTAATGTAAGCATGTGAAAATATGTGACATTAACGCCTCAAGGAGTTCAAAACCATGTCGCTGAAATATACGGTGCAGCCCTTCATGCTGGACGAACGCGATCTGATGCCTTATTTTCAGCCCATCCTGGCATTGGACAGCCGGTTCGTGATCGGTTATGAAGTGTTGGGCCGGTACCGGACGAATGAAGGAGCGGCCAGCCTTGGTCCGTTCTTTGCGGATGCAAACGTGGATGTCCGGGAGCAGGTCCGGGTCGACCGCATCATACGGGAACGCGCCATCGCCCGTCTGGCGCAGGCGTCGGAAACGCAGCGTCCGCTGTTGTTCCTGAACGTCAAGCCTTCCTGGATCGACCGGACCTACCAGGATGAAGGGAAGCTGCAGACGCTCCGCATGCTGGAGCGGCACGGGATCCATCCGGACCGGGTGGTCATCGAGATCACGGAAGACCGTTATGCCGGCTCCATGCAGCGGCTGAGNGAGATCGTGGGCGTCTATCGCCGCGCCGGCTGCCGGATCGCCATCGACGACACCGGCACCGGGTTCAATTCGGCTGATCGGATCGCCGAGCTNCACCCGGANATTCTGAAGGTGGACATTCACCTCATGAAGCGCAGCGCAAGCCACAGCGGCTATCTGGCCGTGCTCCGCAGCTACTCGGTCCTCGCCGAGCAGATCGGGGCGTCGCTCCTGATCGAGGGCGTCGAGACCGAGGACGATCTGCAGCGGGCCATCCAGCTGGGCGCCCGGTATGTGCAAGGGTATCTGTTCGCGCCGGCCGAGCCGGANTTTCAGCCGAAGGATCGGTATGCCGGCATCGTGGACAGGGGACTGGCGGAGCATCGCCGGAGCGTCCGGCGGTCGGAAGCCCGCTGGCGGGAAACCGGCGAGATGCTGTCCGGCTGNCTGCAGTCCGTCCGGAGCGGCCTGGGCAGCGCCGGCGGTTCGGCAGACGATGCCGACCGGTACGACCGGCTTGTCGAAGGACTGGCGGAGAAGCTGCCGGATACCTGCATCCGCGTCTATCTGTGCCGGGAGGACGGCGAGCAGCTGTCGTCCAACTTCCAGCGCGAGGGCGGCCGTTGGGTGAGGCAGCCTGAGTACCGCGGCTCGAACTGGAGCTGGCGGCCGTATTTTGTGGCCGACATGCTGCACCCCGCGGTCGGCGTGAACGCGAACATTTCGCGGAGTTACGCGGATCTCGGCACGCGCCGATGGATCCGCACGATCTCCGCTTCGCTTGCGCCGGGTCTCATCGTGCTCTTCGATATCATGGATGAAGAAGCGGCGGTCAAAACGGATGGTTCGGGGCTTGCGGAATAGCGGGCCGGTAGACCATGCAATGGAACATTTCAGGGCCGGCGGAGGTCTGGCGGCAGTAAGTGTCGTCCAGAACGAAGCCGGCCTTCTCGTAGGCGCGGATGGCGCGGGTATTCCAGGCGAGCACCTCCAGATCGACTTCGTCGCCGGGAGAGCGCCGGAGCGCTTCTTCCGCGGCGAGCCGGGTCAGGACGGCGCCCGCGCCTTTGCCGCACAGGTCCGGGCGCAGACCGAGGCCGAGTCGGGTAACCTTCAGCAGTGGGAAAAATTGGACGTAGCCGATCAGCTCATCCCTAACGTTCAGCACGGCGGCGTACTGCGTTTCCCGCAGCCACGGGTCGCCGAACTCGATGCCGCGGGCGCTCATTTCTTCCCAGGATGGCCAGTTGAACCGGTCGTACGGCGGGGGATAGCGCCAGCTGCAGATCGCTTCGGCATGGGCGGCCGACATCGGCACGATGCGCATGCCGCGCAGCTCCACGGGGAGTCCGCCGTCTCCATCGTGCTCTGCCTTCATATCCGTCATCCCCGTACCCCCCTTGCGGCAGCCAATTTCAACGAAAACTTCACGATTTCATTATAACATTGCCGATCAGCCGTGTTATGATAAAGGGTAATTGGCATAGAATTTGCAATTTATCCGAACACGGAGATGATCAGGAGCTGGGTATGAATCGTTTGATATGGCTCGGCTGCCTGTCCTATATGGTCATCGGCATGGCGCACGTCGTGGCGGGCGCCGTGCTTGTGCCGCTGATCGGCGCATACGGCGTTGAGTACGGGGACGGCGGCCAATTCATCATGAATCAATTTGTCGGATTTCTGGTTGGCGTGCTTGGCGCGCCGCTGGTCACCAGACGGCTGGGCCGCCGGAGCGCGCTCATTCTGGCGCTCGGCTGCCTGACCGTCGCGGAGGCGGCCTACAGTCTGCTGCTGCCGTGGGGCTGGATGCTCGCATCCGCGCCGCTGGCGGGGTTCGGGTTCGGCATGACGGAAGCGGTGCTTGGCGCAATCATTATTGAATTCGTAACGGACGGCAAAGCTTCGGCCATGGCGAAACTGGAGACGTTCTTCGGCATCGGGGCGCTCGTCATGCCGATTCTGGCGGGGCTGCTGATCCGTGCGGACGTCTGGCAGATGGCGTTCCCGATCGTGACCGCCCTCTCGGGCATCACCATGCTGCTCTGGTTGACCATGTCGTTCGGGAAGGTGGACGAACTGATCGCCTACCGGGCAGCCGCGGCGGCAGACCGGCCGGCCTTGAAGCCGGCCCGCTATGCGCCGGCCGCCTGGCCGCTGCTGCTGGCGGGCACGCTCTACTTCGCGCTCTATGTCGGCATGGAGATGAGCTACAGCAACTATCTGCCGGCCATTCTGCTCGAGCGGACCGACATGAGCGAGGCGGCCGCCTCGGCCTCGCTGAGCGTCTTCTGGGGGCTGATGGTCGTCGGACGGATGTTCGCGGGGCGCATTGCGGACCGCAGCGGTTATTTCCGCTACCTGCTGATTTCCACCGCGGCGGGGACGGGCATGCTCGTCATGCTGGCGCTGACGGGCAGCGCCGGCGCTTCGCTGCTCTGGATCGGGCTGGCGGGACTGCTCTGGTCGGGCGTGTTCGCGGTCGCGCTGCTGTACGTGAATCAATACATTCCCGGCATGACGGAGCGGACGACGAGCCTGCTGATCGCGTCGGGCGGCGTCGGCGGCGCCCTGCTGCCGCGGACGACCGGGTGGATCATGGATCATTACGGAGCCGTCGGCACGCTGTGGATGATCGCGGCCGCGGCATCGCTGCTCATTGCGCTGCTGGGCGTCATGGCGCTCACGGTCCGGGCGATCCATCAGGGCAAGATGCAGCCTAATGTCCTGGACGCCGGCCGACATTAAACAACCGGGACAAAAGCGAACGCATGACGCCTGAACAGGAGACGGGAGGCGTATTCGGATGAGAGCGATCGTCAGCATGCGCTGGGTGCTTGCGCGGATGTATGAGCCGGATCTGGCCATCGTCGACTGCCGGTTTCTGCTGAGCGATCCGGAGGCAGGCCGGCGCAGCTACGAGGAGTCGTACATCCCCGGCGCGATCTACATGGATCTGGAGCGCGACCTGTCCGGACCCGTCGGGAAGCACGGCGGACGGCATCCGCTGCCGGACATCCGGGAACTTTCGGCGAAGCTCGGCAAGGCCGGCATCGACCGCGGCATGCGGGTCGTCGCCTACGACGACCAGGGCGGCGCGATGGCCGCGCGGTTCTGGTGGCTGCTGCGCTACATGGGGCACGAGCGGGTCTATGTGATGGACGAAGGCTTCTCCGCCTGGAAGAAGGCCGGGTTCCCGGTGACGGACGCGCCGCCGCCGATCCGCGTGCCGAAGACGTATGTGCCGGACGTGCGGCAGGAACTGCTGGCGGATGTCGAAGCGGTGCGTCACGCCGTCCGGACCGGGGAGAGCGCGCTTGTCGATTCGCGCGAGCCCGCCCGCTATCGCGGCGAGACGGAGCCGATCGACCGGGCCGCCGGCCACATCCCCGGCGCCGTCAACCGCTTCTGGAAAGAGAACCTGGACGAAGCGGGCCGCTGGCGCAGCCCGGAAGAACTGGCGGAGCGGTTCGCGGCGCTGCCGCAGGACAAGCCGGTCATCGTCTATTGCGGCTCGGGCGTGACCGCCTGCCCGAACGTGCTGGCGCTGATGGAAGCGGGATACCGCGATGTAATGCTGTACGCGGGAAGCTGGAGCGACTGGATCTCGTACGAGGAGAATCCGGTGGCGAAAGGCGGGGAGTAGAAGTCGAGAGCTGTGTAAGATTCGAAAGACGGGTTGTGACAGGTTGAAAGTTGGAGACCTGTTGCGGCCCGTTCTTTTTTTTTCGTGATGCGGTCTCCGTATAGAACCAGCAAATCTTTATTAAATGGTTGTCATTCCCGATATATCAAGCAAAACCATATTATTCATTGAAGATAAATCCGGAGGCAGCATTCTATGAAGCTGAAATTGCAATTATTATCGCTTTGTTTCATTTTTTGCATTTTCATGATGAGCGCTCCTGTGAATGCAGAAAACAACAACATTTTCGAATCCTATGATAACACCAGAGTCATCTACGGATACCTGGAAAATGGCGTTACCTATATCCCCATAGGCGAAATATGGCGCCAGTTCGGTAATCAATTATCCTTTGATGTCAATGAACAAAAAATTTTTTTCTCCACAAATCAAGGTGCTATTACATTGGGGTTTCAATCTGCCATTGGTGAAATAAATGGGGAGACCATTACCTTATCCAATCCAACCAAAAAAATTCAGAATACAGTATACGCCTCTGTCAGGGATGTTGCCAAACTATTTAACATAAAATTTGACCACCTGGATAAAAGTATGATGGAGCTTTTGCTGGACACAAAGAAGTTGCTGATCCATATCAAACCCATCACAAGCGCATATTTATATCATCCGAAAAAAATTGATGTCATCATGTACCACCATTTTGATCCGAACCGATCGGATTCCTTGACCGTTACACCCGAGAGATTTCGTGAACATTTGGATAAATTAATTCAGGCAGGTTATGAAACCATTACGGAAGAAGATTTATACCAGTATAAAACGAACGCTCATTATAAACTTCCAAAGAAGCCGCTGCTGATCACCATAGACGATGGCTATGCAAACAATTACTCGATCGCTTATCCGATTCTAAAGGAGAAAGGCTTGAGGGCAACCATTTATATCATTACGAGTTACAGAGGCAAGCAACCAGGATTTTCACGGCACTTCACTTGGGAAGAGGCCAAAGAAATGTATGATTCCGGGGTCATCAATATCGAAAGCCATACGCATGATTTGCACTACTATGTGCAGCAGGGAAAGAAGCAAAAAGCCGCAATTTTGGCCAGAAATGCCAATGAGGATGAGCGATCCTATAAAAACAGAATTCTAAATGATCTTAAAACATCGCGGGATCTCATCCGGCAGCATGTCGGCAAAGAATCAATTGCCCTTTCATATCCATACGGTGTTTACGATAAAACGGTCATCCAATTAGCCAAAGAAGCCGGATTTAAACTGCATGTCACGATAAAAACAGACAAAAATCTGCGCGACGGCAATCCTATGATTTATCGAGTAAATGCCCACGGCGACTACAGTGGTGAACAACTGGTAAGCGTATTGAATTCATGACATGAGGGGCTTCCCTTTCGGGGAAGCCCCTTTCTGCGCTTTACTGCACGGTCTTGTTGTAGGCCTGGATTTTTTCCGTAATTTCTTTTTCGGCGTCGGCCAGCGCTTGTTCCACCGATTTGGCCCCGTTGATGATTTCCTCCATCGCCTGCTCCACGATTTGGCGGGCTTCCGGAAAGATGCCCATCACGGCGCCCTTGGTTGCGTTGTTCAGCTTCGATTGGTGCAGCTGGTCGACGGCCGTTTTGAACTGCGGGAATTTCTCCATATTTTCCTTCACCAGCGGCTGATCATAAGCGGCTTTGGTGATCGGGAAATAACCGGAGTTCACATGCCAGTACGCCTGCTGCTCGGGCGATACGACAAATTTGATGAACTCCCAGGCCGCTTTGCTGTTCTTCTTCCGGCCGATCGTTCAGGATGTACAGACTCGCGCCGCCGACGATGACGCCTCCGTCTTCGGCTCCGTCCGGGCGGGGCAGGAATCCCGTGCCGACTTCAAAGCTGCCGCCTACGGTGTCCACAATGCCGCGCAGCGCCGCCGTCGAGTCCAGAATCATCGCCACTTGCCCCGCGTTGAAGGCCGTCTTCGTATCCGCCGTCGAGCGGCCCAGATTGAGCATCACCTTGCTGTCGATCATGTCTTTCCACCAATTCATGACGGTGGTGCCGGCTTCGCCGGCGAGCAGCGACCGGGTGGCAAACCCTTCGCGTCCGTTGCCGTTATCCACATACTCCTGACCCTGCACCGCGAACAGCTGCTCCATGAACCACCCGTAAATGGCGAAGGATGCACCGTACACGCCGTCCTTCGTCAGCGCTTCCGCCGCTTTCTTCACCTCGCTGAATGTCCTCGGCGGATTTTCCGGATCCAGTCCCGCCTCCCGGAACAGCGTTTTGTTGTAGTACAGAATCGGGTTCGACGTGTTGAACGGCATCGAATAGAGCTGGCCGTCGAATGTGTAGTACCCCAGGATGTTTTCTTCCAGCTCACTGAGATCGAAGTTGTCCGCATCGATAAACTTCTGCATCGGCGTGATCGCCTTGGAATCGATCATGAACCGGCTTCCGATTTCGTAGACCTGGACGATGGTGGGACCGGTGCCGCTGCCCATGGCGGTTTTCATTTTGCTCAGACTTTCGTCGTAAGAGCCCTGATAGATCGCTTCAACCTGGATGTCCGAGCGGGACTTGTTGAATTCCGCTACCAAATGGTCCACCGCTTGGCCCACTTCGCCGCCCATGGAATGCCAGAACGTCACTTTGATCGGATTTGAACGGTTGCCGCCGGAAGATCCGTTCGAACCCGGGCTTGCGGAAGAGTCGGAAGACGAACCTCCGCCCGAGTTGCTGTCAGTGTTCCCGCCGGAACTGCATGCCGTCATGAATGCCAGGAGCAGAACAAGAAGTACGATCACGACGGATTTTTTCTTGCTGATCGACTTGAGCGACCGATTCATGATGATGGAATCCTCCCTTTCTGATAAAAACAAATTTCAACCTTTCACGGCGCCTGCCGTAATGCCCCGGACGAGCTGCTTGAGCCCGAATACCAGGGTAAGCAGGGATGGCAGCAGCACGAGCGTGACACCGCCCAGCACGAGGTTGTGGGACATCGCTTCCTCCCATTTCAGCATGCTGATGCCGATCTGCACGGTTCGCATCGTATCCCGGTTCGTGATCAGCAGCGGCCAGAAGTACATGTTCCAGGTGTTGAGGAACTGGTAGACGGCGAGCGTCGCCAGAGCCGGCCTGGCGGTCGGCAGCACGATGCCGGCGAAAATGCGGAAGTGGCCGCAGCCGTCGATCCGCGCCGCTTCCAGCAGTTCCCTCGGCAGCTGCAGGAAATGTTGCCGCAGCAGAAAGATGCCGAAGGCACTGGCCATGAACGGAACGGTGAGCCCGGCATAACTGTCCATCCATCCCCAGGTGCGAATGGTGATGTAGTTGGGGATGATCGTCACTTCCCAAGGAATCATCATCGTGGACAGGAACAGCGAGAACACCAGGCTTTTGCCGCGAAACGGAATGAAGGCGAAGGCATAAGCCGCCAGGCTGGACGTGATCAGCTGTCCGGCCACAACCGCGATCGAAACGATAAAACTGTTGAGCAGAAACCGGTCAATCGGCACCAGGTTCAGCACGTCGGAGAAATTTTTCAAGTAAATGCCGGAAGGCAGGATGTTCGGCGGATAGGCCTGCGCTTCCGAGGGCGTCATCAGGGCGTATGAGAACGTGTAGATCATCGGGTACAACACCGCCAACGCGCACACCGCAAGCGCCGCATACAAGGGAAGATGCTTGATCGTGCGAATGATCATTGATAATGCACCTTCTTCTCCAGCCAGAAAAACTGCAGCAGCGTCAGCAGCAGAATGATCGCAAACAAGACGAGCGCTTGCGCGCTGGCCGAACCGAAGCGCCAGTTCACAAAGGCTTCCTGGTAGATCTGGTAGACCATCACGTTCGTGGCGTTCATGGGGCCGCCTTTCGTCATGATGTGGATTTGCCCGAACGTTTGAAACGCATTGATGACCGAAACGATGAGCAGAAAGAACAGGGTCGGCGACAAGAGCGGGATGAGCACGCTGAAGGCGCTCCGGATCGGTCCGGCTCCGTCGATTTTCATGCTGTCGTAAATATCTTCCGAAATGCCCTGCAACCCGGCGGTCAACACGATGAAATTGAAGCCCAGATTCATCCACACCGTCATCAGCGATACCGAGATGAGCGCCCATTTCGGGTCGACCAGCCAGGGGATCGGCGAGATGCCGAGCAGGCCGAGAGCGTAATTCAGCATGCCGGTGCTGGGGTGGAACAAGAGCGCCCAGATGACCGCGCCGGTAGCGGCCGAAATGGCGATCGGCATCGAGAAGATGAATTGAAAGGACTTCATCGCCGGAAGCCTGGCGTTGGTCATGCAGGCCAGCGCGAAAGCGATCAGGATGCCGGGAGGAACCGTGTACAACGTGAAGAGCACCGTCGCTTTCAACGTCGAGAGGAACGTTCCGGACGTGAACATGCTCGCGTAATTGTCCAATCCCGCGAACGCCACCGCCTCGCCCCGCGGATTCGTCAGCTGGAAACTGAGCACGATGGACTTGAACAACGGATAGAACAGGAACGTTCCGAAGAACAGGAGGCAGGGCAGCAGGAACAAATAGCCCAGCAGGTTCTCTCTCCGCTTCACTGCCCTCATGGATTGGGCTTCAGCCATCCTGCAGACTCCTCTCTATCGACGATCCGGCCAGCCGACGCAGTCTGTCCGGATAGTCGGTAATGATGCCCGAGACGCCCCGGGCCAGCAGCCGCTTCATGGCCTCCGGATCATTGACCGTCCATGGATAGACTTGTTGTCCGTTTGCGCGCAGCGCCGCGATGTCTTCCGGTTCAATCAAGGCAAAATGCGGATGCATGGAGTAAACGTCCAGACCGAAATCGCGCACAAGCTTCACGGGATCCAGCAAATTGGCCGAGTACAGCAGACCGATGCGCAGATCAGGCGAGGCCGTTTTCAACCGGTGCAAAAGCCGATGGTCGAAGGAAGAAATGACGACCGACTCCGTTCGTCCGTACTCCCGGATCAGCGAAGACAAAAGATGGATGATCCGGTTGTCGCTGCACTTCAATTCAATGTTGATCCCGACGGAGGAGGGGACGAGATCGAACATTTCACGCAGTGTCGGGATCCGTTCACCGGCATACTCCGGTGAAAACCAGGCGCCGGCGTCCAGCCGCCGCAGCTCTTCAAGCGTCATTTCCCGAATGAGGCCGGACCCGTTCGTTGTGCGGTCCGCTTCGAAATCATGGCAGACCACGATTTCTTCGTCGGCAGACAGCTGCACATCCAGCTCGATCATGTCGCACCCTTGCTCGACCGCCAGCCGGAAGGCGGCCGGCGTGTTTTCCGGTGCCTGCCCCGCGGCCCCCCGGTGGGCGATGACAAGCGGCCGGTGATCGTTTCTGTCCATATCCGTATCCCCTTTCAGCCGATTGGGAAGGCAAAAATCGCTGTGCCTTGTGTAACATTGATCGAATTCGACAAATTCAGCGTACTGTCACTTTGTCAGCGGAGAATTAATTGGATTCCAATGTTCCGTAAAATTTTTGTGCGCGGCAAGCAAGTCGTAAACGCTTGCAAAGATCTCGGGAAGCGCGATACCCCCTTCCTCATTATGCGTCGTAATAGTTTCTTATGCCCGGAACGACATCCTTAGGCACGTCACAACAAGAATAAAGGCCGGAAATGCCTTGTTTGTTGGCATTTCTGGCCTCTCGAAATAAGGTTATTGCTCAATCCGGATGCTGCCGCTTTCGGTTCGCACCTTGATGACTTCCCCCGACGTGCCGGCGGCATCCGGGTGGCGGATCAAGCCGGAGTCGGATTTCAGATCATAGGAGCCGCTGTACGAGGGGGGCACCGTAATCCGGACACTGCCGGAATCGGAGGATACGACGGCGCCCATCTCGTCTTCTTTCACGATGCGGATCGGACCGGAGTCGGTCTTGATATTGCCGGCGCCTGTCAAATGATTGATCGTAATGCTGCCGGAATCGGATACGGCTGTCACGCCGGCGTGAACCTCGTCCGCATGGATGCTTCCGGACTCGGAACGGAGCGCCAGGCTTTTGCCCTCATAGCCTTCCAGCCGGATTCCGCCGGAGTCGGATGTCACCGTCAAGGTGCCGCCTTGCAGACGGCCCAGCCGGATGCTGCCGGAATCGGATCCGATGACGATATCCCGGGCCTTGGCGCCATTGACCCTTACCGACCCTGCATCGCTGCTTACCTTGAACGTCTCGAACGATTCCAGCGCTTCTTCCGTCAGCGAGATGGTGATGGATTGCCTCTCGCCCCACGTGAAGTCAGGGAAGAAGCTCCAGTTCCATCGCTCCCGGTCTTTGAACCGCAGATGGAGGACGCCGTTCTTGACCTCGGCCGACCGGATCTGCTTCACCATGTCCGGCGCCGCCTTCCCCTCGATCCGGACGGCATTCTCATCGCCTGCCGCAAAATCGATATCCAGCGCAAGGTTGTCGTTCTCGATCCGGATCTCCCGCACGTGATCCCCGAGCGCCAACGCATGCTCATAGGTCTCGCGCGATTCGTAGCCGAAGACATATTTCACCAACGCAATCATTCCGACTGCGACCAGGATGACGCCAACGATCGTTCTTGCCAACCGGCTCATGACAGACAAATACACCCTTTCCGCTCATCTGTGGTTGATCAAAGTGTACACCAGCACCCTGCGCTCCAGGTACCGGCCGTGGAAGGATCGGGCGCCAGACTTTGGTCGGGGTTGGCGGAAAAGCTTTGGAGACTCCATCCGGGGCGATTAGCGCTTATGCACCTGGAATCGGAGCACCGTTTTCAATTTCGCCGGTTCGGTCTTGCGGGGATCGGACAGGTAGATTTCCCGATGCGTCTTGGACGCCCGGACATAACCCTGTTCAGCGCAATACGCTTCCATGCGCGCGAAGCTTGCGGGTTCATCGTCATACGGACCGATGTGCAGCATCTGGCAGCACAGCCCTTCTTCCATCCGTTCGAACCGGACATGATCCAGATACGGATTGGACTTTTTCCGTTTCGTCTGCTCCAGGAAGCGCCGGAACCCGTCTTCGGTCAGGAAATCCGGCTGCCGGATCATGAGGGTGTATTTGAAATTGCTTTTGTCCGTCGAAGGCCTGGTGTAGTCCACCAGATCCCATATCCCCTCCAGCGGAAACACCTTGTACGCGTAATAGCCGGCCGGCGCATCGCCGCTGCGGTACGACATTTTGACCGCATAGCTGATGCTGTACAGCGCCTCCGTCTGTTTGACGAACGCCTCGCCGTTCGGGTCCCCGGAGCCGCCGAGCATGATAAACGGCAGCTGCGGCACTTCCACGACCACGGGCTCCGCGGGCGGCACATAAAGATGCTTGAAATCTTTCTTGTAATCGACAGCCTTCGTCAATGCCGTTCACTCCTTCGCTTCCGGAACATGATCCCTTACAGCTTAACCGATCAAATATGCCGACAGTCCGAAACGCCGAAAGCCGGGAACCGCCGCAGGCTCCCGGCTTTGTATCATTTCGCGTGCATCTTGAACTCGAGGAACAGGTCGTTGTAGTAGGCGAGCATCCGCTTGCCCAGATTTTCGTAGACCTCCAGCCGGGCGATCAGTTCGTCGCCCGGATAGAACCGCTCGTCCTCCCGGATCTCTTCGGGCAGCATCTCCAGCGCCGTGGCGTTCGGCGTCGAGTAGCCGACATATTCGGCATTCCGCGCCGCGTTCTCCGGATCGAGCATGAAGTTGATGAACAGGTGCGCCCCTTCGATGTTGCGCGCCGTCTTCGGAATGACCATCGAGTCGAACCAGAGGTTTGACCCTTCCTCCGGCACGACGTAGTCCAGGTCTTCGTTCTCCCACATGATTTCCGCCGCGTCACCGGACCAGACGACCGCCGCCGAAGCTTCATTGCCGGTCATCAGCATCTTGATCTCATCGCCGACAATGGCTTTCACGTTCGGCGTGAGCCGCTTCAGCTTGGCCAGCGCTTCCTGCAGGTGCTCCTCGTCCGTGTCGTTCAGCGAATAGCCCAGACTGTTCAGCCCCATGCCGATAATCTCACGGGCGCCGTCGACGAGCAGGATGTCGTTCCTCAGGGACGGATCCCAGAGCGCGTCCCAGCTGACAGGCGGCTCGTCGAACGCTTCGGGGTTGTAGAGGATGCCGACCGTACCCCAGAAATACGGCACGGAATAGACGTTGCCCGGATCATAGGACATGTCCATGAACCGCGGATCGATATGCGCCATGTTGGGCAGCTTGGAATGGTCGAGCGGCACCAGCAGGCCGTCTTCCATCAAGCGCTCGACGGCGTATTCGGACGGCATCGCGACATCGAATGTCGTTCCGCCTTGGGCGATCTTCGTCATCATCGCTTCGTTCGAATCGAACGTCTCGTAGATGACGGTGATGCCCGTCTGCTCCTGGAACTCCTTGAGCAGTTCCGGATCGATGTAATCGCCCCAGTTGAAGACGGTGATCGTGTCCGCCCCCGCGTAGCCCGCGCTCCGGTTGAGCGCGTTCGTCCACGCCATGAGGCCCAGCGACGCAACGAGGATAACCGCGAACAGTTGCACGAGCTGTCTCATCGGCGTTCACCGCCTTCCGCGAGCCGCGCGTTGCGGCGGTTGATGAAGTAATACCCGATGACGAGCGCGACGGTGAACAGGAACAGCAGCGTCGAGAGCGCGTTGATCGAGAGCGAGATGCCCTGCCGCGCCCGCGAGTAGATCTCGACGGACAAGGTCGAGAAGCCGTTCCCGGTGACGAAGAACGTCACGGCGAAGTCGTCCAGCGAGTAGGTGAGCGCCATGAAGAAGCCGGCGAAAATGCCGGGTTTCATGTACGGCACGACGACCCGCGTCAGCACCTGCCACGCGTTGGCGCCCAGGTCGCGCGCGGCGTCGAGCATGCTCGTGCGCATTTCCTGCAGCTTCGGCAGCACCATCAGGACGACGATCGGCACGCTGAACGCGATGTGAGACAGCAGCACCGACACGAAGCCGAGCTGGATGCCGATGATCGTGAACAGGATCAGGAACGACGCGCCGATGATGACGTCCGGGCTGACGATCAGGACGTTGTTCAGCGCGAGCAGCGCGTTCTTCCGGCTGCGGCGCTTCACCTCATAGATCGCCAGCGCGCCGATCGTTCCGAGAATCGTCGAGACGAGGGCCGAGAGCAGCGCGATGACGATCGTGTTCAGTACGATGATGAGCAGCCGCGTATCCTGCAGCACTTCTGCGTACCATTCGAGCGTGAACCCGTCGAATCCCGTCATCGTCCCGCCGCTGTTGAACGAGTAGACGATCAGATAAGCGATGGGCGCATACAAGATGACGAAGACGGCCGCGAGATACAGATTCGACCAGCGC
>NICF_comb_assmDRAFT_10001248_pt1 | contig 20393 bp, 21 predicted proteins | sample NewIslPassag4_SG_FD_11279 | JGI IMG/M metagenome (IMG submission 11279) | reverse complement strand
ATGGCCCTGAACGGCATGATCAGCATGGGCACGGCCGGCGACTGGGCGACCCACGCCATCGAGCACGCCATCAGCGCGATCTACGACATCCCCCACGGCGGAGGCCTGGCCATCGTGTTTCCCCGCTGGATGGAATACGTCGTTGACGATGCCGGGGACAAACTGGCGCAGCTGGCCGTCCGCGTGTTCGGTGTGGACCCGGCGGGCAAATCGAAGCGGGAAACGGCCCTGGAAGGCGTACGGCGGCTCCGGGAATTCTTCCGGTCCATCGGCGCGCCCGCGTCGCTCGCTGACTACGGCATCGGTGACGAAAATATTTCGGTCATGGCCGAGAAAGCGGTGCTTTTCGGTCCCATCGGCCGCATCCGGAAGCTGGAAAAAGAGGACGTGGAACGCATTTTGCGGGCCTGCCTGAACTGACCGCACGGGGAGGTGTGAGCGATGCGATACCGCCACCTTGGCAAAACGGGACTCCGCGTCAGCGAGCTGTGCCTGGGCGCCATGACCTTCGGCATGTTCGCGGACGAACGGGAAAGCTTCCGCATCCTGGACCGCTTCGCGGACGCGGGCGGCAATTTCATCGATACGGCGAATGTCTACTCCCAGGGCGTCTCTGAAGAAATCGTCGGCAAATGGCTGAAAGGGCGCGACCGCTCCCAGTTTGTCATCGCCACGAAGGTCCGCTTCAGCATGGGCCAGGGTCCGAACGACGTGGGTCTCAGCCGCAAGCACATCCTGGACAGCGTGAAGGCCAGCCTGCGGCGCCTTGGCACTGACTACATTGATCTTTACCAAGTGCACGCATGGGACCCGAAAACCCCGCTGGAAGAGACGCTGTCCACCCTGAACGACCTGGTGCGCGCCGGATACGTGCGCTACATCGGCGCCAGCAACTTCCGGGGCTGGCAGCTGCAGAAGGCGCTCGACCTCAGCCGGCTGCACGGATGGGAAGCCTTCGTCAGCCTGCAGCCGCAATACAACCTGCTCAGCCGGGCCGTCGAATATGAACTCATCCCCGTTTGCCTGAACGAAGGCTTGGGTGTCCTCCCGTGGAGTCCGCTTCGGGGAGGCTGGCTGAGCGGCAAATTCCGCCGCGGCATGACGGCGCCTCCGGAAGGTACGCGGGTGGCGCTGGCGGCGGAAAAGGGATGGTCCGAGACCTGGGAGCGCTACAACAACGAATTCACCTGGAACGTGCTGGACGCCCTGTTCGAGGCGGCGCAGGCTGCCGGCAGGACGCCGGCCCAGACCGCCATCAACTGGGTGCTCCACCGGCCCGGTGTCACGGCGCCGATCATCGGAGCCCGCAACGTGGCGCAGCTGGAAGACAATCTCGGCGCCATCGGCTGGAAGTTGGCGCCGGAACTTGTGGAGCTCCTCGACCGGGCAAGCCGTCTGCCGGTGGTCACCTACCCTTACGACGACGCCGCCGAACAGCAACAGCGCAGAGGCCGCGATTACGAGGAATGACAGCCTTCTTTCTATTTCGGGACGGATCTGTCCCGCGCGACCCGCGCGGAATGCGCCTGGCGGCCGGCGACGGTCATCAGGGCAATGCCGGAAACCACCAGGACCATGGAGATCAGCTTCATGATGCCGACGGGCTCGTGCATGGCGACGGCGGACGCCGCGAGGCCGACGACGGGAATGGCCAGCAACCCGACGGAGACATGGATGGCGGACAGTTTTTGATTGACGTAGGTAAAAGCGGCAAAGGTCAGCGCATTGGCCACGATTCCGTTGTACAGCATCGCCGCAACAAAATCGGCCGACAGGGGAATCGGACTGCCCTCATCCAGGATCAGGGCGGTCGGCGCGATGATGGCCAGGGCGGTCAGGCACATCCACGGAGCCGTATGAATCGGATTTTCGTCCCATTTCATTTTCTTGACCATGACGATCGACACCGCCCAGAAGATGGCGGCCAGAAGCAGCGAGAAGTTGCCCAGCACCGCCGTCCGGCTGCTCCAGTCCAGCGCCCGGGGATTGAACAGCAGCAAAATTCCGGCAAATCCGGTGATGACGCCGGCCAGCTCCAGGCGCCGCAGCCTTTCACCCAGAAACAGCATCGCCAGCGGGACGACCCAAAGCGGCGTCGTGTAGACGAGGATGGCGGTTCTGCCGGCTTCCACGTGATGCAGGCCGATGCTGACAAAGAGAAAATGAAGCCCGTAATGGAGCACGCCCACCGTCAGGATGAACGGCCATGTCCGGCGGGCGGGAAATCTCAGCTGCCCTGCCATGAGCGCAACGGCAAACAGCGTGATGACGCCCAGGATGGTCCGCCACAAGGCAAAGGTCAGCGGCCCGACGAACAGCAGGGCGTACTTCATGATCGGCCAGTTGATTCCCCAGGTCAAAATGACGAAAATCAGCACAAGCCAGGCGTTGCGCTCTCCCGATCCGGAGGTCACGGTTTCCCTCCGTCCTCCGACTGGCCGAGGGACGCCCAAGGCGCCAATCTTGCGGCGATTTCCGCCGCTTCCCGTTCCATGCGGTCAAACAGTTCCTGCACCGTGAGCAGCTCGCGGATCAGCCCGATCCCCTGCCCGGCCCAGCCGTACCCTTCCGTTTCGTCGCCTTCGTGGATGAATTTGCGGTTCCTTTCGCCGGAAATCAGGTCCTTGATGGCCTCATAGCCGCCTCCCGCCGCCTCGGCATCGAGGATGCGCTGCACGAAGGGCGTGCGCACCGCCCGGGCGGGGATGCCGATCGACCGTTTGACGACCACGGTGTCCGTTTCGGTTCCCTTCAAAATGGCTTCGACGTATTTCGGATGGGCCCGGACGCATTCCTTCGTGGCGATGAAGCGGGTGCCCATCTCGACGCCTTCCGCTCCCAGCGCCAGGGCGGCCATGAGGCCCCGTCCGTCGGTTATGCCGCCCGCGGCGACCACCGGAATCGACACCGATTCGACGACGCGGGGGATGAGCACCATCGTGCCCGTATCGTCCCTTCCGATATGTCCGCCGCCCTCCTGCCCCACGGCCATGACCGCATCCGCGCCGAGGGATTCCGCTTTTTGCGCCTGTCTGACGGTGGCCACCAGCACGAGCTTCACCGCGCCCGTGCCGTCCAGCATGCGCATGTACGGTTCCGGATTGCCGCCCGTGAAGGAGAAGACCCTGACCCCTTCCTCCAGGGCGGTTTCCAGCATTTCCGCAATGGGCTTGGGCGTATGGCCGATGGGGAAATTCACCCCGAAGGGCCTGGATGTCAGGCTTTTCGCCTTGCGGATCTCTTCCCGCAGCTCTTCCCTGTCATGAAACGACGCCGTCGAAATCTGGCCCAGTCCGCCCGCGTTGGAGACGGCCGCGGCCAATTCCGCGTAGGCGAGATAGGCCAGCCCGCCTTGGATGATCGGCAGACGTATGTTCAGCAGTTTGGTGATCCTCGTTTTCGTGCGATTTCCCCCCATATGTACCGTTCAATCCCTTCCGGAACCGCGCGTCGTTCCATGTCGTTCCATTTCCTTTGCTCCCGTTCCTTCCCGTAATGAATATGCCTGGGAGCCTTCGGGCTTTTTGCGTTTTCCAGGGTTTTATGTATGCGCTTGAACGTCAGTAATACTTTGTCATGCCTCCGTCCACGATCAGCATTTGGCCGGTCACGTACGACGCGTCATCGGAAGCCAGAAACAGCGCCGCTCCCGCAAATTCCTCCACCGTTCCCGACCGGCCCAGGGGGATGCCGGATTCCGCTTCCGCCGCAACTTCTTCCGGCGTGATGCCCCTTCTTGCCGCCGTTGCGCGGTCCAGTTCCCGGATGCGGTCGGTCAGGATGCGTCCCGGCGCCAGGCCGTTCACGAGAATCCCGTGGGGCGCCAGTTCCATCGACAGCGTTTTCGTCAGGCCCGCCACGGCGGCGCGCATGGCGTTGGACAGGACGAGGCCGGGGATCGGCTGCTTGATGCTGTACGAAATGATGTTGATGATCCGCCCGCCTCCCCGTTCCTTCATCAGCGGGATAATGCCGCGGGTCATGCGCACGACGCTCATCAGGTTCAGGTCGAACGCTTGCTGCCATGCCTCGTCGTCCAGATCGAAAAACAATCCCGCGGGAGGTCCTCCGGCGTTGTTCACCAGGATGTCCACCGCGCCGTATTTCTGCCGGATCGCGGCGAGCAGCCGGTCCACGTCCTCCCTGCGGGAGATGTCGGCGGCCAGACAGGCCACCTCCGCCCCGGTTTGTTCGCGAATGTCCTCTGCCGCCCGGCGGATGGCTTCCTCCGAGCGGCTGGCGATGAACAGCCGGGCGCCTTCCCGGGCGAACCGCAGCGCGATGCCCTTGCCAAGCCCGCGGCTCGCCGCCGTCACCACCGCCGTTTTGCCTTGCAGTTTCAACGCGCATGTCTCCTTTCTTCACGGCAGCACCACGATGTTGGAAGCCAAAAGCCGTTCCCTGCCGTCCGAAGGCCGGTTGAGCACCTTGCCGTTGTAATAGAACGTGCTCGAACCCCCTCCGTCCAGATTGTACGCGTCGCGGACGTTAAACTCAAGCAGTTTGTCCTGCGCTTCCTCCAGCGTGACCCCGAGGCTGTAGTCCTTCTGCCGTCCGTCGATGACGATGAACAGCAGATCCCCGTTGGAAAAATGCCCGATCATCGTGCGCGGTTCCCGGCGGTTCGCCCACTTGGCGGGTATCTTCTGCTTTTTGCCGTCCTTGAGCAGGGTCGGCACGAAGGAGGCGCCGTGACGGACACCCAGCTTCTCCAGCTCTTCCTTCGTCTTGATGTTGCCGCCGACGAGCCGGCCCTTGGCGTCGAACCCGATGAAGCTCCAGTCTTCCCCGGGGATGTCGAAGGTCTTGATCTCCCCGTCGACGACGGTGATGCCCATCGGGTAGATCAATCCGTTCGCCCTGGCGAAGCCGCCGCCGTTGACGGCCAGCTTGGCGCCGGTGCGCTTTGCCGCCTGGCTGGTCGTCTCGCCCTTGCTCCCGACCTTGTCATTGGCCAGCACCAGGCGAACGGCGCTCGGATCGTGCAGCTTCACCTTGGCCATGTATCCCCGGTAGCCGGCTTCCTTCAGCGTGAACACTTTGATGGTGGCCCGTTTGCCGAAGGTCTGACCGATCGGTTCGCCAAGGATGTTGGACAGCACCTGGTCCAGCACGTCACCGGTTTTTCGCCGCTGTTCTTCGCTTTTCTTGATGATCTGTTCCAACGCGGCCTGCTGTTCGGCGGTGCGGTTTTGCTCCGCCTCGGCCTGGGCGATCAGGTCCGCGATGCTGCTCCGGATGTCGTCCAGCCGCGCTTCGGAGGCGATGGCGGATTCGGCCATGCCTTCGTAAACGAAGCCTGTCTCCTCCAACAGCCGCGCCGCCTCAAGGGCGGAAGGCCTGACCTCGCCCGTGTCGAGCAGCGTCCCTTCCGCGTCGCCGATCAGCGCCGGAGTCCGCGCGTGGACGACGCCCATCACCAGCAGCACCGCGGCCAGGATGCCGGCGATCCCCAGCTGAAACCTAGTAAACACGAGCGGCTTCCTCCAGTTTCTTGATGGCATTTTGGAGCTGCTGCAGCTGTTTGCTCAGGTCGTTGATGCGGTTGCTGAGCGCCTGCCTCGTCTCGTCCGTCCGGCCCAGCGCGTCGCCCGCCAGGGACAGCTCCTCCTGCACCCCGGCCAGACCTTCTTCCACGGCGGCAAGGCGTTCCAGAAGCTGGGCCGCGCTCTCCCGCTGTTTTTGCAGCTGTTCGTGCAAGGCGGTGATGTCGTTTTTCAGCTCTTCCAGGCGGGTTTCGTTCGTGTGCCGGATGTCCTGCAGTTCCTGCCGGAGGCCGGCGATGTATTGATCGGCCGCCAGGTAGCAGCCGTACATGAGCGCTCCCCAGACGAAGACGGCGCCTGTCCAGGCCAGCCATTTGAGCCCTCCGCGGTGCCTGGCTTTTTCGCGCGTGCGGACGCGCTGGCCGCGTTGCGGCAGGATGCCGATCTCGTGCTGAATTTCGCCAGGAGTTTCGATCATGGTTCCCGCTTCCTTCCCCGCCCGCCGTGCGGAACCGGCGGAGCGACAAATCTTCCGTCTACCATAACATAAGACGTCCGGAAAAATTGAATGTTGCGGAAAAAAACCGATCCGGCGCGGCGGAAAAAAACGCCGGACGGCCTGAAGGCAAGGGCCGTCCGGAGCGGAATTGCGGCACGCGGAAACCCCGAAAACATTTTTCCCTTGCATTGCGGCAGCGTCACCGTTATAATGGAGCTGACGGGTGATAATGATTATCATTGATAAGGAGACGGTCGCCATGAGCGTTCCGGAAATGCTGATTCCCCTGCTTGCCCTGATCCTGATTGGGCTCGGCGCCGCCGTATTGTTCCTGGCCGCCGATCTGGACATGTTCCGCCGCCATCTGGCCGGCGGGCGCAAAGGGGCGTCTTCCGGCCGCGCGGGCGGCTTCTTCGCCGTCGGCAAGGCGGAACTGGAGCTTTCCGGAAACCGGGCCGACTGAACCGATATACGCGAACATGAACGCCGCCAGCCGGTGTTGACCGGCCGGCGGCGATTTTTTTCCCCTCCCTACCTGAAGGTCAGGAAGGCTGCCGGAGCAGCCTGAGGCCGTTCAGGATCACCAGGATCGTGCTTCCCTCGTGCCCCACCACGCCGACCGGCAAGGGGATGCCGACGCCGAAGTTGGCGGCAATGAGCATGACGATGACGGCAAGGGCGAACACGATATTTTGGGTGATGACGCGGCTCGTCCGCTTGCCCAATGCGATGGCGCCGGGAATTTTGCGCAGGTCGTCCCGCATCAGCACCAGGTCCGCCGTCTCGAGGGCCGCGTCGCTGCCGGCGCCGCCCATGGCGATGCCTACCGAAGCCGCGGCCAGGGCCGGCGCGTCGTTGACGCCGTCGCCCACCATGGCGACGGAACCGTAGATTTCCTTGAGCTTCTTGATGATTTCCACTTTCTCCTGAGGCAGCAGGCCGGCATAGACGATGTCGATTCCCGCTTCCCGGGCGATGGCCTGCGCCGTCCGCTCCTGGTCCCCCGTCAGCATTGCCGTGCGCACGCCGGCTTCCTTCAGGCGCCGGATCGCCTGGGCCGCCTCCGGACGGATGCGGTCCCGGAGCGCGATCACGCCGGCCGCGCCCTCCCCGTCATGGATGACGGTCACCGTCTTGCCTTCCTGCTGCAGCCGGTCGATGATTTCCTTAAGCTCCTCTGTCATATGCGCGGAATCCATATACGTCGGCTTGCCGATTCTCCACAGCTTGCCGTCCACTTCCGCCTGCACGCCCCAGCCCGTGCGGGATTCGAACGAAGACGGGCGCGTGAGGGCGATGCCTTCATCCGCCGCCTTCCGCACGATCGCCTTGGCCAACGGGTGCTCCGAGAGGCTTTCCACGGACGCCGCCACCCGCAGCACTTCCCTTGCGTCAAGTCCCCGCAGGGGAACGACGTCGGACACTTCGGGCTGCCCCGTCGTGAGCGTGCCCGTCTTGTCGAAAGCCACCACCTTCGTGCGCGCCAGGTTTTCAAGATGGACGCCGCCTTTGAACAACACGCCCCTTCTGGCGCTGACGGAGATGGCCGACAGCACGGCGGGCATGATGGAGGCGACCAGCGCGCACGGTGAAGCCACCACGAGGAACACCATCGCCTTGTACAGCGCCTCGGTCCAGGTCCAGTCAAAAATCAGCGGGGGCGCTGCGATGAGCAGCAGCGTGGCCAATACCACGACGCGGGCGTAAATTTTCTCGAAGCGCTCCATGAATTGCTGGCTGGCCGGCTTTTCCGATTCGGCTTCCTGCACGAGGCGGATGATGCGGGCAAACAGCGTCGACTCGGCGGGCTTTGTCACTTCGACAAGCAGCGCTCCCTGCCCGTTCAGCGTGCCGGCGAACACTTCGTCGCCGGGAGATTTGTCGTCGGGGATCGACTCCCCGGTGATGGTCGACTGGTTGACGGACGAGTGGCCTTCGCGCACCACGCCGTCGGCGGGAATGCGTTCCCCGGGCTTGACCACGACGATGTCCCCCGGGACCAGCCGTTCGATGGGAACGGTCACCTCCGCACCGTCCCTGAGCAGTACGGCGGTCTCCGGCTTCATTTCCATCAGGGCGGAAATTTCGCGGCGGCTCTTGTCCATCGTGAAGGTCTCCAAAGCCCCGCTTAGCGCGAAGATGAAGATGAGCACCGCGCCCTCCATCCAATAGCCGATGCAGGCGGCGCCGATCGCGGCGACGATCATGAGAAAGTTGACGTCGAGGTCGCGCTCGCGGATCAGTGTGTCCAGCCCTTCCCTGGCCTTGGCGAATCCGCCGATGGCGTATGCGGCGATGTAAACAAGCGCCGCCCACGGGGAGCCGGCCTGCTCCAGTCCCCAGGCGATTCCGGTCAGAATGCCGCAGACCAGCACGGCCAGGGCTTCGCCGTATCTCGCCAGCCAGGCGGGCATTTCCCGCTTCCGCTCCTGCTGCAGGACTTTGACCTGCGTTTCTCCGCTTTCGGTTGTATCGTACATGATCGGCATCGGAGACCACCTTTCGTTGATCTTTCGTCATTTTTCTTTATTTGCCACGCCGCGCCAGGTCCGCAACCTCCCGGAAACCTGAGAATGAGAGCCATTCTTGATCCTCCCTAAACGATTCATGCTGCTTCCGTCCGGGAAGCAGCATGATACGGGAGGATGCAGCATGGATTCAACGGTCTGCGCGAGATTCGTTTTCTTTTTTAGAATTATTATAAATAAGAAAAATCCATTTGTAAATCCCGAGTTTTTGCACCCATTGGAACGGCAGGCGTCCAGATCTGCGCAATATGTACGAACGATATGGGGCCAATCGACGGTCCGTCATATCGAGCCGGCGAACAGGATTCACAGTTCCTCCAGCAGGTCTCCGGCGGCGAGATGGCGCGGGGCGTTCCGCTTCGCGGCGGCCCGGTCGCCCGCCGCCCCGTGGCGGTACACGCCCAGCGCGGCGGCCTGCGCCGCCGTGAGGCCTTGCGCCAACAGGGCGCCGATGACGCCGGCCAGCACGTCCCCCGTCCCGGCCGTGGCCATGGCAGGATTGCCCGTGGGGTTCACATACGTCTTCCCTTCGGGAAGGGCGATCACGGTGCGGGCCCCCTTGAGCACGACGACGACGCCCCGTTCCATGGCGAAACGCCGGGCGACGCCGATCCGGTCCCGCTGCACCTCGGCGGTGCTTGTGCCGCACAGGCGGGCCATTTCGCCGGGATGCGGGGTGATCACCGTCGGCGCCTTTCGCTTCGGCCATTGGCCGGCGGCCCCTTCCGCCAGGATGTTGAGGGCGTCCGCGTCCGCCACCAGCGGCAGTTCCGCCCGTTCCATCACTTCCCGCAGCCAGGCGAAGTCGCCTTCCCACCGGCCTAATCCCGGTCCGATGACGAGGGCCTGTTTCCCCCGGGCAAGCTCAAGCAACTCCACGGGATCGACGCCGCTCCAGTCTCCCCGTCCCCCGTCGGCCAGGCGGGCGAGGATGAGTTCCGGCCGCGACATCAGAAGCGGAGGCAGAACGTCTGCGGGCGCCGCCCAGGTGACCAGACCGCTGCCGGCCCTGAGCGCCGCCGAAGCGGCAAGCAGGCCGGCTCCGCTGTAGGCGCGGCTTCCGGCGGCGATCAGCGCGTGCCCGCAGCTGCCCTTGTGGGCCGCCGGGTCGCGTTCCATCGCCGGGTCGACGCCCAGCCGTCCGAGGAACACGTCCTCGCCCAGCTCAAAAACGGACACGCCGAACCGGTCCGCCAAAGACGAAGGAATGCCGATGTCCCGCACCGCCACTTCCCCGGCATAAGAAAGCCCCGGGTACTGCGCCAATCCCCTCTTTTTGAAGGCGAACGTCACCGTTTTCACCGCGCGCACGCAGGGATCGTGTACCTGGCCCGTGTCGGCGTCGAGGCCGGTGGGAATGTCCACGGCGACCACCGGCTTGCCGCTTTCGTTGATCGCCCGGATCATCTCCGCCAGGACCCCGCGGGGGGCACCGCCGGTGCCCGTGCCGAGCAGTGCGTCGATGACGCCGTCCCAATCCCGCCAGTCAACGCATCCCTCCGAATAAGCCGTCAGGGGGATGCCCAGCCTCCGGGCGATGTCCCGCTGGACGGCCGCCTCGCCCGTGAGGGTGTCCGGATTCGCTGCATATACCACGGCGACCTGAAAGCCGGCGTTCGCCAGATGCCGGGCCGCCACCACGCCGTCGGCGCCGTTGTTGCCCTTGCCGGCCATGACCAGCCAGCGCTTCCCGATCTGTGGGGCCAGCGCCATCACCTCTTCGGCCACTCCTCGTCCCGCGTTTTCCATGAGCACCAGCGAGGGAATGCCGATTTCGCCGATGGCGTGCCGGTCGATGCGCCTCATTTCCTCCGCCGTCAGCAAGTGCACCGTTTCCGCCTCCCGCGCCTGGCATGTCGAAATTCCGCCGCGTCACAACATCGCTGCATTGATTGTAAGCCCGCCCGGAAATTTTGACAACACGGACGGAAACCACGGATGGGAAGGCGTAAAAACACCAAAGGCGCCCGCGTGCGCGGACGCCTTCTCATTCCGCTTCGATGGCAACGGCGTGGGCGATGCAGGGGATGCTCTCGCCCTGCTGATACGAAATCGGCGACAACAAAGCCCCCGTGGCGACGATGAGCATGCGGCGGATTTCCCCGCGGCGCATCCGCTTCAGCAAATGGCCGTAAGTCACCACGGCGGAACAGCCGCAGCCGCTGGCGCCGGCCTGCACCATCTGCTTTTCGAAATCGTAGATCAGAAGCCCGCAGTCCGTAAAGTTCGTCTGTTCGATCGGAATTCCGTGTTCGCGGAACAGATCCCGGGCGAGGGGATGACCGACCCTGGACAGATCCCCCGTGGCAATCACGTCGTAATAGCCGGGTTCGATGCGGAAATCCCTCAGGTGCGCCTCGATGGTGTCCACCGCCGCCGGCGCCATGGCCGCCCCCAGATTGAAGGGGTCCTTGATGCCCATGTCCACCACCCGGCCGATGGTGGCCCGGGTGACGACGGGCCCCTCCCCCTTGTCCGCCACCACGGCCGCCCCGGCGCCGGTCACCGTGAACTGGGCAGTCGGAGGCTTCTGCGAGCCGTATTCGGTGGGATAGCGGTACTGCTTTTCCGCCGTGGAGTTGTGGCTGCACGTGCCGGCCACCACGCAACGGGCGGCGCCCGAATCGACCAGCTGGGCGGCCAGGGCCAGGCTTTCCATCGAGGTCGAGCAGGCGCCGAACACGCCGAGATACGGGATCGACAGGCTGCGCGCGGCGAAGCTGTTGCTGATGATCTGGTTGGTCAGGTCCCCGCCGACGTAAAATTGCACCTGTTCCTTCGTCAGTCCGGCGTTTTCGATGGCCAGTTTCACCGCTTCCTCGAGGATGGTTCGCTCGGCTTTTTCCCAGCTTTGCTGCCCGATGGACAAATCCCCGTGGATAATGTCGAAATCGTCGGCCAGGGGACCCTGCCCCTCAAACGGGCCCACCACCGTCGCCGTCCCCTGCAGCACCGGTTTTCGCTCAAAAACCCAGCTTTGATGTCCCTGCAGCATGACGCTTTCCTCGCCTCCCGGAATCAGCCGAACAGCCAGTGGCAGATGCCAACGATGAAGGCGGACACCGTGCCGAACACGATGACCGGACCGGCCAGCTTGAACATTTTGCCGCCGATGCCCAGCACGACGCCTTCGCTGCGGTGCTCGATGGCCGCGGAAGCCATGGAGTTGGCGAATCCCGTCACGGGAACGGCGGAGCCGGCTCCCGCCCACTGCGCGAATTTGTCGTACACCCCGAAGCTGGTCAAAATCACGGAAATCAGAATCAGCACCGCCACCGTGGGATTGCTCGCCTTTTCCTTCGGAAAACCGCCCCACTGGATGAACATCTGTTGGATAGCCTGGCCGAGGAGACAGATCGTGCCCCCGCTCACGAACGCCCGCACGCAGTTTTTCAGCACGGGGCGCCGCGGCTCCCGCTTTTTCGCCAGCTCCTGGTACTGTTGCTGCACGGGCGTCTGTTTCTTCTTTTTCAGATCCGCCATCCGCGATCCCTTTCCTTTCCGTGGCTTCAGCTGTTCAAAAAGGGTTCGATCTCCTTCAGGATCCGGTCAAGCCGCTCCGCGCTCCTGCGGTACATTTCCCTGGCTTCCGCCTGTTGCGTGTTCAGGGCGAAGGATGAAAGCTCGGCCTGGACCTTTTTCAACTTCGCCAGCAGCATCGCATCCGCCGAAGGCTCGGGCAGCCTGATCTGGTCGTCGTACAAATCCACCGTCAGCTGGCCGCGGGAATCCACTTGGCCCAGAAACACGTTTTCCAGCGTCACCCCGAGCTTGTCCAGTTCCGTGCGCAGCCATTCCCGGTTCAGCCCCAGGGTGGCCAGAGGCTCGTCCTGGATCTGGCCGTCCATGATCACCGTCTGCGGCTCCTGTTCCGGCGCGGGATGCATGCCGAGATGCGCGGGCGTCAGCGGCTGGTGCTCCTTCCGGAGCAGGACGTTGATCTGTCCCGAAGGCTCCATGACGGCAAACTCCACATCCGACAGCTTGAAGGCGTTCTTGCCCCGCAGCTGCATGAGCAGTTCGTCGGTGGTCAGGCGTTCCTTCCGCAGATTGTCTTCCAGGATCTTGCCGTCCTTGATGAGCACTCTTCCCTTGCTGTCCATGAAGTCGCGAAATTTTTTGCTTTTCAGCTGGAGAAATTCGATGGCGAGGGACACCGCGACCCAGACCGCCATGGCGACGAGGCCGAGATACCAGTTGTCCGCGGGATCCAGGGATACGAAGGCGGCCAGCGAGCCGATGGTGATCCCGGTGATGTACTCGAACACGGAAAGTTCGGTCACCTGTCGCTTGCCCAGCAGTCGGGTGAGGAAAAACAGGGTCGCCACCGCCGTCAGGGTGCGCAGCACGATTTCCAGCCATTGCGGCATGGGCTTCCCACCACCGGTTTTCGGTTTTTCCGACGAAAGACAACTGCATTATGTGCCGGGAAGCGGTATTTTATGCGGCGCGATCGGCCGTACGGCAAAAGGTGTTTGAAGGCGGGGCGGACAGAAAAAGACGGAAGACGGAAAACGGAAAACGGCGGTGCGGGCGGACAAACGGTCATTCACGGGGAATGAACGGACCGGCCGCCGGACATATTATGCCCCGTATCAGGTTTACGGAGGTGATGGCGATGACCGTGGACACCCAGATCAAAAGCTGCCTGGCATCTCTCAAGAGCGCCCAGGCAGACCTTGAGCAGTTCGCCCTGAGCACCCAGAACCAGGAAGCCAAAAACATGTTCACCAAGGCGGCGGAAACCACCAAGGAAATCGTCGCGGAGCTGGAGGGCCGTATTTCCCAGATCGAAATGGAAGAACCCCAGTACAAGGGCTTCTGAACATCCGTCCGGCCCGCAGGCACAAAAAAAACCCCGCCGGGAGAAGCCGCACACTTTCGCCCCGGACAGGGGTTTTTCTTATGGTCTGATAGTTAATCCCATTAATTTTTTTTATCATAAAAAATATGTTCCGCCGATACGATGGCGCCGCCACGGATCTCCAGTATGCCAAACGAATATCTGGGCGCTCCGCGCCGGTCCGTCGGCGATCCCGGATTGAACACCAGGACGCCGTCCATCTGCTTGCGGACGGGGATGTGCGTATGGCCGTAAATGATGGCGTCCAGCTTCTCGCCCTTGAAAGCCCGCAGGGCGTTGGCTTCCGTATCCGCCCTGCTCCACCCGCCGTGGCCGTGCACGATGCCGATGCGGCATCCTCCCGCCTCCACCACCTTGCGCAGTCCCAGGCGCCGTATGATGTCCCGGCCGTCGTTGTTTCCCGCCACGCCTTCCGTCGGTGCGAAGGCGGCGAACCTTTCGTAGACGGACCAGTCTATCCAGTCGCCGGCGTGCAGGATGCCCTGGCAGTTCCGCAGCTCCTTCACCAGCCGCGGCGGCAGTTCCCGCGCCCTGTAAGGCATGTGCGTATCGGACACCACCACGATCCTCACGACGGCCACCGTCCCGCTTCCCGTTTATCCGCGGCGCATTCCGCGCTTTCCGCTTTATTTTACCACAGGATATGCCGGCCGGAAGTACGGGGCAATTTCCGAAACGCAAATCATCCGCGGCTTTCCCGCTTCGGCCATAGCGTAAGGAACAGAACGGCGGGCAGCACAAACTGGAACAGGTATTCCGCGAGCGGCATGGTCAGGTTCATGTTGATCATGTCCACCGCGTTTTCAAAAAACCAGAACGAACAGGCGAAAATGAGCAGCGCCGCCGGAAACACCATGCGCTGTCCGGGAAGCCCGGGCATAAGCCGCTTGCATCCCAGGCAGATCAGGTAGAGGCTGTACCCGATCTTGCAGATGATCGCCGTCGCCCACACGGCCAGCACCGGCAGCTCGAAGCGGTCGAGGAAGTCAGTGATGCGGATCTGCCGCACCATTTCGTAAAGGGGAAAGGTCATGGCGGACATGACCGGAACGCTTAACGTGAGCACCGAAAGCATGGAGATGACGAGAAGCCCGGAAGTGGCCAGTCCGAGAGCCAAAACCCCGTCCCGAAAGCGAAAGACGCCTTCGGAAACGAGAAAAGCGATGCCGATGATGTCCCCCATATACGCTGTCATCACCCACACGCCATGCAGCACGCCCACCGGATCGATTTCGAACAGCGGCATGAGGTAGGAAACGTCCATATCCTTGAACAGCGCGATGAAAACCAGCGGGATGATCAGAAACAAGACCGTCCCGTAGATTTCTGACGATCTGGCGAGCACCCCGATTCCCGCGGGACGCACCAGCGACACCGCCGCCAGAATGTTGATCGCCGCTATGACCCCGACCGGCGTGCGCTTCAGCAGGGCGATGTTGAAAAAATCGCCGGTCAGCCGCACGTCCCGCGCCGCGATCCACAGGAAATACAGAATGTAGAGGAAGATCAGCACCCTTCCCGTGAACGGACTCCGTTCCACCAGCGCCTGGAACAGGTCCCGCCCGGGGAAACGCGCCGAAACGCGGGACAGCATCCAGAGCGGAACCAGCAGCGCCAAAAAGGCGATGACGTATACCAGCCACAGATGCTGCCTGGCGAAGGCCGCCATCTGGGCCTGCACGCTCATCGTGGCGTCGGTGAGGGAAAACAGGGCGCCGATCAGCACCAGTTGCCTTCTCGTAAGCTTTGTCACGACCTTAATCCTCTCCAAGGATATTGTGGTCTCCGAAAGGCAGCCACACGTCCAGCAATCGGTGAAGCTCGCTCACGGGATGAAACGCTGCGTGCGCCTTCACGTGGTAGGCCCAGATGGCAAAAGCGACGGCGTACACGGCGCAGGCGAACCAGAAATGGCTTCGCTTCCGCCAGCGCCTCCAGTCCGCCGCCAGACCTGCGGCAATCGCCAGAAGGAACAGCGCCAGATCCCGCGCGATCATCTCAGTTCCTCCTCCCTTCTGCCAAAGGGCGCCCGGTTGTAGCCGAAGTTTTCCACGTCCAGCATCGTCACCACTTCCACTTCCGCCCGGGCAAATTCTTCCCGCCAGTTTTGCTTCAGCCGGTGCCACTCCTGCGGCCTTCGAAAGTGGATGGCCCGGCCGAAGCCAAGGGCGTCCGACTTTTGTTCCTGCAGCCAGCGGACCGCCTTCTCGATGCGCTCCCTGACCGTATCGTTCACCACCTGTTCAACTTTTTGGATGCCTTCCGGACGATGCATGAAAAAATTGGAGTGGTTTTCCACCACCACGCCGTATCCGTCAGCGACAATGCGCATCCGGATCCGATCCCCTCCGAAATCGGGCACAAGCCTGGTCGCATAGTGGTGAAGAACGACATTGAGGAACCCTTCCCCCTCCGGCGCCGACACAAGGAGCATGGCGTCCTTGCTTTCCCCCGCGGCGAGCAGCAGCCCATCTCTCAGCTCCCCTTCGACGATGCCCACCAGACGGTCGCTTCTGAACACCGCCAGCTTGTCCAGGCGGATGGCCTGTTGCGGATTGTCCCCGTCCAGGAGAGACATCTCGGCGATGGACACGCAGGGAAGCATCGGATCCCATCCGAAGTCGTACAGCATGATGGCCAGGTCCTTCAGGGACGGCGGATTGCGCTGGGACATGATGGTTTCTTCCCGGATGACTTCCGCCGGAACCTGTTCCAGGGACGATTCGGTGTTGAGCACCCTGTCGGCCCTCCCCTCCGCCACCAGCATCAGGGTGGTCAGCCGGTTGTCCGGATCGCGGGCCATCGTGTCCAGCAGCCTCCGGATCCCGTCCCGCGCCACCTCTTCCCCGAAGATGAACACCCGCCGGTGGGACACGTCGACGAGGCGCGACATCATCTGCTGTTCCTTGTAACCGGCGAACTTGGGCGTTTCGGCAACGTCGCTCACCATCAGCCAGTTTTTGCGACCCGTGGTGCCGCCGCCGCCCCCCTTGGTGCCGCTCATCTGGCCGGGAAGGGCGATCTGCAGCGTGGCGCGGTACTTGTCCCCTTCCTTGTCGATCGCCGTGCCGAGGACGATGGCGATGTCGTTGATCTCGTGCCGGTCCCAGCATCCCGACAGCAGCGGAAAAAGCACCATCCATATGGCGGAGGCGGCGGCAAATCGTCTGTTCACTCCGGTCACCAGCTTTCGTGAATCCCCTGCTTGGCGTTTTTGTCCGTGCGTTTGATGTGGCTTTGTACATAGGTTCCCGGCATGTAGTTCATGCGGGACCAAGGCGTGCGGATGAAGATGTCCTGCTGGTCCTTGCCGCGGAACGGCGCGACGCCGGTCAGGTACGGCACGCCGAAGGAATTCAGGTTGCACATGTGCGCCACCAGCATGATGGTCGCGATGACCAGCCCGTACAGGCCGAAGGCGGCCCCGGCAAAGATCATGACGAACCGCAGGATGCGGATGGTGATGGCCAGGCTGAAACGCGGGATGGTGAACGACGCGATGCCGGTGAGGGAAACGATGATGACGACGGGCGCCGACACGATTCCCGCTTCCACTGCCGCCTGGCCGACCACCAGGGCGCCGAGGATGCTGACCGCCTGGCCGACCGTCTTGGGCAGCCGGATGCCGGCCTCCCGCAGCGCTTCGAAGGACACTTCCATGATCAGCATCTCCACCAGGGCCGGAAAAGGAATGGCCTCCCGCGCGGCAGCCACGCTGAGCAGCAGCGTGGTCGGCAGCATGTCCGGGTGGAAGGTGATGACCGCCACGTACAGCGCCGGCAGATACAGCGCGATCAGCGCGAAGCCGAAGCGGAGCCAGCGGATCAGGTTGGAAATGTAGAAGCGCTCGTAGTAGTCCTCGCTCGCCTGCAGCAGCTGCCAGACGGTGATCGGGCCGATCATCACGAAGGGCGTCCCGTCCACCAGAATGGCGAACCGCCCTTCCAGGAGCTGGCCGGCCGCGGTGTCGGGGCGTTCCGTGTACTGCAGCTGGGGAAAAGGCGAATTCGGATGGTCTTCGATGAGTTCCTCGATATAGCCGCTTTCCAGCACGCTGTTGATTTCGATGGCCTCGATCCGCCGCTTGGCCTCCTGGACAACGCGGCGGTCGGCGATGCCGTCGATGTAGGCCAGCACGATGTCCGTGCGGGTGTATTTGCCCTTGACGAAGCGGACCATTTTCAGGTCGGGGGACTTGATCTTGAAGCGAAGCAGCGCCGTGTTCACCCGCAAATTTTCCGTGAAGCCTTCCCGCGGTCCGCGGATGACCACTTCCGAATTGGGTTCCTGAACGGCGCGGCGCGTCCCGCCCTTGATGTTGAACGCAGTGCCTTCGGCGTATCCGTCCACAAGCAGCAGAACGTTGGAAGACAAGACGGCTTCCACCGCCTGTTCCACGCTGCCGATCCGCCGCAACTGGGACAGCGACACGCCTTGGGATGCGGCGGCTTCCCCGCCTTTCTCCGCCAGGCCGGAATCCGCCAGAAACAGCAGCGGCATCAGCATGTGCAGATGGGTTTCGGCCGAGTCGACGATGCCCTCGGTATACACCAGGAGGGCGTCCCTGCCGTCCTTGATCCGGAAGCGGCGAAACACGATGTCCGAACAGTCCTGCAAAATATGGCCCAGGCGTTCCTCGTTGGCCGCCAGGGACGGCTGCAGCGGTTCGCCTCCGTACGCGTAACCGTTCCCGTTTCCGCCGCCGCTTCCGCCGCCTCCTCCGATGCCTTTTCCGGCGGAGCCGCCGTCCTTGCCGCCGGCCCCTCCCCCACCGTTCCCGCCATGGGGGTCGTCCATGGACATGCGGCGACGGCGCCATTTCCGTTTCCAGTCCCTCATGCGCAGCGTCCTCCTGACCGAATTTTGCCGAAAGCGGGCAATAGGCCCGGCGTGCGGTTTCATTTTCCCCGTTTTTTCGCCAAAAATGCAAAAAACGCCGCATCCGTCTCCGGATGCGGCGCCTTGAGGTCCGTCAGCTCCCCGTGTTGCCGATTCAAAATTCGAAACTCAGATAGCTCAGCGTCCCGTAATCGTATTGCCGGAAGATCACCCTCGGCTCGCCGTTGCCGCTGCCAAGGGCCAGAAACAGCGGCACGAAATGCTCCGGACGGGGCACCGCCAGGCGCGCGTGGGGCGCGAGGGCTTCGTATTGGAACAAGGTTTCCAGATCGCCCTTCGTGATCTTGCCGATCAGCCATTCGTCAAACTCCACGGCCCACCGTTCCGGCTCCTTCTGCCCCCACCGGATCGCGAAAAGATTGTGCACAGTCGCGCCGCTGCCGAGCACGAGCACGTTTTCCCGCCCGAGTTCCCGCAGCGCCTGTCCGATGCGGTACTGCTCCGCCGGCGGCAGGAACGGGTTCACTGACGCCTGCACCACCGGGATGTCCGCTTCGGGGAAAATGCGGCACAGCAGCGTCCACGTTCCGTGGTCCAGCCCCCGCGATTCGTCGAGCCGGACCGGGATGTTCGCCGCCCGCAGCAGCTCTTCCGCCCGCTTCGCGACGCGGGTCGATCCCTTCGCCGGATAGACGACGCGGTACAGCTCGTCGGGAAAGCCGCCGAAATCGTAGATCATGCCGTATACGTCATCCGTACAGGTGATCGTCGTCACGTTCCGTTCCCAGTGCGCCGTGAAAACCAGCACCGCCTCGGGCCGGCATTTTCGGCCCCATTCGCCGAGGAAACGGGTGTAATCGCTGTCTTCCAGGGCGATCATCGGCGAGCCGTGGGCAAAAAAAGCGGAAGGTACGATCGGAACTCCCTCCTGACACTTTTTTTAAGGTAAGTATACGATCATTCCGGAGACGCCAGGCGGTTGGTCAGCGCGCCGAGTTTTTCCACCTCGACGGTGATGACATCTCCGGGCTTCAGCCAGACCCGCTTTTCCTCCGGATACCCGAGGATAACGCCCTGCGGCGTGCCGGTCAGGATGATGTCGCCGGGCATCAGGGTCATATGGCGGGATATGTAGCTCACCAGTTCGTCACAGGGGAAGATCATGTCCGACGTGTTCGAATGCTGGCGCACCTCGCCGTTGACCAGGCATGTGAGCTCCAGATTGCCGGGATCGCCCACTTCGTCCGCCGTCACCAGGTAGGGCCCGATGGGACAGAAGCCGTCGCAAGTCTTCCCCAGGAGCCACTGGGACGTGCGCCCCTGCAGATCCCGCGCCGACAGGTCGTTGGCCGCGCAGTATCCGAACACGTACTCCAACGCCTTGTCCTTCGGCACATCCTTCGCTTTCCGCCCGATGACGACGGCCAGCTCCACCTCGTAGTCCACCATCGACGACGCCTTCGGCATCGGCACGTCCTGGCGGTGTCCGGCCAGCGCGTTGTTGAATTTGCTGAACAGGACCGGATAATCCGGGATCGGCATCCCGGTTTCTTCCGCGTGCTTGCGGTAGTTCAGGCCGACGCAGATGATTTTGCCGGGACTCGGCACGCACGGGGCAAAGACGAGGCTTTCCTCTTCCCGCAAAAAGGCGGCTCCTCCCGGTCCGGACAGCACCCGGTCGACGTACGCCGCCAGCGCCCGCACCGCTTCGCTTCCGCCTTCGATGGCCTCGTGCATCCTCCCCGGCACGCCGTCCGCCGGATGCGACGCCAGGGCGCCCGTCACGTCGAAGACTCCGCCGTCCGTTTTCACGCCCAGTTTTTCCCGTCCGTTGTCGATAAAAGCGACCAGTTTCATGAAAAGAATCCCCTCTCCTGCCGCGATGGTTTTTCAAGCGCATTCATCCCTATCCTACCACCCGGCCTTTCCCGAATTCAATCGCGGGCCGGCTTCCGCGGCTTTCCCGCGCCGAAAAATCGAGTAGAAAGGGGGCGGCTAGCCCCCGTCCTCTCACACCACCTGGCATGCGGGTCCGCACCAGGCGGTTCCGAAGAGTTAACGAAATGCCAGGTAACATCAAGCATGCTGACCAGCCCTTGCGCCTGAAAATATCGGGTGTCAAGGGCGTTGTTCAGGTTGCGGGACATCTCCCATGGCCCCCGGCGTGAGTTCGCCAT
>NICF_comb_assmDRAFT_10001247_pt1 | contig 20405 bp, 17 predicted proteins | sample NewIslPassag4_SG_FD_11279 | JGI IMG/M metagenome (IMG submission 11279) | reverse complement strand
CCTGCAAAATGGCAGCCGCCTCGGCCGCCACGGCCTGCGGATCCGGCGGCACGACAGCCAGTGCGTCGCCCAGCAGCCGTTTCTGCGCGCGCAGAAACCGGGCGCCAAACTGCACACCGGGACCCGGAAAGGCGACCACCGGCTTGCCCAGGCCGGCGGCCTGCTCGTTGGCGGTGCCGGCGAGGCCGATGACCACGTCGGCCGCGCCAAGCACATCGCCGAACACGCCCCGTGTCAGGCGCAGACGCGCCCCGTGTTTGGCGAAATCCCGCCAACCCGGACCCGCCGGCGCCCGGCCCTCAATGGGCCGCCAGCCCTTCTCGAGCAGGACGGCTGCAGCCCGCTCCACGTCTAGGCCGGGGGCCAAGGGAACAAGGCCCACGGGCTGCGGCCGGTCCGCCGCACAGGGGAACGCCTCGGCCAGCCGCTCCAGGCAGTCGGCCAGGGCGCCCAGGTTGACGTAGGCGTCGCCGCGGCTGCCGGGCAAAAGGGCAACCACCGGGCCTTCGCCCAGAGCCACGGGTCGTTGACCCGTTATGTCCAGAGCGTCCATCATCAGGTTCCCTTGCCACACGGCGGGAACCCCCCACCGGCGCAGCTGGGCCGCGGTGGGCTCGTCGCGGGTGAACACGCGCCGGCAACGGCGGCGCATCCACAGGGCTTCTAGGCGAGAGTGGCCGTGGATATACGCAGACTTGGCCGTGGCCACCAGGATCAGCGGCCGGCCGGGTAGGCAGTGCCCGGCCACCCACCCAGCGAATGTGTCGCCGACGGCAACGGCCCAGTCGGTCCACTCAGCCTGAGCCCGTAAGAACTCCATCTGCCGCCGGAACTGGCCAATGAGCCCCGCCCGCAAGTCCCGCCACACCGCGCCCCACGCCGGCCGCACCAGCCCGCCCGAAGGGACCCGCACCCGTGGGCCGTCCACCGCCAGTCCCGCCTCCGCCAACAGCCGCCCCTCGCCGACCAGCGGCACAGCCTGCATGCGCAGCGCGGGACGCAGCTCCACCAGCGCTCCGGCCAGGCAGAGGGCCAAGCGGTCTTCGCCGTGCCCGTTGGTGACCAGTAGCACGTTCACCGCAGACCACCGGACGGCCGGCCGTGCTTATCCCTCAGGTTTGAGGCTCGGCCGCCGTTCAGGGCCACCGCATGCAGCCGGGCCGCGATGCGCTGCGCCGCGCCCGGCGGTCCCATCACCCGCCGCAGTTCGGCCCGCATGGCGGCCCTGGCCTTGGCGTCCGCGAGCAGGCGCGCCGCTTCCAGCGCCACGTCCTCGGGCCGCAGCACTCCCCTGACCTCCGGGACGATGGCCCGGCCTGCCTTGCGGTTGGGCAAAGCGATGAACGGTGCCCGCGCGTTGGCGCGAAACACTACCGCCCGCCGCCAGCGCCTTCCTACCAGCGGGATACGGGTCAGGTAATTGATGAGCCCCGGCAGCGGAATGGTTTCTGCGAGATTGAGAGGTGCCACCACCACCATCGGCACGCCCAGGGCAGCCATCTCCGCGGTGTTGCTGCCGGGAACGGTGAGGGCCAAATCGGCGATCTGAAGGATGTCGTGGGACGCGCCCCGCAAGGCGGGCACGACGAGGCCCCGCTCCGTAACCGCCCGCCACCGCTCGCCGGGCGGGTTATCCTCGGCAGCCAGCGTCACCCGCGTTCCGCCCAGCGCCGGCACCGGCAGACCGTCCAGTTCCTGCGGCGGCACGAACGGCGCGAGACTGATGACGAACTGTAGCTCGCGGCGACCTTCCCAGAGGATCTCGGCGACCCGCATGAAAAATGGCAGCAGTTGCTGTAGCTCAAAGGGTCGGCTGCCAGGAAACACGGCCATCACGGGCCGCGCCGGGTCAAGACCCAACAGCGTCCGGACCGCTTCGGGGCTCCGCTTGGGCTGCACCGCGTCCAGCATCAGGTCGCCGACCACCTGCACCCGTTCGGGCGGCGCTCCCCGGCGCAGCACGCGACCCCGAGCGTTTTCGTCCGGGACGAAGATCTCGCGGAAACCCCGGCTTAAGGAACTGCCCCGCTCCATGTACGCCAGGGGCGGCATCTCCAGCCGCCGCGCCAGCCACAGCGCGTGAATCGGATCCCCGCCCAGGAAAAGCACCGCTCCCTGCCGGTCAAAACCGCGCAAGCTGGGCAACGCCACCGCGTGCCGCCAGTACTGGCCCGGGCTGAACACCCGGTCCACCTCCGGCATGGCAGCGACCACCGACGCCTCGCCGCCCGTGGCAAAGGTGCACGGCACCAGAAAGACGGTGATCCGGGCGACGGGCACCTCTTGCCGCAGGGCCCGCACCACTGGTGCGAGCCACGTCGACACCTCCCCCGGGCTGTTAGCCGTCAGGACGAACTCCATCAGCTCGCCCCCACCGCCGGGCGGACCCGCTCCAGCACGGCTGCGGCCGCCCGTGCGGCGGCACCCCCCTCGCCGAGCCGCACCCGCACCTGCCGGAGTTGCTCCCGGACCGCCGCGCGGCGGCCGGGCTCCAGCAATGCCAAAAGCTCCCGGGCCAAGTTTTCGCCCGTCACCTGATCCTGGATGACTTCGGGTACGGCCTGGCTGCCCAGCACGATGTTGGGCATGGCGAAGTAGGGGACCTTTACCATCCGGCGGACAAACCAGTACGTGAAAGCTGACACCCGGTAGCAGGCCACGTGGGGCACGCCCAAAAGCGCGGCTTCCAGCGTCGCAGTCCCCATGGCGATGATGGCCGCGTCCGCGGCATGGAGGACGTCGTACGTGCGCCCCTCCACCACCGTCACGGGCACTCCGCTGGTTTGTACCCGGGGGTCCACCTCCGCCCGGCGCAGCGTGTACGCCATGGGCACCACAAACCTGGCGCTGGGTCGACGCGCCGCTATGATGCGCGCGGCCGCCAGCATAGGCTCCAGCAACTGATCCAGTTCCTGGCGCCGGCTGCCAGGCAACAGGCCAATCAGCTCCTGCTCCGGGCTGACACCCAACTCCTCCCGAATCTCCTCGCGCCCCGTCGACGGCCGCACCCGGTCCAACAGCGGGTGACCAACGAACACGACGCGGGCACCTGCTTGGCGGTACACTTCTGCTTCAAACGGAAACACGGCTAAGATGGTCGCGCCCATGCGAGCCAGCCGGTCGGCCCGGCCCCGACCCCAAGCCCACGCCGACGGGCTGAAGTAGTACATAACCGGGATGCCCTTGCTGTGGGCCAAGGCCGCCAGGCGCAGGTTGAACCCAGGAAAGTCGATGCAGACCAGCCCGTCGGGCCGCCGCTGGTCCATGCAATCGCCTAGCACCGCCAGCACCCGCCGGAAAACGGGCAAGGTGCGCAGCGCTTCCGCGAAGCCCACCGTGCTCAGGCTGGTGGGGTTGAAGAGCACTTCGACGCCGGCGGCCTCCATCATCGTACCGCCCATACCGAACAACTGAATCCCCGGCGCCTGTTCCTGCAGGGCGCGCGCCAGTTCCGCACCGTGCAGATCGCCTGACGCTTCCCCCGCGGAGAGCAAAAGGCGCGTCACCGTTGCTCGTCCCCTGCCACGGCCACCAGGGCGATGCCCAGCTCCTCCGCTTGCCGCCGGACGGTCTCCGGATCCAACAGCAGCAGGGTGCGGTCCCCTTCCACCGCCAGCACGCCTGCGCGGGCCTCAGCCAAGGCTGCTATGGTCTCCTCGCCGACGGCCGGCAGCTCAAATGCAAGCCCGTGCCGTCCCTTGACCTTGACCACGATCGCGCCCGGCCCGCCCAATCGCCCGCCGCGGCGGATGGCCTCGTCAGTGCCTTCGGCGGCTTCGATGGCCAGCACCACACCGTTTTTGACCACCACCGTCTGACCCGCGTCCACCTCGTCCGCCAACAGCCGCGCCACACGGTACCCGTAGCGCGCGTCGGCCTCCTCCCGGGGGGTGAGGGGACGCCCTGCGGCGAAACCGGTCGGGACGATGAACTCCGCCAGCAGCTCCCACTGGGGCCGCACCGTCAATCCCCGGCGGGCCAGATCGGCCACAAACGCTTCGATCAGGGCATGATCGCCGCGGCCCGTCCCGGCAGCCAGCACCTCCCTGGCCGAACCGTCCAGCCGGTCGCTATACAAAAACGTCTTGGGCACCTTGCCCATCACGTACAGTTCCTGGACGCCCCGCTCGAGCATAGCCGTCACAATGCGCGCGTACCCCGCCGCGGCCATGGGCTGGCATTCCGCCCCCGCCTCGGCCAGGGCCATGCACAACGGATCGTCCGCCGGCGGCGCCTGGTGCGCGGCCGGCGGCACCGAGTCGCCTGCCACGGGTACAGCGAACACGCGCCAGCCCCGGGCCCGGGCCGCCCGGACACCGGCGATGGGCACCCGCCCCGCTCCAGCGATGATGCCGATGGTCTTCACCGGCAAATCCCTCGCTCGGAGGCGAGCACGAACTCCACGAAATGATCCCGCTCCGGAGACGGCGGCACGTGGTCCCGGATGGCCGTTACCGCCTCCCGCACGTTGCGGTTGTCGCGGTAGAGCAAGCGAAACGCCCGTTTCAGCTCCGTGCGGCGCTCGGGGCTGAAGCCGGCCCGTTCCAGGCCCACCGTATTGAGGCCCCGCACCTGCGCCGGGTTGCCGGCCACCAGCACAAAGGGCGGCACGTCCATGGTCACCCGCGTCATACCGCCCACCATCGCGAGCCGCCCGATGCGCACGAACTGGTGCACGCCGGCAAGTCCCCCGATCACCGCCTGATCCTCGACCACCACCATGCCCGACAGGCCCACGTTTTGGGTCAATGTGACGTGGTTTCCGATCACGCAGTCGTGGCCGATGTGCACCATGGACATGATGTAGTTGTCGTCGCCGATGCGGGTGGCCCCCCGGCCGGTGACGGTGCCGCGGCTGATGGTCACGTACGCCCCGATCCAGTTGCGGTCCCCGACGATCAGTTGGGTGGGTTCGCCATTGTACTTGAGGTCCTGGGGTTCCATCCCCAGGATGGACCCGGCCCCGACCACGTTGTCCCGGCCCAGCACCGTGCCGGAGTAGACCACCACGTGGGGTCCCAGGCGCGTACCTGCCCCGATCTCCACTCCGGCTTCTACGACGCAGTACGGCCCGATAACGACGCCCGGGCCGATACGGGCTGCCGGGTCTACGATGGCCGTCGGATGGATGGTCGTCTCGCCCGTCGATGGACCCTCCGCCACGTCTCACACCCGCCCCCACGTGAACATAAGCTCGGCCTCCGCCACCAGCTGCCCGTCCACCGTGGCCTTGGCCTCGACCTTTCCTAGCAGTCCCCGCACCCGCTGCACCGTGACCTCGATGCGCAGCTGATCGCCCGGCACCACGGGCCGGCGGAAGCGGGCGTTGTCTACCCCGGCGAACAGGGGCACCTTGGCGTCGAAGTCGAGGGCCTGGGGCCCTTCCTCGGGCATCAGGCAGATTCCTCCCACCTGGGCCATGGCCTCCAGGATCAAAACGCCGGGCAGGATCGGCATGTCCGGGTAGTGGCCGCTGAAAACGGGTTCGGCAATCGTCACGTTTTTGATGCCAACCGCCCGCCGCCCGCGCTCTAGCTCCACGATCCGGTCGACCATCAGCATCGGAAACCGGTGCGGCAAGCGGCGCATGATCTCTCGTACATCCATGTTGCCCACTCCTGTCCCGGAATTCGCCCACACCGGCGGCGGCGGGGGGCGCGGTGCGAATCCGTCGCTACTCTACCGGCGCCCCGCCCAACTGCAGGCTCGAGGAGTCGCCGATGTTGAGGCGGGTGAACGTGCCCCGCACCACCGCTCGGTGACCGATGAGCGAGGCTTCCAGCAAGCTGTCGAATACGACGGCGCCTTCGTTGATGATGCTGTCACGCACGATGGAGTTGGAGATCTCCGCGCCGGCGGCCACGGACACGTACGGCCCGATAACGGAGTGCAGAATCCTGACGCCTTCCTCAATCACCACCGGCGGGATGATGATGCTGCCTGGAATGTCCGCGACCGGCGGGTTGGCCAGGGCCAGGAGGTCCCGGTTGGTCTGAAGCAGGGTGGCAGGGTTGCCGCAGTCCCACCAGTTGTCCACCGGGAAGGTGTACAGAGGCTCGCCCCGCTCGATCATGCGCTGCAGGCCGTCAGTCAATTGGTACTCGCCTTTGACCCGGATGTCCTCCTCCACGATCTGGCGCAGGCAGTCAAACAATAGCCCGCTGTTGCGGATGTAGTAGATGCCGACCACCGCCAGGTCGCTGGGAGGATCAGCCGGTTTCTCCACCAGCCGCCGCACGCGGTCGCCCTCAAGCTCGACGACGCCAAACTGGCGCGGGTCCGCCACCCGCCGGACGCCAATGGTGCTGCAGCCCCTTTGCAGCGCGGCCCGCAGGTCGGCTTGGAATATGGTGTCTCCCAGGACGATGAGCACCGGCTCCTCGGAGGCCACAGCCTCCCGGGCCATGTAGACCGCGTGCCCAAGGCCCTTGCGCTCCGGCTGTTCGATCGCGATCACCTTAAACTGGGGGTACGCGGTGCGCACATACTCCGCGACCCGGTCGCCCCACTGGCCGACGATGAGGATCACTTCGTCGACGCCCACTGGCGAGAGACGGTCCAGAATGTGGCCGAGGATGGGCTTGCCGGCCACGTGCACCAGCGCTTTGGGTTGGGTGTGGGTGTGGGGCCGCAGGCGGGTGCCGACGCCCGCCACCGGCAAGATGGCTTTCATGCTCCGTCTCGCGCCTCCTCCTCAAACTCCGCCGCGAGCCGCCGCGCCAGCGCCGCGTGCAGGGCGTGTCCGGAGCGCACCGCGATGATGTGGGCCAAAACCCTGCCCACCAGCGCCAGGTCGCCCACGATATCGAGAATCTTGTGCCGCGCCACCTCGTTGGGAAACCGCTGAGACGTGACCAGCGCCCGCTCGCCCACGACCACCGCGCTCTCGAGCGTCGCGCCCAGCGCCAGGCCCTTTTGCCGCAGGGCTTCTATCTCCGCCAGCCAGCCGACGGTGCGGGCCGGAGCGATCTCCGCGGCGAACGTCTCCGGGTCGATGGTGTATTCGGCGAACTGGGTTCCCAGCGCGGGGTGATCCGTTACGAATACGTACGTGACCCGCAATTGGTCGGCGGGCAGTGCGACGATGTGCGCGTCTTCGTGGGACGCCGCCACCGGGCGGGTAACCCTTCGCACCCGCCGCGGCGCATCCAGGGTCACGACGCCGGCGGAGCGGATGAGGTCCACGAAAGCGGCCGCCGCCCCGTCGGCCAACGGAGGCTCGGGGCCGTCCACCTGCACCAGGGCGTTGTCCACGCCCATACCGGACAGGGCCGCCATGACGTGTTCGACCGTCTGTACCCGGGCCGCGCCAAGCCCCAGGGTCGTCGCCCGCCGGGTGTCCACCACATGCTCCACAGCGGCGGGCACCACAGGCTGGTCCTCCAGGTCCGTCCGCTGCCAGCGGATGCCAGCGTCCGCCGGTGCCGGCGCCAGCGTCAGGCGGCAAGGCTGGCCGCTGTGCAGCCCCGTGCCGGTCATGGACACCGGACGGCCCAGGGTCGTCTGCCGCTCCATGGGCAGCACGCTCCTTCCGGAGACAGGTTCGCTTTCTGGGGCGCATTCCCTCTCTCGCTGGGCCGGCGGGGATCACGATGCCAGGAGGCGGGAGTAGCGGCGGGCGATGGGTGTCCGCGGGGAGCCAAACACCTGCGCGGGGGAGCCTTCGTCCACCACGGCGCCCTGCTCCAGCAGCACGACCCGGTCCGCCGCCCGCAGGGCGAAACGCACTTCGTGGGTGACCACCAGCATGCCTGTGCTGCGGGTGCGGGCCAGATCCTCCATGACGTCCAGCACTTCGGAAACCAGAATCGGATCCAGCGCCGCGGTGGGCTCGTCCCACAGCATCAGCCGGGGCTCAAGCGCCAGCGCGCGGGCGATGGCCACCCGCTGCCGCTGGCCGCCCGACAGCTGGGCCGGTCGCAGCCCCTCCTCGGCGGAAAGACGAACCCGGGCCAGCGCCGCGCGCGCCCGGGCCACCGCTTCCTCGCGGGGCACGCCGCCCAGCACCAGCCCCAGCAGCACGTTGTCCAGCACCGTCAAGCGTTCAATGAGGTTAAAATGCTGAAATACAAATCCGATCTGGCGCCGCAGGGCCCGTACCTCTTCAGTCCCCATGGGCCCGACGGGCGCGCCGTCGAAGTAGATTTCTCCGGCATCCCACGGTATGAGGCGGTGGATGCACCGCAGGAGGGTGGACTTGCCGCAGCCGCTGGGCCCCATGACCACCACCGTCTCCCCGGCGGCCACGGTCAGATTGACGCCCGCCAGTGCGACCCTGCGCCCGTAGGCTTTGTGCAGATTTTCCACGCGCAAAAGCATCCCCTCACCTCCTCCCGTCTGCGGCGCCGGGCCCACCGTCCCCTCCGGCGCTCACCTTCCTCACCGGAAGACCCGGCGCCAGCGATTGACGAGGGACAACAGCCCCGGCCGGCCTGCGGGCACCACGATCTCCCGCAGGATCTGGCCGCCCGACAGCCCCAGGGACTGGCCGGCAAGGATCTCATCGCCGGACACTGGGCTCAGCCGCTCCGCGAACGCCGCGGTGGCCAGGCCCAAAAGCGCTCCCACCGCGGCGGCCGTGCCGGGCCCGACAAAAGGGATGCCGGCTCGGCTCAGCCAGTACATTCCGCCGGCAAGCACCGCTCCCAAGGCCGCGCCCAGCGCCTTGACGGCCCGGTCAGGCACGGGGAAGCGCTTCAAGCCGGCGAGAACCGTGGCGTGATCCATTAACAGGGCCAGCGCGGCCGCCAGCAATGCCAAAAGACCCGCCACTGAACGGCGCACGTCCGCCAGTAGCTCCATCACCATCGAGCGCGGGCTTGGGGTGACCGCGCCGGCGCCGGTGGCGATGACCGTGGCATCCAGCCCCGTGGCCTCGCGCACCAGCCGCTCCAGTTTGCCGGCAGAGATGTCTTGGTCCACCAGCAGTTCCAGGCGGGTCCCTCGGCCGCCGCCGGCCACCCCATCCACCGCCTGCAGCAGCCGGGTCAGTTCGTCGTCCCGCAGTTGCGCCAGGCGGCGCTGGATGGCTGTGAGCTGCTCGATCCACTCGGCCGCTCCGTCCCGTTGGATGGCCTCGGCCTGCTCCGCCAGCTCCAGGAGCGCGGACCGCAACTGCTCCAACTGGGCCACGGCTGGCCCGGTCACCCCCCCGGACGCGCCAGCGTTGCCGGCGGCTCCCGGGAAGTCTTCCGCCGGGCCGTTCACCAACCCGTTCACCGGATCGTCTGACGGGGCGTTAACGGCTTCTTGAACCCCGTCCGCACCGGTGCCGCCGGGCGCAGCCTGGGCGCGCGCGGACCGCATGAGCGCGGACAGGGCGATGCCTAGCAGGGCCTCCCGTACGGCGGCGGTGCCGTCACCTGCGCGCAGCGCCCGCACCAGGCGCTCGGCGCGGGCCTGGGTCACCGCTTGCGTCTCTGCGGGTGACAGGAGCGCCGCTAAATCGCCCAAGCGCTCAGCCGCTTCCCGGGCCGTCGCGCCCAGTTGCTCGAGCTCTTGGGCCAACTGCGCCTCCAAGGTGGGCGCAAGGCGTGGACCCTCGATGACGGCCGTCCCGGCCGCCGGCCCGACGACCCCGCCTACCAGGCGGTAGGCCAGCTGGCCTCCGTTGGCCGCCATCCGGTCTGGTACCGCGACGTCTGGCGACGCCGCGCCGGTCGGCGCAGCCGCAGCGGCCGCGATCTCAGGTTGCGCTGCCTCGCCTGCGGCCGCATCCCCGTGGATGATCAGCGCCATGGCAGCGCCGGCGGATCGCTGGGCCACCTCCACGATCAGGTGATCCGGCCCCGGCGGCAGGCCGGGCACCGGCGGCGCGGCAGCGGCGCCCTGGAGCACCAGCCTGTCCCCCACTGCCAACTCCGGTCCGCCGGGCAAGGGCTCGATCCGGACCTGGGCTGCGGCCGCGGCCAGGAAGTCGCGCACCGCCGCCAGCGAGGACCACGCCTCGCCCGTCGAGTCGGCTCCCGCGACCGCCGCGACGCGGTCGCCACCCAGTTCGGCGCGCAAGGCCTCTAGCAACTCGGAGGTATCCACAGGGCCTGCGTCGTCGGGAAAGCGCACCTCCGCCACCTGCCGGCCCGCCAGCAGGGCCGAAAGGGCCGCCGCCACCGGCCGCCGGTCCTCAACGCTTTCCAACAGAACGGTCACGCTGGACCCGTGCCGCACGGCCAACCGCACGCCATCCAAGGCCGCCGCTTCCCGCGCCACCAACTCCTGCACACCCGGGCGCAGGCCGCTTACGGCCAGGCTCGGTTCCAGCAGCCACGTGTAACCGTTGAACCCGGGCACCTCCCCGAGCAGGGAGGCCAGGTCTTCTAAGACCTCCTGCCGCAACAGGTCGTCGGGCACCGCGAGCAGGAAGTTGCTGTTGCCGGCGACGGTGACCCCCTCCCGCACCGTGACCTGGGGGTAACGCTCGCCCACCAGCCGCGGCAACTCACGTGCTGCGGCCACCCGGTAGTCTTGGCGAACGTGGACGATCAACTGGTACTGGCCGACCGTTCCCAACAGGCCGCTGGCCGCGTCGTCCAGCGCCGCGTCCAGCGCGTAGGCCGCGCCAGCGGCGACACCCGCGCCGAGGAAGACCGTGGCCAGCACCACGAGGGCATATTCGCGCCAAAAGGGTTCGCGAAAAACGGACATGGAGGCGGTACCAGCCTTCCGAGATTGCTCCGGATCGCGCCGGGCGTTCCCCGCGACACCAGGCCCGCTGCGACGGGGATTTCCGGGCGCGGGTCGCCGCCCGCGCGGCGATTATAACATGAAGCTATAAGCGGCTGGGTATGGAGTTGGTGGCAGGGGGGGCAGAGGCTGGCTGCCCCCCCAGACTGTGCTCGTGGGCGTTCCGACTTTACTCTTCCGGCCCCGGCAAGCGCGCCGCGCTGCGGCCAATGGAAAAGAGAACCTCGCTGCGGGTGTTGTAGACGACAAAGTCGGCGTTGAATGTCCGGTCCGCGTCGTAGAGCTGTACTGCGCCCATAAGGACGAGGACCGCGTCATCGGGCAGGAATTCTGCCAGCACGGTTTCGACGGCGGAACCGGCGCGGCGGGCGCGCAGTTGCTCTTCAATGAAGGGCTGCAGGAGTGAGAAGTCGCCGTAGTGCATCTCCTCCGCACTGCCGCGCAGGTTATCCTGCGAGAAGCGCACGTTGCCGCGGGCTAAGGCGGTCTCATCGTCCAACTGCAGTTCCACGTAGTCGGCTAACAGCTCCAGCGGCTCCTCCCCTTCGTCAAACAACTCCACGTCGCCGGTCACCACAGCCCGGCTCAGCTCCTCGTCGTACTCGAGCTGGTTGGACCAGACGACCCGCTGCCGGTACCGCACGACGTTGCGGCCCAACACCCGCACCACATCGCGGCCCTCGACGCGGCTGACAAGCAACAGGGCGTCTTCGTCCAGGAGTTCCATGATGACGTGGTCCTCCGGGTCCCCGCTGGCACCGCCCATCTGTTCTTGAGCGAGGGCCGATCCGGACGCTGCCAGCAGCAGGGCAAGTGCCAGCGCCGGGCCTCCCACGGTCCGCCACAGGTTTCGCATCGTGCAAACCCTCCTACAGGGAGCGCGGCGCTCCCCAACTCTCCGTCCGCTCGTACGGACTGGTTCCGCTCAGTGCAGCGGCAGGCTCCATCCTCGTCTCATCGGCCCGGCAAGGCTACCCCCGCGAGCCCGTCAAGGACTGCCAGGACGGGCGCCGCCCAGCACCAGCCGCACCCACCCCCGGCCGCGTCCTTCCAGCCGATCCTCGGCCAGCCAATAGACGACTTCCGGCACCTCGATGCGGCCGCCGCCGGGTCGCTCAATCTCCACATCGCCCCGCAGATACACCACTTCGTCGGCCAAATCGGCCTCCATCGAAGCCGCCCGGATGACGTCTTCGCCGGCGTTGAGCTCCACGGGCCCCGGGGAAACCACCCGCTCCTGCGCCGCGCGCCACTCCAGCCGGTCGGTGCGCAGCTCCACGCGCCCCTCGTAGACCAGCACCACGTCGCCGCTGAGCACCAGGTCGTTGGATTCCCGGTGCCAGCGGCCCTGGCGAGCGGTGAACGTGACAAACGCTTCCCCTTCCCGGTACAGCACGCCATGCTCGATGGCTTCAATCCGGATCCAGTCGCCGTCATCGGCGATAGCGCTCGCATCCAGCTCAAACTGGCGGTCGCCCTGCCGACGGCCCACAACCCGGGTGGAAACCAGCTGCGGGCGCGGGTCGTCGGTTACCGGCACCGGCACAGGTGCGGGTTCCTCAGCGGTCCGCCGCGCCAGCAGCATTGCGGTGGCCGCGACAGCCACTAGCGCCGCCGCGAGCCAGCGTCGCTTGTTGCCTAACTGCTTCCACCCCACCGGGCGTGACCCCTCCGTCCGGGCGCGTCCCACCGCGGTCTTACAAGCCTAGCAGCTCCGTCAAGGCATCGGATTCGAACATCAGCTTGTCCTCGGCTGCCCCCACCGCCACACGGCTCATCGGGAACGCGGTGATGTTGTACTCCAACCACACCTCGCCCTGGGTGTGATCATAGCGCACCCGGATCTCGCGGCACTCCTCGTCGTGGGCGATGAAGATCTCGCTGCGGGGGAACGAGCCGGTGGTAACGCTGTAGATGGCCGTCAAACCGGCCTTCCAGCCACCCCCAAAGGCCATCTCGAGCTGCGCGTCCACCCGCTCCAGCTGCTTTGCCGCCACATGGTACTGCCCGCCCAGGCGCACCGTCCACCCCTCGGACGGCTTCCAGTCCATGGTAGCCACCAGCCGCTGCCAGCTGTGCGTGGCCAAATCGTAGGAGGCCGCGCCGCGCACGGTCAGGTTGGTGGTCAGCCGGAAGGTGGCGTTGAGGGCCAACGGGTCCCAGCGCTCCGTGCGCAGGTCGTATCTGCCGCTCACCGACGCCGTGACGCGGGCGTTGCGCCACGAAAGACGCACCGACAGTGCGGAGGTGGGCGTCACCTCATCAAACCGGAAGGGCGTTCCGCCCCAGCCGTCCCGGTACGTGTGCTGGAGGGTCAGGCCGAGGGGTTTGGTCAGTTGCCAGTTGAGGGTGGTGCGGGTTTCCAGGCTCAGTTGCCGGTGGCCCGTGCTGTAGGTGCGACCGGCCAGTTGCCCCCTGGCAGAAACCACCGCGTTATCGCTCAGGCGCAGCGTGCGGATGGGCACGCCAGCGCGCGCCTCTGCCCGCCACGCCTCGGTGCCGTTGGGCTCTTCCTTCAACCGCGCGACGCCGGCCATGAGCTCAAGGCCGGCGATGGCCCGCGTCTCGAGGGTGACCTCGGGCAGGCGGCTGACATGAGTCCAAGGGACCACGACCTGCGTGTCTTCATCCTTGAGGTCGGGGTTGACCTGCTGCTCCAGCCGAATGGTCAGGGTGTAGTTGGCCGTCCTCCGGCGCAGTTCGGCGTCGTACCCAAACCAGCGGCGCAAGTAGGACGCGGTCTCGTACCGGTACCCTTCCGCCCGCAGGTACACGTCCCAGTTGCCGCCCAGCGACCGGCGCAGCTCTCCGCTGCCGGCCAGGTGCACTAGCGGGTCCTGCCCCTTCACGGCCTGGTACTCCAACTGACCCCGGGTCACGCCCGGCCCGCTCGTCTGTTCCAGGTCCAGCTTCGCCTGCGCCTCTTGCCGCTCCACCGCTCCGGAGAGCCCGGTGGAGACGTCGTACCCCACGTTGGCATCCAGCCGCCAGCGGTCCAGCTGCCACTCGCGCTCCCAGCCCAGGCTGGCGTCCAGCCCGCCGCTGGTGTTGCCGACGCCGTAGATGAGCACCGTGCCCCGGCCCGTGTCGTCGTGGCGGTATGTGTGGCGGACGCCCGCGCCCGGCCCCAGCAGTTGGTAGTAGTCCAAGAGCAGCGCACCGTAAGTGCCGGACGGGCGTACGTAGTGGTAGGTCGTTTTGATGTACCAGCCGGTGCGGGAGCTGTACCCGATCTGAGGGGCGTCGAAGTGACTGGCCCCCTCCCGCAGCGAAAGCGTCCATGACGGCAGATACATCAGCGGTACGCCATGCTCGTAGAAGACCACGCCCCGCACCACGATCCGGTCCCCGGGGAAAATCTCGATCTCCCGGGCGGCGAAGTGGTAGGCGGGCACCCGGCCCTCTTCGCACTCGCAGGTGGTGAGGCGGGCGCGTTGGATGCGCAGTCGCTCGGGCGTGGCGTCCACCCGGTCACCCCGCACGAACATGGGCCCGTCCACGCCCTCTGCGTACATGATGGCGTCCAGCTCGTCCAAAACCGCCTCGCCCGTGTTGAGGTCGTACTGCAGCCGCGCGCCCGCCAGCTCCTGCTCGCCTTCCACGAAGACCACGTTGCCTGCGAAGACCACCAGGCCCGTATCGGCGTCGTATTGCATTGTGTCGGCGGTGATGACCGCGTCGCGGTAACGGAGCCGCACGTGGCCCTCCGCCATGAACAGTCGGTTTCCGTCCCAGAAGCTGAAACCGTCGGCCTGCACCGACACCGGGTCCGCGGCCCGCGCCCCGGCGGCGAGCATCAACACGGTCAGCAGGCTGCACAGGGCCGCGCTCCAGCGCGCGGGTGGTTTCAACGCGTCACGTCCTTTGCTCAAGGCGCTCCGCACGCCGCTATAAGAGCGACCGCCCCGCGCGGTCGGCGCGCACGAACAGCCAAATGCCCAGCACCCCAAAGAGCAGGTTGGCCAGCCAGGCGGCTAGAAGCGGCGGCAAGGCCCCGTTGCTGCCCAGCGAGCGAAAGAGCGCCGCGAAGGTGTAGTACAGAAACGCCAGGCCCACGCTGGCCCCAAGCCCGAACACCCAGCCGTGCCGCCCGCCCCACAGGCTCAAGGGCGCCGCGAATAGGGCCAGCACCAGGCTGGCGAAGGGCAGCGCCAGCTTCACGTGGTAATCCACCAGGAACGGGCGGACGTCGATCCCGCTGCGCTGGAACAGCCGGATGTGCTCGGCCAGTTCGGCCCGGCTCATCTCGTCGGTGGTGCGCTGGTTGCCGAAAAACTCCGTTGTTTTCTCGTTCATGGGGAAATCCAGGCTATCCGCCCGCACTTCCCGCTCCACGAAACCGTCGGGCCCGATCTCGCGCGTCACCACATCCCGCAGGTGCCACAGCCTGTCGGTGAACAGGCCTTCCTGGGCGGTGATGAGGCGCGGGAAGCGGCCCTCGCCGGGCTGGAAGATCATCACGTCCTCAAGCTGCGACCGGGCCGTGTCCACCCGGCGCACGTAAAACACGTTGCCCTCCCCGTCCCGGAAGAACACTTGCTCCTGTACCGCCGGCACCGGATCCCGGAACACGATCTCGCGGATCAACATCTGGTATCGGTGGTTGGACCAGGGCACCACCCAGTCGTTGAGCCAAAACGCGACGACGCTCACCGCCGCGCAGGCCAGCATCAGGAAGACGGCGATGCGCCAAAAGGGCACGCCCGCCCCGCGGATGACCGTCAGTTCATTGTCCCGGGCCAGTCGCCCCAGGGCCAAGAGCACTCCAAAGAGGGCGCCCACGGGCAGTGCGACCACGACCAGCCCCGGCAGGCGGTACAGCAACAGGCGGAGCACCGCCTGCCACGCCACTCGCTTGACAAGGATGAGGTCGGTGAGCTCGAACAGCAGGCCGCTGACGAGAATGACCGAGAACCCGGCCACGCATCCGGCAAAGGGCCCGATGAATTCCCGGAGGATGTAGCGATCGATCAGCCCCAGCCTCAAACCCGTCTAGCGCCCCCGGTCTCACACACCGGCGGCCTGGGCCCTTGTCAATCTGCGCCTGCCGCTCCCAAGCCGCCCTCAGAAATGGATTCCGTACTCGACCGCACCGACGGCCCCGTGGCCGGCCCGCACTCCACCCGAGACGGTCAGTCCCGTGGCAAAGTCAAGGCGCGCCCCCAATGCGACCGCGCGGCCGTCGTAGTCCACCAGCAGCGTCACGGCCGGAGCGACGGCTGCCGCGTCCGCCCGCGTCACCGCGACCGACCGCAGGCGGTACTCAAGACCCGCAAACACCGGGCCCGGGCGGCCTGAGCCGATCCCCACGTGCACGCGCATCCCGGGGCTGCTGAGGCGGCGGCTGAGCACCGCGTACAGGCTGTCATCCTCCAAGCCTACCGCTAGACCGGGTGCCGCAGCGGTTTCCGTGGCCACGGCGAACTTGACGCGCACGAACGCGTTACCCGACGACCGGCTGCTGACGCCGGCTTCCAGCGCAGGGAACACGCCGTAGGTCACCGAGGGGACTAGCCCCTTGCCGTCGAACCCGGCGGCCAGCCGCAGCCGCCCCTCGGGCAGCACGTCCGCGCTGGGGACTTGCAGCAGCCCGGTAGTGCCCGAAACTACGGCCGCGGCTGCCGGAACAGCGGCGGCCACCCACAATGCCAAGGCAACAAGTGCCGCTGCAAGCACGCGCAGGGATTCACGGGCGTCCCCCTTGGCCCGGCGCCAACCGGCGGGCGCGCCCGCAAGCAGTACACGTATCACTTTCATGGACAGGCCTCCTGTCTGCCCCGCCCCCGGAGCCAACAGCCGGCGCCAGCCGACCGGCAGTGCCTGTGCTGCCGGTTTTCGACAACCGGCGTGGGGTTCCCTCCGGGCGGCGGGATCGCCAAATCTGCCAACGATGCCGCGCCTTGCCAGCCGGAGGACGGCCTGGGGCGCGCCGCGCCTCGCGCCGGGGAAAGCCGGTGTTCCAGAACAAGCCGGGGACAAGGCACAAGGCGGGAAAGAAGGACACCGCCGGCGTCGCCGCGCCGTCGGCCTTAAGCAACTCGGGACCAAGCGGATGTAGACAGGCAAAAAGGTAGGCGCAACGGATGTGAAGATGCGCACCGGAAACCCCGGCGCAGGCCGGAGCGCCCTAGCCGGCCGCCTCGCCGTCGACGGCCTGGGCCTCCCACAGTGCGGCGCGCCGTTCCAGCTCCTGGACGCGCCGCTCCAAAGCGGCGACGGTTTTCAACAGCTCGGGCAGCCGCTGCTGGGCAGCCAGGATGCGCATGTTCTCCATATGGGGCCGGGCCGGAAAGCCCGACACGAAGGATCCGGGCGGCAAGTCGCCCGCCACCAGCCCCCGGGCCGCGACCACCGTGCCAGCGCCGATCCGGACATGGTCCACCACGCCCGTCTGCCCCGCAAGGACGACGCCGCTCTCCAGGTGAGAGCTCCCGGCCACCGCCGAGCAACCGGCCATCATCACGTTTTCCCCGGTGGTGACGTTGTGGGCCAGGTACACCAAGCCGTCCAGCTTGGTGCCCCGCCCGACACGCGTCGCCCCCATCGTGGCGCGGGCCACGGCCGAATTGACCCCGATCTCGGCGTCATCTTCGACCACGACGGTGCCGATATGGGGGATGCGCCGGTGGCGCCCCTCCACCGTCACGAAGCCGAACCCGTCGCTGCCCAGCACCGCGCCCGGCTGGATGATGACCCGCTTACCGACCCGCACCCGGTCCATAATGGCCACCTGCGGGTAGATGACGGTGTCATCGCCGATCTCTACGTCCCGGCCCACATAAACGCCCGGATAGATGCGCACGTTGCGCCCGATGCGGGTTCCCGGGCCGATGTAGGCGTACGCGCCCACCGCGGTGCCTTCCCCCAACGAAACCCCTTCCCCGATGACAGCGGTAGGGTGTACGCCGGCGGGCATGTGGGGCTCGGGCGCGAAGAGCTCCAGCACCTGGGCGAAGGCCAAGCGCGGGTTGTCCACCTGGATCACTGGCCGGCCGATGTCCCCCGCGTCCCGGCGGACGATGACCGCACCGGCGCGGCTGTTGCGCGCTTTGGCCGCCGCCTTGGCGTCGTTGGCGAAGGTAATGTGCTCAGGTCCTGCCTCCTCCAGGGGGGCGGCCCCCGTCACCGTCTGGTCCGGATCGCCGACCAGCTCGCCCCCGACCATCCGGGCCAAGGTTCCCAGCGTGTACACCTTCGCTTCCCTCCGCGCCCAGCTTGCCCCAGCGGGCCGCAGCTCATCCGGCCCAATGCCGGTTACTGGCCCCGGGTGTTGAGCTCCGCCAGCACGGCATCGGTGAGATCAACGCCGCCGTAGAGCACGATCTGGCGGTCAACGACCACGGATACCCCCTCGCGCTGGGCCACCCGGGCGACCGCCCCATTGATAGTCGGCAGTTGCTCGTCGATGAGCTGCTGCTTGTACCAGTCGAGCTCCGCTTGGTACTGGTTAAAGAGGTTTAGCTTCTCCTCATCGTCGAGCCCCTCTGCGGCAGCGTCAAACTCGGCCTGCAGGCGGGCCGTTTCCTTGGACAACGGCTCGTCTAGGACAGGAACCAGGTATTCCTCGATGATCCGGTCAACATCCACGTAGCCGATGCTGCTTTCCGTTTGGGCCGAGAGGGTGGTGCTGACGGCAAAGGCCAATGCGGCCACTAGCACCACTCCGCCCGCTCCCAAAAACCATGGCCGGTACTTAGACAGATGAATCCGCATGCGTTTCCTTCCCCTCTCCCGATGGCCTGCCGGGCGCCGGCCGACCCCCAGCCGCCCCCGGTGCCCGGCGGCTGCGCTCAGAACGTGGGCCCGATGCTGAAGTACGTGCGCCCGCCGTTCTCACCGATGCCGTAGTCAATGCGGATGACGCCCAGGAACGTGTCCAGGCGCACCCCCACGCCGTAGCCGAACTTCAGGTCGTTGAAGCCGATGGGCTCTGACGGGTCGAAGGCCCGGCCCAGGTCGGCAAACACCACCCCTTGCACCGCCTCGGTGATGGGGAACCGGTACTCGGCGTTGAACACCACCATCCGCTGGCCGCTGAAGGCCCCGAAGTCATAGCCGCGGACCGTTTCCGAGCCGCCCACGACGAACTCCTCGTGCTGCGGCAGGTTGTTGCCATGGCCGTACATGGCCCGCAGCGCCACCACTTGGCCGCTGGAGCCCACCCGGAAGTACCGGCTGAGGTCGGCCTGGTACTTGGTGAAGTTCACATCGCCGCCCAAGAACCCACCTGCGAACTCGGCGGACAGGCCCAACCGGTAGCCGCGCGTCGGCGAGAAGGGATGGTCTGTTGTATTGGTGATGGTGCTCAGCGTAACGCTGCGGGTGGCACCGGACTCCGCGGTGCCGCCCTCCGGCGTCTGGGTCCAGTTTTCCAACTTGTAGCGGACGAAGCCGCGGGTGTACTCGCCCAGCGGCCGGCCGAGGGTCACGTCGCCGCCGACCCGCTGGTCGGTGTACTTCTCGCCCAGGTGTGTCCGCTGGGTCGTACGGTTGTACAGGTTGGTCTCAAAAGAAAGGTTCCGCCCGACCAAGTAGGGTGCGTAGAAACCCAAATCGTACGTGTTGCGGTTGGCGCCGAACTCCCAGCGCACGTTGACACGCTGGCCGCGACCAAAGAAGTTGTTGTCCCGCACTTCCACGTAGCCGATGAAACCATCCTGTGAGCTGTATCCCGCACCGATGGACGCCAGACCCGTACGGCGTTCCTCCACCTCGATGCGCACGCCCACGGCGTTGGGATCGTCGGTCTCGTAGAAGTTCGCCGTGACGTAGTTGAAGAATCCCAGCATGTTGATGCGCTCGATGGACCGACGCACCTGGTCCCGGCGCAGGATGTCGCCGGGCTTGAACGTGAGTTCCCGCTCGATGACGTAGTCCCGCGTCTTCTGGTTGCCCTCGATGACGATCTCGCCCACCCTGGCCGCCTGCAGGTCGACGGTGAGGATTCCGTTCTCCTCGTCCATGTCGAGGGTGGTCGCGCTCACGAACACCTCGTACTCCGAGAGCGCGCGTTCTTGCACGGCCAGGAGGCCTTCCTCCAAGGCGAACTGGTTGAGAACCTCGCCCTCTTTGACTCCCAGCCATTCCTTTACCGTGTCGGCCGGCACCGCGTCACTGTTGATGACGATCTGCTGGATGACGGGAAACTCGACCACCTCAAAGATGATCCGCACGCCATTGACGGTGCCAGGGACCTGCTGCATGCTCGGGATGACGTTCTGGAAGAAGCCCAGCTCGTAAATGCTCTCCACGTCCCGGGTCACGGCGTCAACGTCCAGCTGGCTGCCGACCTTGGTCGCCGTGATGGCCCCGCGTATGACGGCCTCATCCACGTGCTCGTTGCCGACAATAACAATCTGAACGACCCGCCAGTCGGACTGGACCCCCGACTGCTGGGCGGCTGCGGGCGGCAGCCAAACGGCGTTCATTGCCATCGCCAGTGCCACCGCGAGGGTGAACAGCTTTTTCAGGCTGTGTGTCATCAAGCCACTGCCTCCTTTGCCTGCCCAAAAAAAGACCCCCTTCGGGGGCACTACCTGCTGTGCAGGGCCGATGCCTGTGCTGCACAGTTCGTTGCCCCAAAAGGGGAATCCTGCCCGCTGTGCGGTGCAAATCAAGTCAACTATGGTAGTGGATGGAAGGGCGGACGGCCAGCGCCGGATCAGGACAGCGGCCGCGCCGGTGGCGGTTCCGGGCCGGCGCTGGGCCGCCGGCCTGGAACC
>NICF_comb_assmDRAFT_10001246_pt1 | contig 20430 bp, 17 predicted proteins | sample NewIslPassag4_SG_FD_11279 | JGI IMG/M metagenome (IMG submission 11279) | reverse complement strand
TGTTCGTCTTGTGGCATGAGAACACAGGAGCGTCGCAACCATCACGCGATCAACCCTTACTGGTACGAGTTCAGCCGGGTCTTCGTCCGGTTGTGGGCGGCGCTCATGTTCCGAATTCGGTATTTCGGCGTCGAGAACGTCCCTCGTGAAGGCTCCCTTCTGGTGGTTTCGAACCACCAGAGCCATCTCGATCCGCCTCTCATCGGGGCGGGAGTTCCCCGGACGATGCACTACCTGGCCAGGAAGTCGCTCTTTCGCTTCCCTGGATTTGCCCAGCTTATCCGCTCGTATGGGGCGATCCCCCTCGATTTGAACAACCCCCTGAGCGGCCTCAAAGAAGCCTTGGCCTGTCTGCAGAGCGGCGAAGCGGTCCTCATCTTCCCGGAAGGAACCCGATCACCCGACGGCGAGATTCATCCCTTCCACAAAGGATTTCGGATGCTGGGGGTTCGGTCCCGGGCAAGGATTCTTCCCACCGCTATCGAGGGCGCCTTTGCCGCCTGGCCGAAATGGAGAAAATGGCCAAGACCTGGACGGATCGCCGTCCGTTTTGGTGTCCCCATAACACCGGACGAGTATCTATCTCTGGACGAAGACGCGTTTCTGGGCCTCGTCGAAGATCGCGTCCGCGAATGCCTCTGGGAGTTGCGGAGCACAGCATTCCCCGCGGGTGTCCCCCGGCCAAGATAGCGGCATGGGTTCTATGCAGCTCAAGCTGCTTTGACAATGGTGGATATCTGCACCGCCGATGCTCACGATCCACTGGGCGTAACCGACCAGGCGATAACCTGCTGGGGTGTGGCAACGACAAGCACGGGGGCTCCCTCATGCTGCGCAACGGCCACGCCCGTGATCAGTTCGCCCACATTGAAGCGGTCCACGAGCTGGCCAGCCTTATCCAGAATGTGGACCGATCCGTCCGCACCGACGAGAATCCACTGCTCCGTCTTGCCGGGAAGCAGGCGACCGTGCACGATTTGTTCCACTGGATGTTGGACCATCCCCTTGGGAAGCGTGTACTTCCAGAGCTCGTCGCCGGCTAGATTGAATCCGAAGGCCTCCGTTTGGGCAAAATCCTTGGGATCCAGGCCACAAAGTTCGGCCATTCCGTCTCCGTCGAGGTCAGCCGCGGCGAGCCAGGCGATTGTTCGCCCCGGCACGATAATTTCCCCCATCCGCTGGCCATCATGGCTGATTTGCACCGCGCTACCTCGCGAGGTATTGGTCACGAGGAAAGTCGGGGGTTGCCTCTGAGGACCCGGCAAAACCCCAATGCGAAAGGCCACCGCCGCCGTTCGGTTGCTCCATAACCGCTTCCCATCCAGGGAGATGGCCTGGACACCGACAACCCCCAAGAATCCGATCACGGCTTCGAGATTTCCATCCGCATTGAGGTCAACGAGGCGGACGTCCGCCATCCCGTCGTGGGGAGGCGTGCCCTCGCCGGGGTATCTGCTCTGAAGCTCGAATTGGTCGTTGTAGATGGATAACTGCTGGGAGCCGAAGGACCAGCCCACGAAATATCGTTTTCCGGTGTTGTCCACGGCGCTTCGAAGAAAGTCGATTTTGTCTGGCGGAACCGGTTTGAGGGGCCAACGGGATTTTACCGTGCCGTCCCAACCAATCTCCGCCGCGGTATTGCCTTCCTCGACACAGATGACGCGATCGTTGCCCGCAGAGTCCGGCACAATCACGATATTGCCAGGCGACTTAATGAGGGTGCACTTGAACAGGTCCACCAGCTTCAAATGCTGGGGAGTGCTGGCAGTTGCCGGTTCGACGGTACTGGCGGCGGTGATTTCATCCAGGGCGAAGGTAAACAGCCCGTGCTGCGATGCCTCGTCCACGAGTCTCGCCAACTCTTTTTTCATTTTTTCGAAGCCTGCCCGCTCTTCGTCCACAAGGTTGACGCCGCTGAGGAGCTTCTCGAGGGTTCCGCTCAGGCGGTCCACCAGGTCGATCGTCATGCCCAGGTGATACGTTTGGACGACACCTTCGGCATTGAGGATCACAAGGCAGGGGACGGTGACTTTATTCGGTCGAAAAGTCGCCCCAAAGATTTTTTCCGAATCATTGCGTGGATCGCGGAGAAGAGGCAGGGTGACCTGCCAGGATTGAAGGAGCTTAAGCAGTTCCTCATTTTTAACCGCCGGACTATCAAGGGCATCCACCACATGGTCCACGCTCACGGCGTAGAACGCCACTCGGTCGGAAAACTGCTGGGCAACCGCCTGAATCGCCTGGAGAACCGCCTGCGACCCGGGATGGTTCCTGGACCAGAACTCCAGCACAACCGGTTTGCCCGCCAGGCTTTCCAACGTAACCTTCTGACCGTTGGTGTCTTCAAATTCAAACTCCGCCGGCCGGGTCCCCAGGTAATCGTAGCCGTACGGATGGAGCTCACTGACAATCCGAGCGTCCGACGGGACGGAAAACACGAAGGCATCCGGATTAATAGGGTTATTCACCACGGGGTCGATAAATTCTTCGTAGATCGCAAGATTCTGAAATCGCCCGGCATCAAAGCTCTGCCGCAGTCCCTCTGCGGGCAGGTCAACCCGCACGAGCAAGCGTGTTTTCCTGTCAATCCAAAGGATGACATCCCCATCTTTGCGACGAATGCGGACCCGATCGCACGTGAATGTCCCGATGGTCCCGGGTGGTATGACATCCTGCTCTTCGCTGCGATAAAGTAAGGTCTTTAGCGGATCCTCCGCCACCAGCAAGACCAGGGGTGGGGGGAGCAAGCTGTAAAGCTGCCCGGGACCCTGCATGAGGGCGTTCGCCAGAATGGTATCGGCGAACAGAGTCTTCAGATCGAACTTCTCGGGGGCCGGCACCTTGAGCACCTGACCGGGTAGAAACGCCACGTAGCCCCAGAAATCTTTGCCGTCACAAATGATCACGCCATCCCCTGCGATTAGCCGCAGCTTGTTAGGCCTTTCGAAAGCGGTCACATAATTGACGCGACTTTCCACCGGTTGGCCATTGTATGTTCCCCGGATCACGATGCGCCCCTGGTCACCGTAACTGCTCACCGACCGGTAAACCTTCACCATTTCCTCGAGGATTTCCCGGGCTGATTGCTTGGACGGGGGAATCACCTCGGGCTTGTTCGCGGATGACGCGACCTGTGCGGCACTACCGGAATGGGCAGGTGCGCCCGAGCCGGTTGCACCCGCTGGAGACGACGGCGGCGCGGAAATTTTTTCGCCGAAGCGGGAAGAAGAATTCGCAGATTGGGTCGTTTTTTGCTCGGCCTCAGGTTTGCTCGTCTGGGCGGTGCACCCTGCCAGAAGTACCACGCCGAGAATCAAGAAGAGGAGCCCATATCCTGCCACCTGTCGCCGATGCAGGCATTTTGCTTCTGCCCCACCCGTTGCCCCCAACGGTGTGAATTCGGACGTCACCGGAACGGACGTCTGGCGCGATCCATTGGTGAGGGCATCCCGCAGACGACACTGAGAGAACTTGGCTGGTTTGAGCATCACACCATCCTCGGTTTTCGTGATGACCTTCCTTACACCGACTTACTTCTCCCCGGCCGCCGCGCGAGGCCGCTGCGGTCAACTTCTCCGAGTGGCTCGCAAGCAGCGATGATCCGGGGGGTTTTGTCGCCAGGGAGCCGGCGCAACCGAGCCGACCACCCGGACTTCGGAACAATGCTACCCCCCGCGATGACGCAGCCTGATGCCGGCACGGCGGGCTGGTGGATCATAACCAGGGGCCAGGAAAACTCTCTCATCTTAGCACATCCCGAGAAGTTGCGGCACGGGATTGCGCGAGGACTGGAAAGAAGTGAAAATAGATAAACAAGTTCCCGTTGGACAACAGGAGGAATTCATGGCCTATCGGGTGCATTTCGGTGCGGAGCGATACGTCGAACTTCCGGAACTGCCCAGTGTATGGCAGGCAGAGCCCCCGGGCGCAACCGCCCAGCAGGTGTCAGACCTGGAGGCGGCCATCCGACAGGCGTTAGAAGGTCCCCTGGGCCTTCCTGCGCTTTCAGAATGCCTTACAGGGGACGACACGGTTGTGCTTGCCATTCGACGGGGTACTCCCTGCAGTGATCAGATTATCAGCACGGTAGTCCAGGTGGTTCTGGATCGTCTGACCCCGTCCCAGCCGGTCACCATTCTGCGAACGGAGGCCGATGCGGCAGCAGAGCGGGCTGACCCACGACGTTTGCTCCGTCCTGAACATGCCCGCCGCGTGATTATCAAAACGCACCAGGCCCGCAATTCGGAAGATCTGGCCTATCTGGCTCGGTTCGAAGATGGGCGAGTGCTCCGACTCAATCGTTCGCTGGTAGAAGCCGACGTCGTCATACCGATTGGCTGGACACAATCTCGCGGTACATGGAATCGCTACAGCGCATTCGGAGCGATTTTCCCCGCCTTTGCCGACCATACCGCCCAACAACGACACTGGCGGGAAGTTGTGGAGCGAGTCCGGTACCGAAAGCTCAAACGGGCGGGAAAGGTTCGCAACTCCCTTTTCCGAGCGGCGAGCAGCCTCAGTCGCGAAGCCGACTGGTTGCTGGGGACACTGTTCGCCCTGGAAGCCGTCCCGGGACCACTCGGCAGAGTGCTACGAGTTATGGCGGGGGACGTCCACCGTGTGGCCAAAGAATCGCGAGAAGAGTTCCTCCGACAGTGGGGGCTTCCTGTAGAACGCCGAAGCGATGTCGTCATCGCGGGCGTGGACCACAACCCTGCTCACTCCGCCTGGGAAAACCTGGCGCAGGCAGCCTGGGCGGCGGCTCGCCTGGTCAACCCACGCGGTCAAATCATTCTCTTAGCGGATTGGGAGACGCCGGGGAAAAGCTCACCGGGAGTGGGCCTGTCCCCAAGCGAGGTGGCCGCCCGAGGCAGTTGGACCGACGTTCTGCAGGAACTGGGCGACGCTATTGTTCCGTACTGGCTGCTGTCGCGAGTCCGTCGGCGTGCCAGCCTGTGTGTCTGGTCGCCGCAACCGGTTTCTCAATCGCTCTGGCGAGAATGGATCGACTGGCTGGGCATCGAAACATCCAGCAGACCGGCCGTGCTCGAGCAGTGGGTCCGGTCATCCGGTTCGGTCACCCTGCTCTCTCACGCAACCCTGGTTTGTCCGCAGCGACTGTCGCCGCCACCGCATGTTCCCGAACGGTCGGCCTGAAATGACCGCGAATACCCACACCAGGAAGATTTTGGGGGAGGCAGGCAACACAAGCGTCGAGAGCGCCTCTGAAAAATTCTCCCCTGGCCCGCACCAGTCAAGGAACCTCATGAGTTTCCAAAAAGGACAAGTGGATGGATACAGCCAGCCTGCTCCGTAAGAATCTGGAAAGCGTCCAGGAAAAAATTCGGACCGCGGCGGAACGGGCGGGACGCTCCCCCGACGAGATCCGCCTCATCGCGGTCACCAAATACGTGGACGTGCCCCTGGTTCGTCAGCTTGTGGAACTGGGACAGCGGTCGCTGGGAGAAAGTCGTCCCCAGCAACTGTGGCAGCGTCACGCGCTCTTGGCCGATCTCCCCGTTCAGTGGCACCTCGTGGGCCCCCTGCAACGCAACAAGGTCCGCAAAACGCTGCCGTGTGCGGAATGGATTCATTCCGTGGATTCGCTGCCCCTTTTGGCCGACATCAACCGGATCGCCGGAGAATTAGGATTGCGGCCGAAACTTCTTCTGGAAGTCAACATTTCCCGTCATCCCTCCAAACATGGATTCCCCCCTGAGATGATGGAAGAAGTCGTATCGCAACTTGAGAACTTCCCCAACGTGGCCATCTGTGGGCTGATGGCAATGGCGGGCGTGGAAGGGGATCTGGAGGGAGCCCGACGCGATTTTCGTGCCCTTCGCCAGTTGCGTGATGAGCTCGCGCCGCTAGCACCCCCCCAGGTTTCCCTAAGAGAACTTTCTATGGGGATGAGCGGAGATTTTGAAATCGCCATCGAAGAAGGGGCCACCATGGTGCGGATCGGTTCGGCCCTTTTTCAGGGTATCCTCGAGGAAGAGTCCTGAGCCATCACCGTGGCGCCCGAGCCTTGACCTTGACGAATGTCTCAAACGGCTGGTGTGACCGTCCCTGAGAAAGTTCCGTCAATGGACGCATTCAACAACTTCATGACCAGGTAGCCGGGAATCTCTCGTATGAATCCACCCGTGGATCATCCTGAAGGCTGTGTGCTGGAAATTAAAGTGCACGCGGGGGCGCGCCGTAATGAGGTGCGATGGGAGTCGGACCAGCGTGTGAAAGTGTGGGTCACTCAGGCGCCGGAAAAAGGAAAGGCCAACCAGGCGGTACTCGAAATCCTGGCGAGAAGCCTGGGCATTCGGCCCTCCCAACTGGAGATCGTGTCGGGCCAAACCTCCCCGCAAAAGCGCGTTCTGGTACGGGGATTAAATGCACAGGAAGTGACTCAACGACTCAAGGCCCCGTGAGCGTGCAGACCCTAAAATCGGGTGATTACGTCAGAGAAAAATTGCTGCCCCAGAAAATCTGCGAAGAGGAAACTATTTCGGATCGACCGAGGGCACAGCAAAATGAGCGTTCAACCCAGCTTCGCCGAGATAGACATGAAGGGTTAACAGCAATGGTGGAACAAACCGAAAGACGTGAGGCAATCGACCTGCAACCAGCCCCCGGAGCCGTTGTGTTCGATATGGATGGGCTGATGTTCAACACCGAGGACATCTACTTTGCCGTGGGCACAGAACTCCTTCGCCGCCGGGGACACGTCTTTACCCGCGAACTCAGCGACGCCATGATGGGTCGGCCGCCCCAGGCGAGCTTTGAGATCATGATCCGCTGGCACAATCTTTCCGACGATTGGCAAACCCTGGCCAGAGAGTCCGAGGACCTCTTCATCGAGATGATCAAAGGCCGCATCCAACCGATGCCGGGCCTGCTGGAACTGCTGGACGCCCTTGAAAAAGCAGGGATCCCCAAGGCCATTGCCACCAGCAGCAGCCGTCGAACACTTCAGGCTGTTCTGGGCACTTTCCAGCTCGAACCGCGATTTCATTTCACGCTCACGGCAGAAGACGTTCAGCGCGGGAAGCCGGATCCTGAGATTTACCTGAAAGCAGCCGCTCGCTTCGGGTTGGAACCGGAAAGGGTGGTCGTGCTGGAAGACAGCGAAGCGGGTTGTCGGGCGGCGGCAGCCGCTGGTACAATAGCCATCGCCGTTCCCGGGCCTCACAGCGCCCGGCATGATTTTTCAACCGCCCGCTTGATCGTTTCCAGCCTGGCCGATCCGAAGTTGTACGAACTCCTGCAACTCCCCGGCGCGACACCGTCGTAACGACCTGGCATCGCTCGAAAGGGGATTCGCAACATCGCTGTCGAGAGATCCCTTCCATTTGGTTGTGCCTGAAACGAGGAGATTGCACATGACCAGTCGCACAATGACCTTTTGCCTCGGAGTAGCTTGTATCGCCGGAGCCGTCACGATTCTGCCAGCAGGGCTGAAAGCAGCCGAGCAGGACGATGAACTGTGGCGGACAGCCGAGGAACGGATCGAAAAATACCGAAAAGGCGATATGGAAATGTTGGTCATTCTCGACGGCAAACCCGTTCCGAATGCGGAAGTGACCATCGAACAGACGCGGCACGCCTTCCTTTTTGGCTGCAATATTTTCAACTGGGGAAGAATCGAGGACCCCGAACTGCAGGAGGCCTACCGTCAGCGTTTTGCCGAAATCTTCAACTATGCCACCGTGGGTTTTTACTGGCCGTCGTATGAACGGCTGCAAGGTCAGCCATCCCACGATTACACGCGGCAGGTGGCCGAATGGTGTCGCAAGCATGGAATTGTAGTCAAAGGTCATCCACTGGCGTGGAACTTTGCTGATCCCGCATGGCTGCCCGACGATCCCAAGGAGATTCTTCGCCTTCAGCTTGCCCGCATCGAGGATTGTGTCTCCCGATTTGCAGGCCTCATCGATCGCTGGGACGTAGTCAATGAAGCGACGGAGTTCGACCGGCCGTCGTTCCAGCAGCGGGCTCCCAAAATGACAAGGATGTGGCAGGAAGTCGGACAGATTGAATTCACGAAGCTCTGTTTCGAACGAGCGCGAAAGGCCAATCCAAACGCCACGCTGATCATTAATGATTATGTCACCAGCCCAGAATACGAACGCTTGCTGGAACAACTCGTGGACGATCAGAACCGCCCGATTTTTGATGTCATTGGAATTCAAAGCCACATGCATGGAGGCACCTGGTCCAACANGCAGATCTGGGATGTCTGCGAGCGATTTTCCCGATTCAAGGTACCTCTCCACTTCACCGAAACCACCATTCTCTCTGGTGAACCTGGGCAGGGACGACCCCGGCCCTGGGTGACAACGCCCGAAGGCGAGGAATACCAGGCCCGCGAAGTGGTGCGATTTTACACGATGCTTTTCTCACATCCCGCGGTGGAGGCGATCACGTGGTGGGATTTTTCCGATTATCGCGCCTGGCAGGGAGCCCCGGCGGGACTGCTCCGCAATGATATGTCGCCCAAACCGGCGTACACGGAGCTTTACAAACTCATCAAGCAAAAATGGTGGACCAGGGAAACGGCAAAAACGGATGAGACGGGACGCGTCAAATTTCGCGGATTTGCCGGTGAATACACGGTCCGAGTGAACAAAGCGGAGGTCGGGACGACGGAAATCAGGCTTTCCGTTCAACCCGGCGTCGCCAACTCGATTCGGATTGAACTGCCCGGGAACCACGAGCGCAAAGTAACAGCCGCAGATCCCGCGCAAAGGGCCCAACTGTGAAGCCCGCAGGAAGGGGCACCTGGCCACTCCGCTAAAAGTCACTGCTCGGGGCACACCCGGGCGGCATGGCACAGTTGAATGAGCCGGTCGAGGTTTTGCCGAACTTCCTCGTACGGTGCTTCATTTCGGATCGCGAGTTCCACCGCGGCGGCTGCCTCTGTGATCACCGGGAAGCCGTAACTTCCGGCGGCGCCTTTGAGTTGATGGACAGCCCGGCGGAGCTCCTCGAGATTCCCCGCTGTGAGTAGCTCTTCGTAGACGGCCGTCCGGTAGGGCATCTCCTGCACGAACATTTCGATGAGATCCCGCAAGTCCGGGTCGCTGCCTAACTCGGAGTAGATCTCTTTGTATCCTGTCGCTGTCATTGGTCGCCCATCCCTCATCGAAACTCTTCCCCTGGAAACAAGTCGTGTCAACAGACCTTTCAAATCCCCTCGCTTCTCTTTTTTAAGCACACTGCCTTTCCTCCTTTCCTTTTAAAAATAGTCTAGCTTACAACAGCCGTTGAAATCGGAGCATGGCAGAAGACTGACGGTGTTTCCACGCTGCGGTTGGCCGTATTACCAGCTTATCAGGTCCAAATAGCCCTCCGAACACCCTCGTATGCGGGAGATGTGCCAGGCAGAGGGCCCCACTACCCGGCAAATCGCCACGCTCGTTACAGGCGGCACAGTTGTCAATTTTTGAGCCTTATTGATTCGGAAGAACGCGCAAAAAGAAGCAAATGAATAAAATGCTATGTTTGGCTAGACGATAGAAAGTGATAGCCACACGCGAATTGGATAATTTGAGCGGTGTTGGGTGTTTCTGTAACTCGTACAAGAGGAGACTGTTTCCCATGAAGCGTGTCACACTTTACAGTGCCGCGGTCCTTGGTGCCCTCACCATTGGGCTGGCCTTGAGCTCGGCTCAGGCCTCGACTCTCTTCGGCGGTGGTGCATGCGCCCCAGCGTGTGAGAAACCGGCCTGCGAACCCGCTTGCGAACCGGCCTGTGCCCCGGTTTGTCGGCCTGGCCTGCTCGCCCGTATTCGGGCCCATCACCTAGCCAAGCGTGCCTGTTGCGAGCCCTGCGCTCCGGCTTGCGAAAAGCCCGCCTGCGAGCCCGCCTGTGAACCCGCTTGCGAGCCCTGCCGCCGTCCTGGTCTGCTTGCCCGCATTCGGGCCCACCATCAGGCCAAGCGTGCCTGCCGCGAGGCGTGCGCTCCGGCTTGCGAAAAGCCCGCCTGCGAGCCCTGCAAACCAGCTTGTGAACCCGCTTGCGAGCCGGCGTGCAAACCGGTCCGCGTGCGTCACCATCACCTGCGTCGGGCCTGCTGCGAGCCCTGCGCTCCGGCTTGCGAAAAACCGGCCTGCGAAGCCGCCTGCGCTCCCGTGTGCAAGCCCGTCCGGATTCACCATCACCGCGTTCGTCGCGTGATCTGCAATCCATGCGCTCCGGCTTGCGAAAAGCCCGCCTGCGAGAAACCCTGCGGATGCTGATGAGATGAAACCGGACGATCGGGACCGAATCAACTGACGTGCTACCCGAGACGCCAGTAAGTCAACCGGGCGACCTTCCCCAGAGGTCGCCCGGGCTTTATTGTTCCTGAACTGCCCCGCCCTGGTCAAACTGGACCAGGTTGCGATTGGGAAGTTTGAGAGCGACGAACTCTCCGTCACTCGGGGAACAATCGCGTGGAGAGATACCGCTCGCCCAGGTCGGGGAGCACCACCACGATCAGTTTTCCGGCGTTTTCCGGCCGCTTAGCCACCTGCAGAGCCGCCCAGGCAGCCGCCCCGGAACTGATACCGCACATAAAGCCTTCCATCCGAGCCAGGGCCCGAGAGGTCTCCATGGCGGCTTCGTCCTCGACGCAAATGACTTCGTCAATCACAGACAGGTTGAGCACATCAGGAATAAAGCCAGCGCCGATGCCCTGAATGCCGTGTTTACCAGGTTTGATCGGTTGCCCGGACAGCTTCTGCGTGATGACGGGGCTGTTGGCGGGTTCTACCGCAATGACCTTGACGCCCGGTTTACGCGCTTTGAGAACTTCTCCGACACCGGTAATGGTCCCGCCCGTGCCGACCCCTGCCACAAAAATATCCACCTGTCCGCCGGTATCGCGCCAGATTTCCTCTGCCGTTGTCCGGCGGTGAATCTCCGGATTGGCGGGATTCTTGAACTGCTGTGGCATGTAGAAGTTGGGGTTTTCCTTGACCAACTCTTCGGCCTTCCTCACTGCCCCCGGCATTCCCTCGGCGGCAGGCGTGAGAATCAGCTCGACCCCGAACGCCTTGAGTAACCGCCGCCGCTCGAGACTCATGCTCTCCGGCATGGTGACGGCGAGCTTGTAACCGCGAGCGGCACACACATACGCCAGCCCGATCCCCGTGTTGCCGCTGGTGGGCTCAATGATCACGGTGTCTTCCTTGATGAGGCCCTGCTTTTCTGCCGCTTCGATCATCGCCCAGGCAATGCGGTCTTTGACGCTCCAAAGAGGGTTCATATTCTCGAGTTTGGCGGCAACGGTGGCAGCGCACCCCGCCGTAATCCTCCGCAGACGGACCAAAGGCGTGTTCCCGATGCATTGGGTAATCTCATCAAACACTTTTCCAGATGCTGCGGCGCTCATGGAAAATCCCCTCGAAACGTCAGAAAAACAGTTTTCGAAAACGGTCCGGCCACCCGGGCCCCTCGCATTTCAAACATTTGTGATAATCATACTGGTGTTTAGCTTCTCGTTCAAGACCTGTGCGACGGTCGGCGTTGGCCGAGGACCAATTCTCGAAACGAGCTCAAACCGAAGAACCCAACAGATGGGTGGATTGATACCCATCCACAGGCTGGTCTCCCCTCCATGAAACATGCTCACGGCGTGACCAGCGGTTTCCCATCCACATTCGGGAGATCGATGCCCAGAATGGCGGCGATTGTGGGTGCGATATCAACAATCTGCACCTTGCCCAGGTCCGTCCCGGGGTTGATTCCCGGACCCCAGATGACGCACATGGCCAGCATATCGGGCTGGTCCGGCAAGTAGCCATGCGTTCCCCCCACGGCGGGCCGGGAAACGACCAGGTCATTGCCGGTGGCGGTTTCCGAAAAAGCGTAGCCCGACTCAGCCGCCAACCAGAAGTCCGGACATCTTGGTTCATCTTCGGGCAAGGCCTGGCCCACTTTTTCGATTTGATCCGGACCGATAACCGCTTGAATGCCTTCCAACTGGCGAAATTCCTTTTCCAGTTGTGCGATTAGGGCCGACCGGTTGGCCTCATCCAGGATGTACACGCCGGCACTTCCACCCTGGGAGATGCACCAGGCTTTCCCCGGGCCGACCTTTCCATCTTTTTCTTCCAGGAGATTCAACCTGCGTAAAAGGACATTGGGTTGAATGATTTTTTGATACGGAAAGAACCCATGATCTGAACAAACAATCAAATACGTGCTCCGGGCATGGGGTGAGGCGGCAATCGCTTCCACGATGTCGCGAATACGATCGTCCGCGTAGCTGGCGCACCAGTACGCATCATCGGAACGCGGCCCGGAGCGATGCTGCACGTGATCCGGCTCCACCAGGTGAATCATCACCAAGTTGGGTTGATGCTTTAAAAGGAGCTGGCGTGTCATCCTGGTGTAGAGCCAGTCGCGCGGCACACCGCCCCCACCTTCTCGACACCATCGACCGTGGCTGTCCACCGGGAGCCCCATTTTGCGGAGTTCTACAATCCAACTCGGTGTGCCAAACTGGGTCCAGGCATCGTCGCCCGGCATGTCCGGAGCGCTGTAGTGCAGCGTGCGGGCGTTTCTCGTTACCGGCCAGAGGACCCCTGCCGTGACCAACCCGGCCTTGTAGGCGGCATCGTAGATCGTGGACACCCGAAAAGCCTGTTCCTTGTCGTACACCGGATCACAAAGCAGTGTGACCTTCTGACGCGTCTGCCGATCGAGAAAATCGTTGGCGATGACTCCGTGCTTTCCCGGCCAGACCCCCGTGGAAAGCGTGGCGTGGGCAGCCCACGTGACCGACGGGAAAACCGTGATCATTCCCCGGGCACTCGCGCCTTCCCTGGCCAGACGGCGAATGGTCGGCATGTCCGCCCGGGGATCATTGAGGTAGAAATGAGCCAGACCGTCCACGCTGACCAGGATGACCGTTCTGTCTTTCCGCGGCTCGGCAGCTCGGGCATTGATGAGGTCCCCCACCGCGAACGCAACAACCGCCAGCAAACACGCCTGAAAAGCGCGACGATTCATACCGCAGGCCTCCGCTCATCGGACCGGTGAAGTGCACAACCCGATAACCCCGATCGGCGGCCCATTCTATGGGAAAAATTCTTTCAAAACAAGTCGCTCGGCAGGAATGTCGGGCTCCTTGGCAGGAGAATCCGGGTCAATAGCTTGACCTCTGGGCACTGCCTGGCCCGATAGGAGCGGGGCGACACAGAAGCCGGGCGGGCTTGTCGGCAAACCGCCGCTCTCAATCTGAGCGAGTCCATCGCTCAGCCGCGGCGTCACATGCGAAGAGTCTGGTCGCCGGGAGGCTCCCCACGCGTCCCACAAGGCCATTTACCGGAGCGTGATCGCCTTGGCAAGCGGTTGGAGAATCGATTCGATGACATACTGGTCGATCACCGCCCTGCCCGTTTTGGCGAGTAAATCGAGCGTTTGGATAAAGCCATTTTGCCCGGGCAGACATCCATAATAGCGGCACGTCACGTACACGCTGACCTGTTCTTCCGGGTACTCCTGGGTCCGTACATGGTAGTCGTTGGTCCGGGTTTCCACGCTGATCCGACACTGCAGGCGGCAATCGCGATCTAACGCCAGAGTGATGGCGGGCTCGTAATGGACGACCTGCGCGGACGGAATCTCCAACGATCGCTCAAACGCCAGGGGGACACCCAGCGCGTCAGCAACCAGTTGGTTGTGATTTCCCTGATATGTGAAATCGAAGCCAAAAAGTAGATCAATGGCCTCGCAGTCCAGCGGACTGAGTGACAGATGGTAGGGCGCTACCTCCAGGATGAGGCGGTGAAACTGGAGAGCGGTCTCTACGGACTCCGGGTTCACATGGCCCGCACTGATGCGCCTGGGCTCCAGCGTCAGCCATCGATAAGAGCTCTCGACCTTATCCTCTTCCAGGACAATTTCCGAACGGTCCCGGGCATAAAAGTTTTTCATTCCCGGAAACGAACGCTGGATCCGCTCGAAGAAATGAATGAGAGTCTCCCGATGGGATGGGAGCGTCAAAGCGGTGTTCAGGGTCAAGTTAATGTAATGATCATCACACAGATGATGATAGGTTTCCATAGCGACCGGGTGCAGTTCCTTTCAAGGGTTCGTGAGAACTTCCTCAATCCCGCGCTCCCCTCAAGAGGCACCGGTTTAAAAAGCGCGAGTATAAAACGTGGGCGATAGGGTTGTCAAAGCCCCGTGATCGGGGTAGTTAGCATCAGTATTTTATGGGGAAAACCCCCGGGGCTTTGCCCTGTCACCTGTTTATTGTAAGCTGTTCGGCCGGGATTCCAAACTGCAAGAAACGGCCGGCCAAATCGCTCCCAACACGTCAGTTATGCAAACCGAGTGCCAATTCATCTGCTGTAGAGGTTTCCCAGGCTGGTTCGGGTTCGCGGTTAACGGTGAACATGTGGTTTGCGGGACTCTTGGTGCCGCCACGACTGCCGAATTACTGGACGATCTTTCCAGCAAAGCCGCCGACGTGTGCGTTGCGGTCAGTCCCGCCGATTGTGCGGCACTGGCGAGCCGTCTGGCCGAACTGCATGCCCGGGTGGCGCCTCGCGAATCCCCCACTCGCCCCGCGCCAAGGTTATACGTTGTCAATCCTTACCGTCAGCCTTCATGCGCAGCTGAGCTAAGCGACCTATCTTCCAACCGTTGGGAACTGATCCACCAAGTGACAACGCTCCTCGCGGAGTACCTGGCCGGGCGTCCGGTGGACTTTACTGACATTCCAGTCGATTTGTCGCGTTGCTCATCTTTCACCCGCCGCGTCCTGGAGGCCTGTCGGTCCATCCCCTACGGGGAAACACGAAGCTACAAACAGCTCGCCGAGTCGGTTGGTCATCCCCAGGCCAGCCGTGCTGTCGGCCAGGCTCTTGCCCGCAATCCCGTCCCCCTTATCATTCCATGCCATCGGGTGATCGCCACATCGGGGAAACTTTGCGGTTTTACCGCCCGCGGGGGCACAGCAATAAAAGCCCGGTTGTTGGCATGGGAGTCCCGGCACAAACCCGACGTCCAGGATCGCCCTTCCTGATCCGGCAGGTCAAAGGAAAATGTGAAGGAGACGTCTTGACGAGGTGATACAATACCGCGAACTGGCAATGCCGTTCCGGGGGGAGTTTTGCTTCGCGACCTTGCCCGAAGTTGTTTGGACGGTATTCGGCAAGACCAACCAATCCACGCTGCGTGGCCGGATGCGCGGCGCCGTTGGAGTAGGTTGCGATTTCGTCACAAGTGAAAGACGGTTCTGGTTCAAGACGACGGAGTTTCCCATGAACGACATCACTCTCAGCGTTGCTCAGAAGGCACTGGAAGCGGCAATGAAAAAAGCCGAGGAGCTTGGCACGAAGATGGATATCGCCATCGTGGATGCCGGCGGCAATTTGAAGGCTTTCGTGCGGATGGACGGTGCGTGGCTCGGGTCGATCGATATCGCCATCCGAAAGGCGCGGACGGCGCGATTTTTTGACATGGAGACGGGCGAGATTGGGAAACTCTCACAGCCTGGTGGCCCCCTCTACCACATTGAACACTCCAATGGCGGACTGATCACGTTTCCCGGGGGAATCCCAATTCGCAATTCGCAGGGCGAAGTTATCGGCGGAATCGGTGTCTCGGGCAGCACCGTGGAGAACGACCACGCCGTCGCTCTGGCAGGTGTTGAAGCTATCCGTTCGCTGATCTGAACGGCGGAAACAGGTGACCCGACGAGCAGGGCCAGCAGGCCCAGTGGGGATATCGGGCGCGCGAGCAGCGTGGTACTGAAGCTGCTCGCGCGTTAGCACGCAGGCTGTACGGCCCGCCTCGCCTGGAGAGCCTCATGCCGGGGCGGGCTGCTCCGGCCTTGCCGGTAAAATACGCACCCGGCGTCCCACCACCTGGATGCGATTCTCGGCGAGGAGCTGGAGTGCCTCGATGAGGGCCTCTGTCTCCAGTTTGAGCACGCGGGCCTCCAGCTTTTCCACCGTGTCGTCGGGCTCTACTGGGGTCCATTTCTGAATGATCACCGGGCCGTTGTTGTACTCCTGATCGAGAAAGAACACTGTGCAGCCGGTGACCTTGACCCCATGTTCGAGTACCGCCTCGTGGACCCGACGGCCAAAGTATCCCTGCCCGCAAAACGCCGGGGCCAGAGCCGGATGAGTCCCGATCACGCGGTTCTGAAATTCGGGAGTGATCGTGAGGCGGATAGCAAATCCCGCCATGATGATGTACTCGGCCCCCACCTCCTTGCACCGCTGATAGATTGCGGCACTGTAGGCATCAGAGGAGTCGTAATCTTTTCTTTCAATGACCTCCGCCGGAATACCCATGAATTCCGCATACTGAAGCCCGCTGGCGTTGGGGGTGCTGGCAATGACCAGCCGCACGTCGATCGGCACCCGACCTTCGTCAACGGCCTTGAGGAGATCACGGAGCGTTCTTCCCGTCCCGGAAATCAGCACAGCTACAGGCAAGATACGGGTATCACCGACCATACCCAGCTCCTCGTAAAGCTCAGCATATGAAACTAGAGTCATTTGCGGGGCCCTTTCAGCCGGTTCATTGTATCAGAAGATCCGAAGCTCCAACGACATGCAGCGCCGTAGCAACACTCACAAGGCATAACGACGCACATTCTGCCTGCTATCAATGTACTTCTGCTGTCTTTTTGAAATCGGGATGTCCTGTTTCGCCGGCGGAAAGGGAATAAAGTTTATGGCGGGCAGGGACCGCAAAGAGCCGTCTGGACAGGGAGTCCCTCGAGTTCGTTCCGGAAGCGGCCTGAAGGGCCCCGGGATACTGGTGGTGCAAAATCAGAGGATTAAACCTGGTTGCATCGAAAAGAAGACAACCGGTCTGCAGGTTAACAGCGAGGAAAGGCTGAGCGTTGCAGTCGGGGACGGAAGGCCAAAACGAGAGCAGAAACGAGATTTTCGTCCGGCTTCTGGCGGGGATTCAGCGCAAGCTGTTCCTTTACGTCATGGTGCTTGTACCTGATCCCCAGGAGGCCGAGGAGATCGTTCAGGACGTCAGCGTCGTCCTGTGGCGGCGATTTGAGGATTTCCGTCCAGAAGAGGACTTTTTCCGATGGGCATGCGGGATTGCCCGCAATGAAGTCCTCAAACACCGGGAGCGTTCAGCGCGGGCGGCGAGGTTATTTTCACCAGAGTTCCTGGAGCACATTGCCAACCACGCGGTCCATGTTGTGGAGACCGTGGACGAAAGACGCGAAGCGTTGCGACAGTGTCTCCAGGAATTGCAACCGCACCATCGCGATTTGCTGAACCAAAGATACTTCCAGCAGATGAGCACCGAGCAGATCGCTCAACTCCGCGGAAAGTCGGTCGAGGCCGTGCGGCGGATGCTCCACCGTATTCGCATGGCCGTGTTGAAATGCATCCAGCACAAATTGCGCACGGCGGAAGAAACCGCATGAAACTGCCGGGATGAAGTTCCGAATCGGTTGAAACGCCCATGACCCCGGAAGAACACTCGGCCCTCTGCCAGCTCGTGGACGCCCTCGTCGAAGGACGGGGCAGCGAGGAGGATGTGCGCCGCCTCGAAGAACTGGTACGCACTCCCGAGGGCAGAGAGCTGTACATCGACTATGTGCTGCTCCTCGGAGAACTCCACTGGGGCGCAGGGGGCCTGCTGGAGGTCCCCGATTCGCCGATTCGCGAGAATCTTTCGGGAATCCGTGCCGAGGTCACCAGAAAACAATCTTTCGCCGGGCAGAACAAAATAACCCGACGTCTCGTTGCCTGGGGGCTTGTTGGGATGGCTGCCGCCGTGGGCTTTTGTCTGGCTCTCCTTTGGAGGTGGCACGCTTTCCTCACGCCGGAAATCACTCGTCTTCCAGAATCACGGATCGCCACCTGCGTGGGTGTATTCGAGGCCGTTTTCGAAACTCCGCACCTTACAGTGGGAAGTCCGCTCCAATCCGGTGATATCGTCCGTCTGCGTTCGGGGCTAGCAGCGTGGCGGGACCAACACGGAACAACCTGGACTTTGGAAGCGCCCGCCGTCCTCCGCGTTGATGACGCCCAAAATGTGACGCTCACTTGCGGCAAAATGGTGGTCCAAGCTCGCGCCGGGCTGTCGCGGTTTTCTGGTGAAAACACCCCATGCGAGAGTTATGGATCGTGGGACGAGCTTCGCCGTGGAAGTGACATCGGAGGCGACCCGGGTGCACGTCCTGACAGGAAAGGTGGCCCTGGGACCGCTCCAGCCGGATGGTGGAGACGTTCAGGAACTCGGAAAAGGACAGGCAGCGATGGTGGGTTCCGCCGGCCGAGTGGTCACCATTCCCTGGGGCGGCCACCGGTTCTGGGCACACATTCCGAAGAAGGGATCTGTTGCCGCCTGGCGTTACGTCGCGCTGCATGATCCCCATATCTGGTTGTCAGCCGACTTTGAACAGGAAGCCGCTCTGTACAACCACCGCGATGGTCATGTCGGGACCGTTTTCCCGGTCAGAATGCGGGGTACGTTTTCAGATCTCTCCGCACAATGGGCAACTGGATATGGCGGGCAATCGCGGGCTGTGCGAGTGATTCGCGCCAACCGCGATGGCAATTCCAACGGGCTGGGATGGCAAAGCGAGGAGCCGCTGACGTTTCCAAATCGCTTCACTGCAGAGATCATTTTCCGGTTCGACGGCTGGCCAGAGGAATCGCCCGAGGCTGTGGGAAGCCTCCTCGCCACGCGGCAGGACGCACACCGCTGCGGATTTCTGCTCGCTGCCGTGCCGTCGGAAACCGGGGCCCCAAGTGAGGCCGCCCTGGCTCACCTGCTCGTCGCCGATCAGAATTGGGCTCAAACCCGGGGACGCCTGTCTGCCGGGCACTGGTATTTCGCCGTCGTGACCATTCAGACAGATGAACAGCGGAACTCCACGCACGTGTGCACCTACCTTCAGGATTTGACGGCTTACGGCGAGCTGGAGAAAGTTTTCGACGGATGGGTGGCCGGGACTGTACCGTCCGGTACGTTGGGAATCGGGAAGGGCTTTGATGCCCGATTGGCCCATGCCTATCCATTTCCTGGCGCGATCGATGAGGTTTGCTTCTACAATGGGATTATGGAGGAGGAAACGATCCGACGTCATGCGGATTTCCTCGTTACTCAAGCGACTCCTGCTGGGGCAATACCGCTCCCCAGCGAGGCAGCGGAGGGGAGCGATATTGGGGATCCACTGATCCACACAAATAACGGAGCCATACCCCTGGAAAAACCGTCGTCAAACTAAGCGTTTTCCGGTGGACGATCGGGGTCGGGACGGAAAGAGTCGTTGTGTCGTAGCTTAAATGAGACGCGAGGTGCCATCATGAACCGCCGATTGCGAACGCATTCCCGTCGGGAGTTTCTTCAGGTGACCGGTCTCAGTTGGGTCATCGGTCAGGCCGGCGGAGTGGCCGTACCTGCCCTTGTCTTCGGAGAGGAAAACTCAGGGCCAATTGACTGCGGTCCACCTCCCAAAGCGGCACCGCAACACCGCACCGGGGGTGAATCATTCCCGCCGCTCCCGCTCCCCGTCACACCCTTGCGGCGCACGGAAAAGAAACGTCCGCCCAGTCCGCCTGCTCTGATCGGAAAAATGGCCCTGGGAAGTGTGCGCTGGATCACCCGCGATGGCAAACGGGTCATGTACCGGGACTGGATGACAGACCCCGCCGATGTCAACACCCTCCTTGAATGGACCAACGAAAAGCTGGGAATCCACTATCGGGCGGTCGAAACAGACTTCGCCCATTTCTCTTTCGATCCCCGGGAGTTACCGGCCCTGTTGTTTGCCGGTCATAATAGTTTTCAATTGACGGACGATGTCCGCGCGAAGCTTGCCCGATATGTCATGGATGGTGGCACCATCATCGGCGACGCGTGCTGCGGCTGGAACGATTTTGCGGAGTCGTTCCGTCGTGAAATGGAGCTCATCTTCCCCGGTCGGCCATTGCGAAAAATGCTTCCTGAAGAGCCGGTATTTTCTTCCTACTACAAACTGGGCAACTTCACCTACCAGAAGGCGGACGGCTCTCGGTACGACGACGCTCCGTGCCTGGAGTCGATTGATTTCGGCTGTCGTTCCGGCGTGATCTTTTCCCCGGCCGATATGACGTGTGGCTGGGACGGTCACGACCATCCCCGCGGCCTGCGTCTGGTCATCGACCTGGCACGGCAGGTAGGGGCCAATTTGATCACGTACATTCTGGGAAGTTACCAACTGGCACGCTTCCTGAGCACCACTAAGGTGTACTATGAAGCCGAGGCTCCGACGCGGGACGATTTCGTCTTCGCGCAGATCATGCACGAGGGCGACTGGGATCCCGACCCGTCGGCCGTCCACAATCTGCTCAAATTCGCGCGCGATAATTCCACCCTGGAGGTCAAATTCAAGCGGCAGAACATCCGCCTTACCGATCCTCAGGCAGCCAATTATCCGCTTCTTTACATGACAGGACACCGGG
>NICF_comb_assmDRAFT_10001244_pt1 | contig 20458 bp, 17 predicted proteins | sample NewIslPassag4_SG_FD_11279 | JGI IMG/M metagenome (IMG submission 11279) | reverse complement strand
TAAAAAAACCCCCACTACCAGGATAATAATCCTTGAGAACAACCCTGAGAGGATGCCTTCTCTTCAAAACACCCTTTATGTATCAAGGGATACAAGCTCACAGGAACTCCTCTCCCTTATAAAGGAAAAACAAAAACCGGTTACCGAAGGGTCAAAAAAGAACCTTCAGAAGAAAAAAAAGCTTACACCCATGGAAACCCAGATAGTTGAGCTTATTACCCATGGCCTTAACAACAAAGAGATAGCAAAGAAACTGCGTATTAGCGAAAAGACCGTTAAGGCCCACCTAACAAGCATATTTACAAAGCTGGATATCCAAAACAGATACCAGCTAATGGTTTATGCAAAGAACAAAAAAAACCAAAGTTCTGAGAAAAACTCCTCTAACCAGAGGTAAAACCCCACCTAGGCGCTGTTTCTATAGTAGTTGTAGCGGTAGTAGTAGTTTTCGTGTTTTGAATCTAAGCGGTTTACAACGACGCCGAGAAGCCTGGCACCAACATTTGAAAGCTGCTTTACGGCATGGACAATATCACGCTGCATGGTTATCCCAGAGCTTACAACAAGCACTGTGGCATCCGTAAGTTTGGAAAGCACAAGTGAATCTGAAAGCCCTATTGTTGGAGGGCTATCAACAATCACATAGTCGAAATCCTCCTTTAGCGAATCAAGAAGCCGCTTCATCTTCTCAGCCTGCAGGAGCTCAGATGGGCTTGAGGAGATAATAGAGCCAGCGGGGATGAAAAACAGCTGCGGTGTATCTGTAAAATGGATTATATCCTCTATTTCAGCATCGGCAAGAAGGAAGTTACTCAGTCCGGGTTCGTTTCTATCAATGCCAAATGCCCTTCCCAAGGATGGATGACGAAGATCAGCCTCCAGAAGAAGCACACGATTTGGGCCAAATGCAAGGGAGAGAGCAAGGTTTGAGGCAAGGGTAGACTTACCTTCAGTTGGCCAGCAGCTTGTAACAAGTACCGAACGCAGTGAGTCTCCACTTTCAGATGACATTACAATTGAGGTGCGAATCGTACGTATGGCCTCTGAGAAAGGAGAGCCGGGTTCAGCAACGTATAACCTTGCGGAACTCCCAACCCTCTTTTTAGAGCTACCAGATAACTTAACTATTGCACCAAGAACAGGAAGGTTCATCTTTTCGGTTATCTCCTCAGGTGTCTTAATGGACCTATCAAAGAACTCCCTTACAAAGGCTATTCCCACAGCCCCTATAAGCCCAACCAGAAAGGCAAGCAAGACGTTTCGGGGAATGTTGGGTTTAAAAGGAGTAAGTGGAACAGCAGCATGGTCAAGCACCTGAATCGGATTGGACTTTATCCCTCCAGTAACGTCGGTTTCCTTTAGACGCTGAAGCAATGACTCATAGACGGATTTATTACTCTGCACCTCCCTTTCAAGAATCCTGTACTGGATTGATTTCTCATTGAGCGCCATAGCAAGCTTTTCCTGTTCCTCAAGACGCTTTTTAAGCCCCTCTTCCTTTAATATGGTCTGCTGGTAGTCGGAACGAAGTGCAAGTATCTTCTTCTTTGTCTCCTCGTTTATACGGTTTCTGATTCCGCTTATCTTGGCCTGAAGTTGCTTAAGAGGTGGGTACTCGGGTTTAAACACGGCGCTTAAATTGCTGTACTCAACAAGAAGCCTGTTGTACTCACTTTTAAGCTCCCTGATTAAAGGATCCTCTATAACCTCTATTAAGGTAGATGGGTCTCCTGACTCAATTGACTTATAAAGGGACTCCTTTGCGGTTCTCTCAGCGGTGGTTCTTGCAAGGGAGGAGTTTAGCTCTTCAAGCTGACGGTAAACAAGGTTCATGTTTCTGTCCAGGGAAACTATGTTGTTTTCCACCTCAAACCTGTGAAGAGCCTGCTCTGATCTCTCCAAATCAGCCTTTACCTCCTCAATCTGCCTCTCTAAAAACTCCCTTGCATTACGTGTAGCCTCAAGTCTCCTATCAAGGCTCCACTCAACAAAGGTATCTGCTATGGCATTTGCCATCTTTGCAGCAAAAGAGGGGCTGTAAGCCTCAAAGCCAATGTAGATTATACGTGAGTCCTGGGATGGAACCACCCGAACCCTTGAGAGAAAAACATCTATTATCCCATCCTTTCTCTTTCTCTCCCAGTCTATCTCATCACCCCCACTTCCCCCTGCAACACCGGTCTCCGAGCTGGTAAGAGCTAGTTTTATAGGATTTACCACAGCCTTAGCAAAGCGTATCGCATAGGAGAACACAATCGATATGGGGTTTAGATTTGGCTGAAAGGTATAGAACTCTGGATGCTCCCACAAATCAAACTTAGAAAGCACTGCTTCTGCCATTGAGCGGCTTTTAATAAGGTCTCTTTGGGTGTTAAAGAACTCAGGGTCCTGGGTGTTTACCTCAACAACCTCCTCAAAAGCAACCACCTTTGGTCTCTCAAGGGCAATCTCAACCGTTGACTGAGCATAGTACATCGGTTTTGTGATAAAAGAGACAACAATTGCCGTAATCAAAACAACGGAAAAGAAAAGGAAACCTATCTTTCTGTGCTTCCATATTACCTGTAGATAGGTATAAGGGTCTATCTCCTCCTCTCTGGGGCCTGAGGTTCTGGGAACATCAACGTAATCCTTTATAACCCTTCTCTTAACCCTGGCAGGAACAAGCCCTTTTTCTCCGTTTTTTTCTTCATCTCTCATATTTACCAACTCTCCTTAAATTTACTGTGGAGCAGAACCACTTAAACTAAAGGGCGGGAAGAAAAACCCAAGCCTTAGTGTCTGGAAAAAGGCTATAATCGCATTCTGGTCAACAAATACCACATCCTGGTCCTGAAGGGCAATATCTTCCTGCTCCCCTCTCTCGATAGCCTTAAGGTCAACAGAAACCATCTCCCTTTCCCCGTTTTTGCCGAACCTTATCAACTTTACCTCTGAGGATTTTGCACCCGTTACCAACCCACCTGCCATTCCTATGGCTTTGCTAACCGTTACCTGATCCTTTATTCTGTACTCTCCCGGTCGCTTTACAGCACCGTTTACGTAAAAGACCCCTGCCTCGGGAACAAAAACCGTATCCCCCATGCTAACGGGTATATTTAAACCGGTATTACCATCCATAAGAAGCTCATCAAGGTCAATTGCCACCTGCTCACCTGTACCGTACTTTGTTACGTAAACCATCTTACCTGCGTTTTCGGTAAGTCCTCCAGCCAAGGCAAGGGCATCAAGAAGACGTCCCTGATTTAAGAGCTCATAGTTTCCTGGCTTGTTTACAGCTCCAACAACAGCAACGTTTTTGCTTCTGTACTCCCTTATAAACACACTTACGTGCGGGTCCTTTACGTATTTTGCCGCAAGTAGATCCCTTAGTTTCTGCTCCGCTTCCTGAACCGTAAGTGAGCCAACCTCAACCTCACCAAGAAGGGGATAAGTAACAGTTCCTCTTGAGTTAACCCTTGCAACGGTACTTAGGTCCTGGGCTTCATACACCTTAACCTCTATCAGATCACCCGGGCCTATCCTGTAATCACTTACCGAAAAATCGGTAGAAGACCTCGTTATAATCCTTGTGTTAAGCTTTTTAATCTCATCATTACCAGATGACTTAAATTTGCTTGGAATCATTGATTCGGGAGATTTTCCCCCACCGCAACCAGCAAGAGCTATTGCGGTAAATAAAGCCAATAAGAAAGAACTTCTTAAAAACATAACCTTCCCCCTGCTTCTACCTTTAGTTATAACCCATATCTTAATAAGCTAGTCTTTTCTAGAGGATTTTCAATTGGACTTTTGTCTTTTTTTATTACATACATAGGTATTGTGCTTCCATCTGGGTAGGACTTAAGACCTAATTCCCAACTTCCCTAAATGAAAGACGTCTTATACCTCTTGAAGCAAACACAAAATAGCCCCTTAAGTAAGCCCAAATCACTTCTAAAACAGCTCCAAAAAACACCCCGATAAAACCCTTTTTCTCCCCACAGCCAGTAAGCACCCTCTTTGAGAAAGAGTAGATAAAGCCCTCCGGGATAAAACCCCCTTCAGTATCCGATGATAAAAAAACAAACCTCTTTATTAGAGCCTTTAAAACCCTATCCTCCAGCGAACCAAAGGGGACTTCCCCTTTTAACCTAAGCAAAACATCCTCTGGAATGTCGACATCCAAAAACTCCCTTACGAACCAGAGTGGATAGTATATGCAGGGTGCCATTTTGTGCTCCATGGACTCTTTTAAAATAAAATCCCAGTTTATCTCCGTTTTAAACTTCTCAAGAAACTCACATATATCACACATCCCCCTAAACCTTCCGGCATAAGACCGGCCGTTTACAAGGTGAACACAGAAGTGCAGGCAAAGGTGTAAAACCGTATCCTCAGGTGAGAGAACAAGGGTATCGTTTCCGGCTATCTCTACCCTTTTTGCCCTCCTCCAGAACCCCTCTATATCAAGCACAACGGGAAAGGTTGGCTTAACAATGTGGGTATGCACCTCCATACGAATAAGCCCATCACCGGAATCGTATGGAATGATATGGTGTAGGTCAGCGTAGTAATCGCTGGGTGCAGAATCCCTACACGGGCTGTAGCCTGATTCCCTTAAAAGAGCCTCACAGGTTTTTACATCTTCCTTTCTAACCAGAATATCAACATCGGTCATTGTTCTTAGAGCCCTGTTTGGGTAAACAAGCTCAGCAAAGTAAGCACCTTTTAAGACTATAAAGGGAATGCCAAGCCTGTTTAGAGAGGAAAGTATCCTGCCAACCTCTCTGAAAAGAACCATGTTTCTTGAGGCATTTAGGTAATAGCTTCTTTTAAGCTCATCGACATAAACCCTAGGGATAAGCACTTCTATCTCTTTACACTCCCCTATTAAAGAAGAAAGTGTGTTGTAAACAAGGGGAGAGACCTCCAATTCAGATACATTTGATAAGAAACGCTCCCATAAAATCCCATCCCTTATTATGTCAATAGATTCCTTTTTTTGCTTCGGGGTTAGAGTCGTTCTTGAGAGAAGGAGAAGAAGTTTTTCTTCTCTTTTTTCCAGGCTAGTAGATTTGTTTCTATTCAACCTCAACAAGCCCCTTCTCAAGCATATACTCTATGGTGTTTAAGACATCGTTTAGGACAACCTCAGAATCCACTTTTAACACGCTTGAGATCTCAAGTGATATCTGAGCAGGGGTATTTTCTCCATCACATAAATCCCATATAACACCTGCAATCTGATTAAGCACATAGGTGTTTTTGGTTCTTGAGTCAAAGAGTATGATCTCTCCTTCAAGCTCCTCACTGAGTACCCCTTCCCTTCTTCTAAACTTTCTGTCTCTGTATATTTCTTTTTTCTCACTTGACATAACACACTACCAGTTAAATAAGATTGCTTATTATCTCACATGCCTTACTAAGCTCTTTTGTCCGAAGTATATAGCAGTCAGTCTGTCTTACAAGGTTAACCGCTGTTTTAAACACCATATCCTTTAGCTTACGCTGATTGAAAGAGCAGCGCATCACATTAAAAACCGCCTGAGCCTTACCAAGCTCATCAATGGAGGTAGTACCGTTTGGGGTATAGACAGGAAAGATAATGGAGGAAACAGGAAAGGACCTTGTAACAGAAGCGGTTTTCCTCCTTGAAGGGATACCAAAGTGAAGCTCAACCGTTCCCTTCGCACCGGGGAAGCTAAAGAACCTGTAATTTATTTCAGGCTCCAGAGAGGGAAAAAGCGAAAGGGTCTTCTTTCTTATCGCTATTGACCTTGGAAATCCCCTTACCCTGAGGGTTTTAAGGTTTATAGCCGCTACCTCATCCGATAGATACCTAAAACCTCTTTTTATAAGGGCTATGCTAAGGGTGCTTTTTCCGCTTCTTGATTTTGCAGGTAAAACTATAGCCCTCCCGTTCTTTACAAGAACGGCTGCATGAATAAGAAGATAACCATCTATTGACTTAATGAAATCATCTAAGAAACAATCAAGGAGAAAAAGTAAAAGCTCACTGCGGTAAGGTGTCTCGTATATAGGCCTTTCATCTCTAAGGAGTATATAACCTCTCTTTCTCTTTAAAGCTACGTACTCAACACTTACCTTCTTACCATTTTCACTAGGGAATTGGAAAAAGGGTGTAATTGTAAAGAGCTCATTTAACAAAAGCCTTGAGTTTGTAGAGACCCTGGCACAGAATGAAATTGCTTTAAGAAAACAAGAGTATCTGTAATTAGAAGATTTTACCTTAAACATAAAAACTCTCTTCTTTTACCCGGGGAAAGGCAGGAAACCTGGTACTCTTTTAGCGTCCTCTTCTAAACCTGTTAAAAAAGCTTGAACCCCTTCCACTTCTTAAACCTGAGCCCCCACCTGTTGGTCTACCTCCCGGGGTAAAAGACCTTCCTCTCCTTCTTCCAAACCTTCTACTTGTTCTTGCTTGAGAGGCGGTACCTATAAGAAGAACAGCAGGTATAGAATAGACCCCTATCTGTAGCAACTTTCTCCGTGCGCTGTTTACCGTATCTACTGTCTCTTTCTCTGGCATCACTACCCCCTTTTTACCATTTATTCTTATCCTTTTAAACAGATACTAAACCATTACAAGACCTAAGTAAACTGGACATAGGGCTTAATTTAGGTTAGAGAGAAAGTATTAGCCAAACAAAAATTGTCAAACTCTTTCCAAGCATTTTGCCAATTTTTGTAAAGTAACACCTTACCCGGATCAAAAGAACCTATTAGAAGCCCTTTATTTAAAGGGCTTTTTCTATCCTGCTTTAGATGGCATGGGTTTTGCAAGTAGGGACTTACGCAAACATGCAAATACCAAGTATGGCTTTTGAAATCCTAACCGACAAGGGCAAACCATCTGAAAGGGTGGGACGCAAAGCCACAGACCTAAAGGTTGTAGGAGCAACCCATGGTGGCTGGGCTGCCGAAGTAGGATTTCAAGTGCCGCTCCCCGTGATGGCAACAGTAGGAGTGTGCCGCCTTGAGGTGGATTTCAAAAGCCTCAGGGAGGTTGCAAAATGTCTACCTACTGCACATCCACGGGATGGAAACTCTCAGATACCAATACTGGAGTTACAAGATGTCTTTTAATTTTAATCTTTATTCTCTACCCGGCTTCATCACTGGCCGAGAGCATAACCCTTACACCGGTTATGGATACATACGTAGATAAGGCAAAACCTACAAGGTCATACGGGGGCAGTTCAAAACTGAGTGCAGTATACGACCCCGGTGCAGAGCAGACCTCCACCTCAACTACCGAAGCAGGTTATGCAAGCTATGGTTTCTTTGGAAGAGAATCGGGTAAGACACGGTGGAGAAGAGGAGGGTCTTCAAGGGATTCTGGATTTTCCCTGCGTAGAGGCTCCCGTTCTAAAACCATCTCTAAGGGAAGAGAGGTTCTTCTTCAGTTTGACCTTTCTCAAATTCCAAGTGGTGCCGAGATTAATAGAGCCTCTCTAATGCTCTACAGCAGATACGACCGCAAATTCAGGGTTGATAGTGCTACAAGGGTCTATGCAAACCTGAATCCCTGGGATGAAAAAACCGTATGGAACACAAAACCCAACATAGCTTCCCTCTACGAGGACAGTATATCGGTAACAGCAACCAACAAGTACTTTGAGTGGGATGTAACAAACCTTGTTCAGAACTGGATTGATGGAAGCATAAAGAACTTTGGGGTTACGGTTAAGTCAGAGGGAGGAGGAGAGCTTTACTTTAACAGTAGAGAAAGCTCTTCAAATAAACCCCTTCTCTACATTGAATACACTTTGCCAAATGCTGTCTCTCAAAACCAACCCCCATCACTTGCACTTCAGGCAACACCTTCAAGCGGAAGCTCCCCTCTTACGGTTACATTTGAATCAAATGCCTATGACCCTGATGGTGAGATCACAGAATACAGGTGGGATTTTAACGGTGATGGGATCATTGATGAGATAACATACTCAAACCCGGTCTCTTATACCTATACAGAACCGGGAACCTACCAGGCCACAGTTGTGGTTGTAGACAATACTGGCCAGGAGGCCCTGGATTCAGTCGTTATAGAGGTTATATCGCAAACAGAGACAAGCCCTACCCCTACTCCAACTCCTACACCAACTCCGGAACCAACACCAACGCCAACGCCAACACCCACTCCCACACCTACGCCAACACCTACCCCAGCTCCAGAGCCAACGCCAACCCCAACCCCGGACCCATCTTTTTCTGAGCCTGATTCAGGAGTATCTGAAGCTCCTCTCAATCCAGCGAATTTAAGGGTTATAGTGGTTTGTCCTACAAACTGTGATTATTCTAGCATTCAATCTGCTGTGGATTTAGCTGAGCCTGGGGATACAATACAGGTTAGAACTGGGGTTTATAAGGAGAGTATATGGATAACAAAGAGTGGAACCCCTGATAAACCAATAACACTTATGGCTTACCCTGGAGATGTGCCAACCATAGACCCAACTGGAACTGGACACGGTGGAAACGCAAGCCCTGATCAGAAAGGAATAAACATATCAAATGGAGCTAAATGGTGGATTATAGATGGATTTGAAATACGTGGAGGATTTGAGGGAATCAAGATCCAACCAGGTGGTAGTAGCAATATAACAATAAGAAATAACTATATACATGATAATAGCTATGATGGTATTTTTGTTGGTAATGCAAATGATATTTATATCGCTAATAATGAGATTCATTCTATAGGAATTGACCCTGATGAATGCATAGTAGATGGAGTCCATCAACCAACCTACTGTCACGGTATTTACATAAAAGACTACGATAGTACAGGAATCTCCAAAATAACCATAAGAAGCAATTATATCCACACAGGAGCAGGAACAGGAATAGCAATATACCCAAACGGCACAGATATTTTAGTTGAAAATAATTTAGTTATTAACTATGGTCGTGTACTTCTTTTAGCTGGAACAAGTTCTAGTATAGTTCGCAATAACACTTTTGTACTTGCTAATCCACCTCCACTAGATCCAACAAGACCTCAATACCGTGTGTTAATATTGGGCAAGTATGGAAACCAACCAGCAGTAAACAACATTATAGTAAATAACATAATACACATAGAAGCCAATAGTTTTCATAACTATCCAGTATGGGTAATGCAAACCCCAAATGACTCCGCTATAGATACATGGATAGTAAATAATAACCTATGGTATGCCCCAGCAAATACTCAATGGATATGGAAAGATTCCTTAAAAACTGATTTCAACTCACAATATAAATCAATAACAGGCTGGGATAAAAACGGACCACCTATACCATCTGACCCAATGTTTGTGGATCCTAAGAAAGGAAATTACAAATTAGGTTCTTTGTCATCCCCTGCTGTCAACAATGGAAGCGTCTCTAATTATTCAGAAATAGATTTCGATGGGAAACTTCGTGATGAACATCCAGATATAGGTGCATACGAATATTGATAACTATTTGTTGTTAATTGTCGCCAGAAAATCTATTATTTTATTTATTTCTTTTTCTTTTATCTTTAAATGTGTAGGCAAATTAATTATATGAGAACAGATTTCTTCTGATACAGGACACATTCCTTGTTCGTATTTAACTTTACCCCAATCATATATTTTTGGATGAACTGGAGATGAAAACCAATCTCCAATCTCAACCCTATACTTACGTGCTTCTTCCAAACACTTTCTTTTATCTTTTACAAGTACTGGATAACGCAAAAACACAGAATCAATATCCCTAGATAGCGATACTGGTTTTATACCTATTTGAGGAAGATACTTTTCATACTCTAAAGCCACCCATTTCCTATGCTTTATTATCTGAGAAACATTTTTTAATTTCTTGCTTAATAATTCTTTTTGCCATTTTGACATTATCTTTTTATAATCTAAAGGCATTTTACTTTCAAGCTCTTCTTTAGAAGAAGAACCTATGGCTATTCCATAATGAGATAAGAATCTATATATATCCTGAATAATCCAAAAAAAAGAGGGTGTAAGCAACGACGAATACAAAGCATACTGCAATCTTAAGAGAGAATTTTCCACAAACGAAGGCCTCCTAAACTCCGAGTATATCTTTTCAAGGTTCTTTTTAATTTCTGGATTATTTATAATGGCCCAACCACCAAGTCCAGTAGTTACAGGTTTTGACCACTGGGATGAGAAAAAAGCTGCATCTCCAAAAGTCCCAACTTCTTTACCCTTGTACTTTGACCCAATAGCGTGACACGAATCTTCAATAATATAGATATTGTGTTTTTTAGCTATTTTTAAAACAGTATCCATCTCAGAGGGAATACCAAAGGTATGCTGAACAACAATAGCTTTTGTCCTAGGTGTAATCTTTTCTTCTAATTTTGAAGGATCAATATTATATGTATTAGGATTTATATCTATATATACTGGTTTCGCACCGAGATAGATAATTGCGTTGGGAACAACAACACAGGTGAAACCAGGTAATAAGATCTCATCATTTTCACTTATTCCTATAGCCTTCAATATAGCGTAAAACGCTATTCGTCCTTTAAAAAAGAAAAACATGTAATTTTACAGTCTCAAGAATACTAACTTAATTTTTTAATATTTGTATTCTTTAACTTTCACAGGTACCCCAACTGCAATACAGTTATCTGGTACATCTTTATTAACCAAACTCCCAGCACCAATTATTGCGTTTTCTCCAATAGTTATACCGCATTTGCCAGAAATAATATTACATCTCATTCCAATATATGCACCTTTCTTAATTATAATATGAGTATGACTTTGATCTTTACCATGACAAGCAAAATAACAACCATAAGAAATCACCACATTATCTTCAATAATCGTTTTTGATGGCTCTATATCATCCAAATAACACTTCATACCTATAAATACATTTTTGCCAATTTGGAAACCAATCATCCTATAAAGGATAATCCTAACAGAATTAAAAGGAATATTTGGAATAACAACAACGTTAATAAACTTACGAGTTGGTTTCCAAATTATTGTAAAGAAAGAATACCTAGCATAGTAAGGTGGTTCTTGTCTTAAAACCTTTCTATACAATTGTTCAACTAACCACATTATACATACTCCAACTACATTGCTAATACCTACTTTCCCACTCAACAAGACTTCAAAAAAGCATATTTTGCTTCTTTTGTAACCCAATAACCTATAACTATTTTTTATATTCCACCATCTTATCTCTTTTATAAGATTCCAAGAACTTTTATTCTACATAATCTATTTCATTCTTTAACCACAATTAAGAATCCACTATATCTAAAAATTTATTTGCCAAGCTTTTAAAATCAAAGTTAGAAAGCAAATACTTCCTGCCTTTTAATCCCATTTCCCTTCTTTCAGGCAAAGACATATTCTTTAAGCTTATAATTGCATTTGCAATCTCAAAAGAGTTTTCTGGAGGAATAGAAATTCCACAACCGCTTTCTTCAACCAGATCGTTACCAGCTTCAATAGCGTGAATAATAGGCTTACCGGACATCATATAATCTATAAGCTTGTTTGGACTAACCCCAAAACGGTATAAACTGCTCTTTTTCCATCCAATATATAAAAAATCAACCAATGACAGTAAACAAGGAATTGAAGGTTTAGGAACAGGTGGTAAAAATATAACATTATTAAGACCTTTCCGTTTTGCATTTTCTTCCAATTTTTTCTTTTCCGGTCCCTGTCCTACAAGCACAAAAGAGATAGGTTCTGTTTTTAATATAGATGCCGCTTCAATCAGGTAGTTAAGCGCATTTGCAACTCCATGCGCACCTACATAACCTACAATCAGGTTGCCCTCCTTTCTTAATTTCTTAAGAATATCCAGATGATCTGAAGGTATAGAGTTGCTACTATCCTGCCATTCTTCAATCACAACTCCATTAGGAACATAAACAAATTTTTCAGGAGACATACCACGACTTACCATGTAATCAATAGCCTTAGGTAAAAGGGATACAACCTTATCAGCCTTCCGATACGCGTAGTCTTCAGCATGCTGCATTAGAAGCACAAATGGATGCCACTTACTTATTCCCCCTAGTTCCTTTAAAGTTAGTGGCCATAAGTCTCGCACTTCAAACACTAGCTTGCTCTTATACTTTTTCTGTATATGTCTTGCTGGATAAATAACAAATGGATGAGGAGAGGAAGCAATAATAACATCGGGTTTAAAACCTATAGTTCTTTCATCTAGAAAGTACAGCGACTTAGTAAATGAAAACATATTGATAACACGCCCTATACCGTTACCAGAGTAAGAAGGTGTTTTTAACCATACATAGTGAATTCCATCTATAAACTCAGTCGTTATTCTGCCAGATATCGGAACCTGCGTATGTCGCAAATGAGAAAAAGATGAAGCAACAATCGTTACATCATGTCCCATTTTTATCCACTCACGGGCCAAGTAATAAGGACGATACTCCATACCGTATTTAATAGAACCTGCATAGTGATTAATAAATAAAATGTTCATGACGGTTACTTTCTAAAGATATCTTTTAAGCAATCTACCACATAAAACACATCTTCTTCCTTCATAGATGGATAAAGAGGAAGAGTTATTTCGCGTTCAGATACCCACTCTGTTAAACTTAAGTCCCCTTTCTCATAGCCAAATCTACTCCTGTATATACTGAAGAGATGCACGGGTTGATAATGCACACTGGTTTGAATACCTTTTTTGCCTAATTCCTGCCTGATAAAATCACGTTTTATGTCATCCCTGCTTATTAGTACCGGAAAAATATGATAGGAACTAACCAAAGTACCATTCTCAGGAAGATCTTTAAAAGGAACAAGGATACCATTGATATCAGAAAGATTATCAATATAAAGCTTTGTCAATTCCTTCCTTAGCTTGTTAAAAGCATCAAGCTTCTTTAGCTGAACTATCCCTATACTTGAACGGATATCATCTATACGATAGTTGTATCCCAACTCTACCACATCATAACCTGAAGCATGCCCTCTAAACTTATCAAAAGACAATGCAGTCATACCATGAGAACGCATTAAGAGCACTTTCTCCGCAATTTCATCATCATTAGTTGTTATAATCCCTCCCTCAGCAGTAGTCATATTTTTATTGGAAAAAAAACTAAAGCACCCGATATCTCCCCATGATCCCACCTTTTTCCCCTTATACTCAGCCAACGGAGCATGAGCACAATCTTCAACTATTTTGAGATTGTATTTACCTGCAATCTCCAGAATCAAATCCATCTTACACGGATAACCACCATAATGAACAACAACTATAGCCTTAGTCCTCTCGGTTATTTTCGCCTCAATATCCTCAGGAGAAACGGTTAAATCATTACGTGAGATAATTTCTGCAAAAACCGGCTTTCCTCCAACATAAAGGATAGAGTTTGCTGTGGCTACAAACGTAAGAGATGGACAAATTACCTCATCCCCTTCCCCTATACCAAGGGCTTTTAAAGCAAGATGGAGAGCAGCAGTACAATTGGTAACAGCTATTGCATGTTTTACACCGTGTCTCTTTGCAAACTCGTTTTCAAACTCCTGGGTTATGCTACCCATAGATATCCACTTCGAGCGAAGCACAGCTTCTACCGCTTTAATTTCCTCTTCATCTACACTGAGATCAAAAAGGGGAACTCTCCAGGGCACCTCAATCACCCAATATCCTTTCCCGATAAAGGTTAAATTCTTTCTGAGCCTTTTTAAAATCTTCTTTTCTACCTATATCCAGCCAGTAACCATTATGAATGTAGCTACATACAGGCACATTATGAGATATAAGAGTATGCATTAAATCATCAAAACCAAACGGAATATTACGAGGGACATAATCGAGTATCTCCGGTTCAAACAAGTAAGCTCCCATGCTTACAAGATATTCTTTCTCAGGCTTTTCTGAAAAACCAACTATCCTATGTAATTCATTGCATTCAATAACACCCAGATCTAGTTTTACTCTTTTCCTAAAAGTGGCTATGGTAGCAATTCCTCCTTTCTCCTTATGAAATTCAACAAATTTCCTAAAATCGAGATCAGTTACAATATCTCCATTGGTTACCAAAAAGGTTTCCTTTAAATGTCCATCAATTAACGTAAGAGGTCCTATTGTTCCAAGAGGTTCTTTTTCGTCAGTATACGAAATCTTAACACCCCACCTGCTTCCATCTCCACAAAGAGCCTTGATCAGGCTACCTAAATAACCGGTTGTAATTATGATCTCGGAAAATCCAAACTTTCTTAACCTCTTTACCAAAAGCTCCAAGACTGGTTGATTACCTACAGGTATTAACGGTTTAGGAAGTACCATGGTATATGGACGAAGCCTTGTTCCCCTACCACCTGCAAGAATTACAGCTTTCATTAATCCACTTCCTCCCTGCTTTACACATTATATATATCCACTTTATATCTAGATAAGTTATCACCAATCCAATCAACAACTTCCCTCAACCCATCTTCAAGTGAATAACGGGGGGTCCAATTAAGCATATTTTTTGCTTTGGAATAATCACAGATTAACCTCATAACCTCACTCTTTTCAGGTCGTTTTCGCTCATCTTCAACACAAACTTTAAGTTCTTTACCCAAAATCTTTGAAACAACAGTAACAAGTTCACCAATTGTTGTCCCTTGCCCAGTACCAATATTTAAAACCTCTCCTTCTGATTTGCTTGAATTTGCTATAGCTAAAAAACCTCTTATCGTATCTTTTACATAGGTTAAATCCCTTACTGGCTCCAGTGAGCCAAGTTCTACAACATCTCTTGTAAGGGCTTGCGTAACGATAGTCGGAATTACAGCTCGTGCAGACTGTCTTGGTCCAAAGGTATTGAAAGGACGTATAATAGCTACTGGAAGCTCAAATGAAAGGTAATAGCTTTCAGCAAGCTTATCCGCAGCCACCTTGGTAGCTGCATAGGGTGACTGAGGATTTAACGGATGGTCTTCATTAATGGGAACATACTTAGCTGTACCGTAAACCTCACTGGTTGAGGTGTGGATTACCTTTTCGACACCTGTTTCCAGACAAGCCTGCAGTAAGTTTAGGGTTCCCTCTACATTTATCCGCACATAACTCTGAGGAGCTTTATAAGAATAGGGAATTGGTATAAGTGCTGCAAGATGAAAAACTATATCACATCCTTTTACGGCCCTTTTTACAAAAAATGGGTCTTGTATATCCCCAGCAACAACCTCCATCTCTTGTAATATATGTTTAGGTAAAAGCTCAAGCATTCCCCAATCATTCCTGGAATTATAGCGAACAAAAGCTCTAACACGTGCTCCAATCTTTACCAGTTCTTCAGCAAGATGGCTTCCTATGAAACCCCCTGCTCCGGTTACAAGCACTTTTTTGCCTGAGAAAAAACCTGAAAAATCTTCCTTCATTATACTAGCAAGCAATCCTCTCAGCAGAGGAAAAATTCAAGTATCTGGATAAACTATGCTCAATAAACCTCCCCAGGCTGGCTACTTCATTGGAAGAGACATCCACAAACTCAACCCCGATACCAAAGGTTTGTCTTGAGTTTACAATTTGCTTAACCCATTTAATTCTTGCAAGTGTTTTTATAATTCCACCTCCATCTGGCAGTTCAAACTTTAACTGAATTATATTGCCAGGCTGAACCATATTTTTTAATTCAATAAACATTCCACCAAAAGAAATATCTTTTGAGTATCCAACCGGTTCATCCAAAGGTTCACAATAAACAGGCACATTTAGAGAAATCCTTGGGTACCTACGATAAGGTTTAACTTCAATTCCCTCATCTAAATTTTTGGGGATTGATTTGCCCTTCCTAGCTCCACTAAATGCCCTGTATAATGTTTCAAGTATGATTTTTATATCCAGAAGTAAATTCCAGTTCTCAACATACCACTCATCTAGCTTTAACTTCTCAGGCACCATATTGTAGAGATAGTAGTGCTCTGGATTTTCCACTATATCCAGAATAACACTTTCCTTCCAGTATTTAACAGTTGTATAACCTGTAATTCCCGGTTTCACAGAAAGTATTTTTTTCCTTATTTGAGGAGACCAGCACTCTACGTATTTAGGAACTTCAGGTCTAGGTCCAACTATACTCATCTCCCCTTTTAAAACATTTATAAGTTGGGGAAGCTCGTTAATATTTGTTACCCTTAAAATCTTACCAACCTTGGTTACCCTACTGTCACTAGCTTTTGAAATAAGGGGAGAATTAACATGGGCATTATCTTCCATTGTAGTAAACTTATAGAGCATAAAGGGTTTACCGTACCTGCCTACCCGCTCCTGTTTAAAAAAAATCCTTTTAGACCCACCTAGGTATATAAGCACTGCTGCAATCAGAAGAACTGGAGAGAATATAATCAACCCTGCAATTGCCCCTACAATATCCACAAAGCGTTTAATTCCTTCATTTCTTAGCAGTTTATATATAACAGATCTATTAGTTCTATCAGGTGATTTATAATGAAAAGAGATACTATTAAACTTTCCAGATCGTCTTTCGGCTCTCAAATTTCTTTTAGATATTATCATTACGTTTTTTCTTATCATTCTCTTTCTCTTTATTCACCTGCCATTTAAATACTTAACTCTATATAACCCCTAATTTTTATAAAGAAAACGTTAATTATAATCCACGTTTTATAAGCAATAATCAATCAGACTTTGGTTAGTTTATTTGCCAAGAAAAGTTTTAGATTGTTAAAAAAGTAAAACCTTAGATTGAGCTTTACAAACACTCCTACTACACTTAACAAAAATAAAGTAGAGAAACTTAAACCATTTCAAAGTTCCTATAACATACTTTTCACAGTAATAGGTGAAAGCAACAAGGCTATTCTTTTATAATTTCTTTATAGAGTTCTAACAGCTTTGTCTCTTCTAATTCCCAATTATAACTTTGTAAGAACTTTCTTCGACCCGTTTCTCCCATCTTTTGAAGAGCCTCAGGATCGCTTAATATTTTTCTAACACCATTAGCAATATCCACGGGATCCTCTGGATTAACCAATACACCACATCCCTCCACAAATTCTACCCATAAAGGGAAATTCGAAGCTACAACCGGAAGTCCAGCAGCCATGTATTCAAAGAGCTTAATTGGTAGTGACTCTAAATAATTAGCAGTAGGAAGGAGACAAACAAGTCCAATACTAGACTTTTTATATAGCTGAACAACTTCCTCAAAAGGTTTAAATCCAAGAATTTTTACATTGGGAGTAGCCCTAAGTACTATTTCATTCCGAAATGCATTATCCTCAAACTTCCCAACAAGCCATAACTCAATTTCCTTAAGTAGCGAGAATGCCTCTATTATTTGTCTAATACCTCTAAGTCTTGTTAAACCACCTACATAAATAGCAATTGGTCGTTCTAAATATTTTCTATTACAATCCATAGGCCCCTTAAAATATTCAATAGGTGGGAAATTCCTGACAATAATAGTCTTACTAGCAGGGAATCTTTCTGCTATAAAGTCAGTAGCAACCACAACTCCATCAAATATTCTCCCAACAATATATTCAATGATACTTATAAATATTGATACAGGTCTGCGTAGAAAAGCAGGTATCCAGTCTTTCATAATAACCTGGCGCGGATAATCCTCATGGACATCATAAATGACCTTCTTACCCAAGAGTTTTAAGATTAAACCTGTAAAAATAAGTTCCGGGTCATGAAAGTGATATGTATCTGCTCTTTGGTAAAGAGCTAACTTGCATGCAACAAATATAGTTAACATCCGGGCTATTCTGTTGCGTGATTTCGGTAAAGGAATAATTTTAATACCCTCAACCACCTCACATCTATCATGTGGAGCAATAAGGGTAACCCTATACCCGGCTTTTACTAAAGACCTAGCCTGTTTATGAAATATACGAACATCAAATGGAGAATGTACAGTGGTAATAATACAACAATGTTTCATAATGATTTTTAATTAGAAATAATGTTTTTATAAACTTCAATAGTTCTTTCAGCGTTTTTGCTCCAAGTATAATTCTCAAGAATTGTCTTTCTTCCTTCTTCGCCCAAGCTTTTTGCTTTATACGGATTATCAAGCAAAAACTCTATGCATTGAACTAACCCATCTATATCCTTAGGTCTTACCAACAAACCATTTTTTTTATCTTTAACGACTTCACTAACACCACCTACTTTAGAAACAACTACTGGCTTTCCACAAGACATAGCTTCTAACATTGATACAGGTAAACCTTGGGTGTAACTTGGGAGAACAAAAATATCACATAAATTCATCCATATCTTTATTTCCTCGTGTTTAACAGGACCAATAACTTTAACCTTCCCACTTAAAGAACTTAAATAACGATTTAAAATGTCCACTATCTTAACCCTACCAACAAGTATCAATATAAGATTATCCCTATACGATATAAGTCGCGTAAAAGCTTCTAATAGCTCTATTACTCCTTTTTCCCTACTAACATTACCTACAAACAGAATAACTTTGTTTTCTTTAAAGATTTCCTTTTTTTTCTTAACTAATTCTAAGTCCTCTGTAGATAAAGTAAATTTATGTATATCCACCCCGTTAGGAATCACACAAATTCGGTCATACCCTGAAATAGAAATAGCTATATCCTTTAAATTTTTACTAACAGCTATAATAGCATCCTGATTATTTAAACTTTCTTTTACTTTTCTCTTAATTAATCTGCTCCTAAAAGGAATAACGTTAATATCCCCACCATGAAGTGTAAGTACCGTTTTAACATTCCGTAAAAGCGATCTTTTCAGCAATGAAACCGCATATCCCACTGGAAAAGCTCCATGAACATGCACAATATGAGGCCTAAAATTTACAATAATTTCATTTATTTTCTGCTTTATACCCAAATAAAGCAACTCACCCTGAAAATACAGCAATGAATAACCTATCAAATCACCAAGCAAAGAGTGTGGAATCTGCAAATACCTTGGATAAAATATTTCGATTTCATTTCTGATTTCAGATAACGGAACATTTATGTATTCTTTCCATCTTTGATTTACCCTTCTTAAAATAGAAGGGGAATAGGGAACAGGTTTTACTACCTTTATGTCACAACCTTTCTTAACCAATGCCTTAACTTGTTCCTCAATAAAAATACCTACTATCTCATTTAAAGGGTTTGGGTACATTGAAGAAATTACTAATACTTTCATGAAAGTTACTCTTTATAAGAACTTTGTGCTTAGCAAGCTAAATTATCTTTATTTGCCCTGTTGCAAAAATCTTTTTGTAAGAGAAAAACATTAACCCTCATATTCCCACTTCCATAAAACTTCATGTCTATTACTTAAAGGCTTAAGAGTTAAGTTCTTCCTAAGCTTACGGAGCCCCCCGAAATCTTAACTAGAACTTCTATACAAACTTGAGCCTTATTTTTAATAGATAATAAAACCCTGCTACATCCTTCATAAACCTTAAGGTTACTTATTCATATCACTATCTTTATTTTCTAATGTTAGCCTTAACATCATAAGTATAATAACAATCCAAAAATGAAATTTGAAGTAATTAGTTATTGAAAGATTTCCTAATATAAAACAAAAAAAAAGCCAAGTATAAATAAAATAAGTTAAAGAATCTACAATGCAATATATTCTTCTATAAATATGTACAAATACAGAAACGAATAAGAAAAACCCAATTATTCCAGTTTCAGCAAACACTGCAAGAAAAGTATTATGTGCATCTCTGAAAAAACCAGCAAGAAGCATATTTGTAGAAATAGCGTAATAACTATATCCAACTTCAAAATTTTTAAGTCCAACTCCCAAAATGGGATTGCTTTTTATCATTTTCAATCCCACTTTCCAAATATCGCTACGTTTTGCAGTCATAGTAGAAATATCATTAGAGAAAAGGGTTTGAAATCTGCTAACCACCGTTTCATTTATAATTCCTAAGTAGTAACCAGAAACAATAATTCCCGCTAGGATTATCATTGCAATAAAAGCCCTTTTTATTACTTGGGAATTTTTAAATACCAGAACAAGGGATAAAATCAAAGAAAGAGAAATGGCAATCCACATACCCCGACTCTGTGCCTGTATTATCGTGTACCCAATAATCATAGCCCCAAATAAAAGAATCAACTTAAAAACTGCAACCCTAGACCTGTAGAAATAATAAGACATTAATATAAAAGCAAAACAAAGAATAAAAGCAAAATTATTCGGGTCAAACTCAGAAAGTGTAACCCTCTGAGTCGTTTTATAAGTCATACCTCCAAAGAAGGCTACAACCGATGAAACCAAAGCCCCTCCTACAAAACTTAAAGTAAGAATATCCAATTGTCTTTTGTCCTGACAGTAGTTTAAGAACAAAACATATATAGCAAGCATTTGAAGCAATCTTATTCCATAATTAAAAGACCTTGCTGGATCATAAGCCCATAAAGCTGAGAGAAATCCCCAGAGAATAAATGCAAATACAATCTTAGATATGTAATCAAGCTTTATT